>ENA-UEQO01000223-UEQO01000223.1-human-gut-metagenome-genome-assembly--contig:-NODE-223-length-65160-cov-15.050059_pt1 | contig 65160 bp, 57 predicted proteins | sample MGYA00242938_ERZ507940 | MGnify/ENA primary metagenome ERZ507940 (study PRJEB26167, sample SAMN06115517) | human gut metagenome | host: Homo sapiens | place: China:Chongqing | collected 2014-12-03... | reverse complement strand
CTGAAATCTGCTGATTTTCCCGCAAACGATATTTTTCGCAAATTTCCCGAAAAAAATTTCATTTTCCCTCTTGCATTTTCCGAAGAAGTGTGCTATTATATCAATGTTGTCAGTGCGATTCACTCGCCGGCACACGGATGCTGATATAGCTCAGTTGGTAGAGCGCATCCTTGGTAAGGATGAGGTCACCAGTTCAAATCTGGTTATCAGCTCCATAAGCCTTGCATTTTGCAAGGCTTTTTTCGTGTTTTGGGGCGGAATTTTGCATTTTTAAGCAGAACGCATTGCAGTCTCGACGCTTTTCCTGACCTCATCCCTATTTTTCTGCACCTGCAGCTTCCTTGACGGTGAATTTGCCTCAAAAGCAAGGTGCGCAGGTCTGCCAATCGCCTGCGCACCGCGAGGTTCACTTATTTTCCTCCACTTCTACCGTCTGTACCGACTCCTTCTCCCGCCACGTCTCTTCCTTCACCAGCGTCGCGAACCAAATGCAATCCCCAACCATGCGGTTCTTGTGGCTCGACGGCGAGTTGATCTTCTGATTATTCAGCGCAATCGTGCTTGATGAGCCGCCGTCGAGGTTGTAGGCGTTGTCCAGCCCAAACTGCACGCACAGGTTCGCCATCTGCACAAGGTCGAAGCCGACGGATTTCGGGGCGGTGCTTTCCGGCCCCTCGTTCGTCAGTATCAGGTATTCCAGCTTGCCGATCTGCCCGATGACCATTCGCTGGGCTTTCTTGGCTTTGCCGTTGTCGATGGTCACGTCATCAAGGCTCGTGAGCGGAACGCCGTCCACCACCAGCGCAGGGCCGAAGCAGAAGGCGTGCAGAACGGTGCCGCCGCCGGCAATGTACTCGTCCCACTTCGCCTGCGTGGTGCGGGTGATGAGGTGGAAGTCGCCATTTTCGTCCACAATCAGCTCGTCGCGGCCCTTGTGCGGGCGCATCCGCAGCGTCTGACCGTTGCGGACGACGATGCCTTGCTCATGGTAGAGGCAGTAGTCACCGTCGATGCCCATGACGGCGTTGAAGCGCTTCGTCATGTCGTTAACGTGGCGCGCCTGCTTCGACGGGTACTTGTTCGCGAAGCCTGTGCGGAACTGGCTCACGTCAGTCAGCTTGACGCGTGCGGACATGACGGTCGTTGTGCCTTCGCCGGGTGCATCAACCTGCTGCAAATCCTGCGTCCAGTAGGTGACGTTAATCTGGATGTCGATGGAATCATCATGGTAGCCGCCGTTATTGGGCAGGTAGCAATCCGGGTTCGGCAGGTTGGGGGAAACCTTGATATCCCACGGAATTGGCTCGAAATCAGACGCGTCCTCCGCCAAAACGGGTACAATCAGCAGCGCGCAGAGCAAAAGCGAAATCAGGCGTTTCATCGGGAAATGTACCTCCTACGGTATTCTACATATCAGACGAATCAAAAGGGAAAAACGTTGTCATGTACGAAAATTTAATTTTTTTGTAACAATTTTGCGGATGCGCACCATTTCGCCCAAAATTTGAAATTCCCTCTTGCATCAGCGCGCAAAATGGCGTATAATAAGCCTGTCAAATGACCCCGCTTGACGGGAGAAAAGCAGCTTTTGTCCTTCCAGAGAGCCGCCGGATGGTGCGAGGCGGCAGGGCGCGGGTGCTTCTTCCACTCCTGAATGGGGGCAGACGAGGAGTCTGCCGGGTTCGCCCGATACAGCGAGCATGAGTGGTCTGACGTGCGTCAGGCAAACTGGGTGGCAACGCGAGCTTCTCGTCCCGGAATTTTACGGGATGGGAAGCCTTTTTGGTTTCCGCCAAGCAAAAAAGGAGGATTTTTTCCGATGCTGGACATCAATCTGCTCCGTACCAATCCCGAATTGGTGAAGGAGAACATCCGCAAGAAGTTTCAGGACGAAAAGCTCGTCATGGTCGACGAAGTCGTCGAGATGGACAAGGAGTACCGCGCCGCGATTCAGCAGGCGGACACCCTGCGCAACCAAATTAAGGTTGCGTCCAAGCAGATCGGCATGCTGATGGGCAAGCGTCAGAAGGAAGAGGCTGAAAAGGCGAAGGAACAGGTCGCCGTTTACAAGGCGGATCTGGAGGGCCTGGCGGCGAAGGAAGACGAATTGCAGGCGGAAATCCGCAAGCGGATGCTCGTTATTCCGAACATCATTGACCCGTCTGTGCCGATTGGCAAGGATGACAGCCAGAACGTGGAAATCGAGCGCTTCGGTGAACCCGTCGTGCCGGATTTCGAGATTCCGTATCATGTGGATATCATGGAGCGCCTGCACGGCATCGACCTTGACAGCGCCCGCAGGACCTCCGGCAACGGCTTCTATTACCTCATGGGCGATATTGCTCGCCTGCACTCCGCAATTCTGTCCTATGGTCGCGACTTCATGATCGACCGCGGCTTCACCTACTGCATTCCGCCGTACATGATCCACGGCGACGTGGTGACGGGCGTGATGAGCTTCGCCGAGATGGAGAACATGATGTACAAGATTGAGGGCGAAGACCTCTATCTGATTGGTACGTCCGAGCACTCCATGATCGGCAAGTTCATCGACACGATTCTGGACGAAAGCCAGCTGCCGCAGACGCTGACCAGCTATTCCCCCTGCTTCCGCAAGGAAGTTGGCGCGCATGGCATTGAGGAGCGCGGCGTGTACCGCATCCACCAGTTCGAGAAGCAGGAGATGATCGTCGTCTGCAAGCCGGAGGACAGCCCGATGTGGTTCAACCGCCTGTGGCAGAACACCGTTGATTTCTTCCGCTCGATGGACATCCCGGTTCGCACGCTGGAATGCTGCTCCGGCGACCTTGCTGACCTGAAGGTGAAGTCGCTGGACGTGGAAGCGTGGTCTCCGCGCCAGAAGAAGTACTTTGAGGTCGGCAGCTGCTCGAATCTGGGCGATGCGCAGGCGCGCCGCTTGAAGATTCGCGTCAAGGGCGACGACGGCCGCAAATACTTCGCGCATACGCTGAACAACACCTGTGTTGCGCCGCCGCGTATGCTGATTGCCTTCCTCGAAAACAACCTGCAGGCCGACGGCCGCGTCCGCATTCCGGAAGCGCTGCGGATGTACATGGGCGGGAAGGAATATATCGGCTGATTGGGCTGAAGGGAAAATTGCAAAGGGACGGGTGCGGGGGGTGCAATGCTCCCTGCCCCCGTTTTTTCTTTTCCACACGCCCTTCTTTTCCGCCGCCCGCCCGCATACCATCCATCAGCCGAATCAACGGGCAAGGAGGCGGACAAACATGAAACTTCCCAAACTTCCGAAACTTCCATCCCTCAAATCCCTTCATCTCCCCAGCCGCATCACGATGGAACGGCTGCTCATTGTCTCTGCGGCGGCGCTTGTAGTTGTCCTCGCCGTCCGCGGCGGGCAACAGACCCAAACCGCCATGCAGCAGACCGACTTCACCCCCGATGTCAGCACCCAAACCATCGCGGACGCATCGCCGGATGTCGAAGTGACCTCTACCGTCTGCTGGTATGAGGACGGCGAGGGATATCTCGTGCCGGTCACGCGGCAGATTCCGCTGCAGGACGGCGTGGCGAAGGCGACGCTGAGCCTGATGGTGAAGTCGTCGGAAAATGACCTCGCGGCGGCGCGGATGGGGCTGCGGAACGTTATTCCAGAGGGCGTGACGTTCGATTTGGACATTTCCGGCGGCAAGGCGCGCGTGGACTTGAGCAAGGAGGCGCTGAGCTGCCAGAACGCGGAGGAAGAGCTGCTGATGGTGCAGGGGACAGCAGCGGCGCTGTGCGGATTTGACACGGTGCAGGAGGTAACGTTCCTCTTTGACGGTCAGAAGCGCTCGCAGTTGACGCACGGGACAGACGTATCCGGCGTGTTCAAGGCGGACGGCGTGAATCTGGAAAGCGTGGAAACGACGGCGAACCTGACAAATGCGTCGCGGGTGCAGCTGTATTTCCCGTCGGCGGACGGGCGGCTGATGGTGCCTGTTACGCGGACGGTGTTTTCCCCTGCTGACCTGACCACGGCAATGCTGGAACTGGCGAAAGGCCCGGAGAAGGACAGCGGGCTGGAAATTCCGCTGCCGAAGGACTGTGGTCTGCGGTCGGTGACGCTGAAGAACGGTGTCGCGACAATTGACTTCACAAAAGAATTTGCGTCCCTTGCGACGGCGGAGGACGCAAGCGCGGCGACAAGCCAGGCGCTCCGGGCAATTGTGTTCACGGCGAGCCAATTTCCGGGCGTGAAGAAAGTTGAGGTGCTGGTGGAAGGAAAGCCGTTTGAGGCGCAGCCGTCGGCAGTAACGACGTTCGTGAATCAGGCGGACGAAGTGATGGCGCAGTATCCGGGGCTGATTACGGTGGACTAAGGCACCACCGCACAACTCGGCGGCGCGTCTGCCGATGTCTTTTCCGCCATCTGCGACATGCAAATTTCTCGATTTACCGCCAGTAAACCTTCGAAATTTGCATTTGCATCTGACGAAAAATCCATTCGTCAGCCGACCACCTCATTTGTGCGGTGTTACCCTAATACTATTTCCTGCATTCGCCTGCGCCATCTGCTTGCGCCGCGAATTTGGAAATAGTATAAAAAAGGCGGGTGCGCGGAGCTTCAAACTCCATGCACCCGCTTTGCGTATATCAATAATTACTTCTTGTTTCCCCCGAACAGCCCCGTGATTCCGCCCAGAATCCCGCGCGTCACCTGCCGCGTCACTTCGCGGGTCGCGGTGCTAATCGCCGTATTCTGCACGCGCCCCAGCAATGAGTCGTTTTTCCGGGCGCGCGCGGCACGTTCTTCGCGCAGTTCATCCGCGTGCTTCCGGCGTTCTTCCGCTTGGCGTTCCTTCTCGGCTTTCTCAGCTGCCTTGCGCTGCTTTTCCGCCTCGCGCTCCTGCGCCTTCGTCGTTGTCGGCGCGGCTGCGGTCTGCGCCTGAGCCGGGACGTAATTGCCCGTCGCGGGGTCAAGCTGCATCGGCATCATCTTCTGCACATACTGCCCGCTTGCCGGGTCGTAGACCATCACCAGCATGTTCTGTACCTGCGGCTGCTGCACAGTCAGCACCGGGACAGGCTGCGCCTGACCTATCGGCTGCTGCTCCTGCTGATTCTGCCACGCCGGACGTGCAGGTTCGTCCGCCGCCATCCACGCGGGACGCGGCGTGCTGCCCTGTGCGGCAGGCTGCTGAACAGGCTGAGCCTGAACCATCGGCTGTGCCTGAGCCATCGGCTGGGCAGCCTCGCGCTGCACATAATGCCCTGTCTGCGGGTCGAACACAAGGAACGCATCGGGGCGGCTGACCGTCGGCGCAGCGGTCGAAATCTGCGGCGCGGCGGCTTCCGGCGCGGGCATCTGCTCCTTCTGGAACGCGCTTGCCAGCATTTCGTAGGCGGAAACGCGGTCAACCGGCGTGTCGTAAACGCCGCGGAAGGGGCTGGATTCGATGCACTCCTGCCGCACATCGCCGTCAATGGCGTTCATGGCGCTCTGCGGGGGGAGGATGGTCGCGCGCTCGACGACGCTCGGCGCACCGTCCGCATCGAGGAAGGAAACCAGTGCTTCGCCTGTTTTGAGCGTGGTGATGGCTTCTGCCGTGTCGAACGCGGGATTCGCGCGGAAGGTCATCGCGGCTGTGCGGACGGCCTTCTGGTCAAGCGGCGTGTAGGCGCGCAGGGCGTGCTGGACGCGGTTGCCGAGCTGCCCCAGAATGCTCATGGGAATGTCGCAGGGGTTCTGGGTGACGAAATACACACCGACGCCCTTGGAGCGAATCAGCCGGACGACTTGCTCCAGCGTTTCCAGCAGCGCCTTGGGGCAGTCGTCGAAGAGCAGGTGCGCCTCGTCGAAGAAGAACACCATGCGCGGCTTGTCCAAATCGCCGCATTCGGGCAGCAGCTCGTACAGCTCCGACAGCATCCACAGCAGGAAGGTCGAGTACAGCCGGGGCTTGCGGTAGAGCACGTCCGCCGCGAGGATGTTGATAACGCCGCGCCCACTTTCATCAAGCTGCATCCAGTCGGCGATGTTCAGCGCGGGTTCGCCGAAGAACGCATTGCCGCCCTCGTCCTCCAGCATGGCGACGGCGCGCTGAATCGCACCGACAGATGCCATGGACACGTTGCCGTAATCGAGCGTGTACTCCTTGGCGTGCTCACCGACGTAGGCAAGCATGGCCTTCAAGTCCTTGAGGTCGAGCAGGAGCATGTTCTCGTCATCCGCGACGCGGAAGAGGATGCTCAGCACGCCTGCCTGCGTGTCGTTGAGGTTCATCAGCCGCGCGAGCAGCGTCGGCCCCATTTCGCTCACGGTTGTGCGGACGGGATGCCCATCTTTGCCGAACACGTCCCAGAACACGGTCGGAACGTGCGGTACTCGAACGTCGGCACGCCGCACTGCGTCAGGCGATTGGCGATATTGTCGCTGTGTGTGCCGGGCTGCACCATCCCGGCGAGATCGCCCTTGATATCCGCGAGGAACACGGGCACGCCCATGTCCGAAAATCCCTCCGCCAGCACCTTGAGGGAGACGGTTTTGCCCGTACCGGTCGCCCCGGCAATGAGACCATGGCGGTTTGCCATCTGCGGCAGCAGGCAGACGGGGTGTTCACCTGTTCCAAGCCAGATTTTGCCTTCGTAGAGCATGTGTGTTGTGTTCTCCTTTTTCCTTTTATAGTGGTACTATTGGTACTTCGATGATTGTCTTTATGCGGCAGGGGTTTCGCCTCTGCGGAGGCGACCAGAGGGCTTTGCGGTCGCCCTCTGGACTCCTTCGCACGCACACCCATGTTACTTGGATTTTATCGAAAATGCGATTAGTTGGTGTGCCGTTCCTCCTTCTTCTCATCCATCTCCGCTGTGCGTTCCGAAATAATATACCGCGGACGCTGCTTGACTTCCAAGTAGATTTTGCCGATGTATTCCCCGATAATACCGAGAAACAGGCACTGCATCCCGCCAACGAAGCATACCAGACAAGCCAGCGACGCCCAGCCAGCCACCGAATGCCCGGCAATCGCGGCAATCACCGCCCAGATAATGCCGATGAATGACAGAATCGTGATAAACAGCCCGGCGAAGAACACCATGCGAATCGGTTTGACCGATAGGCTTGTGATGCCGTCGAACGCCAGCCCCAGCATCTTCTTCAGCGGATAGTGGCTTTCGCCCGCAATGCGCTCGTGGCGCTCGTAAGAGACGCTGGTGGACTTGAACCCGACCAGCGGAACCATCCCGCGCAGATACAGGTTTACTTCACGGAATTTCGCCAATTCCTGCAGGGCACGGCTGGAAATCAGGCGATAATCCGCGTGATTAAACACAACCTCCGCGCCCATTGCGCTGAGCAGCTTGTAGAAGCCTTCCGCCGTGAAGCGCTTGAAGAACGTGTCGGTATCACGCTTGGAGCGCACGCCGTAGACGATTTCGCAGCCGTCAAGGTACGCATCCACCATCGCGTCCATGGCGTTGATATCGTCCTGCCCGTCGCAGTCGATGCTGATGGTGATATCGCAGCGGTCTTTCGCCTCCATCAGCCCTGCCCAGACCGCCCTTTGGTGCCCTCGGTTGCGGCTCTGCGCAATGCCTTGGAAGCACGGGTCTTTCGCGGACAGCGCCGTGATAATCTCCCACGTCTTGTCCTTGCTGCCGTCGTTGACGAACAGAATGCGGCTCTCGTCGCTGATTTTCCCCGCGTCTGCGAGCTGACGAACCTTGTCGCGGAACATGCCGCTGGTAATCGGCAGTACGCTTTCTTCGTTGTAGCAGGGAATCACAATATACAATACAGGCTTGTGTGCCACGCAGAAACACCTCCAGTATGGTTGATTGTGCCTTATTATAGCACATTTTCTCCTGCTTGAACAGGTTCTTTTTGCAACAGCTTCGACGCAATTATTGTTCACAAAATATTTACAAACACTTCCGACATTCGTTACAAAGTCGTGCTATGATACGGAAAGTACTCCAAGAGGGGTGCGGCTATCAAAGGAAGTGTGCTTATGAATCAGGCGGCAATTGGTCAGTATATCGCAGGCAAGCGCACTGCGCAAGGAATGACGCAGGAGCAGCTGGCGCAGAAAATTGGCGTATCGCAGAAATCCTTGATGCGCTGGGAAACGGGCAAACGTCTGCCCGATGCTGATGCGGTGGAAGCGCTCTGCGCGGCGCTGGGGATCACCCTGCCGGAACTGCTCAACGGCAAGGATTCGCCGCAGAAGGAAGAAATGCAGCTGACGCATGACGCACAGATGCTTGACCTGCTGCGCCGGATGCAGCGCACAGTCTATGAGCAGCATATTCTCTACGGCGTTCTGCTGATTCTGCTGGGCATCGCGAGCAACGCATTGTCTGCGCTGGTCGGCGGCAGCCATGTCAAGGAATTCTTTTCGGGTGTGCTGATGGGGATGTCCGTTGCGGAAATGCTGGCGGGGGTCGTCATTGTTGCCATCCATGTGATTCACGGAAAATGCGAGGAGTAATTAGCAATTTGAGAAATCATTGCGCATTGAAAAGCGGTCGCGTGACCGCTTTTTTCGTTTTGGGAAATCGCAGAAACATGCCTTTTTTCCTTGACCCCTTCGGCATTCCGATGTATAATAAACAATGGTGTATTAGCGCATTGAGCAGAAAGGGGTGAGTGTCCTGTACGCACAGGTAATTGTGGACATTGTGCATGAGAATGTTGCGCACACGTTTACCTACCGCATTCCGGACGGCATGACGCTCACCGCCGGACAGCGCGTGGAAGTTCCGTTCGGGCGGATGCGCAAGGAGGGGGTCGTCCTTTCCCTGACGCAGGAGACGGACGTGCCGCCGGAAAAGCTCCGCGACATCCTCCGCCCGCTGGAGGATTATGCCGCTATCTGCCCCACGCTGCTGACGCTCGCCCAGCAGATGGCGGACGACGTGCATTGCCCACTGGCGGAAACGCTGCGGCTGATGCTGCCCGCCCAAATGCGCGGTGGACGCATTCAGGTGAAAACGCAGACGGTCGCGCAGGCCGCGAAGCCACGCGAAATGCTGGAAGCGGCGGCACTGGCGGAGAAACGCTCGCCGAAACGGCGCCTGCTGCTGACGGTCTTATCCGACGGGCGGACGCACCCGGTGGAGGAATTGAAGCTGCTCGTCCGCGAGCCGCTGCAAGCGCTGCGCCAGATAGAAGCAGCGGGGCTAATTGCCCTGCGGGAAGAAGAAGTGCTGCGCCGACCGGGCGGCAATACGCCGGACAGCGCCGTCCCTGACCCGCCCCTCACGCCAGGGCAGGAGGAAGCGCTGTCTGTCATGCTGCCGGATTTGCGCAGTGGACAGGGGAAATACCTGCTCCACGGTGTGACGGGCAGCGGCAAAACCGAGGTGTTCATCCGCCTCGTGCGCCAGACGCTTGTGCAGGGGAAATCCGCCATGATTCTCGTGCCGGAAATCGCCCTCACGCCGCAAATGGTCATGTGGTTTCGGGCGCGGTTCGGGGCGGTTGCGGCGGTGCTGCACTCGCGGCTCAGCGCGGGCGAACGCTTTGATGAGTGGCGGCGCATCCGGCGCGGCGACGCGCGGGTCGTCATCGGCGCACGGTCAGCGGTGTTCGCGCCGTGCGGGAACTTGGGGCTGATTGTCGTGGATGAGGAGCACGAATCGACGTACATCTCCGACCGTCATCCGCGATATGACGCGCGCGAAGTTGCCATCCGCCGATGCGAAAATGAGCACGCGACGCTTCTGCTTGCCTCCGCTACGCCCAGCATCCTGTCCTTCGCCAGGGCACGGCGCGGGGATTATGTGCTGCTTGAAATGCCCTCCCGCGTCGGCAAACGCCCGATGCCGCAGGTCACGCTGGTAGACATGCGCAAGGAGATGGAGAACGGCAACCGAAGCGTATTTTCCGGGCAATTGGTCGCGGCACTCAAGAACTGCGTCGCGCGCGGCGAACAGGCCATGCTGCTGATGAATCGGCGCGGGTACAACAGCTTCGTCAGCTGTCGAAGCTGCGGTTATGTCGTCAAATGCCCGAACTGCGATGTCGCCATGACCTACCACGTCGTGGGCAGCGGGCAGACCGAGGCGAAACTCCACTGCCACTACTGCGGATTCGCCGCGCTGCCGCCGAACACCTGCCCGAAATGCGGCAGCAAGTACATCCGCTATTTCGGCGCGGGGACGCAGAAAATCGAGGAAGAATTGAAGAAGCTCTTCCCGCAGGAAAACGTCATCCGCATGGATATTGACACGACCTCCGGCAAGGATGGCCACGCAAAGCTGCTTGATGAGTTCCGCTCCGGGCGCGCAAAGCTGCTCGTCGGCACGCAAATGATTGCCAAAGGGCTGGATTTCCCGAAGGTAACGCTGGTGGGCGTGATTGCGGCGGATATGACGCTGAATCTGCCCGACTACCGCGCGCGGGAGCGGACATTCCAGCTGCTGACGCAGGTCGCTGGGCGCGCCGGACGCGGCACACTGCCGGGGCAGGTCATCATCCAGACGTACAAGCCGGAGGATGAGGTGATTCAGACCGCTGCCGCGCAGGACTACCGCGCGTTCTTCGAGCTGGAGTTCGATCGCCGGCGGACGGGGCTGTATCCGCCGTTCACGATTCTGGCGCGCCTGCTGGTGGAGAGCAATTCGCCGCAGAAGGCGCGAGAGGTCGCGACAATGCTTCATGCGCGGTGCGAGGAGCTGCTTAACGCGCATCCGCAGTGGAAGAAGCGGGCGCTGATGGTGCGGCTTGACCAGCCGAGCATCACGGTTTTGCGCGGAAAAACGCGCTGGCATGTGCTGATGAAGCTGCTGGTGCATCCGGAGACGGAGCAGTTCGCCGCGGCATTGAGTGAACTGGCGCGGGAGAAGCAGGAGGGCGCTGAGGTGTACTTTGAGTATAACCCCACGACCATGATGTAAATGTGGTTTTATTTCCCTGAAATCGCGTGAATTGCGTGGGTATCCTGTGGATAAACACGCGGAAGCAGTATGCAGATGCGACCAACTCAATCGCGCGAAAGGGTCAAGGGACGAAGTCCCTTGCGGAGTCCAGAGGCAGAGCCTCTGGTGGGGTTAAGGGGCGAAGCCCCTTCGGTTTCCCTTTTATTAGGAAGGAGTATTGTAACTTATGGCGATTCGGAAGATTGTGAAGATTGGCGATGATTGCTTGCGGCAGGAGTGCCGGAAGCAGGAGAAGTTTGATTTGCGGCTGAAAATCCTGCTGAAGGATATGGCGGACACGATGTATAAGGCGGAGGGCGTCGGGCTGGCAGCGCCGCAGGTCGGGGTGCTGCGCCGCGTGGTGGTGATTGACGTGGGCGATCAGGGCGACGGGCTGCTGGAACTCATCAACCCCGTCATCACCATGCGCGAGGGCGAGCAGTGCGGGCGCGAAGCCTGCCTGTCGCTGCCGGGACGTCAGGCGGTCGTTACCCGCCCGCGTAAAGTCACCGTGCAGTACCAGAACCGCGACGGCGTGCCTTGCGAAAAGACGGTCGAAGGGCTGTTCGCGCGCGCGGTCTGCCACGAGCTGGATCACCTTGACGGCAAGCTGTACATCGACGTGATGGATCGCGAACTGACGCCGGAGGAAATCGAGGGGCATATCCCGGAGGACGACAACCAGTGAGAATCGTGTTTATGGGCACGCCGGATTTTGCCGTGCCGTCCCTCAAAGCCTTGGTGGAGGGCGGATATTCGGTCGTCGGCGTGGTCACGCAGCCTGACCGCCCCAAGGGGCGCGGCAAGAAGCTCGCCATGTCCCCCGTTAAGGAGTACGCCATCCAACAGGGCATCCCTGTCCTCCAGCCGGAGCGCATCAGCCGGGATGGGTATGAGGATCTGCTGAATCTCCACCCCGATTTGTGCGTCACGGCGGCGTTTGGGCAGATTCTCTCGCAGAAAATCCTCGATATTCCGCCGCTGGGGACGATTAACGTCCATGCGTCGCTCCTGCCCAAGCACCGCGGCTCTGCGCCGATTGCGTGGGCAATGGTGCAGGGCGACAAGACCACCGGCGTGACCACCATGATGACCGCGCGCGGCATCGACAACGGCGATATGCTCCTCAAAGCCGAAACGCCGATTGACCCCGCCGAAACGTGCGGCGAACTGACGGCGCGCCTGAGCGAAATCGGCGCGAAGCTGCTGATTGACACGCTTCAAGCCCTCGAAAATGGGACGCTTGAGCGCATTCCGCAGGACGAAAGCCAAATGACCTACGACCCAAAGCTCGAAAAGGACATGGGCGTTATCGACTGGACGCAGGACGCGGCGGACATTGTGCATCGGATTCACGGCCTGAACCCGTGGCCCGGCTGCACAAGTGCCGCCCCCGGCGGAACGTGGAAGCTGCTGCGCGCCGAAGTTGCGGACATGAACGGTCAGCCCGGCGAAGTCCTTGCGGCGGATGGCAAAGAAGGGCTGATTGTCGCGGCGGGGAAGAACGCTGTGCGCGTCCGCCAGCTGCAAGTGCCCGGCGGGAAGCCGATGGATGCACGTGATTATCTGCGCGGTCACGCAATGGCCGCTGGAACAATGTTGAAAGAGGATACGGAAAATGAGTGACGAGAATCGACAGGGCAGCGGCAATTTCCGCGCAAACAACGGCGGACAGAAGCGTCCCGCGGGTGGCAATCGCATGAGCGGAAACCGTACTGGCGGCAAAAATTTCGGCGGCAAGAAGCCGTTCAGCGGCGAGAAGCGCTCCTTCGGTGGCAGCAAGCCTGCGTTTGGCGGCGAGAAACGCTCCTTTGGTGGGGATAAGCCCGCGTATAACGGGGAAAAACGCTCATTTGGTGGAGATAAACCGGCATATAACGGTGTAAAGCGTTCCTTTGGTGGCGATAAGCCCGCGTACAATGGCGAAAAGCGCGCCTTCGGTGGGGACAAGCCCGCGTATAATGGCGAAAAGCGCGCCTTCCGTGGGGACAAGCACAATGATGGCGAAAAACGCCCGGCAAAATCGGACTTCGGTGGGGAAAAACGCCCGTATGGGGATAAAAAACCGCCCTTTGGTGGAAAACCGGGATTCCGTTCCGGAGAAAAGCGCCCCTACGGTGGCGGCAATGGGGAACGCCGTCCCTATCCGGCAAAGCCGGCTGCCCCGAAGGTGGAGGGCAGCGACGGTCTGCCCGCGCGCCGTCTCGCGCTCGAAGTCATCCGCGCGGTGACGGAGAACGACGCGTATGCCTCCCTCGTGCTGGACGAGAAGCTGAACAAGTGCACCCTGCCGCTGGTTGACCGCCGTCTGGCGGCGCGGCTGGTGTACGACACGCTGGAGCACCTGCTGACACTCGATTACGCGCTCAATTCGCTGATGGCGAAGCCCGATACGGACATGAAGCTGCGCAACGTGCTGCGGCTGGGGGCGTGCCAGATTCTGCTGGAAGACCGCATCCCGGAAAGCGCAGCGTGCAACACGTCGGTCGCGCTGTGCAAGGAGCTGGGCATGGAGGGACTGGCAGGCGTGTGCAACGGCATCCTGCGCAACCTCGTGCGGCAGAAGGACGAAATCAAGTATCCGGACATGGAAACGGAGCCCGTCAAGGCGCTGTCCATTCGGTACAGCGTGCCGGAATGGCTCGTGGAGCGGTTGCTGGCTGACTGGGGCGAGGACGCGGAGAAGCTCATGGGCTTCCATCAGCCGAACGCTGCCATCACCATCCGCCCGAACCTGATGAAGATGGATGAAGCCGCTTTTGAGCAGTTCCTTGGCAGCAAAGTCTGGGAGAAGGAAAAGGGAATGCTGCCCTTCTCGTGGCGCATCCGCAACATGGCGGAAATTGCGCATGACGCGGGCTTCGTCGGCGGCAAGTTCTCCATCCAGAGTGAAAGCAGCATGATGGTCTGCCTCGCCGCTGCGCCGAAGAACGGAATGCAGATCCTGGATGCGTGCGCCGCGCCGGGCGGCAAGAGCTGCCTGATGGCGGAAATGATGCAGGGCACGGGGCGCGTGCAGGCATGGGAGCTGCATCCGCACCGGGCGGATTTGATTGCCGCGCAGGTGCAGCGTCTGGGGCTTGAAAACGTGCGCCCGATGACGCGCGACGCCCTCAAGCACCGCGAAGAGCTGGACGGCACGATGGACATTGTGCTGCTGGATGCGCCGTGTTCGGGGCTTGGCGTGATGAGCGAAAAGCCGGACGTGAAATACCGCGTGACGGCACAGAGCGTCGATGAGCTGGTGCAGCTGCAAAGCAATCTGCTGGACGCGGTCTGCCCGTATGTGAAGAAGGGCGGCACGCTGGTGTACTCTACCTGCTCGGTGCTGAAGGACGAAAACGTGCGTCAGGCGGAGAAGTTCCTCGCGCGTCACCCGGAATTTGAGCTGCTGCCGCTGCCGGAGACGATTCCGGCTTCCGTGCGGCAGTATGAAACGACCGGCTTGCAGCTCCTGCCGCAGCGCGACGGCATCGAGGGCTTCTATATGTGCCGGATGCGGAGGAAAAAGGCATGACCGAACTGACAGGCATGACGCCGCAGGAGCTGTCCGACTGGTGCAAGGCGCAGGGAATGCCCGCTTTTCGCGGCAAGCAGATTTTCCGCTGGATTCATCAGGGCGCGGATTTTGACGCGATGACGAATCTGCCGGCGGCAATGCGCGCGCAGCTGAAGGAAATCGCTGTGGCGCAGCCGGTCAGCATCATTGACGAGCGGAAAAGCCAGATTGACGATACGGTGAAATTCCTCTTTGGTTTGAAGGACGGCAACTGCGTCGAGGGTGTGCTGATGCACTACCACCACGGCTATACGCTGTGCATCTCGACACAGGTCGGCTGCCGCATGGGGTGCAAGTTCTGCGCCAGCACGCTGGAAGGGTGCGTCCGCTCGCTGACGGCGGGGGAGATGCTGGGCGAAGTGCTGGCGGCAAACCGGTATCTGGACGGCAAAGACCGCGTCCACAACATCGTGCTGATGGGCAGCGGCGAACCGCTGGACAACTACGACAATGTCTGCCGATTCCTGCGCCTGCTGCGCGAGGAAGACGGCGTGAATATCGGCTTGCGCAATGTGAGCCTCTCCACCTGCGGGCTGGTGCCGAAGATGTACCAGTTCGCGGAGGAGAACCTGCCGGTGACGCTGTCGGTGTCGCTCCATGCGCCGAACGACGAGATTCGCCGCCAGACCATGCCCGTCGCCAACGCCTACCCGATGGACGAGCTGCTTGCCGCTTGCCGGAATTACATCGACAAGACCGGGCGGCGCGTCATCTTCGAGTACGCACTGGTGGGCGGCGTAAACTGCGAGGAAAAGCACGCGATTGAACTGGCGAGCCGGCTGCGCGGAATGCAGTGCCATGTCAACCTGATTCCGCTCAACGCCGTGGAAGAGCGCCACTTGAAGGGCGTGAACGAACAGACCGTGCAGCGCTTCCTGCACAAGCTGGAGGAACTGCACATTTCCGCGACCCGACGCCGCGAAATGGGCGACGACATTGAGGGCGCGTGCGGCCAGCTGCGCCGCAAGACACTTACTACTCTACACGACCCGCAGGGAGAAGAAGCATGAGCCGCAAAATCCGTTTCAGCAAGGAGAGCCAGAGCTCGCTGAATGATTTCTTCGTTCACCGCAGTCCGGAACAGCCGAAGTCCAAGGCGGAAGAGAATCTGCCCGCCGGGATTCTCAGCGCCTTCCGCACGGACGTGGGCAAAGTGCGCGCAAACAATCAGGATGCGCCTATTGTGTCGGAGAAGCTGCGCCTGTACGGGGTGGCGGACGGCATGGGCGGCCACAAGGGCGGCGAAGTAGCGTCCACCAGTGCGCGCGACAACCTGCTGCGGGAGTTGGAAGGGAAAACGCCCTCGGTCGCGGCGCTCTCCGGCGCGATTGAGGAGGTCAACCGCCAAATCTACCATCAGCAGGAGCATGACGACGCCCTGACTGGCATGGGCACGACGCTCTCCGTCCTCTGGATGAGTGACAATTTCGTGTACATCGGGCATGTAGGGGACAGCCGTGTGTATCTGCTGCGCGACGGCGAGTTCAAGCAGATGACGCTTGACCACTCTCTGGTGGAGCAGCTGGTGCGCGAAGGCGTGCTGACGGAGGAAGAGGCGCAGAATCACCCGATGCGCAACATCATCACCCGCGCGATTGGCACGGATGAATCGGTGGAGGTGGACGTGGTGGTGGAGGAGCGCCGCAAGGGCGACCTGTGGCTTGCCTGCTCCGATGGTCTGCACGGCTTGGTGGATGACCGCCAAATGCGCGATGCGCTGCGCCAGTATGCGCCGGAAAAGGCGGCGGATGTGCTGCTCAAAGCCGCACTGGATGCGGGCGGACGCGACAACGTGACGCTCGTCATCGTGCATGACGGGGAGGAACCGGCATGAATGCGTTGATTCAGCCTGGCCGCATCCTCGCCGGCCGCTACCGCATTGATCAGCAGATCGGCGTGGGCGGCATGGCGGTGGTTTACCGCGCGACCGACCTCAATACACAGCATTTCGTCGCCGTCAAAGTTCTTAAACCGGAGTACAATCAGGATGCGGAGTATGTCGCGCGCTTTCAGCGGGAGGCGGAAGCCGCGTCGAAAATGACGCACCACAACATCGTCAACCTGCTGGATGTCGGCATGGATTCCAGCGGCAACCGCTACCTCATCATGGAGTACGTCGAGGGGCAGACGCTCAAGGACGTCATCCGCGAAAAAGGGCGGCTGAGCGAAACATCGGCAGTGCAGATTACCATCCGTATTCTCTCTGCGCTGCAGCACGCGCATTCCAACGGCATCATCCACCGTGACATTAAGCCGCAGAATATCCTCATGCAGTCCGACGGCCATGTGAAGGTGGCGGATTTCGGCATCGCGCGCATGGCAAACAAGAATACGCTTGCCAAGGGCGATTCCGTCATGGGGTCGGTGCACTACTTCAGCCCCGAACAGGCGTCGGGCAAGGAAGCAGGGGTCACGAGCGACATTTACAGCGTCGGCGTGACGCTCTACGAGATGCTCACCGGGCGTGTGCCGTTTGACAGCAATAACCCCGTCGCCATTGCGATGCAGCACATCCACAATACGCCTGTGCCGATTCAGCAGTACGCGCCGGAAACGTCGGACGCGGTGTGCCATGTCTGCATGAAGGCAATGGACAAAAATCCAGCGTACCGCTATCAGTCCGCGTGGGATATGGCGAGGGATCTTCGCCACGCCATCAGCGGGCAGGTGGGAGAGATGGAGCCGCGCATCGTTGACGGCAGGCTTCCGGGGGACGGCGAGAGCGGCGGAATGCAGCCTGCACGCCGCCAGCCCAGCAGACGCATGGTGCGCAAAAAGCACCCCGCCAGCTGGTGGGTGATTACACTGCTGATGTCACTGGTTGTCTGCTACGGGCTGTTCGTCGGCACGAAGGCGATTTACGAGCGCGTGGTCAACAGCGCAGTGGTTGACGAGTACATTGGCAAGGATGTCTCAGCGGCGCAGCGGCAGATTCAGCGCGCCGGACTGCGCCCGGAAATCATGGAAATCAATCACCCGACCATCAAGGCGGGTGAGGTCATCCTGCAAGCGCCGCAGGAGGGGACGACCCTGCGCAAGAATGACGTGGTGGTGCTGACTGTCTCGAAGGGTCCATCCACCCAGACCGTGCCGAAAATTACGAATTTGACCGTCTCGGACGCAATTACGACGCTATCCCCCTATGGGCTGACGCTGACGATTGTCGAGTATGTGGTCAGCGCGACGGTTCCGGCGGGGCGCATCATCAGCCAAAGCCCGGAAGAAGGCAGCGTGTGCATGTCGGGCGACGCGGTGAGTGTGTCGGTGTCCGGCGGCATGGCGGTTGTGCCGAATGTGCACGGGCGGCATTTGTCGGATGCGCAGGAGCTGATTGCGGCATCGGGATTGTCGCTGAACCAGAACATCACTTTCTTGGAGACGGACGACACGACGATGCACGGATTGGTTGCCCAGCAGTCGCCGTCGGGCGGCAGCGAGGTGATTGCCTCCGCAAAGGTGTCGCTGACGCTCTACCGCGTACCGTCGATGATGGCGCGGGCGAAGGTGCTTTTGTCCCTGCCGCAGACGGAAAGCATGATGCACGTCCGTGTGACGCTGGTGGAAAGCGGCGTGGAGTACACGGCATACGAGGGGGATTTTCCCGCTAACGCCAGCCGCGAGCCGGAGGTTGAGCTGTGCGGCAATGAGCCGGGCATGTACACCTACCGTGTCTATTGCGATGGAGAATTTGCCTATCAGCAGCAGGTGAATATGGAATGAGAGAACCAGAAATGACGCAGGAATTGCAGGCGGAACTGCATCAGGGCGTGCTTGTGCGCTTCTTCGGCGGCTTTTATGTCGCGGCGGACGCGGACGGGCAGGAGTACACGCTCCGCTGCCCGAAAAAATTCCGTCATCAGCGCCTGTCGCCCCTTGTGGGGGATGCGGTGCGCTTTACGCCGGGGCAGGGCGAAGAGGAAGGCTGGCTGGTGGAAATTCTGCCGCGCAAGACCGAGTGCATCCGCCCGCCCGTGGCAAATGTGACGCTGCTGCTTGTGAGCATCTGCCCGTCGCCTGAACCGGATCTGCTGCTGGTAGACCGTCTGTTGGCGCGCGCGAAGAAGCAGGGCATGAAAACGGCGCTCATCGTCGGCAAATGCGACCTTGACGGCGGCGCACTGCTCTCCCAAATGCAAGAGGAGTATCGCGGGGCGGACTGCCCGGTGCTGGGTGTCAGCGCGCGGAACAAGGAAGGGCTGGATAGCGTTCGGGCGCTGATGCGCGGGGCGGACTGCTGCTGTCTGGCGGGGCAGAGCGGCGTGGGCAAATCGACGCTGCTGAACGCGCTGCTTGACTTGCAGCTGGAGACGGGTGAAATCAGCGAGAAAATCCAGCGCGGCAAGAACACGACGCGCTATGCGCAGCTGCTGATTCATGACGGCATCCGCGTGCTGGATACGGCGGGCTTCAGCCTGCTGGAAACAGAGAAGGGCATGGAGCCGGAAAAATTGCAGGAATTGTACCCGGAATTTCAGCCGTACATCGGGCAGTGTCGCTTCCAGCCCTGCCTGCATGACCGCGAACCCGGCTGTGCCGTCACGCAGGCGGTGCAGGCGGGGGAGATTGACGGAAACAGGGTGGCGCGATATCGGGAACTGCTGGCGGATGTCAGGCTGGCGTGGAAGAATCGGTATCAGTGACATAAAAGCAAACAAAATCACCCCGGCGTGTGAGCCAATGGCGGTTCAGTTCACATGCTGGGGTGATTTCTTTGCTATATTCAATTATTGCTGTTCTGTCAGCCGCTTGATTTGCTTATCAAAATCAGAATTAATCCGCTGGGTGCGATTGAACACATCATATTCCGCGAAGGCTTTCTGCTGTGCCTGTGCCTGACTAATATGCCCTTTGTCGGGGAGAATATCATATCGGCGGAAGGCAAGAAACTCGTTGATGCTGGCGGCAAACTGCTCCATGGTGAAAGTGTTTTCCCGCTCAATCAAGTCTTCGATGTAATCAAAGTAGCCGGAAACAGCTCGCTCAAGCTGACGAATCTGCTTTTCATCCAGATAGTTTTTTGCGACTGTTACATCCGATTTTAGGATGCGACCATCCGGCGCATTTTTCCATGTCGTCAGTCCCATGTGTTCCTTTGTATGGTCGGCAGAATCATGCACGATTTCCGCCGCCGTTTTATGCGTAATGGCATAGTGAAAGCGATTCTGCACCATTGCATAGAACTGCTGGGTAGTTGGGGCATTGCGGTCATAGTCGATACTGCATTCTGCATAGATGTCCGTCACTTGCTGCCAAATGCGGCGCTCGCTGGCGCGAATCGAGCGCACACGCTCCAGCAATTCGCGGAAGTAATCTTTGCCGAAAGCAGTTTTGCCCTGCTTCAGGCGGTCATCATCCATGGCAAAGCCTTTGACCATGTACTCTTTCAGCACACCAGTCGCCCAAATGCGGAACTGCGTGGCTCGACGGCTGTTGATGCGGTAGCCGACGGAAATAATGGCATCCAGATTATAAAAATCAACGAGCCGCTTGACAGCTCGGCTTCCCTCTTCCTGAACTATTTCCATTTTGGAAATAGTTGAGGAAGCAAGTAATTCGCCTTCTTCGTAAATATTATTCAGGTGTTTGCTGATGGCTGGTGCTTGTACGCCGAATAATTCTGCCATTGCCTTTTGCGTCAGCCAAATGGTTTCATCTCGAATGACAGCGTTTACCGTAATGTCTTCTTCGGCTGTCTTGTAGATGAGAAAATTGAAATCCGGAGTGGGCATAGATACCTCCGTGTTTGTCTAAAAATTGCTTCACTTTCTCCTCAGTTTCGCCACAAAGAACCCCTCAAACCTTTCATCCGGTTTGACGCACACGACCCCTGCCACCTTCGTCGGCAGCAGCGGCACGTCAGTCAAGAACGGGTGTTCAATCGGCACAACCTCACAGATGCCCATGCTCACTGCGCTCTGCACGATGTCCTCATTTTCCATTTGCAGCACCGAGCACGTCGAGTAGACCATTTCGTGCTTCTTCGGCAGCAGGGACAGCGCCTTTTGCAGCAGCACTTTCTGCGTTTTTGCAGTCTTTGCCAGCCAGTCCGCCGTCATCCGCCGCTGCGGCTCGCCGTCTTCAAGCAGCAGCGTGCCGCTTCCGGAACAGGGTGCGTCCAGCAGAATCTTGTCGAACTTGAACAGGCTGTCCAGCAGGCGCGCGTCCTGCCGCATGATGTTCACGGCGCGCGCACCCTGCCGCGTCAGGTTGAATTGCAGGCGGTCGGCGCGAATCGCGTTTTTCTCGCAGGCGGTGATGAGCGCCTTGCCGCCGGACAGCGCCGCCATCTGCGTCGTTTTGCCGCCGGGGGCAGCCGCCATGTCCAGCACGGTTTCGCCTGCTTTCGGCGCAAGCACCAGCGCAGGCAGCATCGAGGAAAGCGATTGCAGGTAAATCGCGCCCGCGTCGTAGCAGGGCAGGGCGCGCAGCTGCTCTTCGTTGCCGTCCGGCAGCAGGAACGCATCGTCATACCACGCAATCGGCTCGGTGGCAATGCCAGCATCTGCGATTTCGCGCAGAACCGCCTCCCGGTCGCCTTTGAGCGGATTGACGCGGAACGTCGTGCGCTTGCGGACATAGCCCGCTTCAATCTCCCGCGCAAGCTCCGCGCCGTATTGTGCTTCCAGCCGCTCATGCAGCAGCGGCGGTACTTCGGGTATCATGTGTTCCTCCTCCGCCGTCAGGAGACCGGACGTTCCCGGCTCATGCGGCGCTTGACTTTGATGGGCGCGAACAGCGGCTTTTTGCCGTGCTTCTTCGCTTTGCTTTTTTTCATGCGGATGCACCTCCTGCGGATAGCTTATCCGCATTTTGCAGCCGTCATTCAGCGCATTTGGTGGATTTTCGCGATGTCCTCGGCGGGATTTGCGCTCTTGAACAGCGCTGTGCCCATGACCGCAGCGTCCAGCCCGCACTCGTGCAGCAGGGGCAGATTGCCAAGCGATACGCCGCCGTCCACCTCGGTCAGCCCGGTGTAGCCGATGGCGCGGAGCTGGCGGAGTTTGTCCAGCACGATGGGGTTGAATTTCTGCCCGCCGAAGCCGGGTTCGACCGACATCAGCAGCACCATGTCGCACAGGGGCAGCAGGGGGATGATAGCGTCCACCGGCGTGTTGGGCTTGATGGATACCGCCGTCTTGACGCCCTGCGCGCGGATGCAGCGGAGAATTTCGGCGCGGTCGGCGGCGATTTCCTCATGAATCGTGATGGAGGACGCGCCTGCCCGGCAGAAGGCTTCGACGTATTTTTCGGGCTGGTCAAGCATGAGGTGCACATCCAGCGGGATGGTGAAGCGCTCATGGAGCGCTCTCACAACGCTGGGGCTGAAGCTGAGGTTCGGCACGAAATGCCCGTCCATGACGTCTACATGAATCCAGTCTGCGCCCGCGGCAATCATGCGGGCAGCGGCAGATTCGAGGTTGAGAACATCGGCAGCGAGGATGGAAGGGGATACAATCATGGCTTGAACCTCCGAGTAGTCGATTGGATTCAGTTCATCATGCAAAATGCGCATCCTTGAGTATCTTTAGCGCCGCGGGGGCAATTGGGTCGGGAACCGCGGCAGGGCGGGCGAGGAAGTAGCCTTGCAGCAGGTCAACGCCTAAGCGCAGGACAGTGCGCAGTTCGGCTTCGTTTTCAATGCCCTCCGCGACGACCTGCATCTGGCGCGCATGGGCGTAGGTGACGACGTCCGTGACGACCTGCTGCTTATCGATGTTGGAGTCAATGCCGCGGATGATGGCAATATCCACCTTGATGTAGTGCGGAGCGAGCAGAAGGAGGTTGTTGCTGTTGCTGTACCCGCTGCCGTAATCATCCAGCGCAAAGACCGCGGTTCCGCCCAGCTGACGGCGCTTGATGGCAAGCACCTCCGGCATCGTTTCTTCTTCCTCGGTAATCTCGATGACCATTTTCTTCAGCATTGGGGCAAACTGACGGCGAAAATCCGCAAAATCAGCATCTGTCAGCGAAACGTTTGCAATGGAGTTGATGAACAGCTTCGCGTTTGGGGAGAGCTTGCCGCACGAGACAAGGCGCTCGAACGTCTGCGTGCCCTTGAAGAGGGTCAAATGCTCAATGTCGTACAGCCGATTCTCTTCGTGCGCCAGCTTCATGATGGTTTCGGGGGAACGCAGCAGCGGCATGTTGACGCGCATCAGTGCCTCGTAAGCCACCACATGCCCGTCACGCGCGGAGAACAGCGGCTGGAAGTGATAGAACACGCTGTCGTTCTCCAGCAGTGCGGTGAACTCCTGCCGCAACTGCGCGTAGTAGGCTTCGCGGTTGTATGCGCCAATGTCAAATTCGCGGATTTCGCCCTTGCGCTGCCGCTTCACCTGATAGAGCGCAAAGTCGGCATAGCGTTTGAGGGTCGCGAAATCGCGGCTGTCATCCGGATACCACGCCACGCCGCCGGAAATGGCAATGTGCATCGTGTCGCCGGAAGGCAGCACGGCGGTGTAGGTGGACATGGCTTCCTGCAGGTGCGTCAAATCCGCCCGGAGCGCATCGCGGGATTCATAGCCGTGCAGCAGGACAACAAATTCGTCGCCCGAAAGCCGCGAACAGACCGCGTTCGCCGGGATATTCTCTGCAAGGCATTGCCCGGTCAGGCGGATGTAGCGGTCGCCACAGTCGTGTCCGTAGGTGTCGTTGATGCGCTTCAGGTCGTCCAAATCGGTCATCAGCAGCGCAGCATGGCGCATCTTGTCCGGGTGCGCGAACATCTCTTGGACCTTCCGCATGAACGAGAAGCGGTTGTACAGCCCGGTCAGTACGTCGTAGTCGCGCTCGTGCTCAATGCGGCGGCGCTCCTGCATGGAGGTAGTTACATCCTCCACCAGACCGACCTGCGTGCCGTGTTCTTCGCCGGAACGCAGGAGGATGTAGCGCACCGTGCCGCCCGAAGCGGGCAGGGCGTACACTTCGCCGCCGTATGCGCGGGTTACGTACTCGTGCGTCTGCTTCCAGCCGTTCAGGATGGCATCGAACCAATCCTTGTCCAGCGAATCCAGCGGTACGTCCGGCAGCGCCAAGAGGGAGAAGAAATTGTCCGTCACATACACGGTATCCACATTAGGCCGCTTCTCAAAGCCGCCGATTTCCACGCTCGCCAATTCCATAATGCGCTGGAACTTGACTGACGTGTCCAAAATCTCCTGTGAACGCTGGGTGAAGGCGGCGGAGAATTGGTCAAGCTCACAGATGCCCGTCGGGGAGAGCGTCGGCACTTGATACCGCTGATTCTGTGACGCGCTGATCTGCTTGGACAGGCGCGTAATCGGTTGTGCCAAACGCCGACTGACGATGAAGAAAGCAAAAACACCTGCCAGCAGTGTCAGTACGACGATAATCACCAGCATTTGCCGAACGCTGCCGGAAAAGCTGTACAGCTGCTTGACGGGCACAAGCCCAATCAGCAGCCAGTGCTCACCGGAGAACGGCGCGTTTCGGCTGTACAGCGCCAGCGGCTGTTCGCTGGCAAAGTAGCGTGTGCCGTCAATTGTCAGAAAGCCCTCACCGGATGCATCCTTTTGCAGCACCAGCGTGTTTTCCGCCTGAATCGCCGCGTCGGGCGAAGAGCAGACGGCGATTTGCAGCGTCAGCGTATCCGCGGACAGGTCGTCCGTCGTCGAGCAGAGCAGGTAGCTGCCGCTGCCATTGTTCTGCAATTCAGAGGGGGGCAGTTTGCCGCACAGGTAGGTGTCCGACAAAAGCCCGATGCCGACCACGCCATATACCGTGCCGTCGGAAAGGATTAGTGGCTGGGAGTAGGAAAACACGCTGCGCGGGTCATCAGGGAGGCAGAATGGAAAGCGCGTCCAGTGACCATAATCATCCGTCGAAAGCAGCGTGTCGGCGTTCCGCGCGGTTTGATAGGGAAGATAGAAAAAGTCGGATGCTTCGCGCTGATATTCAAAGGCAGGCTGCCAAGCACTGGCGGTGTAAAGCCCCGTGGATTGCACAAGCGTTGCCGGGGCGAACTCCAGCGAAAGGTCATCATTGCGGTCGGAATATGGACCATCCGGGTCGAGGTCGCGCACATAAATACCGGGGAAGCGCGTACCGTCCGCGCAGTCATCCAAATCGCGGCTGCAGAAAATAACATAGATGCCGCTGAGCTTTTTCGCGCGCATTTCGAACACCAGCTCCGACGAAATGGCGCGCAGAAGCGGCTCGGACGCGGCACTGCCGGAATCCAGCGTATCCAGCGAAATCCTACCGTCCGCCAAGAGCGCTTCGGTCTGACTGTTGATGTAGGTGGACAGCGAGGTCAGCTCCTGCGAGGAAATCAGAAAATTCTGCAAATAGGCGCTGCGATTTTCCACCTGTTCGCGCAGAATTTCCTCCGCGTTGTCATCCAGCTGCGACGGCACTTGCCCGACGATAATTGTGCCGATGAGCAGGGTCAATTCAATCACCAGCACGAGCAGCAGCGAAAAGAAGATGGTGAAAAAGACAGAATGTATTTTGCGGCTATGCGGCGCGGAAGCCATGCCACTTTCACCTCCTTTTGTCGGCCGTTAGGGTGATTATTCGTAGGCTTGCAGCTTCGTCAGCGTCTCCTGATACCAGCTGTCAAAGCATTCGTCCGTGAGAAACTCCGCTTCAGCTTCCTCGGCGCTCATCCCCGCGGCGATTCGCGCGACGACGATGGCACGGTCTGCCGCGGCTTTGTCGCTCAATGCGTATTCCAGCACTTTGCGCGCCGCCTGACCGCCCTCAAACGCCAGCGGTGTGTACAGGCGATTCTCATTGATCGTCGCGACCGCGCCCGTCAGCACCTGCTCGACGACGGGGGAGAGCGTCAGCCCGGCGGCCTTGATGGTATCTATGTTGTTTGCCGCCTTTGTCACCGGCATGTAGCCCGAACCGACGGAGAAGCTGATGTTGTTTTCCGGCAGGGTGAACCACTTGAGGAACTCCACGCTCGCGCGCACTTTCGCCTCGTCGCCCAGCGTGACGACCATGCCCGCGCCCTGCTGGACAGCAAACGATTCGCCATCCGCAAACTTCGGGCAGGGGAGCACTTTCAGCGTGATGTCATGGCTCTCGGTGTCGCTGGTTATGACACGGGAGGGGAAGAACGTGCCGCTGGAGGATGAGCCGACGTAGCACAGCAGGTTGCCCGTCTTGATATCGTCGCTGCGGAAGCGCCCGGCAGCGCTGAAATAGCCCTTGATGAACGGAACGTAGTAGCTGTCCCAGAGCTTGCGGATGATATTGCGGTCGAAATGCAGCGTAAGACGCCCATCGCTATCCACCTCGAAGATGGTGCAGCCCAGCTCCTGCGCGCCGATGAGCAGATAATTCGCCATTGCGTCGCGCCCGAAGAGGGCCTTGCCGTCATCAGGCGTGTCGGTCTGCGCGTCTGTCCAGTTGTAGTAGCGCTCGGCGACGGCAAGCAGACCCTCGATGGTGAGCATCTCGCTTTCCTGCGTGCCGGTTGCCTCGGCAAAGGGCTGCCAGTCCGTTTCATTCAGGAAAAGCAGCTCAGTAGACTTGGCAACCGGGAAGATTTTGATGCTCCCAGTCTGCCCGAAGTCGCCTTCGGTGAGATAATTATCGACATATGCGGCGCGTTCGTCTGCTGTTAGATACCTGCTGACATCAACGACCAGCCCCAGCTTGTCCAGTGCGTAGGCGGTGTCGGCGTAGGCGGAGAAGATGTTCGGCATCGCTGCCGCGCCGACTTTTCCCTCGGCGGACTGCATGACGCTGGCTTCCAGCTCGTTCACGCTGCCTTGGCTGTACGCCTCAACCATGATGCCCTTTTCCTTGCCGACCGTTTCGTTGAAGGTTTTGACGAGCGTATTGAAACTCTCCAGCAATGTACCGTTGTAGTATGTCCAGACCGTAATGCTGATGGGCTGCGGTGCAGCGTTATTCGATGAACATCCCGTGCAGAGCAGCAGGACGATGATGCAGAGCAAAGCTAACAGGTATTTCAAATTCTTTTTCATCATGTGAAAAACTCCTCTCGCCGGCGAATTCCGACGGGAATCAGTATAGCGCGTTTTCGCAGGAAATGCAAGGCTTTGCACGTCTAAGCGAGCGGATTTTCGGAAAAACTTACATTATAAATGATAAATGAAAAAATGCGCCGGAGAAAAGTCCTTCGGCGCAGGGCAATTGCATCAACCTTTTATTCTGCTGATGAGACGCTCCGTGACGATCCGCATGTCCTCCGTCGTGCCAATCGTTACGCGCAGATACGACTGCAGGTGCGGCGTGCTAAAGTGGCGGACAAGGATGCCGTCGTCGCGCAGAAGCTGCTGAATCGGCGCGGCGTCATTTTCCGATGCCTTAACGAAGAGAAAGTTTGTGCGGCTCTTGAGGACGGGAATGCCCGCGTCCGCTAATGCTTGGCGGCAGATATCGCGGTCACGGCTGATGGTGGCGACGATGCGCGCAGTGTATGCCGTATCCAGCTCGGCTTCGCGCGCGGCGGCTTGTGCCAAACGGTCAACCGGGTAGCTGTTGAAGCTGTCGCGGATGCGCTTCATGGCAGCCATCAGGCGCGGATGCCCCAGCGCATAGCCGACGCGCATTCCCGCCAGAGCGTGACTCTTGCTGAATGTACGGGTAATAATCACGTTGTCAAATTCGCGCAGGAGCGGTACGGCGACTTCCTCCGCGAATGCCGCGTACGCCTCGTCAATCAGCAGCACTTCGCCGCAGTCGCGCGTGTACGCCGCCAAATCCCGCAGCACATCCAGTGGGAGCGCCATGCCGGTCGGGGCGTTCGGGTTCGCCAAGGCAATGGGGCAGGCAAGGCGCAGACCATCCACATCCACCGAAAAATCGGGCTTCATCGGCACAGAAGCGACTTTTGCGCCGTACAAATTCGCATAAACCGGGTAAAACGAGTACGTCACCGCCGGAATGGCGACGGTTTTGCCCGCGAAAAACGCCGCAAACGCAAACGCCAGCACTTCGTCTGAGCCGTTGCCGCAGAACACCCAGTCCGCCGGAACCCCCTCGACGGCACTGATGGCTTCGCGCAGGGCAGTCGCATCCATGTCCGGGTACAGCCGCAGGGACGCGGCATCGAACGAGCGCAGCACCTCAGCCACGCGCGGCGATGGCGGATACGGATTCTCGTTCGTGTTGAGCTTGATAAACTTGCGGTTTTTCGGCTGCTCACCTGCAACGTAGGGAGTCAGGCGCAGCGCTAATTCGCTCTCATACATGCTCATGTCCTCCTGACCGGCACGCCCTCGCGCGCCAGATATTCCTTCAAGTCGCTGATTTTTAGGATGCCGAAGTGGAACAGCGTCGCGGCGAGGGCGGCATCAGCGTGCCCGACGGTCAGCGCGTCGCGGAAGTGCTCCATTTTGCCCGCACCGCCGCTGGCAATCACCGGTACGCCGACTTCATCCGCAATAGCGCGCGTCACATCCAGTGCGAAACCGTTGCCCACGCCGTCGCAGTCCATGCTCGTCAGCAGAATTTCACCCGCGCCGCGTTTCACGCCTTCTGCCGCCCATTCCAGTGCGTCCAGCCCTGTGTTCTCGCGCCCGCCGCGAACGTACACGTCCCAGCCGCCGCCGGCGCGCGATTTTACATCCATTGCCAGCACGACGCACTGACTGCCGAACCGCAGCGCACTCTCGGTGATAAAATCCGGGTTGCGCACGGCGGGCGAGTTGATGCTCACCTTGTCCGCGCCCAGCCGCAGCAGCGCGCGAATCTGGTCGATGTCGCTGATGCCGCCGCCGACTGTGAATGGGATGAACACCTGCTCCGCCACACGCGACACCACGTCCAGCATTGTGCCGCGCTTCTCGTAGGATGCGTTGATGTCCAGCAGTACCAGCTCGTCCGCGCCTGCCTCATTGTAGCGCACCGCGGCTTCCACCGGGTCGCCCGCGTCGCGGATATCCACGAAGTTCACGCCCTTGACCACCCGACCGTCGCGGATGTCCAGACAGGGGATGATGCGCTTGGTCAGCATGATTTGTCCCCCTTCCACTGCGCAAATCGCCGGAGCATATTCAGCCCGACTTCACCTGATTTTTCCGGGTGAAACTGCGTTGCCATCACGTTTCCGCGCTGTATGGCGGCGGTGAAAGTCTGCCCGTAAGTGCAGGTGGCAGTCGTCCATTCCGGCGACACATTCGCCATACAGTAGCTGTGGACGAAATAGACAAACGGCGACTGTCCGCCGTCAAAGAGGACGCACGGGCGTGTGTCGAGCGTATTCCAGCCCATATGGGGGATTTTTAGCCCCGCGTCGCGGAATTTCGTAATTGTGCCGGGGAACAGCCCCAGACCATCGTAGAAGCCATTTTCTTCGCTGTGCTGGAAGAGCATCTGCATTCCCAGACAAATGCCGAGGATAGGTACGCCTGCATCGGCGGCGGAGAGAATGGCGCGGTCGAGATGGAGCGCACGGATGCGGGTCATGGCATCGGAAAATGCGCCGACGCCGGGGAGGATGATGTGGTCGGCGGTGGAAAGGGCGGAGGGTGTGTCGGTGATGAAGCAGGGGATGGCAAGAAATTCGAGCGCCTTTTGGACGCTGCGGAGATTGCCCATGCCGTAGTCGAGGATGGCAATCATGGGGGAAAAACACCTCCTTGAGGGAAAAATTCAGAAGGGGGAAGGGGAAAAAAGCAACACGCGGAAGAATTATGGTAGTGAAACCAACTCAATCGCGCGAAAGGGGTCAAGGGGAAAATTTCCCCTTGCAGGGTCAAGGGACAGCGTCCCTTGTGGGGTTTGGGGCAACGCCCCAACTGTTTTTCGGGCGCTCAATTCAAAGAGACAGCCCACAAAGGCGCAGGCAGCGAAGCGTCCCTGCCAGTAACTTCGCGCTTCCTCAGAAGCGCCCCCAAGCTGCTCTTTCGACTATTGATGCTGTGTCGCGCCAGATGGGCGCGACCAAATGGCTGGTCTTTCAAGCATAGCTGCTTTTTCTGAAAGCAGGGAATTTCGCCTCTGCGGAGGCGACCAAAGGGCATGAAAACAGACGAATGTCTGCGGTCGCCCTTTGGAAACCTTCGGGTCGCACCCATGTTTATTGGCTTTTACCGGGACAGAACCAAACAAATCAACACATTAGCGTATTAAAGCGAAGAGCTCTGGAAAAAGGCAGGGATTCCTCTCTGCCTTTTTCAAATACTTCAGCGATACAGCACTTCGTGGCGCTTCGGGCCGTTGGAAACCATCTTAATCGGCACACCGCACGCATTCTCGATGAACTCCACATACTTGCGGCAGTTCTCCGGCAGCTCGTCATACGACTTCACGCCGCGAATGTCACATTTCCAGCCGGGCAGCTTCACATACACCGGCTTGCAGCGCATCAGCGTCGGGGTTGCCGGGAATTCCGTAATCTGCTTGCCGTCCACTTCGTAGGCGACGCAGACAGGAATCTCGTCCAGATAGCCCAGCACATCCAGATTCGTCAGCACAACCTGCGTCGCGCCCTGCACCATCACGCCGTAGCGCGTCGCCACCGCGTCGAACCAGCCGACATCGCGCGCGCGGCCTGTCGTTGCGCCGAATTCGCCCGCGTCACCGCCGCGGCGGCGCAACTCGTCACCCGCAGCACCTTCCAGTTTCGAGACGAACGCACCCGCACCCACGCAGGACGAATACGCCTTCGTGACGCACACAATGTCCGTCATGTCGCGCGGAGAAACGCCCGCACCCACGCAGCCGTAGCCCGCCAGCGGCGAGGAAGACGTCGTGTAGGGATAAATGCCGTGGTCGGGATCGCGCAGAGAGCCAAGCTGACCTTCCAGCAGGATGGTCTTGCCCTCCTTGTTCGCCTGATAGAGGAAGTGCGTCGTGTCCGCGACCATCGGGCGAATCTTCTCCGCCAGCCCCTGCAGATACGGCACCAGCTCGTTCACATCAATCGGCGGCTGATGATACAGGTGCTCCAGCAGCACATTCTTCTTCACCAGCGCGATTTCCAGCCGCTTGCGCAGCAGCTCCTCATCGTACAGCTGGCAGACCTGAATGCCCACCTTGGCATATTTATCAGAATAGAACGGCGCAATGCCGCTTTTGGTGGAGCCGAACGCACTCTTGCCCAGGCGCTCTTCCTCCAGCTTGTCAAATGCAATGTGATAGGGCATCATCACTTGGCAGCGGTCGGAAATCATCAGCTTAGGCATCGGCACGCCGCGGGACGTGAGAGATTCCAGCTCGCTCAGCAGCGCCTCGATGTTCAGCGCCACGCCCGGCCCGATGACGTTGACCACGTTTTGATGGAAAACGCCGGACGGCAGCAGATGCAGCGCAAATTTGCCGTATTCATTGATGATGGTGTGACCCGCATTCGCGCCGCCTTGGAAGCGGACAACCACGTCGCTTTCTTCCGCAAGCAGGTCGGTCACCTTGCCCTTGCCTTCGTCGCCCCAGTTAGCGCCTACAATGGTACGAACCATTTGGAACATCCTCCTTGAGCGGCAGACAGAAACCTCTGCCGCAATTTTCGGCATTACGTCTTATTATGCAGCATGTGTCAGCCGATGTCAAGCGAAAAACAAAAGAAAGCCGAGCAAAATGTTCTTTTCAACGAAATTCCGAATGTTCGGCTTTTGATTTTCTCATCGGATTTTCATGACACGGCGGAAAAAGTATGCTATAATGATGAAAACTCGCTGTGCAAAGGGGGAAAATGCGGTGGAGAACTTGATTCCGCGCTGGTATCGGGAACTGGAACTGTTTCGCGGCGTGAAGCCGCTGCTGGTGCTGGAAGGGTGCGTGATGGATCAGGTGCGCGTGCCGGTGACGGGTTCGGTGGCGGAGGATACGCTGCTGCCGCTGAGCGCGTTCCTGAATGCGTACCTGTCCGATGCCGGGTATGAGCAAGTAGTGTTCTATTCCAATCTGGTGGGGCTGATGAACCCGTATGCGCCGGAGATGCTGGATAATTTCGCGAAAACGAATCAGGCGGAAGTCGTCAGCGGGGCGATTCCGGCGGAGTTCAAAGGAAATGACGCGAATACCGCGCCGAACATCATCCGCCGCGCTATGATGCAGGGAAAGCACGCGACCGCCGTCGTGATGGAGATGGCGAGCCGCTATATCGTCACGCCTGACCGCCTCGACCAAATGGAGGTCAACAGCTTTAATCTCCTGCTGCAAGCGTCGCTGTCTGCCGCGACCGTCCGCACGGCGCAGGGAAAGCTGCCGAATCTGCTGATTTTGCTGGTCAACAAGCTCAACGACCTGCCCGCTTGGTTCTATCTGGACAACCCCGTTTGCAAGACGATTACGCTGGAAGCGCCCGATCGCGATGAGCGGATGCGGTTCCTGAGCGGCAGCGCGTGGCCGTCCTTCTTCGATGCGGCAGTGTACCGCACGGACATGCCCTATTATCAGCAGCATCCGGACGATTTGCGCAAGCTGCGGGAGAAGTTCGTTGGGCTGACCGAAGGCATGAGTTTCACCGAACTTGATGCGCTCCGCCGGATGAGCCGCAGTCAGTGCGCGCCAATTCGCGACCTGTGCAGCATTGTGGATTTGTACAAGTACGGCATCCATGAAAATCCGTGGGCGAAATTGTCGATGGAGAGCCTCAAAACGGCGAAAACGGACTTCCAGAAGCGCATCAAGGGGCAGGACACGGCGCTGGAACGTTCGCTGGATGTCATCAAGCGCGCAGTGACGGGGCTGAACGGCGCGAATTCCTCCGGCACGGGCAAGCCCAAGGGCGTGCTGTTCTTCGCCGGGCCGACCGGCACGGGCAAGACCGAAACCGCCAAGGCACTCGCGGAAAAGATTTTCGGCGACGAATCCGCCTGCGTCCGCTTTGACATGAGCGAATACGGGCAGAGCCATTCCGACCAGAAGCTGCTCGGCGCACCGCCCGGCTATGTCGGCTACGAGGCGGGCGGGCAGCTGACCAATGCCGTGAAGAAGAACCCGTTCTGCATTCTGCTGTTTGACGAAATCGAGAAGGCGCATCCGTCGATTTTCGACAAGTTCCTGCAAATTCTGGAGGACGGGCGATTGACCGACGGGCAGGGTCACACGGTCTATTTCTCTGAAACGATTATCATCTTTACCAGCAATCTGGGTATGTACGTCAAGGATGCGCTGGGGCAGCGGCACCAAAACGTGTCGTATGACATGCCGTATGACGAGGTGACGCGCCGCCTGCGCGAAGCCATCGGGGACTACTTCAAGCTGGAGCTGGGGCGTCCCGAAATCCTCAACCGCATCGGCGAGAACATCGTTATCTTCGACTTCATCCGCCAGGAGGCAGGGCAGGCGATTCTCCGCGCGCAGGTGGACAAGCTCATCCGCCGCCTGAAGGAGCAGAAAAACCTGACGCTCGTTATCCCGGATACGAGCTACCAGCAGCTGTCCGACGCGGCGCTGGCGGATTTGACCAACGGCGGGCGCGGCATCGGCAATCAGGTGGAGGCGCTGCTGATCAACCCGCTTTCGCGCTACCTGTTTGACAGTGGCATTATCGAAAACGCGACGGTGACGGTGGATGCTTTCGAGACGGCTGCCCAGCCGCCTGCGCTCCGCTGCACCACAACCAAGGAGGAAAGCAAATGACAGGCTATTCACCGCGCCGCCGCGGGTCGATACTCAGCGACATGGCGGACATTGCGCAGGACTTGTGGGCAAGCGTTCCCGAAACCGTTCCGGCGGAAAAACCGACCGCGGTTCGGGACGAACCGACCGCGCCCCAAGCACCGCAAACCGCGCAGAATCCCGCGAAATCCGCCGATTCAGCACCCAAAGCCACCTATGCGGACGAAAAATCGCTGCCCTTTACCGAACTGTGGAAAGTGGCGGATGAACCTATCGACTGGACGGAAGTGCTGTCCTCCCCAATACCGACTGACGGTCTGGTTTCGGCGGAGAACTGGGCACTCTACCGCCAATATGCCGATAAAGTGCTCTCCGGCGACACGGCGGCATACCTTGGCGTGCTGAAAGCCGTTGACCCGATGAGAGACCTTGCGCCCTACACGTCGTCTCTCTCCGTTGCGACGCGCGACGCGGACGTGATGCTGGCGACGTTTGCCGTGCGGGACGACCTGCTGGACAGCGATGGCGAACACTACTTGTGCGGCTTGTCGCTGCGGATCGCGCGGGACTTGTTCGCGACGCTGCCCGTGACGCACGTCATCGTGACCGCGACGCAGAAGGAGCAGACCATCAAGCGCGTCGATTTCCCGCGCAGCGCCATGCAGAACGCGCGCTTCCAGTTTGTTGACCCGGTGACGTTTGTGGGGCAGTTGAGGGAGGCATGAGCAAGTATAATGCCCTCTGGGACTATGTGCGTTCTCAGTCTGCGCCGCTGCTGACGCTTTCCTTCGACGAAATTCAGCAAATTGCGGGCATTCCGATTGACCATTCATTTCTGCAATATAAGAAGGAACTGACGGCATACGGCTGGCAAGTCCAGAAAATCTCCATGAAGGAAAAAATAGTTCGCTTTGCCAAAACAGATTCTTGATACTATTTCCAAATTCACCTGCACCATCTGCTCGCGCCTTTTTCCTTCTGGCGTCCGGTCGTTCCACTTAGCGTAGCGCTGCTACGCTGCGTTCCACTCCCGTTAGCCAGAAAGAAAAATTCGCTTCGCATCTTGGCGCATTCTCATTTGGAAATAGTATGAACCCGCATTTCAGCCCGCTGACATGATGTTCAGCGGGCTTTTTTCTCCCCAAATTCGCGAAAAAACAGCCCTCTGCTTCGACGCTTTTGCCCGTTTGATTGCCGTATGATGATTCCCTACGGCAAGGGAGGGGACAGGCATGACCGAAGTGCTGACACGGGAGAAGAAGGCGGCATGGACAGCGTGGCGGAGCGCATACAAAAGCGGCACGGGGCGGAAAATCCTGCGGCAGGTGGGCAGAATCCTGCTGGGGGCTGCGCCGGGGTTCGCACTCGCGTTCTCGGACATATGCGGCGTGTCGGCGGGCGCGTGGGCGGCGTACGGTATGGCGGCAGCGTCGTGCGGGCTGGTGACGTACCCGGTGTCACTGGGCATCGCAGCGGCGTTTTTGATGCGGATGCTCTGGGGACTGACGACGCGCTGGGAGCTGCTCATCGGCGCGGTGCTGGTGCTGCTCTCGCCGCATGTGCTTAGGCAGAGAAACGGTGCGTTCCCGCTGATTGCGACGGGCTTGGCGCTGCTGCCGGGGGCAATCATCGGCGTGTGGCAGGGGTCGGCGGCGACGCTGCTCTTTGGCATCGGCACCATTCTGCTGGGAACGCTCTCCGCGCCGGTCATGCGCCGCGCGATTGAGAGCATCCGCGGCGGAAGAAGTTTCGAGACGCTTGAAAGCCGACTGTCGGTTGGGTATCTGCTGCTGATGCTGCTGTGCGGCTGCGCGCGGATGATGCTGCCGTATGTAAACCTTGGCGTGACGGCGGCGGGGCTGATGACGATGGCGGCAGCGGTGTATCTGGGTGTGTGCCCCGGCTGCGTGATGGGGCTGATGGCAGGCGTGACGCTGGCTTTGCAGGGACTTCCGCTGAGCGTGACGGTCGCGCTGTCGCTGGGCGGTTTCCTCGCTGGCATGGGGCAGATGACCGGGCGGCGGATGGTGCCGTGCGTACTGTTTGCGCTGGGAACGGGCGGAATGCTGGCGTACACGGGAACAATCGCGTGGGGAGCCTTGGGCGCGGCAGCGGCTGCTCCGCTTATCATGGGCGTGCTGCCGCGGGAGGCAGACGAATTTCTCCGTCAGCAGACGCGGCGGTTTCATCCGCGGCCCGATGCGCCGGGGGATGCGTATGCTGCCTATGCCCTCCGCCGCTGGGAAAAGACGGTCGGCGATATGGCGCGCGCTGTGCCGTCGCCCGTGGGACTGGGCGAAAAGCGCACGCCGCAGTGGTGGGAAGAGCATCTGTGCGCCTCCTGCCCGGAGCGAGCGTCGTGCGGGTGCATGAACACAGAATTGGGACAGAGCCGCGCCGAATACATCTGGAAAGCGCACGAGGCGTCGGACGAGGTGTGGGCACAGCGCCTTGAATCACTTCGGGGACTGGGGTGCGCGCGGCTGTATCAGCTGATGGACAGCATGAATTTGCTGCGTGCGGAGAACGCGGACGAGCAGCGCATTATCCGGCGAGCGTGTCAGCAGCGGGACATGCTGGTGACGCATCTCACTGCGCTTTCGGGCAGCGCAAGGCATCTGGCGGCGCTGTCCAGCGGCGAAAGCTGGTGGGATGAGCAGTACGCGCGCAAGCTCCGCCACGCCTTGGCGGAGGAGGAAGCAATGGCGCGCCTGTCGTTCGTGCGGCAGGTGGATGGGCACTTGCAGGTAGCCTATGAACTGCACGGCGCAGGCAGCGCGGATGAGCAGGCGGCGCAGTTGTGCGGCATCACAAGCCGATGCCTTGGCAAGCCGATGACGATTGCCGAGCGCGAGCGGGCGCATGTCCGTCTGACGGAAATGCCACTGATGATGGTGGAGGCGGGTGCGGCGAGCCGGTGCATCGCAGGCGCGGATATTTGCGGCGATACGTTTTCGCTGGGGCAGTTGCAGGACGGGCGATTCGTGGCGGCGCTGTCAGACGGCATGGGGCACGGGAATCAGGCGGCGCTGGAATCGCGTCAGGCGGTGGAGCTGCTGCGGATGTGTTTGGATGCCGGGTACGGCCGGGCGCAGACGCTCACGGCGGTCAACGGCATGATGCTGCTGGCGGGGCAGGGGGAGCGGTTCACGACGGTGGATTTGTTCCTGCTGGACTTGTGGACGGGCAAGGCGTCGCTGGACAAGCTCGGCGCGGCGGGCAGCTACCTGATGCAGGCGGAAGGCTTGTCGCTGCTGGGTGGCGACGCGCTGCCGCTGGGGATACTGGAGAACGTCGAAAGCGGGGAGAAGCTGATGCAGCTGCATCAGGGGGATACGCTGATTCTGCTCTCCGACGGCGTGGAGGATGCCTATGAAAATCGGCAGTCCATGGAAGAGACGATTCGCGACGCCTTGACGCTTGAAACTGCGCAGGATGCCGCAAACGCGATTTTGACCGGTGCGCAGTCCGGCGACAGCGCCCCTGCCGACGACCAGACTGTGCTGGTGCTGCGCTTGATTCGCGCGCGGGCGGATGCGAAGATTGAGGAAATGTATCAATAGAATGAAGCACTTTTCCATAAATCGGCTGACAAAAAAGCAGAGCAACGAATGAAAAAAACGAAAGGCTTTACAATGCCGCATCAAATCAGTATAATAGACCCCGAAAGGATGATGCGGATGTGGAAGAAGAACCGCTGGATGCGTCCGGAACGGGTAATGGCGCTTGGATTTCTCGCGCTGATTCTGCTGGGCGGCGTGCTGCTGTCGCTGCCGTGCGCCGCGCAGAATGGACGAAGCATCGGATTGGGCAACGGCTTGTTTACGGCGACGAGCGCGGTCTGCGTGACGGGGCTTGTAGCCGTCGATACTGGAACGACCTTTTCGCTCTTTGGGCAGCTGACGCTGCTTTTGCTCATCCAGATTGGCGGTCTGGGCTTCATGGCGTTCGCGACGCTGACGATGGTGCTGCTGGGACGAAAAATCGGTCTGCGCGACCGGATGCTCCTGCGCGAATCCATGAATACAAGCGGATTGTCGGGGCTGGTGCGCCTGACGCGCTGGTACTTGACGGCGGCGCTGGTCATCGAGGGCGGCGGCGCGGTACTGCTTGCAATTCGCTTCGTGCCGCTGCTGGGCTGGGGGAAGGGCGTGTACTTCAGCATTTTCCACGCCATCAGCGCGTTCTGCAACGCGGGCTTTGACCTTTTCGGACATTTCTCCAGTCTGACCGCGTTTCAAAATGAACCGTTGGTGCTGCTGACCATCAGCGCACTGATTGTGCTGGGCGGTACGGGGTTCGCTGTGCTGGGCGAGGTCACCCGTCAGCGCTTCCAGTGGCGAGAATTGTCGCTCCACAGCCGATTGGTGCTGGGCATGACGGGCGTGCTGCTTTTGATGGGGATGACGTTCTTCTGCCTGACCGAGTGGCGCAATCCGGCGACGCTTGGCGGCATTTCCGGCGCGGGAAATAAACTCGTAAACGCCCTCATGCAGTCCACAACGATGCGCACGGCAGGCTTCAACTCGGTTGACCTCGCGTCCATGCGACAGTCCAGCAAGCTGATGAGCATCATCCTGATGTTCATTGGCGCGTCGCCCGCTTCCACTGGCGGCGGCGTGAAAACGACAACCGTTGCGGTGCTGGCGCTGACGGTCTGGTCGGTCATCCGCGGCGACGCGGACGTGCAGCTGGCGCGTCGGCGCGTTCCGCCGGGGCTGATTCGCCGTGCGCTGGCAATTGTGAGTATCTCGCTGGCGATGGCGCTGGGCGGCACGATGCTGCTGACGCTGCTGGAAGGCGACGGACAGCCGTTCCTCGACATGATGTTTGAGGCGTTCTCCGCGATGGCGACGGTCGGCGTGTCCAGCGCCGGAACGCCAAACTTATCGGCGGGCAGCAAAACCGTGCTGGCACTGATGATGTTCTTCGGGCGTGTCGGTCCGCTGACGATGGCAAGCGCGCTGGCGAGCCGGCAGAATCGCAATGCGTCAAAGATTCGCTACCCGGAGGAAGAGATTACGATTGGGTGACAAACCCGTGCAGGAATGACCAGTTAGGCGCATATATTGTCCTGCACACCGTCCCCCTAATCAACACGCGGGCGCTGTATGTAAATGCGCTCAATTCAATCGCGAAAAGGGAGTCCAGAGGGTCGAAGACCCTTTGGCGGGGTCAAGGGGCAAAGCCCCTTGGGTTCCTCAATCAACACGCGGGCGCTGTATGCAGTCGCGCTCAACTCAATCGCGAAAAGGGAGTCCAGAGGGTCGAAGACCCTTTGGCAGGTGCAGGGCAGAGCCCTGCCGGAGTCCAGAGGCAGAGCCTCTGGCGCCTCCTTCAGAAAGGAATTGTTATGAAGAAACAGAAGCAGTCGTTTGTGGTGCTGGGCTTGGGGCGCTTCGGGTCGAGCGTGGCGAGAAGCTTGTGCGAATTGGGACATGAGGTGCTCGCGGTGGATCGGGACGAGAAGCTGGTAGAGAACATTGCGCCTGATGTGACGCAGGCGGTTCAGGCGAATGCCGTGGATGAGGACGCGCTTGCGGAACTCGGCGTGCAGAACTTCGATGCCGCCATCGTTGCCATTGGCACGGATATCCGCGCCAGCATTCTCGCAACGGTTTTGCTCAAGGAAGCTGGCGTCCCCAAAGTCCTCGCGAAGGCCGTCGATGACCTCCATGCCCGCGTCCTCTATAAGGTCGGCGCTGACCGCGTTATCTTCCCGGAGCGCGATATGGGGCAGCGCGTCGCCCGTTCGCTTGTCGCGCCCAATATCCTCGACCTGATGGCGCTTTCCGACGACGACCAGATTGCCGAACTCACCCTCCCGACGGACTGGGCGGACAAAACCATCGTCGAACTCAACATCCGCCGGAACTTTGGGGTAAGCGTGCTGGGCATCCACCGCGGCGGCAAATTCCTTACTTCGCCCGGCGCAGAAACAATGCTGATGGCGGGCGATCTGCTGCTGGTGATGGGCAAAAAGGAAGCGATTTCCGCTGTGCAATAAGGAGGAAGCAACATGAAAACGCGCCCGGAAGTGGACTTTTCCTCGCCACTGTGTCAGCCGTACGAGGTGCGGCAAGGGGAACACGGCGTGCTGCTGATGCACGGGTTTGCGGGCTCGGCGGCGCATATGCGGCCGCTCGCGGAAGGACTTGTGCAGCAGGGCTTTGGTGTGCGCACCATCAACCTGCCCGGTCACGCGACAACGCTGGAGGACATGCGCCGCTGTTCGTGGCAGGATTGGCTGAACGCGGCGAAGGAAGCCTTCCGGGAAATGAAAGAGCAGTACCGCTTCGTCAGCGTGACCGGGCTGAGCATGGGCGGATGCCTGACGCTGATGATTGCCGAGCAGAGCGACCCGACTGCCATTGCGCCGATTTCCGCGCCGATGGGGGTGCTGAACCGCTGGTTTCCGCTGGCACGATTCGCCGCGCCGTTTTTGCCGGAAATCAGCTGGCAGGCGCGCAAGGACGACACACTCACTCCCGACTACGATTTGGGGTATACCGGATTTCCGACGAAAAGCGCGGTGGATTTGCGCCGCATTATCCACGAGGCCCGCGATAACCTCTGCGCGGTCACCTGCCCGGTGTTGTGTGTGCAGAGCAGCGGCGATCAGGTCATCACGCCTGACAGCGCGGATGTGATTCTGCAGGGGGTGCGAAGCAAAACGAAGGGCGTGCTGCGCTTGGAGAGCGTGCCGCATGTGTGTACCATCAGCCGGGAAGGCACGCGCATTGCACAGGCGCTGGGAACATTCTTCCGAGAAGCGGAAGAATCCGAGCGCACATAAGTGATACTATTTCCAGATTCAACTGCGCCATCTGCTTGCGCATTTTCATCTGGAAATAGTATGAAAAGCCGCTGGAAGTGCGAAAATGCACTTTACACAGCGGCTTTTTCTTTCGCCTTGATTTAACAAATGCGGCGTTTGAAAATTTACATTCCTCCAGTAGAATACATCTTGTTCAGAAAAGCAAGACGAAGAACGTGTTCATGTTCATCGGCGATGGCATGGGCAACCCGCAGGTGACTGCGACCCAGTACTATCTGGGCAGCATCGAAAACCCGGACAGCAAGTTTCCGGTTCCGGCGGATTTGTCTTTCACCAAGTTTCCGTACCTCGGTCTGGTGACCACCTACGACAGCTCTTCCTTCTGCCCGGATTCTGCTTCGACCGCTACGTCGATGGCTTCCGGCAAGAAGACGCTCTCCGGCGTCATCAATTATGATGAAACGCTGACCAACCCCTTCTCCATGGCGGTGAGCCACATCATGAACAACAAGGCTGGTCTGTCCTACACCTCCTATGCGCATACCGGCTTGCAGATTCCGCTGTACGCCTATGGGGTGGGCGCGGAAAAGTTCTCTGGCCTGTATGACAACACGGGCATCTTCACCCGCACGATGGATGCGAGGGGTCTGTAAATCGAAGCAAACCAAAGGGCAGGGGATGATGAAACATCTCCTGCCCTGTCTATATGGGGAAATTTGAAATGGGAAAAACACTGACGCGCTGATGGATTTGTCGATGGACATCAGCGTGTCGATGGAGGAAGTGCACCGCCACAAACCGGACATCAGCCGCCGGGCGCTGATGAAGTCGGGGCTGCTGGTCGGGCGGAGGGTGTTAGGCACAATGACGACGACATTGATGCTGGCATATTCCGGCAATTACCTGTCGATGCTGATGTACTTCGCTGGGCAGGGAACGCCGCTGATGGACATCATCAACCTGAAATATGTCGCTTCGCAGCTGCTCAACACGCTTGTCGGGTCGTTCGGCTTGGCAGCGGCGGCACCGCTGACGGCGCTGATTGCCACGGGCATGTATCTGCAAAAGCCGAAACCGGCTGAATTACGCGCTGGGTAATACGCGCGTATACCGCACGTCCCGCACGGGTTCACCGCCGATTTTGTAATCGACCGCGTCATCTGTGCGCAGAAAGCCATGCTTGCGGTAGAAGCCGTCGGCGATTTCGTTGCCGTCAATCGCCCATAGGTAGAATTTCTCATAGCCGTCCAGCTGCATCAGCCGGATGACTTCTTCCAGCAGCTTGCCGCCGATGCCTTGACGCATCGTGTCCGGCAGCAGATAGAGCGACACAATCTCGCACCAGTCGCCGTAATCCTCGTCGCGCCCGCGGCCGTAGATGCAGCACCCGACGGGCTTATCGTCGTCATAGACCATCAGCCCATACAGCTGCCCGCTGGACAGCCATGAGCGGATGGATGGCACCCAGTATTCATCGGGCAGACGATCCAGATAATGCTGGGCGATATGCCCCCGATAGGTCTTACGCCAGCTGGTAGCATAAATGTGGCTGATAAGCCCCGCCTGATCAGCGGTTGCGTCCCGAAAAGTCAGCATCGCCATGCACCTCCTCCAAATAAAACGGATGAATTGACGAATTTCCTGCCTTATTATCCCGCAAGAATGCAAAAAAGTCAAGGGGAACAGAGACGAAGCGTGTCGATAGCATAAAAAAGAGGCTGGATGCAAGCATCCAACCTCTTTGCTTTTCTTGACGATTGCAAGAAGGCGAAACGTAATTCCGAAGAATTACTTGATTTCGCATTCGCCGCCGACTTCCTTGAACTGGGCAGCCATCTTGTCGGCGTCTTCCTTGGATAGGCCTTCCTTGACGGTCTTCGGGCCAGCCGCAACGGCTTCGACGAAGTCCTTGGCTTCCTTCAGGCCCAGACCGCACACTTCGCGGACGAGCTTCAGAACCTTCAGCTTCGCAGCGGCGTCGAAGGACTTCAGCACCACGTCGAACTCGGTCTTTTCTTCCGCAGCGGGAGCAGCGGCGCCAGCAGCGGGGCCAGCAACAACAGCGGTCGCAGCAGCGGACACGCCGAACTTTTCTTCCATAGCCTTGACCAGATCGGCCAGTTCCAGCACCGTCATGGATTCGACGGCGGCAATGATCTCCTCATGAGTCATGTTGATTCAGCCTCCTATATCGGTTGATATCGTAATGAAAACTTGTCGTTGTTCAGACCGCAGGGGCGTAAAGCCTCATGCGGCATCGGCGCGGATTATTCCTCGCCATTCTTCTGCTTGCGGATTGCATCCACCACGCGGACGAAGGACGCCACGGTGTTGGTCATGCAGCCAAGCAGCTTTGCCAGCAGCACTTCGCGGCTGGGCAGGGTCGCCAGATGCTTCACAGCAGCCACGTCGAGGGTTTCCGTACCCAGCACGCCGCCAGTGATCTTCAGGCTCTCCAGCTTGTTCTTTTCGATGTAGTCGTTGATGATCTTCGGGCCGGACACAGCGTCCTTCATGGAGAACACGAAAGCGTTCGGGCCGTTGAGCAGATCGTCAAGACCGGTAATGCCCACCTCATTCAGCGCGCGCAGAACCAGACGGTTCTTCAGGACGCAGTACGCGGCGTCATTCTCACGGCACTGCTTGCGGATTTCAGTCACCTGCTCCACAGTCAGTCCGCTGTAGCTGCAAATCACCACAGACTGGGCATTCTTCAGCTTTTCGACGATGTCAGCAACAGCTGCCACCTTCTCCGGCTTCACCTCATGCACCTTGCTCATTTCTTGCACCTCCTTAACGGTTTGGGAGTAAAAGAAAACCCTTGCAACAGGTGCAAGGGATGAGCAAATTTCATGCTATATCCTTCACACCTCGGCAGGCGGAGCGAACTCCTTTACATCCTTGCGGATACCGGCTGTCTACGGCACAGGTTTCTTCAAAACCTTGTTTATTATAGCAGGGCAATCCCGTTCTGTCAAGCCTTCTGCGAAAAAAATCTGCACAAACGGCGAATTTCCGCATAGACTGCGATGGGGGAGGAATGCGCATGTGTGACAAGACGTATAACGTGCTGAAATGGATGGCGCAGCTGCTGCTGCCCGCGATGGGGACGCTGTATTTTGCGCTGGCGAGCATTTGGCACCTGCCATACGGTGAGCAGGTCGTCGGCACCATTACCGCGGTGGATACGTTTCTCGGTGTGATTCTGGGAATTACCACCGCACAGTATAAGCAAAAGCAGAAAACCGGCGCGGCGTGAGTAAGCAATATTAATGAAGAAACCCGCCTGTCAAGCGACAAGCGGGTCAATTTTTGCAACGCAATCCGGCAGCATGGAAAAGGAAACACACGGGATAAAACGCTGCTCTTTCCCGCAAGAAATTGCAGTGGCGGGGGGAGTCCAGAGGGGGCTGAAATCCCCGCTCTTTACCTTTTCAGCCCCCTCTGGGCGTTCTTTGGTTACTTTCTGGCGCGCCAGAAAGTAACATAGTCGCCTCCGCAGAGGCGATGAACGCAACAACAAAAATCAAGCAAGAGGAAAGAAAGCGCCTACGCCGTGCGAAATCGCGCGTTCCAGCGTTTTGCGCTCAGAAACGCCCCTTCACTCGCACTCAATGCCATCCGAGTACAGCACCAGCTGCGGCTGCTCTTCGTTCGCGGGCAGATACCGCCAGCATTCCTCGCCCCCGGAGGTGTCTACCAGAATGCTCCACACCGCGCCGTTGTCAAAGCACAGCGTCACATCCCCGATAGAATCCACCATCACCGTGCGGACGATGAATCGGTTTTCAATGCCTGTCAGCACATCGTTCAACTCCACAATGCGGTCATCAAGCCGGTTCGCGCCCAACTCGTCACAGCGGTAGTCATCCGGAATGACATCCTCCTCCAACCCCTGCTTGCGCCACAAATCCCACATGGCTTCCGACGGCTGGAAATAGTCACTTCGCGCCAAGGAAACCCGCCCATTCTGCACCAGACGATAGTAGCATTGCAAGTGCAGGGATTGTTCCTCCTGCACCTCGGTCGTCAGCGCGCGCGGCGCAAACGACAGGCAAAGCAAATCCGCCGTGCGGGAGAGGTTGATGAGGGTGCAGCCGACCAAATCATTGAGCTTCTTCTGGACAAAAAGCATGTCCGTGTTGTTCATATTAGTTCCTTCCAATTTTCCACTGGGGATTTACTTTCCGCCAAAAGCGTCCAGCACCGCCTGCGCCATGCCGCCCTTCTCGCAGTGCGCCGTGTGGCGGATCGGCAGGGAACGCAGTGCCTTCACCTGCTGCGGCACGGGCATCCCCGAACGCGCTTCCAATTCATCCGAGCAGGCAAATGCATCCAGTCCGGCGACGGCGTTCTTTCCGGCGACGGCGGTCAGCACATCGGCGGCGAACTTGTAGGGGCTGGCGGTGGACACGATGACCGTCGGGGTCAAATCGCCCGACGTCTCGCGGTACTGGCGCAGAACGCGGCTCGCAACGGCGGTGTGCGTATCCATCAGGTAGTGATGCTGCTCGAACACGCGGGCGATTTCCTCCGCGCAGTCGCGGTCATCAGCGTACCCGGCGGCAAAGACGCTCAGCAGCCACTCCTGCCGCTGCTGACCAACGGCGTAGGACTGGCTCGTGCGCAGCTGCTGCATCCAGCGGGCAATCAGCGCGCCGTCGCGGTCGGCGCATTCAAACAGCAGACGCTCCAAATTCGAGGAAATCAGGATATCCATCGAGGGGGAGGTCGTCTTGAAGAACTGCCGGCGCGTGTCGTAAACGCCGCCAAGGAAGAAATCCGTCAGCACATTGTTGCGGTTGGAGGCGCAAATGAGCTTCTTGACCGGCAGCCCCATGCTCCGTGCGTAGTAGCCCGCGAGAATATTGCCGAAATTGCCCGTCGGCACGACGAAATTCACCTCGTCGCCCAGCGCAATCGCGCCCGCGTTCAGCAAATCGGCATAGGCGGAGAAATAATAGACAATCTGCGGCACGAGGCGGCCGAAGTTAATCGAGTTGGCGGAGGAAAGCACCTTGCCGCGCGCGTTCACCTGCTGATGGAAATCCTCGGAGGAGAACAGCGCCTTCACGCCGGATTGCGCATCGTCGAAATTGCCGTTCAGGGCGATGACGTGCGTGTTTTCGCCGCCCGTGGTGGTCATTTGCAGCTTCTGCACGTCGCTGACGCCGTCGGTCGGGTAAAAGACGGTGCAGGATGTTCCCGGCACGTCCTTGAAGCCTTCGAGTGCCGCCTTGCCCGTGTCGCCGCTGGTCGCGACGAGGATTGCTACTTCGCGGTTTTCGCCGTTCTTCTTGGCGGAGAGCGTCGTCAGGTGCGGCAGCAGCTGCAGCGCCATATCCTTAAACGCGAGCGTCGGTCCGTGGAAGAGTTCCAGCACATGGGTATTGCTGTCGAGCTTTTTCGTGGGCGCAATCGCGGCGTCATCGAACTTGGCGGCTTCGTAGGCGCTGGCAATTGCGTCTGCCAGTTCCTGCGCATTGAAATCATCAAGATAGCCACGGAGGATGATCAGCGCGCGGGCGCGGTAGTCGAGCTTGGTCAGCGCGGCAATGTCCGCCAGCGTCATCTGCGGGAACACCGCCGGGACATACAGACCGCCATCGGGCGCAAGACCGCGCAGGATGGCTTGGGACGCCGTGACGCAGGCGCCGCCGCGGGTGGAAATGAATGACATGGAAATCACGCTCCTATCCGCAGGGCGATGCCTGCTGGGTTGAGGGCAAGAAAGGGTTCTTGCCGAGTTTCTGGACTGCTTTTCTTACCTAATAATTTAGCAGCGATTATGTAGCAGCTGCGAAATACCAAAAGGGCGGCGGCTTACATGCTCCGCCGCCCTCGTGGGCTGTTCCAATTAGATGATGTAGCCCTTGCAGAAGTCGGGCAGCGCTTCGGGATCGGCGCTGACGGACAGCACGAACGTCACATCATGCTTCTGCGCGTACTTTTCGAGGCTGTCGAAGAACCACTTCGCGTCGGCGAGGTCAATCTTGATCAGCTTGAGGAACGCGTCGATGAAGACGGTCTTGACGTCGTAGTTGCTGGCGAGCATACCGCCGAGGAAGCCGAGGAACATTTCCGCGCTGGAAACGCTGTACTCTTCGACGTTGACGAAACGAACCGCACGGTCCACTTCGTACATATAGCTGTCGTTCTTGTCGAGGAAAACGACGTTGCCGGAGCTGGTCTTGACTGCGTTGTTGGTCATGTCAATCAGCCGCTTGGTCTTGCCGGAGCCCTTCTTGCCTGCGATAATCTGAATCATGGGTAAACGCCTCCTTGTGAGTGAGAGTTTCGTATCTCTATTATAAACCATTTTGCGCCCGGATGCAATGCCTCTGATGAATTTCCTTTGTGTTCGGGAGAAAAATTCACCGCTTTTACGGTGACGTGTCCTCCTCATTGCCGGGTGCATCTGTATCATTCGCCATGAGGGTCAATAAATCCTGCTTCTTCAGCGGCGGAAGTTCACGTTTTTCATGACCGGGGATGGACGTGTCGAGCTTGCAGACTCCGGCGCAGTCGCACCACTGGCAGGCGTTCCAGTCTCTGATGACGGCGGGGGACGGGGTGATTTCGCCGCTGCGGATGCGGTCGGCCAGCTCCGCCGCCATCTTCTTGGCGTGGGCAAGCAGTGCTGCCATTTCCTCCGACGTGTAGCCATCAGACGAGGAAGCGACGCTGCTATCCGCATTAAAGATTTTCGTGAACGAATATCCCGGATTGGAATCCAGCGCTTCCACCACGTCCACATCCGCCAGCACAATGCCTTTCAGGTGCAGCTTTTTCGCAATCGCCTTTTCCGCGGCTTCCTTTACATCCGCCGTATCTACCATCGGGTCTTGAATCGTGAAGTAGAATGCGCCCGCCGGATTGCCGTCCAGCCCCTCGCACGCGGCTTGCAGATACAGCAGCAGCTGCAATTGAAGCCCGTACCATAGGCGCGTCGGGTCAATGTCGCGGTGGCTGCTCTTGTAGTCGGATACGAGCAGATACACGCCCTCGTCGCCCTCCCAGCGGTCGATGCGGTCGATTTTGCCGCGCAGGGCGATTTTCCGTCCATCATGCAGCGTCAGCACCACCGGGGGCAGCCCGTCCTCCTCGCCAAACACAACTTCCTCGCCGACGGTGCGGAAGCGGCTGTGCTGTGCGTGATGCGTGAACATCCACGCGGCGCGGTGCACCGTTCGGCGGTACTTCTCGCCCTGCAGGCGCAGAGACGGCGTTTCATTCAGCGGGCCATTCGCCCACGCGGTCGTCAGCGGCAGCAGCACCGTATCCATCAGCGCGTGGATTTTTTCGTCCGGCAAATCCGGAAAATCCGGCTCCTTCAGCGCAAGGGCGGCGTACCCCTCCATCGCGGCATGGTAGAAATCGCCCACATCCGCCGGGTCGAACTCGTACTCGCGGCGGATGACGGGCTTCAAGCCGTAGTTCACAAAGTGCCGATACGGGCACTGCGCGAAGCCCTCCAAACGGCTGATGGACACCTTGTCCTGCGTGAAGAGCCGCCGCGTGTGGTCGCGGGAGAGGAAAATTGCCGTGCCGTGGCGGTTCAGCGCATCCAGCACTGCCTGACAGCGGCTGTGCCACTCCGGGTCGAAATACAGCCAGCGCAGGACGTTCGCCCATTGCTCCGGAAGCGGCGTGTCGGTGTCGACAGCTTGCCGCAGGTGGTGCGGCAGTGCATCCAGCGCCATGGCGGGGGAGAGCGGCGCGACGTCGTTTGCCAGCACGCCGCCGGATACCACCATATGCGGGAACAGCTGCGTCATGTCCTCCAGCAGCCCCGCCGGACGAAACGCCGTGCCGTCCTGCCCGCCCTGCGAACAGGTGACGGTCAGAAAGCGCCGGGGGAGGGATAGTGTACGGTAGAAGTCCGACTGCCGCAGGGCGCACGTCTCCTGCTGCGTCAGGCCAATCGCGCGCTGCGCCAAGTCGCACAGCGTGCGCCGCTCCGTTTCGGACAGGAGCGAATCCGCCGTACTGCCCAGCGCGCCGTCCTGCATTCCCATGACGAGCAGCGCATCAATCCGCCCGGTCATCAAATGCCCCGCTTCGCCGATCATCACCGTGTCCGGCTGCGGCGGCAGGGACGAAATCGACGCGCCTGTCAAACCGGATTCCACGAACCGTGCCAAATCCCGCTGATTTACCTTTTGTGTGCTCAGCAGCGCATACAGCTGATCAAGCAGCGTCATCAGGATTGTCCATACCTGCCGATTCTGCGTTGCTTCCGCCGCCATCCCGCGCGAAAGCAGCGCTTCCTCGCGCGCCATCAGGCGGTCATACGCATTGGTATCCTCCAAGAAGCGGAAAATTGCCTCGACGGAATCCCCCGCTGTTTTTGCGCGGCGGAGCGCATCCCGAAGGGCCTCCACAGGCGAAATCAGCCGGACGCGCAGTTCGTCCATATCCGCCGCGTCGTCGCCATAGGGGAACGGACGCAGCCACTTGCCGCGGTTGATGCCGTGCGTGATAGCGTAGTTCTCCAGCAAATCGGCTTCGTCGCGGGTCAGGGAAGAAAAGCCGCTTTTTGCCACTTGCAGCACATCCGCGCGGAGAAATCCGCCGGAGATGCAACGCAGTGCGCCGACGAGCATCCGATTCAAGCCGTGCCGCGCCGCACTGTCCTTCCGCGCCTGATAGCAGGGAATCCCCGCGCTTTGCAGCGTGACGGCGAGGATGCCGGACATGCCCTGCGCATCCGCCAGCGCGACCGCCATATACTGCCACGGAATGCCGCGCTCGTGCCAGCTTTGCAGCGTCTGCGCGGCGAAAGCGGCTTCGGCATACGGGTTTGCGGCGGCATGGATCGTCAGGGCGGACGCGTCGCCGGGGTACACCGCGCCGTCGCGGACGAACAGGTGCGCTTCGAGGTGGCGGAGGGCTTCGTCGCGCCCGTCGGGTTCGCTTGACAGCCACTTCCACTGCACGGGAATGCCGCGCTGACGCAGCCATCCGGTCAGCTCTGCCGCACTCCTGCGCTGGGAGGTGAAAACGTGCCCGTCGCTTGCAGTGTCCTTGTCCATCGTGAACGCAACGACCATGCGGGTGCACTCTGGCGCGGCAGTCGCCAACAGGACGCACAGCGGCGTTGGCAGCATGTCAAACTGGTAGACAAACACGGCGGCATCGCGCATCAGCCCGCTTTCCGGCAGCCGTTCCACCAGCTCAAACTGCTGCGTCGGCTCATCCTGAAAGCGCTCGGCAATCAGCACGTCATACGTCTGCCAAAGCAGCAGCAAATCATGCGCCTTTGCCTTCAGTGCGCCGGATGGCAGCTCCTCCGCATAGGCGGCAAATTCTTCGCTTGACAGCCCCGTGCGCTGGAAGTCCATCAGCAGCGTGGACAGCTTCTCCGGCAGCCCGGATGACAGCGCGACGCGGCGATAATAGTGCAGTTCCTCCTGCTTCAGGGAAAGCGCCTGCGCCAGTGCCATCCGCCGCCCACTTTCGTCCAGCGCGGCTTTGGGTGAATGCCCCGCACTTTCTCGGATGCGCCGCCCCAGCCTGCGCGGCGACAGTACATCCAAATCCAGCAGCCCCGGCAGATGAAGCTGCTCCACCAGTTCTCGCTCGGCTTGCAGCGTGTACTGCTCCGGTACAAGCAGCAGGACACGCTGACCAGCTTCACGGCATTTGCGGATTTCTTCAAACAGGCGGGACTGCGTCTGCCCGGCGCGGGCGCCCCAGATTTCGACGGTGGTCATAAAATCCCCCTCACAAAGCGGCAAATGCGGTCAAATAGCGAATCGCCTCCGCGTCATGGCGGCGGTTAAACCCATGCGCTCCGCCGTCAATCAAGTGCAGTTCCGCGTTCGCATACGCTTCCGCCGCCTTTTTCGCATAATCCGGCTTGACGATGCCGTCCGCCGTGCCGTGGACAATCAGCACCCGCCCGGTGTACGGCGTGATTTCGCGGAAAACGTCCATGTGCATGACGGCTTCGGGATAGCAGCGCCCCAGCGGCATCGGCCCGCAGTGAATCTTCTCCGGCAGATTTTGAGGGTCGAAGTGCGCCATCATCATATGCCCCGCGCGCGCGTCGTCGGGGATGCAGAAGGCCGGGTAGAACAGCACGAGCCTGTCCACTGCATCCGGATGCTTCGCAACGGTCAGCGCGGACACCATCCCGCCCTGCGAACAGCCCATCAGCAGCAGCGTATCGCTGGTATAGGGAAGCGACTGCGCATAGCGAATGACAGCTTCCAAATCCTGCACCTCGGTCAGCACCGACATGTCCGTCGTCGCGCCGTCACTCCGCCCCAAGGGCGGAACGCTGCCGCCGCAGAAGTCGAAACAGTACGCACAGTAACCAATTTTCGCCAGCACCCTCGTGTACTGCCGGACGGTCTGCTGATTTGCCATAAAACCGTGGCAGACAATGGCAATCGGAAGCTTTTCGCCATTCGGACGGTACTCTGTGCCGCGGATGGTCAAATCACCGCGCATACAGGAGAACGTCCGACGACGGATGGGGGAGGAAGAAAACAGCATCGAAATCGCCTCACGGAAAATTGTTTCTTCTATTGTAGCATAGTCGCGCGAAAATGAAAAGATGGAAAAACAAGACTTGAAGAGGCAGGGAGAGACGTGTTATAATGGAGCGAACCCACAGAGAATGAAGGAGTACATACACGATGAGCAATTTCCGCCGACCGAAGCACCTGACCACCCGCCGAATGCAGGAAACGCGTCCGAATCCGCCGAAGGAGCAGGCGAAAGCGCAGCGTCCGGCGCGCGAAATCCGCTGGAACTGTCCCGCAGCGGCAAAATGCGGCGGATGCCAGCTGACCCGCCTGTCCTACGCGGAGCAGCTGCAATGGAAGCAGCAGCGCGTGGCGGAACTGCTGGACGGAATTTGCGAAGTCCGCCCGATCCTGGGCATGGAGGACCCGTTCCACTACCGCAACAAGGTTCATGCCGTGCTGGCTGTGGACAAGGCGGGCAAGCCCATCAGCGGCGTGTACGCCATGGGGACGCACCGCGTCGTGCCCGTGCGGCACTGCCTGATTGAGGATCGCCGCGCTGACCGCATCATCCAGACCATCGTCGCGATGCTGCCTGCCTACAAGCTGCGCATCTACAACGAGTACACGCACCGCGGTTTTCTACGTCACATCCTCATCCGCACGGGGCATGTGACGGGGCAGATTATGGTCGTGCTGGTGGCAACGAGCCTTGAATTTCCGGGCAAAAAGGCATTTGTGCAGGAGCTGATTCAGCGCCACCCGGAAATCACGACCGTCGTGCTGAACTGCAATCAGCGCGAAACCAGCATGGTGCTGGGCACGAAGGAAATCACCCTCTATGGCGAGGGGTACATGGAGGATGAGCTGTGCGGCAAGCGCTTCCGCATCAGCCCGCAGAGTTTCTATCAGGTGAACGCGAAGCAATGCGAAGTCCTCTACAGAACGGCGATTGACGCGGCGCAGCTGACAGGCGCAGAAACCCTGCTGGACGCCTACTGCGGTACGGGTACGATTGGCTTGTGCGCGTCGGACGGCTGCAAGCAGCTCATCGGCGTGGAACTGAATGCCGACGCCATCCGCGATGCGAAGGAGAACGCCCGCCGCAACGGCGTGGAGAACGCGCGCTTCCTCTGCGACGACGCAGGGCGCTTCATGCAGAAGCTCGCCAAGGAGGGAAACGCGCCCGACGTGGTGATGATGGACCCGCCCCGCGCCGGCAGCGACCAGAAGTTCCTGCAAAGTCTGCTGATGCTGAAACCAAAGCGGGTTGTGTACGTTTCCTGCAACCCGGAGACCCTCGCAAGGGACTTGCGCGTGCTGGTGGACGGTGGATATCAGGCGGAATGGGCAACGCCGGTGGATATGTTTCCGGGAACGGAACATGTGGAAACGGTTATGTCATTGGTCCAACAGAAGCCGGATGATATCGTCAAGGTCGGCATCGACGCGGACGAGTTGGCCGTCACCAAGGCCGAAAGCAAGGCGACCTATGGCGAGATTCAGGCGCGCGTGAAGGAACAGACCGGCCTGAACGTCACGCCGCTATACATCGCACAGGTAAAACGGAAGCATGGGATTATCGAGCGCGAGTGCTACAACAAGGCAAAATCCGAGAGCGCAAAGATGCTGATCTGCCCGCCGGATAAGGAAAAGGCGATTGAAGATGCACTGAGGTTCTTTGGGATGATTGCGTAAAGATTTCAAACCGGATCGACTGGGAATACTACCCACTCGATCCGGTTTAATAAACTGAACCGATGTAAATCTGAGCCAGAGACGAATCCGATAGGTTGATAGGACGTCGTTCTATGTCATTTTTTCGTCGTGACAAATTTCTTGTTGACAGAATGAAGATTCCATGTTATACTGTCGTCAGTGCAAAAGCATTTCGAAGACCCTTACCTGTTATTTATCGCTCATGACAAATCGAGGTGAACCCATGAAGTTAGGCGAACTGGCAACCGTCCGAAGCGGGCTGGTTTTATCCAGAAAACAGGCGTGCAAAGGCGCCCCCGTCAAGATGCGGTATCCCCTACTGAGCTTTCGCGCCATCCACCCAAACGGATACATCGACATGGAACAGCTGGATGGTTTTGACGCTGCGGAGCAGTTATCACCGGAGTACCTGACACAGATCGGCGACGTCATCATCCGCCTGACCTCGCCGTACACCGCTGTTCTCATCGACGAAGCATCCGCCGGCATGGTCGTTTCATCAAACTTCGTCATCATCCGTGTTGATCGAAGCAGGCTCCTGCCCGGATATCTGGTCTGGCTGATCAACACGCCGAAGATCAGGAAAGCCATTTATGAAAACACCAGCAGCAACATGCTGGGCGCCATCAACGCCAGATTCTTTTCCGAATTTGAAATTCCCCCGCTGTCCATCCTCCAGCAGCAGAAAATCGCCGAACTGCATCTGCTGGCGAAAAAGGAGACGGCGCTGCTTCGCCGGTTGTCAGAAGAGAAGGAGCGCTACTACGATCTGCTGATCCGCAATGTACATTCGACCATGAAATGAGGTATGCACCATGACGACCCGCAACGATATCGAACGCGTTCTCTGGAAGGCCTGCGACAGCTTCCGGGGAAAAATCGACAGTTCCCGCTACAAGGACTACATCCTTTCCATGCTGTTCGTGAAATACCTGAGCGACGTCACCCTCGAAAGACGCGCCCTGTACATGGAACAGTACGACGGTGACGAACGGCGCGTCGAGCGCGCCATGAGCCGGGAGCGGTTCTCCCTCGACAGGGAATCCACCTTCGATTATCTGTACGAAAACCGCACGGATACAGAGATCGGCCAGAAGATCAACGTCGCCCTTTCCCACATCGAGGATCACAACAGCGGAAAGCTGCGCAACGTGTTCCGCGCCATCGACTTCAACTCCCAGGTTGATTTCGGCGACGTCAAGGAAAAAAACGCAACGCTCCGCAACCTGCTGGAAGACTTCCACGACCTCGATCTTCGTCCCGGTCAGCTCGGCTCCGCGGACATCATCGGAGACGCCTATGAGTACATGATCGCCAACTTTGCCTCCGACGCAGGCAAAAAGGGCGGCGAGTTCTTCACGCCAAGCCAGGTATCCGAGCTGGTGGCCTCGCTCGTCAAGCCGCAGGAAAACGACCGCATTTACGACCCCACCTGCGGAAGCGGCGGTCTGCTGCTCAAAGCTTACAAAAAGGTGCCCAGCGGCAAGGTTGCCGTCTATGGTCAGGAGCTGAACGCCCAGACCTGGGCGCTCTGCACGATGAACATGTTCCTTCACGGCGTGGATGACGCCCGCATCTGGCAGGGCGACACGCTCTCCAATCCGCAGAACCTCGAGGACGACAAGCTCATGAAGTTCCAGGTGGTGGTCGCCAACCCTCCGTTCAGTCTGGACAAATGGGACAGCGGCTTCCTCTCGAAGGCCGGTCCGGATGAAAAAGGAAAGAAGCCGGAGAAAATGACTGCCTCTCTGGACGAACACCATCGGTTCGACTGGGGCGTTCCGCCCTCCTCCAAGGGCGACTATGCCTTCGTGCTCCACATGCTTAACAGTCTGGATGCGGAGAACGGGCGCATGGCGGTTGTTCTCCCCCATGGTGTGCTCTTCCGCGGCGCCAGCGAAGGAAAGATTCGCAGGCAACTGATTGAAATGAACCTGCTGGACGCGGTCATCGGCCTGCCCGCAAACCTGTTCTACGGCACGGGCATCCCCGCCTGCATTCTGGTGTTCAAAAAGGGTCGCACCCGAGACGACGTCTTGTTCATCGACGCCTCCGGCGAGGGCAATTACGAAAAGGGCAAGAACCAGAACCTTCTGCGGGACAGCGATATTGCCCGCATCGTCAGCACCTACGAGGCGCGCGAGACCAAGGTGGACAAGTACAGCTACCGCGCCTCCCGCGCTGAAATCCGCGAGAACGACTACAACCTGAACATCCCCCGGTATGTGGATACCTTTGAGGAGGAGGAGCTGGTGGACATCGACGAGGTGAAGCGAAATATCGCCAGCATCGAGGCAGAGCTTTCGCAGGTGCAGGCGCAGATGGCAAAGTATATGGAGGAGCTGGGGTTATGAACAACGAGATTGCGCGTTACAGTGAAGAAACCTTTGAAAGCATCAAGCACGTCAATGAGTATGGCAATGAATTCTGGTATGCAAGGGAGCTTCAGCGTGTTCTGGAATACACACAGTGGCGTCGTTTCGCCGATGCCATTGAACGGGCAAAGCTGGCTTGCAGCAACAGCGGATACAGCGCTTCCGAACATTTTGCCGACGTCGGCAAATCATCGCCGATGCCCCACGGAGGAGTCCGCATTCTGGAAGACTACATGCTTTCCCGCTATGCCTGCTACCTGATCGTTATGAATGGCGACCCGCGCAAGGAGGTCATTGCAGTTGGACAGACCTACTTCGCCGTAAAGACGCGCCAGCAGGAGTTGATCGACCACTACGATGAGCTGTCCGAGGATCAGAAGCGGCTTGCCATCCGCAAAGAAATGAAAGTGCACAACAAGTCCCTGGCCGAAGCGGCGCAAAAGGCTGGCGTTATCAAGTCCTATGATTTCGCCATTTTCCAGAATTACGGCTATCAAGGACTGTACGGAGGCCTCGGCGCAAAAGAAATCCACGCTCGTAAAGGTCTCAAGGAAAACGAACAGATTCTTGATCACATGGGCAGCACCGAGCTGCTGCTAACCTGTTCCGCGCTACGCAGACAGACGAAAAGCTGCGCCGCGAGAACATTCGGGGCAAGGAAAAGGCCAATCAAACCCACTACGAGGTCGGCAGGAAGGTCAGACAGACCATCGCCGAGCTGGGCGGCACCATGCCGGAAGACTTGCCGACGCCGGAAAAGAGCATCAGGCAGATTGAGAGCGAGCAGAAGAAGCGCATCAACGGCAAATGAGCCTGAATGAGGTGAACGTATGACACCCGAAGTAAGAGATAGAATTGACCAAATCCGACAGGGGATTGTGCCGGAGGGGTATAAGAAAACAAAGTCCGGCATCTTACCTGAGAGCTGGTCAGTCCGCACGATAGCTGAATGTCTTGAGCGCGTGGAACACCCAGTCGAAGTACAAGCCAATGAGATGTATACACAAATTGGAATACGCTCTCACGGAAAGGGATTATTCTATAAGGAACCCGTTACAGGGGACTCCTTGGGCAATAAATCCGTGTTTTGGATTGAACCTGACTGCTTTATTCTGAACATCGTTTTTGCCTGGGAACAAGCCATCGGAAAGACTACACAGGCAGAAGCGGGCATGATTGGTTCCCATCGTTTTCCCATGTATCGTCCGATCAATGGAAGCATTGACATTGATTATCTCATTTCCTACCTGCTCACCAAGCGCGGAACGGACATTCTTGAAGCTGCTTCTCCCGGCGGAGCAGGCCGAAACAGAACCCTCGGACAAGACCGCTTCATGAAAAGCAGAATTGTCCTTCCGCCGCTTGACGAACAGAAGAAGATTGCCGAAATCCTCTCCACGCAGGACAAGACCATCGAACTGCAAGCGCGCAAAATCGAGGAGCTGAAAAGGTTCAAAAAGGGCTGTCTGGAAAAGATGTTCCCGCGGAAAGGGCAAAAGGTTCCTGAAAAGAGATTCCCCGGATTTACGGACGATTGGGAACAGCGTAAGGCAAAAGAGCTGTTTGTATCAACTACGGATAAAGGTTATCCAGAACTTCCTGTTTTGTCAGCAACACAAGACCGTGGAATGATTCGCAGAGATGAAAACAGCATCAATATATTCCACGACAAGAAAAATGAAGCCGGCTATCAAAGAGTATTGCCGGGGCAGTTTGTGATACACCTTCGTTCTTTTCAAGGTGGGTTCGCTCATTCTGCAATAGAAGGCATAACCTCACCTGCTTACACGGTTTTTGGCTTTTCTGAGCCTGAAAAGCACGACTCAGAGTATTGGAAATATGTGTTTACCTCTAAGTCGTTTATCCAGCGATTAGAAACAGTAACCTATGGCATCCGTGATGGGCGCAGTATAAGCTACGAGGAGTTTCTTACTCTCGGTTTTGTGTATCCGTCAAAGGCTGAACAAACAGCAATTGCTCGATATTTGGACAAACTAAGCGACCTTATCACCCTTCATCAGCGTAAGCTGGAAGAAATGAAAAGACAGAAAAAAGCCCTGATGCAGCTTCTGCTGACGGGGATTGTGAGGGTAAAGGCATGAAAAGAGATATGGAGTTGTGCAGAAAAATTCTCTTTGCTATTGAAGAACAGTATGTAGATACGGCATTGCATAACCTTCAAATTCCAGAATACACAATGGAACAAGTTGCCTATCACTGTAAGATACTGAAAGAAGCCGGGCTTATCACCAACTACAAAGCGCTCTTTGCAAGCAATCACATTGTTGGCTTTGGTGTCGGCTCGTTGACATGGGAAGGCCATGACTTTCTTGATAAAATTCGTGAGGATACCATCTGGAACAAGACAAAAGGCCTGATCAAAAACAAGGCGCTTCCCATGACACTGGATGTGGTCAAGGAAATCGCTTCTGCTGTGATTTCAGAGATGATAAAGAGCGCAATGCCCGGAATGCTGTGAAAGGAGGTGAAAGCTATGGCAACGAATCCCCCTAAGGGCGATGGACATCGTAACGGAATGGTGCGGGAACGCTCTCAAACCTACAATCCCAAGACAGAGCAGTGGGTCAAGAGAGACACCAATACCGGCCGCTTCATGGATGTCAAGCAGGACGGTACGCCGTTCAAGGGTGTACGAAAAGAAAAGTAACCATTCGGGAAAGCGAGGCAGCCCCCTGCCCCGCTATTCCTGCATATAACCCCTTTGCGAAAGGAGGTCTCTCCATGGACAAAGACGCCTATCTGGAAATCAACGCAAGCCAGCGCCCCGCCCTTGCGCTGTTTGAGGCCATGGGCTACACCTACATTTCCCCGGCGGATTGCGACAAGCAGCGCGGCAGCCGGTATCATGTGCTGCTCCGGGACATCCTGCGAGGTCAGCTCCGCAGGCTCAACCGCTATGTCTATGCGGGCGCAGAAAACGAGTTCTCCGCCGCCAACATCGAGCGCGCCATGGAGGATCTGGACGAACCGCTGACGGACGGCCTCGTGCGCACCAGCGAGAAGATTTATGACGCGCTGCTGCTGGGCAAGAGCTACCCGGAGACCGTCGGCGACGGCAAAATGCTCAGCTTCAACCTCAAGTATATCGACTGGGACAATCCGCAGAACAACGTGTTCCACGTCACGGAGGAGTTCGCCGTGGACAGCCGGGACAGGCAGCACAACGCCCGCCCGGATATCGTGCTGTTCATCAACGGCATTCCCTTTGCCGTCATCGAGTGCAAGGCTCCGCATATTCCCGTGGATGAGGCCGTCGGGCAGATGATCCGCAACCAGCAGGCGGCGTATATCCCGCAGCTCTTCAAATTTGCGCAGCTCGTCGTGGCGACCAACAAGAACGCCGTCAAATACGCGACAGCCGGCACGCCCAAAAAGTTCTGGAGCGTATGGAAGGAGCAGGATGCCGAATGGCTGCAAACCCGGCTGAAAGCGCTCGTCCTGGATCGAATGCCTACTGAACAGGACAGGAATATCGTCTCGCTGTTCAGCCCCGAGCGCGTGTACGAGCTGATTCGTTACTTCATTCTCTTTGACGCCAACGTGAAAAAAGTCTGCCGCTATCAGCAGTTCTTCGCCGTCCGGGAAATCATGAAGACTATCGCCGAAAGCGACGAGCACGGCAACCGCCGGAGCGGCGTCATCTGGCATACGCAGGGCAGCGGCAAGAGCCTGACTATGGTCATGCTGGCGAAATATATCCTGATGGAGCTGAAGGACTGCCACCCCCGCGTGGTCATCGTCACGGACCGCAAGGAGCTGGACGCGCAGATTGCCGCCACCTTCGCCCATACCCGGCTGACCCCTGCCAGAGCGACGAGCGGACGCCATCTGGTGGAATTGGTGAACAGCGCCCGGGCGGACGTCATCACCAGTATCATCAACAAGTTCAATACCGTCGAGCGGCAGGAGATCAAAAATCCCTCCCGCGACATCTTTGTGCTCGTGGACGAAAGCCACCGCTCCAACTACGGCCTCATGGCGACCCGGATGCGCAGCGTATTCCCCAACGCCTGCTACATCGGCTTCACCGGCACGCCGCTGATGAAAAGCGAAAAGAACACCATGGCTCGGTTCGGCAGTCTGATTCACAAGTACACCATCCGGGACGGCGTGGAGGATGGCGCGATTGTCCCCCTGATCTATGAAGGGCGCTTTGTCGAGCAAAAGGTGGACGAAGAAAATATCGACCTCTGGTTTAAGCAAACCACCCGCCGCCTGACGGAGGCGCAGCGGGAGGATCTGCGCAGGAAGTGGAGCAGCATTCGTCGCCTAACTTCCACCGACGCACGCATCAAGCGCATCGCGCTGGACATCAGCGAGCACTTCATTGAGGGCTACAAGGATACCGGCTTCAAGGCCATGCTCGCCACCAACTACAAGCGCGACGCGATCCGCTATCTGGAGTGCTTTGAGCAGTTCGGCGACCTGAACTGCGCCGTCGTTATCTCGCCGCCCGACATGCGCGAAGGCGTCGATGACGTCGACGAGGGTGCGGACGATCTGGTCGTCTCCTTCTGGAACAAGATGATGCAGCAGTACGGGGATGCCGACCGCTACGAGGAAGCCATCAAGAACAGGTTCTGCGATGGTGAAATCGACATTCTGATCGTGTGCAGCAAATTGCTCACCGGCTTTGACGCGCCGCTGTGTCAGGTGCTCTACATCGACAAGGAGCTCAAGGAGCACGGCCTTTTGCAGGCCATCGCAAGGACAAACCGCCTGCACGAGGGCAAGGACTACGGCCTGATTGTCGATTACCGCGGCCTGATTGAAAAGCTGGACACCGCCATGGACATGTACAGCGGCGCTGGTCTGGAGAACTTCGACGGCGGCGATCTGAAGGGCGTCGTGGTCGATGTGATGTCTGCCATCGGGAATCTCCGCAGCGCCTATACGCAGCTGGTAGAGCTCTTTGCCCCGGTAGGCAGCATCAGCGATGCGGAAGCCGTCGAGGTGTTCCTCGCCGATGACAAGATGCGTCAGGATTTCTATACTCTGCTCTGTGCCTTCGGCCGGGCGCTGCATTTGGTGCTGAATGCGGAGCAGGCGTACAACGCGCTGGGCAAGGAGGAACGGCAGAAGTATCAGGACACGTTCATCTTCTTTTCAAAGGTTCGCCGCAGCGTCAAGCTCCAGTACTGCGACGCCATCGACAACGCAGAGTATGAACCGCTGATGCAGAATCTGCTCGACACGCACCTGTCTGTCGCCGGGCTGAAGAAGATCACAAGCCCCATCGACATTCTGAACAAGGACGACTTTGAAAAGGAGCTTGAGGAGCTGGGCTCGCTGCGGTCAAAAGCTGATGCGATAGCCAGCCGGATGACCCGAAGCATCAGCGAGAAGCACGACGAGAATCCCGCCTATTATGACAGCTTCTCCAAGCGGATCAGGGACGCCCTTGCGCTCTACAGGGAAAAGGTCATCTCCGAAGCCGAATACCTTGCCAAGATGCGCACCATCATGGGGGATTACCACGCCGGCAGGAGCACCGTCAGCTATCCGGAGCGCATCAAGAATAATGTTCACGCACAGGCCTTTTTCGGTGTGCTGACCGCACTCTTTGACGAGGTGGAGGACGAACGGATTACACCCGATTTCGTTGCAGAGGTTTCCGAGGAGATCACAAAAATCGTCGCCTCCCACAGTCGGGTGGACTGGACGAACAACAAGACCATCCACGACCGCATTTCACAGGACATCGACGATCTGTTCTACAAATACGAAAAGGAGCATGGTCTGAAGCTCTCGTTCGATCTCATCGACAAGATCATCGACAATGTCAAGACTGTTGCCCTGCGGAGGTTCTGAGCGATGGACATCACCTGCCAACGAACCATAACCGCCGATGGGCGCGAAATCCTATACAGTCTTGAAAGAAAGCAGGTCAAAAACCTCAATCTGCGGGTGCGGAAGGATGGCAGCGTGTGGGTTTCAGCAGATCCGGGCGTCCTCTGCGGGGAAATCGACGCCTTTGTCGCCGGCAAGGTCCCGTATATTCTGAAGGCCCTTAACCACTTCCATGAGATGGCCCAATACAGACCTCAACCGAAGCAGTATGTCAGCGGCGAAACATTCAACATTCTGGGGCGAGGCCTGCGCCTGCGGGTCACACAGGCCGCAAAGGATTCCATTTCAGCGGACGGCATCTATATTCATTTGGGCGTTCGGGATCTCTCTGATACAGAAAAGAAGCGGCGTATCGTCAGCAGATTCCTGGATCAGCAGTGCAGAACGGTATTTGGCGACGTGATGGATGCGCTGTATCCGTCGTTTCAAAAATACGGCGTGCAGAAGCCTTCTCTGAGAATCCGGGACATGGAAACGCGCTGGGGCTCCTGTCTGGCGAAGAAGGGAATCATCACGCTGAACAAGCGTCTCCTCGAAGCACCAAGGCACTGCATTGAATATGTCGTCATGCACGAGCTTTGCCATCTGGTTCACCCCAACCACTCCAGGCAGCTTTATGCCTTCCTCACGATGCTGATGCCGGACTGGAAGGAACGGAAGCAGTATCTGGACAAGACCGCAGCCTATTGGCTTTGATCACGCCAATAGGCTGCTAAAAAGAGCTTTATGAACACATTGTAAAGGCAACCACACATTCTTCGCACTAATTATTGGAAAGCAGCGGCCATGCAGTTCATACAATTCCTGTCGGAAATCAAGTAAACCGCGCCGAAAACACGACGCCCTCTTCCGAATTCCTCATGTCACAGGAGGCATTGTGCAGCTCGAGAATCAGCCTGACCAGATACAGCCCCAGTCCGCTCCCGCCAGACTGACGGTTGCGGGACTGCTCCACGCGGTAAAACGGCGTGAAGAGCTGAGGCAGAGCTTCTTCCGGGATGGAGACACCCGTGTTTTCAATCGTCATCGTATGCGCATCCAGCAAAATGCGGATGCTAGCACCCTGCGGGGAGTAGAGGATGGCGTTCATCAGAACATTATCCAGCGCGTTGGTCAGGAGATCCTGGTTCCCCCGGATTGTCACGTCCGAAGCCATGTGCTTTTCAATGTGCAGCGCCTTTTGCGCAAGCAGCTCTTCATCCAGCTCCAGCTGCCGTTCGATTAGCTCGCTCAGATTGACCGTATCCGTTTTGAGGCCAAAGCTTCCGGCTTCGATTCGGCTGATGATCAGAATTTCCTTGATGAGGCTTTCCATCCTGCCGGTCACCTGAAGCGCCCGTGCCAGGTACTTGTCCCGGTCCCGGTATACGCCGATTTGCGCCAGCATACCACTCAGCTGCCCCTTGAGGATCGTCACCGGTGTTTTCAGCTCGTGCGAAGCCGCTGAAAAGAACGCGGAGCGCTGACGCTCCATGTCCCGTTCGCGCTCCATATCCTGCTGCAGGCGTTCATTGGCGGTTTTCAGCTCCGTCAGCGCGTCGGAAAGGTTGTCGGAAAGCGTGTTCAGGCTGTCGCCCAGAGCTCCGATTTCATCCGTGCGATGCTGTGCCCAGCGGGAGCTGAAATTAAGCGCGGCGATGCTTGCGGCGATATGGCTGATGTCCACAATGGGCCGGGTAATCCATCTGGCGTAGAAGAACGAGGTCAGCAGCGAGACACCAAGGATCAGCAGCGCGAGAAACGGCAGCGTCTTTTTCATGGCCTCCGACGCCTGATTAACGGCCTTTTTCCCGCCGATGACCAGCAAATGCCCCATCGTTCCATCCCGGAAGAAAAAAGTCTGTGCTTCATCGGCGGATATGTACGCATCGGTGACGGTGATCTGATAGATGACGCTCTCCGCTGTGCCGGTCGCGTCTCCGGTCTCCGTGGCCTGCATAACCGCATCCTGTTCAAGCGTTTCACTGTCTTCCGTGGTGATCGCCGCACGCTCTGCGGTGCCTTCCACAAGATAAGCCTCAGACGAAATTGTATCGTACAGAGTTCGCCCATATTCGTCTGACAGGCGGAGCGCTGCGCCCGTCTCCCTGCAAAAGGTGGAAAGCAGCTCGTCGCACGCGGACGGCTCCCGCCCGGACAGCACGGTCAGGAGCGCTTCGGTCTTTTGGTCGAGCTCCTCCTGCAAAATGCTCGTATAGGTGAGCGGCGTCAGATACGCAATCGCGCCATAGGTGGCAGCGCAGACGGCGATCATCAGGCCGCAGGTCATCAGAAAGATGCGAAGCGTCAGGCTGTGCTTAATCCTTGTCCACACGATAGCCCACCCCTCTGACCGTCCGGATGTAATCCGCACCCAGTTTGCGGCGCAGATTCTTGATATGGCTGTAAATCACGCGATCGTCGCCCAGATAGTCATAATTCCAGATGCGGCTGACAAGCATCTGGTAGGTCATCACGCGCCCCTGATTTTGCAGCAGCTCCCGCAGACATTCGAACTCGCGGTTGGTCAGCTCCAGCATCCGGTCGCCGCGCATGGCGGTATAGGCGTCCAGATCGAGCGTCAGGTCGCGGTAGCGCAGCAAATTTGCGCCCGGGCGATCCTCGCCTCGGCATCGCCGGAGAATGGCGCCGATTTTGCGCAGCAGCACGGGCATGGAGAACGGTTTGGTGACGTAATCGTCAATCCGCAGATCGTAGCCGCGTAGCTGCTCGTCCTCGCCGTCCAGCGCGGTCAGCATCACGATGGGGACATCCGATCTTTTGCGAATCCATTCGCATATGCCAAAGCCGTCGAGCCTCGGCAGCATCAGGTCGAGCAGCACTAAGTCAAATTGCCCGCTTTCAAAAACCTCCAGCGCTTTCAGTCCATCCTCCGCCTCAGCGGTCTGATACCCGGCTTCGGTCAGCCAAGATTGAAGCAGCTCCGAAATATCAAAATCATCTTCAACAATGAGAATACGATACATGTCCTGTGCCTCCTTATACAGGACAGTATAGCATACCTTTTTGGATTTCTTCTGAATTTTCCGAAATATTCATAAACCTGCGAAAGAGCCTTTGCCCCTTCGCAGGTTTCGCATTTATCGCACTCTTTCTGCCATCATGCCGATCAAAGCGCCATCGCCGTTTGCGTCCGGTTTGGTATAATCCCGAATGACCTCAATATCAACCTCTCCCTGATCGTCATCGCAGCAGACTATGCTCGTCATGCTGCCATGGAAGCGTCCGCTGTCAAGCGGTTCGCCATTGCTCTGGCGAATGTCCAGAAACCGGCGCACACGCTGTCCCTGAAAGACCATCTCATCGCTCGCCGCATCGTAGCACAGGCCAAATGCCGCGTAGGGCGCGAAGAAGACCTGCTTTTCGGCAGCAGTCATTTCGCCCTCTGAGGTGGCGGTCGTTTGGAATGTGCTCCCGCCTTGGCTTCGCGCGGCGGATTCCTCCCCGGTCAGCGCACGGATTCCTGTGAGCAGGCCTTCCGGGCTGAGCGAGCCGTCCGCATGGCGAATCAGCCGGGTCTGGTCGCGCTCGGTTCGCAGGTCGATGGTTCCCTGCTCGTCCGTAAATTCGATGATCGTGCACACGCCGCCGCTCACCGAGTAGGCGTCCGTGAAGGAGTGCACCCGATGCCCCTGATACATGAGCGTCCGGCTTTCCGGGTCGCAGCTTAATCCGTATTCCGCATACGGCTCAAAGCGCCTGGCCCAGGCTTCATTATTCTCTGGATACGAATAGGAGTATTGCGTATACACCGCAATGGCCTCCGCAGCCTCGTATGCTGCTCTACCTTCGCAGATGACTGTGGAATCGTCCGTTTCCTGCCCGGCAGCGGCAGGATGCCCATCCCGTCCATCCAGCAAGATTGCTGTGTCTTGCGTCCGAGCAAGCTCCAGCGTGCGGTCCGGGAACCCCGGCTCCTGAACGACGACGGACTCCGCGCCGATGATGAACGTCTTTCCATCGGCCTGATAGGTTCCCTCGCCACCCGTGAACGTGTACACCTTGCCGTCCATGGCGATGCCGGTCGTCTGCGCCAGCGCAGATGCACAAAGCAGGCACACCAGCATCAAAGCAAGCAGAGACACACAAAACACTTTTTTCATCGTACAACCTCCTTTTTCCCCTTTCATCGGGGATACACCGAGTATACCTCTGCGCTTTGGAGTTGGGTTGTACGGTGTTTGAAGATTGTCTGAAGAATCAATTTAGAGACTGGCGGTTTGGTTTTATTAAGAAATATCAGGAGACTATGATGGTGACATTCCTACTGTTTATCCCCGATATGCAAGGTTGCAGGCTCCATCCGTTCATTGAGGATGCATGCCGTCTCAAAACTCGGCTTTCTTTGCATCATCCATATCCTCATGAATGATATGCGAAAAGTAATCCGTCTCATTGATTTGCGCCACCTCAAGCGTGCGCATATAAACATCCATCTCATCAGGCGCATATTCCTTCATGAGCTTCTGGCGCGCCACTTCCAGTACCGTGTTCATATCCTGAATTCGCATATCCGCGATGCGATCTACGACAATCTCGATGTCTGCCATCAGCTGGCGGAATCTGGGGTGCGTCATCATTTCACAGAGCAAGCGGTTATTGATCTTCCCGCTGCGCAGCAGCTCCAATACTTCATCACTCAGATGCAGGGACGCCACGTCCACATCTGAGTGATTTTTTTGTTCTTCAAGCCCAAGAGATAATCGGTGGATACGCCATAGAACTTTGCCAGCTTCTGAATGGCGTAGTGATTGATGTCGCCGCAATCCTCGCTCTCATATTTGCCAAGTGCAGACTTCGATAAGCCGGTCTGCTCCGCCAGCTGTTCCAGCGTCAGCTTCTTATCGATCACACGAAGGTCCTTCAGACGCTCGGCCATTGTCAGTTGAACGTACATTTTCCAGCTTCCATAACCAGTTTCAACCCTATCCTCACCTCCTTTTTCTCCACGGCATCAAGCACATTGAATAGGCGTGCTCCACCCGAACATTT
>ENA-UEQO01000212-UEQO01000212.1-human-gut-metagenome-genome-assembly--contig:-NODE-212-length-66091-cov-7.868922_pt1 | contig 66091 bp, 58 predicted proteins | sample MGYA00242938_ERZ507940 | MGnify/ENA primary metagenome ERZ507940 (study PRJEB26167, sample SAMN06115517) | human gut metagenome | host: Homo sapiens | place: China:Chongqing | collected 2014-12-03... | reverse complement strand
CACAGCATTTCATCCTCCCGGAACTGACGGATATAGGGACGCTTCGGCTTGACCATAGCTGCGGCAGTGGGCGGTTTCGGGTCAAGCCCGAAGTCCAAAGCCAGCTTTTGCGCTGCTTCATAACTGCTCAGATTGAACAGCCTTGCCACAAGGTCGATCACATCCCCTTTGGCTCCGCAGCCGAAGCAGAAAAAATAGTCCTCATTCAGCTTCAAGCTCGGATGCCTGTCGTTGTGGAACGGGCAGCAAGCCATGCCGTTGTGGCTCACTTTCAGCCCGTAGTGTTCGGCGGCTTGCTTGACGCTGATTGCCGCCTTGATGGTTTCATAGATTGTCATAGAAAACCCTCCGTTCATAATATTCTGGAAAGCACGAAGCACCCGCCGTGATTGGCAGGTGCTTCGCTCCTTCTATTATGGTTATGACGGATTTTTCAAAAAACAGGCTAATGACAGGACAACTTATCTGAGGACGTAGATTTCTTCACATTTACATGATATAATTAGAAAAATGAAAAAACAGGACAGGAGGGCAAGCATGAACCAAGAATTGATGACTTTGGATTTTTGGCAGGATACGGTCATATATGAGGGCAAAACATTTCCTGTCGGTACGCTTGCCTGTGATGCACTGAATGTCCCTGCGGATACCATTGCAAAGGCGAACGAGCAATGCGAGAAAATCAATCTGCTGCTCGGAACATTAAACGCCGGACAGGATGCTTGTGCACTCTGTCCTATGGCAAGGGAAGCTACTCTGGCGATGCTGGATATTCTCAGCGAAACCCCGCCATTCTCTTATATGGACATATCAAAGCACAGAGAACGGATAGAAAGGGTCTTTACTGCGGACAATGCACTGAAATATGTGGAGTTTGCCACAAAAGCCGCAACCAATTCTTTGCAATTTGAAGAAATCCAGAACTATGCCGAAGCAATCACGCTCCAGCGCTATACCGCCGTATGCGGGCATCTGGCCTACTCCCTTGGGGAATACCAAACGGCCATGCTTGATTTTGCAGAAAAATCGGATTGCAACGAAGCAGACCGCACCGCAGAGGGCTTTGCCAAAATGTTCGGCAGCTATTTCACGCCGGAGTTCTCCATCGCTGAGGGCAATGCCTGGATGTCTACCCTGAACAATTCCGTTCAGTATGTATCCGTCATCCGTCCCGGCGAAAAAGTTGCGAAGCTGGTCAAGCGGATGCACTATGTATCCTTTGTGGGGATGTTCCGGTCTGATCTCTTTGAGGGCCTGTGTGTTGGTCATGCACCGAAGAAATGCAAAATCTGCGAAAAGTGGTTTCTGACCACCAACGCAAGGCACACCAAATACTGCGGCGGCTATGCACCGGGGGACAAGCTGCACCGCACCTGTCGGCAGATCGGCAACCTGAAAAGCAGAGAACAACGGGAGCTTGCGGACGATCATCCGGTGAAACAGATTTATGAGAAACGGCTGAACACCATAAACCGCTATGTGAAGCGTGGTACTCTGGACGCTGATCTTGCAGAGGTTATGAAAAGGCTGGCAAAGGATAAAATGCTTCGAGCGCTGAGCAATGTCGCCTATGCCAAAGGTGATTACGAAAAAGAGATGGGACAGGCGGCTTTGCTAAATGAGAGCCTGAATTATAGGAACACTTAAACTCGGAGGGTTATACGAATGTTAGAATTAACGAAAGAACAAATGGAGGTTATTCAAAAAGCTATTTCAAAGAAGGCTGAAGAAAGTGTACAGGAATTTGATAAAGAATTAGATATTGTTGTGAGCAAGCTATCAACAGAAGGGTGGACTTTACCCGCAGAATTAAATATTTACGCAGTCAAAACAATAGCAAACACAAACAAATTGGATGATATCAATGCATTTTTGAAATGGTTTTTTACAATAGAAGATTTTCAGAAAACCAAAGATATGGTGAACGGAATCAAAGCATCTCCCATTAAAGAAGGACTGAAAAATCTCACAGACCAATGCTGGCAAGCATTTCAAAATAAATTGTATGCTGTTTGTGCAACATCGCTACTCTCGGTTATCGAGGGTATTCTGTCAGAATTTAGCGATGACAAGCAAGATGTAAGGATGATGAAGGTTTGTCAAAAGAAGGTCGATACCTTCCCGTCAACAGGAAGTACAATTCAAAAACATGTATGGATTTCTTATAACAACTTCATCCGAAATCTGTATCAAAAAAGCGATTTCTCTGCCGATGAACCTGAAACGATAAATAGGCATTGGCTATTACATGGAAGATCGGATTTTGAAATTGACGAGATGGATTGTATCCGTCTCTTTAATGCGGTTCAAAGCCTGTGTATGATTGTAAAAGTAGAAGCAAAAGAAACACAATCTGAGAATTAATATCAGGCTACTATTCAGAAGGCATTTGTTAGAGGGGAGGTGCGCTATGCTGAATGATTTTACATGGAATATGACCGGATACATATCGAAATACCCTGTCAATCCGCACAGTGATGGTATCATTCCCTATGTGGCAGAGCGCATCTTCCAACTGGAACCGGAGCCGCCAGCAGTGGACAGTCTGAATGAATATATCCTGTCTGCATTGCAGGAAAAGAATTTGCTATATTTTTCGTTCTTCTTGCACCACTACGAGCCGCAGCTTAACAAGCGTATCAAAAGCTTTCTTGGTGTAGATGGCGGCGATCTGTATGACACAGACCGATTTATAGATATAAAGCTCTCCTGCCGGGAGCAAATGCTCCAGAAGGTGATGGACTATGATCCCACCAAGGGTGCGGAGTATGCTACATACATTTTTCCGTTCATTCGAGATGCTATGCTCCGTTTCCGCATGGGCGAAGAAAAATGGTCGGTATCCTCTCTGACCAATTATAAAATGGTGCGGTCAATGGCTTGGCTGTACCATAATACCAAAGATGCAGTCGGTGAATTTTCCAAGAAGTATAACTGCGATCTCGCTCTTGCGGAAGAATATCTGAAAGTTGTCCGTGGCATCCGCAATCAGCAGCCATTTTATGTCACAGACGATGACGGCGAGGAAACAGGCGAGGATGTTGCCCTTGATGATACTTGGAACTATACCGACATTCTCTGGAACGGCATACAGGCAGAAAAGGTGCGGCGGGCATTCGAAAAGCTGAATTACCGGGAGCAGACCTTGCTTGAAAAGCGTTTAGCGATCTGCATGACCTGCGGGCGTGTCGGCTCATGGAAAGGACGCCCCACCTTTGAAGAACTGGCAGTCATGTTTGAGGGCAGCACCGCCAGTGGTGCAGAACGAGCCTACCGCAGAGCAGTGGACAAGCTAACGGAATTATTGGTTGCCGAAGGTGCGCTCCATGCTGTCCGGTTGAAACAGGTGTCCAAAACCAAGTGCAAAAAGAAAATCGCCGCCGCAATCTACGAATACCAGGCAGACTGCGACGGCGAATGGGGCGAGATTTCATTTAATTTTGAGAATGGCACAGCTGAGATCATCCAACTTGCCGATTGGGACACGATGATAACAAAATGCTTTGCAAATCGGGCAATATCGTATCTTCTGAACTGCGAAAATGAGAAGCTACCAAAGGAAACATTGGTGGCGTTTGAACAATCTTATTAAATATCCAAAAACTATTGTTTTTGACACAGAGAATACAAATCAGTGTTGTACAGTTAGGGCGAAAGGAGGAAAAGTATTATGAACAGTAAGATTTTGATTGTAGAAGACGAAGCCAAGATTCGGGAAATTCTGTGTGACTATTTCAGCAGCAAGGGAGAACTGCCTGTTGAAGCAAGCAACGGAATGCAGGCGCTTGAGCTGATCGATGAAAACGAATTTGACGCAGTTTTGCTTGACATTATGATGCCGGAGCTGGATGGACTTTCCGTCTGCCGTGCCGTGCGCAGAACAAACGATGTCCCCATTATTTTCCTCACCGCCCTTTCCGACGAGGAGGACAAACTGCTGGGTTATGAACTCGGAGCAGATGACTATGTTACGAAGCCGTTTACCATGTCTGTGCTCTATGCAAAAACCATGGCACTCATCAAGCGTAATCAGCGTAGTGTTCTTGCCGGTGACCGGATGGAGGTCAGCGGGATCACTCTGGAGCTGACTGCAGGCAGAGCGTATACAGGCGGCAAGGAAGTCTTTTTGACGCCGAAGGAGTTTGCTCTCCTGCGCTGTCTGATGCAGAATAAAAACCTTGTTATGAGCCGTGAGCAGCTTCTGGTCAAATGCTGGGGCTACGACTACGAGGGTGAATCCCGAGCTGTAGATACCCATATTAAACGCCTGAGAGAAAAGCTTGGCGACTATGCCGAATGCATCAAGACCGTTATTAAGGCCGGGTACAGATTGGAGGGGTGACGATGAAGAAAATCTCAAAATGGTATTGGATCGCCGCAGGTCTCCTGCTAATTTGGGCAGCTAAAGATATCTATGCATATTTGACCATCGGACGAGAACTCCTTGTCGAGTATTCGGATGTGTACTCCGTCCGGGAGATGGTGAAAGGAGATCTGATACGGGCGGGAGTGAAAGCAGGTCTGGCGCTGCTCCTACCGGTAATAGGATTTTGGCGAGGTAAAAAGAAACCTTTGAAATCACTCCATGCTGTAACCGGATTGCTTATCATATCCATCATGGGAACATGGCTCATTTCAATGATCGTACTTACCGTTGTGACCGCACAAGAAATCTATGATGGGATGTACGAGCAGGCAATAAACTTTCCGGATGCTGTTGACCGATACGGAAGGCTAAGCGACTTTTACGACCCCAATGAGGGCAGCTATGGATATTACAATGAGCATCCGGACTATCTGGAACATCAGATGCTTGATGCCATTGCCTATAGCACCGCAGATAGTACCACATCATCGTATCGCACAGGAGGGCATTTCGCATCTTATGACCATTCGACAGGGGAAGAACGGAACAAGCTTATCCGTGATATCCGCTATCCGCTGGAGACCGCTGTTCTGTTTTACGACGGCGAAGGAAATCTTCTCCACAGCAGCGACGACGACGTAATGTACTTCGGCTATTATACCCAGGAAGAATGGGATGCCGGACAAGATACCACAACACCACAGCATTATGGTTGGATCGACATCAGTGAAGGAAAAGTCGAAGGCTATCCAAATGACCCGTATCTCCGTTTCCGCACCATGTTTGCCGGCACACATAGTCTGTACGATATTTCAACCATTCGTGTCACGGGATACTTTGAAGGGACAAAGTTAGTGCCTGTCGTGATGCACTATGTCACCGATGGTTTTATCCATGAGGTCGTTGAAAGTGACAAGCAGTTTCAGACCGGACCGAGCAGCTATTCCTGGATCGTTTCCGATGTGGACAGAACAGGAAAGCTAAACTGGCAGCTACAGTTTGACCGCAGTGCAGAGTATGAAGGCAAAAAGCTTGTGACAGTATACCTTGATCACCCGGAAATGTGGGACTATCAGAAAACGTCCTATGTGTACACCAACGGGGTAGAGTATGAAAATCTCGCCGCATTGACGAGAAAATTGGATTTTCCATCCTGGGCAGATATATTTTTCTACTCCAATGACTTTCGTGCCGAAGGGAGCTATGAGTTGAATAACCTTTTGGTGTTTGGCGGTTGGAAATATGCAGACTACGAAGGCTTTGATTACAGCTCGGGCACAGGACCCGCAACCGAGTATATGCTTGTTACAGCTGTTCAAGGAAACCCTCTCAGATGTGCAATGGGCGCCTTGCGAAATATCTACATCGTCACAGGACTGTTGGCACTGTCATTTCTTTTGACCGCACGCAGTGCCATCAAGAAGCATCTGATACAGCCTGTACGAGATATTGCAGATGCAATGGAAGACAGTTGGCGGAATACTTATCATACAGATAGCGCCTCTGCCATATGGCATGAAATTGAGAAATTAAGAACAGGCTTTGAAACAGAGAAGGATCGTCGCAGGATGAAGGACAACGAGATCACTCGATTAAATGCCGCTTTGGAATATTCCAAGACCGCTGAGGAAAACCGCCGCCAGATGACCTCTAATATAGCCCACGAATTGAAAACCCCGTTGGCGGTCATTCACAGTTATGCGGAGGGTTTGAAGGAGCACATTGCCGAAGATAAGCGTGATAAGTATGTAGATGTGATCCTTGCGGAAGCGGAGCGAACAGACGGTATGGTTTTGGAGATGTTAGATTTGTCAAGATTGGAAGCCGGTAAGGTGAAACTCTCACGGGACGAGTTTTCGCTTGCTGATCTTACGAAAGCTATCTTCGAGAAGCTTCAAATGGCAGCGGAGGCAAAGGAATTGCAAATCAGCTATGAGTTCCCCGAGCAGTGTATCATCGTTGCTGACGAGAATCGAATTGCACAGGTCATTGAGAACTTTGCGACCAACGCTGTGAAGTTCACGCCTGCCGGTGGCTGTGTCACAGTACGGATTCAGAACAATCGTGGTAAAATTACATTCTCCATCGAAAATGATAGTAAGCCTCTGTCCGCAGAAGCTTTGGCGAAAGTATGGGACACCTTCTACCGGGTGGATGAATCCCGCTCCGGAGGAGGCACGGGACTTGGCCTTGCCATTGCTAAGAATATCGTGGAACTGCACGGCGGTAAATGCTCCGTTCAAAACACGAAAACTGGTGTGGAATTCCAATTTACAATTTAAGACCTTATTAGAAACAACACAGCCCATCGATCATTGAAGCGACCGGTGGGCTGTGCCATATCTATTCTCAATCTATTAACCGATGTTCTGGCATTCCTTGTGCATACTGCTCCAAATCACCGCTGAGTACCAACTGTGCGTATTCCAGCGGCTTGTTGTAGATTAGCCAGTCCATCTCTGACCGCTGATACATATTATCCGCTACTTCGTTCTCAACGGCAATAGTATCAATCGCTATCATGCTACCATTTGCAAATTTCAGCTCCACACAGGCGGTGTCCATGTTGAACTCACAAGAAATCAATCTATCCATAAGAAACCTCCGTTCTGCGGGATGTTAGATCATCCCAAAATATTTGAATGCTTCTCGGATTGCTTTCTCTTTTTCCGGCGGACACTGTGGCTGTCTGGAATCCTCGGATTTCGGCAGATTGTAGTTTTTGCCTACCTCAATCCCACATTTCCGTTTAATCTGTGAGATATAGAGGTTGGACACCTTTAACCCGGTATTCTCCAAAACATACTCCTTGATCTGCGGATAGGTTGCTCCATCTTGGAACTCTGACATATCCATATCTTCCAAAGAGAACTCAACCCGAATCTTTTTCGAGTCGACCTCGCCCTTGGAAAGCAAGACAACCGTCTCCACATGGGCGCACCTCGGGAACAAGTCCGCCGCGGCGGCGGTTTTCAGGGTGTAGCCCCGCTCTTTCAGCAGCGCCACGTCCCGCGCCAGCGTTGCGGGGTCACAGGAGACGTAGACGATGCGCCGGGGGGACATGCGGTGAAGGGCTTCGATGGTGTCCGCGTTCAGGCCCTTTCTCGGCGGATCAACGACCACCACGTCCGGCCTGACACCGCTTTTTTCCAGCTCCAGCGCCGCCTGTCCGGCGTCGCCGCAGAAAAATTCCGCGTTCGTGATGCCGTTCCGCGCCGCATTGTCCCGGGCGTCCGCTACCGCCTGAGGGACGACCTCTACGCCGATGACCTTTCCCGCCGCGCCCGCCATGGCCAGCGTGATGGTGCCGACACCGCAGTACAGGTCCAGCACCGTGTCGGCCTTGGTGATTCCCGCCTGAGAAATCGCCATCTGGTACAGCCGCTGCGCCTGATGGTGGTTCACCTGATAAAATGACCGGGGGGAGAGGCGGAAATTCAGGCCGCAGAGGGTGTCCTCGATATAGCCGGGGCCGTGGAGGGTGAGAAAGCGGTCGCCCAGCACGGCGTTGCCCCGCTTCGTGTTCACGGACAGCACCAGCGTGGTAAAGCCGGGAATCCCGTTCAGCCGCTGGACGAGCGCTTCCGGCCGGGGAATTTTTTCGCCGTTCACCGCGAGACATACCAGAACCTGCCCGGACACCGCGCCCCGGCGGACGTAAATATGCCGCAGAAGCCCCTTGCCGGTGGCCTCGTCGTAGACGCTGACCCGGTATTGGTTTACATAATCAATTACCGCATCCTTCGCGGCGTCGATCTCCTCCGGGAGAATGCGGCAGCGGGCGTTTTCCACCACGTCGTGGGTGCCCGCCCGGTAGAATCCGGCGTAGGCGCGTCCTTTTTTCACCGCCACCGGATACTGCGCCTTGTTGCGGTAGCCGTGGCAGTCGGGGGCGGCGAGAATGGGGACTTCCGCCAGATTTTCACCGCCGATGCGGTTCAGGCAGTTCTTCACCCGCTCCGCTTTCAGCCGGGTCTCCTCCGCGTAGTCCATGTGCCAGAAATCGCAGCCGCCGCAGAGCTTGGCGACCTCGCACTCCCGGTTGACCCGGTGGGGGGATTTTTCCAGAATCTCCACGATTTTTCCCGCCGCCCAAGTTTTCTGCGCCTTCTCCACCCGGACGCGCACCTTTTCCCCGGCGACGGCGTTGGGGATGAATACGGCGCAGCCCTCGATGTGGGCGACGCCCTGCCCCTCGGCGGTGTAGTCCGTGATTTCGGCTTCGTAAATCTGGTTCTTGATTAGCATGGCATTCCTCACAAAATGGTTTCCATGTGGATGTTCCGGGGTTTCAGCCCCTGCTTTTCGTAGAAGTGCATGGCGCTGTCATTGCCGCACCACACGTTCAGCGTCACCGTGCGGCAGCCGATCTCCCGGGCATAGGCCACGGTGTGGTCGTACAGCGCCTGCCCCACGTGCTTGCCCCGGCAAGCTTCGTCCACGCACAGATCGTCGATGTACAGCGTGCGGTCGTCCAGAAGCACCGGGTCGTTTTCCCGAACCTGCAAAATGCAGAAGCAGTAGCCCAGCACCTTCCCGTCCTCGACGGCCACGAAAATGGGACGGGTGTCATCGGTGAGCATCCGGGCGAGGGTCTGCTCGTCGTATTTCTGCGCGCCTGCCCGGAACAGGTCGGGACGGATGCGGTGGTGGACTTCCCCCACCTGAAGCAGCAAGTTGATCATACCGGGAATGTCCCGGGTTTCAGCAAACCGGATTTCCATAATAATTACCCCTTTCAAAATCGCTGTTTGCGAGGGGCGCAGACAGTTTATTTTTTGTAGTTTACCACATTTTCGCACGCCGGTAAAGTACGGGGTTGAGAAAAGGCGAAAAAACTGATATGATACCCCCGAAGGATGGGATGCGTATGGATTATGTAAACTGCAATCTCTGCCCCCGGCGGTGCGGTGCGGACAGAACGGCGGGGCAGCGGGGCTTCTGCGGCTGCCCGGATACCGCCCTCGTGGCCAAAGCCATGCTCCACAAATGGGAGGAACCGGTGCTGGCAGGGGCTGGAGGAAGCGGCGCGGTTTTCTTCGGCGGCTGCGCTCTGCGGTGCCGCTACTGCCAGAACGCCGCCATCAGCGGCGGCGCTGTAGGGAAAGCCACGGACTCCGCCGGACTCAGGCAGCTGTTTGAAGACCTCATTGCCCAAGGGGCGGAAAACATCGATCTTGTGACCCCCACCCACTTTCTGCCCACGATCCTCCCGGCGCTGCGGCCGAAACTGCCCGTGCCGGTGGTGTACAACTGCGGCGGGTACGAACAGGTGGAGACGCTGCGGGCGCTGGATGGGTGCGTCGATATTTACCTCCCCGACCTCAAATACGCGGACGCCCGTCTGGCGGGGCAGCTGTCCGGGGCGGCGGACTATTTTCCCGTGGCCGCCGAAGCCGTCCGGGAGATGGTGCGGCAGGTGGGTGCGGTGCGCTGGGAGGGGGAGAAGGTCACCCGGGGCGTTATTATCCGCCACCTGATCCTGCCCGGAAATGTGGAGAACTCTCTGCGGGTGCTGGACTGGATCGGGGAGAATTTCGCCCCCGGGGAGGTGCTGGTAAGCCTGATGCGCCAGTACACGCCCATGGGCGGCCTTCCCGCCCCCTTCGACCGCCGGGTCACCGATGAGGAATACGACGCAGTGCTCAGCTGGATGTATCTGAACGAATTGGAGGGTTTCACGCAGGAAGCCGAGGCGGCGGATACCGGGTTCATTCCGGATTTTCTGGCCGATTGATACAGGAAACAGGCCGTTGGTGTCCACAAAAGTGGCTACCAACGGCCTGAATTTGCTGCTTTCACTTCTTCAGCTCATAAAATTCTTTTACCGGTCTCGTGATACACTCGACTGCTTTCGCTTTGCATATACCCAAACATACCGTCTGTATAGTATTTTCCTTTTTTATCGTGACATCTCTTTAACTTATCTTGGTAAACAAGCGTTTTCCCTCTTAATAATTGACATATTTCATTAAGTTTGGAATCTTCTACCACGAAGGAAGCAATACCATTCTTTTCCAATCTTAATTGGGCAGCAAGGCAGTTAAAAAGATAATAAACATCATAAACATTACATTCATCACTTTTTAATTTTGAAATAATTTCTTCCGAAAACCGTCTGTCCAATTCAAATTGAGGGTATTTAGCGGCAAGTTTATTATAACATTCTATGCTGAAATTAAAGGCGTGAAGGGAAGTAACATCTCTGGGATCACTATTAATTTTATACACCCCAGCACCTTCGAGATAATCAATCACTTTGTTATAATAAATTGCTATTTTTAATCTCTGTTGAGTTGCATGAACTAAATTCATGAATCTTCACTTCCCCTTCCACCGCAATACAGCAAACGCTTTACCACTCTCCGCAACGAATCAGTTCCTCAAACACCGGCAAACTCTTCTGAATCATTTCCAGACTCACGCAGTAGCAGATGCGGAAATATCCCGGGCAGCCGAAGCCGTCGCCGGGGACGACCAGCAGGTCTTTCTTCTTCGCCGCGTCGGAAAATGCGTTGGCGTCGCCGCCGGGGGCTTTGATGAACAGATAGAACGCGCCGTCGGGCTTGGCCATTTCGTAGCCCATCCGGGTCAGCCCCTCGTACAGCGCCTTGCGGTTGCGGTCGTAGCTCTCCAGGTCCGGGCGGAGATGGGCGCACCGGGCGATGACCTTCTGCCACAGGCTGGGGGCACAGACGTGGCCGCCCGCCCGGGCAGCCCCCGCAACGGCGGAATACAGCGCCTTGCCGTCCGTGGCCTTCTGGGGCACATACACATAGCCGATTCGTTCGCCAGGGAGGGACAGAGACTTGGAATAGGAATAGCAGATGACGGTATCCCGGTAGATTTCCGGCAGGAACGGCACCTCGACCCCATAGGCCAGCTCCCGGTAAGGCTCGTCGGAGACGATGTAAATGGGGTGGCCGTACTCCGCGGCCTTTTTGTTAAGGATTGCTGCCAGCTTTTGGTATGTCTCCCGGGTGTAGACCACGCCGGAGGGGTTATTGGGGGAGTTGAGGATGACCGCCTGGGTGCTGGGCGTGATCATCTGCTCCATGGCGGTCAGGTTGATCTGGAAGGAGGGGATGTCCGCCGGGACGACCTTGAATTCCAGCCCCGCCTCCTGGGCAAAGGGCTTGTATTCCGGAAAATAGGGTGCGACCGCCAGAATTTCCGCCCCCGGGACTGCCAGCGCCCGGAACACGCTCACCAACTCCGGCGCCGCGCCGCAGCCGATGAAGAATTCCTCCGGAACGGTGGACACGCCGTAGCGGGCGTTCAGGTCGTCGGAAATGGCCTTGCGGGTGGCGTAATCGCCTACGGCGGAGGTGTAGCCGTGAATCAGCAGGGAATCGGTGTCGTCGAGGATCTGGCGCACCGTCTCCTCCACCTCCTTCGGCGAGGGGATGGAGGGGTTGCCCAGGGAATAGTCGTAGACGTTCTCCCGTCCCACAACGGCGGCGCGCTGGCAGCCGTATTCAAACAGGTCCCGGATGCAGGAGCGGTTGGCACCCAGAGCATAGGCGGATGGATTCAGCATATTGTTACCTCCTGTGGTGAAATCATTTTGCGTTTTGATACGAAATCAGAATATGGCTCGGCGCAAACAATACCGCGGCAATGGTCAGGAGAATCGACCGGCTCATAATCCCGCTGAACAGGAACAGAACGGAGGGGATGATGGACAGCGCCAACGCTCTGAAAACGCTGCTTTTCCGGAAACAAACCGCCCAGATCACACAGTAAAGCGTGACCAGCACGGCATCTACGACCAGATATACGGCAAACGCTTCGTCAGACCACCACCCGAACCAGGTTCCCGGAATGTTGATGATCATAAATCCAAAGCAGCCGAACCTGCCGATTTGTTCCACGGTTTCCACAGATTTGTTGTTCCATTTGTTCACGAATCCGTCCTTGCACTTCATCGCAAACAGAATATTGGGTATCATGATGACTGCCACCATGACCAGCCCGAAAACATTCAGCCATTCCATAGGGGTACTACGCCTCGTACAGCGGCTTCACCGGGTTATAGGGCTGGGGCTTGTAAGTAATGGAGCTGATGGGCTTGCCCTCAATGCCGTATTTGGGGTTGTAGCCAAAAAGGTTTACATAACGCTCCAAATCGTTCTTTTCCTTCTCCATTTTCTCCATCACCGCCACGGTGGCAAGCACGTCGTCCACCGCCCGGTGGGAATTGACCACCTTGCCGGAAAGGCCGTAGACCTCAATGGCACTGCACAGCCGATGGGGGTAGCTGTGGCGGTCGCGGTAGACCGTGAGCAGGTCCAGCTTGTCCTTGCCCTTGAGCACGGCCGGGTCGCCGTCCCGCAGAAGCATATAGAATAGAAAACTCAGGTCAAAATGGGCGTTGTAGGCCAGCAGCAGGGTGTTGCCCTGAATCATCTCCGCGATGTCCCGGCAGACTCTGGTCTTGGGCAGTCCCCGTTCCCGCAGGTCTTGGGTGGAGATGCCGGTCAGCTCCTGAATTTTCGGCGGCACAAACCCGCCGGGGGACAGGGCGACCAGCTGGTCGTACTCCTGCACCACCTTCGGCGTTCCGTCCACCTTCTCCAGCACCACGGCGGCAAACTCAATGATCTCGTCCCGGTTGTAGGCTAGGCCGGTGGTCTCGGTGTCGAACAGCACCAGACGGTCGTATTTGGAAAACAGCGTCTCAAATTTGGGCATATTTCTCTCTCCTGTATGTCCTTAATGCAGCAGTGCCATGGCTCGCTGCGCCTTGCTTTTCGGTTCCGGGGTCAGGTTGAATTCCTGCGCCAGAGCTTCGGCAAAGGCAGTCGCGGCGGCTTCCTCGCCGGATTTCAGCTCCACCTCTATTTCGGCAAAGGGAAGCGTCTTCCCGCCGCCCATCAGCGTGCCCTCGTCCAGCGCCAGCTCCACGGTGCAGCGTTCCAGCGTGAGCCGCTTTGCCAGCCGGGTGAACCAGGCAGAGCAGGCTTCCGTCAGGCCGCCTGCCGTCAGGGGCAGCAGGTCTTCCGGCGCGCCGAGTTTACATAACTCTTTCGCTGCCAACCCGATATCGTCACAGGGGGTTTCCCACTCTCCCCGGCTGCCGTCAGGGAGGGGCGTTTTCAGGGTGCAGACGGAGGTCCCGTTTTCGTACCGGCGTCTGAGCATCCAGCGCCGGCGGCTCAGGGCGGCATCCAAAGTGTCATAATAGACCGTTTCCATCCGGATCTCGGAAAAATCCCCGAATGCTGCCCGGATGGCGGCAATATTCCCGGAATCCGCCCGGTATTTCAGTTCAAATTCTCTTCCCATGGCCGTCATTGATTCCCTTCCAGCTTCCTTAATTACAGGTCATTATACACCCATCCCGCCTCCGATGCAAGGGAAACTCTGATTAAATTGCCTGCGGCTGGACAGCGGATCTTTTGCCCCCGGTCTTCAGCACGAAAAATGGGAAATACATACAGTATTCCTCCATTTTCCGTGCTTTGCCCGGAGCCAAAATCTCTCGCTGCCAGCTCTTGTCAATTTAACCAGAGCTTCCTAAGAAACTTTCTCACCATTGCGAATCCGACAGCATAATTTTTCTCGGCGTGATAGGATTTTCCCATCACTAAGGAAAGGCTGTGGTGGAAATGATTGCATCCATGGAAACGTACCTGCGGCGGGGGCGGCGAACGTGCCAAAGGCTGCTGCTGAACCCCAAAATCCGCACAGGAGGGGTCGTCCTCCTGTGCGGCGGCAGCGGATTTCTGCTCAGCGCGGCCAGTCTGGGCAATTACCCTCAGCCCCTGGCGATGGGGCTGATTTTAGCCATGAGCGGCTGGCACGCGGCGGTCATGAGTCTGGGGGCCATGCTGGGCTACTGGGTCTTCTGGGGCATCGCGGGATTGCAGGGGCTGGTGTGGTCGGCCTCCGGCGGACTGCTGGCGCTGCTCCTTGCCCGGCACATTCCGGAGGAACAGCCGCTGATCTTCCCTGCCATTTCCGCGTTTCTGACGGCGCTGACCGGACTGCTGTTCCAGCTGGTGCTGCGGGATACCGTGCCGGTGCCGGTCTATTTCCTGCGGATTGTCCTCGCCGCCGGGGCGGGACTGCTGTTCCCCGTGGCGCTGCGCAGACGCACCGCCGTCACCGACTGGCTGGTAGGCGGCGTGGCGGTGCTGGCGCTGGCGCAGGCTTCACCGACGCCTTATCTTGGATTGGGGTATCTCGCGGCAGGCGCGCTGGCTGTGGGCGGCGCTTTCCCCGCCGCGGTGCTTGGAGGGTTGGGGCTGGATCTGGCGCAGGTGACGAACATTCCCATGACGGCGGTACTGTGTCTCGCGGGCGTGATCCGCATGATCCCCTTTGAGCGCAAGTGGATGCGCTGTCTCGCGCCGGGGGCGGCGTGTATGGTGGTAATGGCGATCTGCGGCATTCGGGATTATACGCCATTGCCGGGGCTGATTCTCGGCGGCGGGCTGGGAATTCTGATGCCGCCCTCTCAGGAGACCGCCCGCCGCCGGGGGGAGACGGGGCTGGCGCAGGTGCGGCTGGAGCTGGGGGCGGAGGTTCTCGGCGTCACCCAGCAGCTTTTTCTGGAGACCGCGCCGCCCCCCGTTGACGCTTCCGCCGTGCTGCAAAAAGTGCGGCAGCGCGCCTGCGGCAGCTGCTCCGCCCGGAACAGCTGCCCCCAGCAGTCGTCGCTGGACGTATCGCTGCTGCAAAACCCGCTGGACGCCCAATGCCGCAAGTCGGGGCGGCTGATCCCCGAGCTTCGCCGAGGGCAGGAGCAATTAAAGCTTCTGAAAGCCGACAGCGCCCGGCAGTCGGAGTACCGGGCGGCGATGGTACAGCAGTATCAGTTTCTGGGAGATTTCCTGCGGGGGCTTGCCGACGATCTGCCCCGCCGGGGGCAGCGGCCGAGGGCCTGGTTTCGCGCCGAGGCCGCCGCCCGCAGCCGCAGCAAGGAGCTTGCCAACGGCGACAGGTGTCTTGCCTTTCCGGGGCCCGAGTGCCGGTACTACGTCCTTCTCTGCGACGGGATGGGCACCGGGCTGGGCGCCGCCCAGGAGGGGCAGTCGGCAGGGTCGCTTCTGCAGCAGATGCTCACCGCCGGGTTTCCCGCCGCCCACGCCCTGCGCACCCTCAACAGCATTCTCGCCCTCCGGGGCAGTGCCGGGGCGGTCACGGTGGACTTGGCGGAACTCTATCTCGACACCGGCCACGCCACGTTATACAAGTGGGGTGCCGCCCCCAGCTGGCTGCTTCGCCGGGGCAGCGCGGAAAAAATAGGGACAGCCACCCCACCGCCGGGCATTTCCGTAACGGAAAGCCGGGAAACGGTAGAGAAGCTGTCCCTGCGTCGGGGGGAAGCGCTGGTATTGCTCAGCGACGGCGTGGATGGAGAGGGGATTTCCCGCCGGTCTGACCTGACTCCGGACATGCCGCCTGGGGAGCTGGCAGCAAAAATTCTGGAGTATGGCCGCGGGAAGCAGATGGACGACGCCACGGCGGCAGTCATCCGGCTCCGTCCCGCGAGCCTGGAATCATAGTAGCACAACCGCGGCGCAGATTTTGTCGAAACACAACATGTGGGACTGAAAAAAGTGGAAAAATCACAAGATGTAGGTGATGTTAGGGAAGGGAGGAAGGAAACCGCGCATTTTGCGTGAGAAACCGGGTATCAGCGGAGGATAGACCACATTACCTCGTTCAAAAGGGACGCCCTCAAGTGGGGCAAACAAAGGGTGCTATCTCCGCTTTCCAGCAGCTCACAGAGTTTCAGCGTCTCCCTTGCCTCTCCCTCTGGGAGAAGTGGTCGCGCGCAGCGAGGACGGAGAAGGTAAATGGGGGTGCGTATATTGACACAAGAAATGGAGCGTATCTGTACTGATACGCTCCATTTCCTGTTTTCCGCCCCCCATCAAAAGAGAGGGCGTCGTGCGTGTCGGGCAATGCCCCCGATTTCCGCTTTCCCCGATTGACACCGCCCCGGATTCGGGGTATACTGAGTTTCAGAGAGGTGACTCTATTATGAAAGATACTATTTTATCCGTCATTCGTCTGATCGCTACCCCGGTGCTGCTGATGGTGCTGGGTCTGATCCTGCTGATTCATCCGGACTCCGCCTCCGCCCTTGTGGCGCAGATTCTGGGCTGGGTGCTGGTGATCGCGGGCGTCGTGTTCGCCGTCAGCGCCGTCGCCGGGCATTTTGATACCCTGGGGAAGGTGCTTTCCGCCGTCTGCTGCTTTGCCGTGGGAGCGTGGCTTCTGCGCAACCCCCTGATGCTGGCCGCGGGGTTGGGTCGTCTGGCCGGTATCCTGCTGGTCGTCCGGGGCATTCAGGACATTCTGAACGCCAGCCGGTATCATTACGGCATTCTTCCCGCCGTCATTACCACGGTTCTCGGCGCGGTGCTGATCGCTCTGCCCATGACAACCTCCCGGGTCGTTATCAGTCTGTGCGGCCTGCTGGTGCTGATCGTGGGCATCGCCATTCTGGTTGACCGGCTGAGAAACCGCCGTCCCAAGGAACCGGCAGAATCCGACATCATCGACGCGCTGTGAGAATCGCGTCCTGCGCCCTCGCCGGACGAACCGGCCACGAAGCGGGACGGGCGCTGCTGGCGGCGCTCTACCGGGAAGAAACCGGGCATGAATTGCCGCCCATCGCCGTAAAAGCAGGGGGAAAGCCCTATTTCCCCGGCAGTGACTGGCATTTTTCCATTTCCCACACCCCTCGGCGGGCGTTCTGCGCCCTGTCCCGCCGGGAGATCGGCATTGACGCCGAGGAGCTTGACCGGAACGTAAACCTTGCCCTGGCGGAAAAGATCCTGTCCCCCAAAGAAAAGGCGCAGTTCGACGCCGCTCCGGACAAGCGCCGGACGCTGCTGACCTTCTGGGTACTGAAGGAAGCGCAGGTCAAGCGCACCGGGGAGGGTCTGCGGGGATACCCAAACAAGACGGACTTTTCCCTGGACGATCCCCGGGTCACGGAGATGGACGGCTGCCTGGTGGCCGTCATTGAGTAGCTTATTGTAAGGAGAGCTTATGCTGTTTGACACCCACGCCCATATGGACGACCGCGCCTTCGACACAGACCGGGAAACGCTTCTGTCCGCCCTTCCGGAGCAGGGCATCGGGCTGCTGATGAACCCCGGATGCAGTCTCGTGTCCTCCCGGGCGGCCTCCGCTCTGGCGTCCCGGTATGACTATATCTACGCCGCTGTCGGCTCCCACCCGGATGCTGCCGACGAGGTAAACGATGTCACTCTGGAAGAATACCGCACATTATGTAAACTGAATCCCAAAATCAAGGCCATCGGTGAGATTGGCCTTGACTACCATTATGAGGACATCCCCCGGGAGCGTCAGCAGGCGGCGTTCCGCGCCCAGATGGCGCTGGCGCGGGAACTGAATCTGCCCGTCATCGTCCATGAGCGGGAAGCCCATGAGGACGGGCTTCACATTGTGGAGGAATTCCCGGAGGTCACGGGAGTCTTCCACTGCTATTCCGGCTCGGCGGAAATGGCCAAATGGCTGATCGCCCGGGGCTGGTACATCGGCTTTACCGGTGTCCTGACCTTCAAAAACGCCCGGAAAGCGGTGGAGACTGCCGCCGCCATTCCCTTGGACCGCATCGTTCTGGAAACCGACTGCCCCTACATGTCCCCGGAACCCTTCCGGGGAAAACGCAACGACCCCGGAAAGCTGTACCGCATGGCCGAGCGTCTGGCAGAGATCCGGGGGATTTCCGTGAAGGAAGTCCGCGCCGCCACCATGGAAAACGGGAAACGGCTGTATCGGATATAAGGACACGTGGAAAGGCGGTGCCGGATGAAAACGAAAAAGCTGACGCTTCTGGCGCTGCTGGCCGCCATTGCCCTGACCATTTTCATGATCGAAGCCCAGATTCCCTCCCCGGTTCCCATCCCCGGCGTGAAGCTGGGGCTTGCCAATATCGTGACGGTGTTCACCGTGTTTGTGCTGGGGCCGAAGGAGGGCGCGGCGGTGCTGGCAGTGCGCGTTTTTCTGGGAGCGGTGTTCGCCGGGAATTTCAGCACCATTCTGTACTCCGCCGCCGGGGGCGTCTGTGCCATCGGCGTGACCATCGCCCTGCGGAAAATTCTTACGAAAAAGCAGCTCTGGGTCGCCGGATGTCTGGGCGCTGTCGCCCACTCCATTGGACAGATGGCCATGGCCATTGCCCTGACGGGGACGGTATCGCTGGCGGTTTACCTGCCGGTGATGATCGTCATCAGCATCCTCACCGGGCTGTTCACCGGGCTTTGCGCCCAATTTCTGGTCAATCGGGAGAAGCTATGGAAAATTATTTCAAAATGAACCTGCCCCAATCGGAGATCGACGCCATTTCCAATCTGGGGCTTGCCCATATGGGGGACTGCGTGTTTGAGATTCTCTGCCGGGGCTACCTCTGCGCTCAGGGGGAAAAGACCGTGGGGCAGCTGCACCATGACACCATTCAGATGGTGAAGGCCACGTCTCAGGCAAAATTCGTAGACAAGTTGCTGCCCCTGCTGACCGAGGAGGAGCTTGCCTACTATCGCCGGGGGAAAAACGCTCACGTCCATGCGGTGCCAAAATCCGCCACCCCCGCCGAATATGCAAAGGCCACCGGTCTGGAAGCCCTGTTCGGCGCACTGTACCTCGCCGGGAAAACCCAGCGGCTGAACGAGCTGTTCAAGGCCGTTATGGGAGAGTAAACTATCAAAGCAGGAGGACTGCATCATGGCATTTGATGCCTTTTTCTTATCCGCTGTGCTGGAGGAAGTCCGCACGCGGTGCATCGGCGCACGGGTGGAGAAAATCCACCAGCCCGCCAGAGACACAGTGATCGTTCATCTGCGCTGCCAGGAGGGACGGGAGAAGCTGCTCTTCGCCGCCAACCCCGCCGCCCCCCGGCTGCATCTGACGGCGGCTTCCCCGGAGAACCCGGCGCAGCCGCCCATGTTCTGTATGCTTCTGCGCAAGCACCTTCTGGGGGCAAAGCTGACAGAAGTTTCCCAGCCCCCCATGGAGCGGGCGGCATCGTTCCGCTTCGACTGCACCGACGAGATGGGCTTTCCGGTGCAGAAGACGCTGGTAGCCGAGCTGATGGGGCGCACCTGCAATCTGTATCTGCTGTCCCCTGAGGGGCGGATTCTGGACTGCCTGCGGCGCATCGGCCTTGACGAAAGCGCCAAGCGGGCGGCGCTGCCGGGTCTCATGTATCAGCCGCCGGAGCCGGTCATGAAGCTGAACCTGCTGGACAGTGCCCCGGAGGGTGATGCCCAGCGTTATGTAAACATACTCACTGCCCCCGGGGCAGATGTTCTGGCTGACCGGCTGATGGACACCGTTGGCGGCCTGTCCCCTCTGGTGTGCCGGGAGGCGGCGCTGTACGCCGCCGGAAGCACGGACGCCCGCATCGATTCGCTGGACGTGGACACGACCGCCGACAAGCTGTCGCTGTTCTTCCACGAGCACGTAAGCCACCCCGCACCCTATTATTACGCCCTCCCGGACGGCACGCCGAAGCAGTTCGCCTTCTGCCCCATCCGGGAATACGGCGAGTGCCGCCGCGCCGAGTCCTTTGGCAAGCTGCTGGATATGTACTACACCGTCCGGGATCAGAAGGACGCCATGCGGCAGAAGGGTCAGGCCGTGCGCAAAACCGTTCAGAATTTGTGCAGCCGCCTGACGAAAAAGCTGGCCATTCAGGAAAAGGAGCTGGAAGCCACCTACGACCGGGAGCGTCTGCGCCAGCTGGGGGACATCCTCACGGCCAACCTCCACCGTATCGTGAAGGGGCAGACTACCGTTCAGTGCGAGGACTTCTACGACGAGGAAATGCGGCCGGTGGACATTCCCATTTCCCCCATTCTCTCCCCCAACCAGAACGCCGCCAAGTATTATAAGGACTACGCCCGGATGAAAAACGCGGAGAAGGAGCTGACGAAGCAGCTGGAGCTGGGGCGGCTGGAGCTGGACTACCTGAAAAGCGTGCTGGAGGAGCTGAACCGCGCCGGTACTGAGGGGGAGCTGGAAGAAATTCGCCGGGAGTTACAGGAGGGCGGGTATCTCCGTCCTGACACCGACCGGAAGCGCATGAAGCAGGCCAAGCTGCCGCCCATGCGGTTTGAAAGCACCGACGGCTATCCGATCTACGTCGGCCGGAACAACCGCCAGAACGACGAGCTGACCTTCCGCCTTGCCCGGAAGGACGACATCTGGTGCCATGCCTCCAAGGTGCATGGCTCCCACGTCATCATCTCCTGCGGCGGCACTACGCCCCCGGACGACACCGTTACGCAGGCGGCGCAGCTGGCCGCCTACTACGCCGAAACCGGGGGAGGGCAGAACATTCCCGTGGACGTGACGGCGGTGAAGCAGGTGAAGAAGATTCCCAACGGCAAGCCCGGCATGGTGATCTACCACACCTACCGCACCGTGATCGCCAACCCCTACCCGGACATCGTGGTGGACGCGCTGAACGCAGAGACAAAGGAGTAAAGCCATGATTCGATTCAACAACGATTACAACCACGGGGCGCTGGACTCCATCCTGAGCGCCCTGACCGCCACCAACGCTGACAGTTTCGCGGGCTACGGCGAGGATATCTGGTGCCAACGTGCCGAGACGGTCATCAAGCAGCTGGTTTCCTCCGGGGACGCCCTGATCAAATTCGTACCCGGCGCGACCCAGGCAAATCTCGTGGTCATTGCGGCGGCGCTGTCCCCCATCCAGAGCGTCATCGCCGCCGACACCGGACATATCAACTGCCACGAAGCCGCTTCCATCGAAAACACGGGGCACAAAATCCTCGCGCTTCCCAACACCGACGGGAAAATCACCGCCGGACAGATTGCCGCATGTGCGGCGGCGTATTATGACGGCGGCGCGCCGGAATACCTGACGGAGCCGAAGCTGGTGTATCTGTCCTTCCCCACCGAGAAGGGGACGCTGTACTCCAAGCAGGAGCTGCGGAGTATCCGGGAGGTCTGCCGGAAATACGGCATGTATCTGTTCGTGGACGGGGCGCGAATGGGCTACGGTCTGGGGGCGGTGGACAACGACCTGACATTGAAGGATTTCGCGGAGCTGACGGACGTATTCTACATCGGCGGGACGAAGTGCGGCGCACTGTTCGGCGAGGCGCTGGTCATTACCGAACCCAAGCTTCAGTACCGCTTTAAAGCCTACATGAAGCAGCACGGCGCGGTGCTGGCCAAGGGCTGGCTGATGGGTCTGCAATTCGTGACCATGCTGGAAAGCGGCGAGTATTTTGAGAAAACGAAGCGCGCCGACGCGCTTGCCATGCAGATCAGAGAAGCATTCGCGGCGAAGGGCATCCCATTCTGGGTGGAAAGCTCCACCAATCAGCAGTTTGTCATCCTGACCCAGCGGCAGAAGGAAGCGCTGGCACAGGGCTACTACTTTGAGGAAGAAGGGGCCGCGGAGCAGGGAACAGTCGTGCGTTTCTGCACCAGCTGGGCTACCACGCAGGCCGAGGTGGATGCTCTGGTCGCCGATATCGCCAAATTGTGATGAATCGTCCGCTGACTGCGCACAGTCAGCGGACGATTTGCTGCGTATAGCAGCCGCATTTTTCTGGAAAATAAATGCAAATAATTCTCATTTTGCTCTTGACAAATGAGGTGATGCGTGCTATACTCCAGATGTAAATAAGAATTGTTCTTAAATAAAGCAAACCGAAGGAGGTGTCTATGGAAGCGGCCACCAAGCAATTCAAAAAACGCAACGCGATTCTGTCCTGCCTCCGCGGCACCGTGCTTCATCCCTCAGCGGAGATGGTTCACGAAATGCTGCGGGAGGAACACCCGGACATCTCCCTTGCCACGATCTATCGCAATCTCGCCCTGTTCAAGAGTCAGGGCCTGATCCAGAGCGTGGGTACGGTGAACGGAAGCGAACGCTTCGACGCCGACACCCGCCCTCATGTCCACTTCATCTGCACAGCCTGCGGCGCGGTGATTGACCTTCCCGATACGGCAGCCCCTCTGTCTCTGGGACGCGCCGCCGAGGAATGCACCGGCTGTCAGGTACACAGCTGCCAGCTGACCTTCACCGGTCTGTGCCGCGGCTGCAAATCAGAAACTAAGGAGGAAGCTGTATGAAAAAATATGTCTGCACCGTCTGCGGCTACGTCTACGAAGGCGACGAGCTGCCCGAAGACTACGAATGCCCCCTCTGCGGCGTCGGCCCCGAATTGTTCGAGGAAGAGGCGTAATTTATTGTAATCCCGGGCGTATTTGCCCAAATAACTTATAAAACTAATTTTGGAGGAATCGATTATGAAGAAATTTGTGTGCCCCGTGTGCGGTTATGTCTACGAAGGCGAGTTCATCCCCGAAGGCTTCAAGTGCCCCGTGTGCGGCGTTGACGGCTCCAAGTTCAAGGTCATGGAGGAAGGCAAGCTGGCCGCCGAGCATGAGTACGGCATCTACGCCAAGACCGTGAAGAACAACCCCGACATCTCCGAGGAAGACAAGAAGTACATCTTCGAGCAGCTGATGGCCAACTTCCAGGGCGAGTGCAGCGAGGTCGGCATGTATCTGTGCATGGCCCGCATTGCCCACCGGGAGGGCTACCCCGAGATCGGCCTGTACTGGGAGAAGGCCGCCCACGAGGAAGCCGAGCACGCCGCCAAGTTCGCCGAGATGCTGGGCGAGGATCTGGAGCCTCACATGAAGGCCACCACCAAGGACAATCTGGCCTGGCGTGTTGACTGCGAGTTCGGCGCCACCCAGGGCAAGTTTGACCTGGCCGCCTGCGCCAAGAAGAACGGTCTGGACGCCATCCATGACACCGTCCACGAAATGGCGAAGGACGAGGCCCGTCACGGCAAGGCTCTGCAGGGTATGCTGAACCGCTACTTTGCCAAGGAGATTGCTCTGGAGAAGGCCGCCGCCAAGGCAAACAAGGCTGCCGCCGTCGTCAGCGACGCGGTTACCACCGCCGCCGAGAAGCTCAGCGAGATCATCAAGAAGTAAATACCTGAAGGGAGCGGATTTTCCGCTCCCTCTTGGCTTGTCAAAAGGCGCGGGGCAGATGCCCCGCGCCTTAAAGTATGGAATTTACAGCCCCAGCAGCTGCTTTTTCTTTGCGTCAAATTCTTCCTGGGTGAGAATGCCCGCGTCCAGCAGCTCCTTGAGCTTCAGCAGGTCGTCCGCAGCCTCGCTTATGCTGGCCGGTGCGGCGGCGGGCGCAGGCGCAGGAGCGGCAGCGGGGGCAGCAGGAGCAACACGGCCGGTGACAATGTCGTTCAGCTTATCCTGCATCAGAATCGGCGGGATGATGGGAACAAAGATGGCCAGAATCAGGCAGAGGGTGGAAAGATCGGAAGGGATATTCTTCGCCGCCGCCATCTTGTCAAGACGCTGGGCAGTCTTATACATCCAATAAATCACGTAGAAGGGGACGAACAGGCACAGCAGCAGCTTGTTGGTGGGGTCGCGGTTTTCTTCGCCCTCTACATTGTTGGTGTAGCCGGTGACGCGGTAAATCCAGATATACAGCCAGATGCCGCAGGTGAACAGCAGCAGAAGAATGTGCTTGACCAGACCGCAGTAAACTTCAGGAGCGGGGGCGGCCGTAGTGCTTCCGGTTTCGGCGGATGCGCTCACCGTCTGCTGAGGGAGTCCTTCGGGGTAAGCGACCCACATGGCTGCCAGGAACGTACCGGCGCATGTGACGAGCAATCTCAGGAAGGCTACAAACAAACTCAGGAAGGGTACAAACAAAACTCCGCCAATCGACAGCACCTCGGCAAGCGCAACGACCGCAGGTGGAATGAACCAGAACTTCTTCACCTGCTCCCGGAGCTGGGGCAGATAGTCGGTCACAAAGACCACGGCCAAAAATGCCATGCCCCAGTTACCCAGCAGCAAGAGTACATTGGTAAAACTCATGTGGAACAGGCAGGCAATACCGGCCAGGGCGAAGCCCACGGGCAGGAAAATGTCTCTGCGCTTCGTCAGAAGGGCAAAGGCCAGAACCGCATAGCTTGCCACCCAGATCAGCATCTGAACATGGCCACTGAACGACATAAAGCGGAAGATCATCCACTGGAATAGCGCCATAACGCCTCCAAAGGCAAAAAGCGCCCCCGCCACGGTGCTGTACCAGGAACTGTTTTTTGTTTCTTGCATAGTGATACCTCTCTTCTTATTAAGTAAGGGCACTGCGTTCAGTATACACCATCCGATTGTGAAAAGCAACCCATAAAAGGCTATTGTGCGGCTTCCTACTTGTCAGAATTCACATTCTCGTGTATAATGGGAAAAACGATTTCCGCAGCACTGGAGGAAACAATATGACGTTGGAGCAATTTTTTGCCGAGAATCGGGAGGTTGCCATTGCCTTCTCCGGCGGCGTGGATTCGGCGTACCTGCTGTACGCGGCGACGCGGTACGCCGCGCGGGTGAAGGCCTATTACGTGAGCACCGCCTTCCAGCCGGCGTTTGAGCTGGCGGACGCACGGCGGCTGGCAGATGAGCTGGGCGCGGATATGCTGGTGCTGCATGTGGACGTCCTTATGAGCGGCGCGGTTGTGGCGAACCCCCCTGACCGCTGCTATCACTGCAAAAATACGCTGTTCCGGCAAATCCTCCGGGCGGCGGAAAACGACGGCTTCCCGGTGCTGCTGGACGGCACCAACGCCTCCGACGACGCCGGCGACCGGCCGGGAATGCGGGCGCTGCGGGAGCTGTCGGTTCGCTCTCCCCTCCGGGAGTGCGGCCTGACCAAGGCGGAGATCCGCCGTCTTTCCAGAGAAGCCGGGCTGTTCACATGGGACAAGCCCGCCTACGCCTGCCTCGCCACCCGGATACGCACCGGGGAGGAAATCACGCTGCAAAAGCTGAAGCAGTCGGAAAAAGCGGAAGGATTTCTCTTCGGACTTGGGTTCCGGGATTTCCGTGTCCGCATGGTGGGCAACACCGCAAAGCTGGAGCTGCGGAAGGCCGATCTGCCCCTGCTTCTGGAAAACCGGGAGAAAATCGTAACCGAACTCCGCAAAGATTATGACAGCGTCCTGCTGAATCTGGAGGTGCGCAAATGAACTCTGAAATCCGAAAGCTTCTGGAATCCGTCCGATCCGGGGAAACCAGCGTGGACGACGCCATGCTGGAACTGAAAAAGGCCCCCTTCGAGGACATCGGCTACGCGAAGGTCGATCTGCACCGGAAGGTGCGGCAGGGCGCGGCAGAGGTGATCTACGGTGCGGGGAAGACCCCGGAGCAGATCGGCGGCATCATCGACGCCATGCGCGCCAACGGTCAGAACCGCGTCCTCATCACCAGAATGTCCCCCGAAGCGGCGGCCTATGTCGGCAGCACCCGGGAACTGGACTATCATAAGGATGCCCGGGTGGGCATTGTGGGTGGACTTCCCCAGCCCGACGGCATCGGAAAAGTCGTCATCGCCACCGGCGGCACCAGCGACATCCCCGTGGCCGAGGAGGCGGCGCTGACGGCACAGGTGCTGGGCAGCGAGGTGGTGCGGCTGTACGACGTGGGCGTGTCCGGCGTCCACCGGCTGCTTGCCCATATGGATTCTATTATGGAAGCCAGCGTGGTCATCGCCATTGCGGGCATGGAGGGAGCGCTTGCCAGCGTGGTGGGCGGCCTTGCGGAATGCCCGGTGATCGCCGTTCCCACCAGCGTGGGCTACGGCGCGTCCTTCGGCGGCGTGGCGGCGCTGCTGAGTATGCTCAATTCCTGCGCCAGCGGCGTGTCGGTGGTGAACATCGACAACGGCTTCGGCGCGGGGTATCTGGCGAACATGATCAACCACATGGAGGTCAAGGGATGAAAACGCTGTACATCGAATGCGCCATGGGCGCTGCCGGGGATATGCTCGCCGCGGCGCTGCTGGAGCTGCTTCCCGATCGGGCGGCGTTTCTTGAGAAAATGAACGGTCTCGGCATCCCCGGCGTCACCGTCAGCGCGGAAAAAGGCGTGAAATGCGGCGTGGCGGGAACCCACTTTTCCGTCAAGGTGGCCGGAATTGAGGAGGACGAGAACCTCCATAGTCGCCATCACGACCATGTTCACGGCAGCATGGAGGGCATTGAGGAAATCGTGGGCAGACTGCCCATTCCCTCCATGGTCAAGCTGGACGTTCTGGCCGTGTACAATCTCATCGCCGAGGCGGAAAGCCGCGTCCATGGCGTGTCGGTTCAGCAGATCCACTTCCACGAAGTCGGCACCATGGACGCCGTTGCGGACATCACCGCCGTGTGCCTGCTGATGCGGGAGATTCGCCCCGATCTGGTGATCGTGTCCCCCGTCTCCGTGGGAAGCGGCACCGTCCGGTGCGCCCATGGGATTCTCCCCGTTCCCGCACCCGCCACCGCCCTGCTTCTTGAGGGAATGCCCATTCAGGCCGGGAATGTTCAGGGTGAGCTGTGTACCCCCACCGGCGCGGCGCTGCTGAAGTACTTTGCCGACGATTTTGGCAGCCTGCCCGTCATGCGGGTGCAGAAAACCGGCTACGGCATGGGCAAAAAGGACTTCCCGCAAGCGAACTGCCTGCGGGTCATGCTGGGGGAGACCCCTGAGCAGACCGATGCCATTGCGGAGCTTAAGTGCAACATCGACGACATGACCGGTGAGGAAATCGGCTTTGCCATGGAGCAGCTGCTGAGCGGCGGCGCGCTGGACGTGTTCACCACCCCCATCGGCATGAAAAAGAACCGCCCCGGCGTCCTCTTAAGCGTTCTGTGCCGGGCGGGCGACCGGGAGAAAATGGCGCGGCTGATCTTCCGCCACACCACCACTCTGGGCATCCGGGAAAGCCTTCAAAACCGCTACACCCTGGAGCGGCGCACGCAGACCGTTTCCACCCCCTACGGCGCGGTTCGGCAGAAGATATCCTCCGGCTACGGCGTCCAGCGGCAGAAGGCCGAGTATGAGGACATCGCGGCCATCGCCCGGGAGCAGGGGCTGAGCATCGCTCAGGTTCGGGAGATACTGAAATAATACAGAACCCACGGGATGAGCTGCACCCTTTGCCTCTCCCTATGGGAGAGGTGGCCGAGCGAAGCGAGGACGGAGAGGGGAAACTTGGGTGCAGCGCCCTCTCAGTCACCTTCGGTGACAGCTCTCCCAGAGGGAGAGCCAAGGGGGTTGTTCCCCGTTACATAGCGCATGTTGACATGAGAAGTGGAGCGTATCGATACCGATACGCTCCACTCACTGTATTGCGAACACCCAATCAATGACCCGTGGGTTTTCACTTTCTTCTCCGCCGCAGGCGGACCGGTATCCACCGGTCGATCTGCATCTGACGGAGCTTTTCGTCCATCCGGTCGGCCGTGTCCAGCAGGATGCCTGCCCATTCCTCCGCCGTCTGGACGTTCCGGGCGCGGGTGACCAGATATGGGCACCGCTCCAGCTTCCGATGGCCGAAGGCTCTGGCGAAGGGCTTGATGACCCCCAGCGCCAGGGTAAAGGGCGCAAGATTGAAGAAATAATCCGGGTCGTTGGCCATCAGGCGGCTGACGTCCTCCGTGGGAAGTTTCTTTGCGTAGCGCCGGAATCCCAGCACCTGCGCCGCCGCGTAGCTGCCCAGATCGCTGCGTTTTCCGCCGTAAGCGGCGAAATAACCCAGCAGGAATTCGCCGATCGCGCTGAGCAGCGGTATCCAGACCTGCCCGCACAGCAGCCCCAGCACTACCCATAGGGCAATACACACTGCCCCGATCAGCATGGGCAGCTTGCCCCGCAGATGGGTGCGGTAGGCCATATCCTGAATCAGCCACCCGGATACCGCGCCAAAGGCCCCCAGAATGATGGAAAGCAGGATCTGGATCGCCCGGACGGAGGTCATATTCATGGCAACGCACACGCCGCAGAAAATCTGGGCGCCGCAGCAAAGTCCCCGGAAAATCTTCATATTTCCGCTGACGCCCCGGTACATATTCCGCTCATTGGGAACGATGGCCGACACCTTGCGGCTGAGCTTGGCGTAGGGATAGCCGGTGGCGTCCACCGTCTGGCGGCTGCCGAAGAGAAGTGCAAAAATCTTGTTTTCAAAGAGGCTGCGCTCGTTGCCCATGTCCATGCGCTTGTGCAGCAGCACCTTTCCGCCGCTGTCCGTCTGGATGAGCAGGTAGCCCAGCTGTGCCCACGTAAACACCATCATGGTCAGATCGCCGCCGGATAATGTCAGGCGGCATCCCAGCTCGCCCGCGGTAATGCCCTCAGGCGGGGTCGTGCTGCGGATGTGGGCGATGGGCTTCGTGCGCAGGAAAATCAGCCAGTACACCAGCGCGAGGCCCACGCAGATCAGCATGTATTTGATCTCCGGGTTGCCCTCCCGGATGTAGGTGCTGACAGTGGGGAACATTTTCTGATCCACCAGCATGGTCATGGTGATGCCTTCGTGGTCGTTCAGAATGGTCTTGCTGGCGCCGATGATCTGGTTGCTGCTCACCGTGACGGTCAGGTCGGAGGCAATGCTCTCCTGACGGTAGATGCTGGTGAACTTCGGCGCGTTGGGCATATTTCCCGGGGGCATGGTGATGACAAAGCTCAGCTGCTCCACCGGGAACTCAAAGCCGCTGAGCAGCTCGACGCTCAGCTGTAACTTCCGCTCCTTGTCAACGGTCACAACGCCCACGGACTTGGGGAGTGTAAAGCTGAAATTCAGGGGAATCTCCCCGGTAATGCCGCTGACCACCCGGCTGATATCGACCATGGTCGCGGAGGATGTCTTGCTGGTGGAGACGGAAGCGCCGTTCAGGGTAATGCCCGTGGCGTTGGCGGGCAGGGGGAAACTCATGGAAGTAGTGACATACTCCATGCGCAAAGTGACGGTCATATTCACCTGACAGTCGCCCTCGGCGCTGACGGTGCAGTAGGTATCCACCCGGGAGGCCGCGCTCTCAGCGGACGCTGGCAGCACAAAAAAGCCCATCAGCAATATGCACAGAAAAAGCCCGATCCCGATACGCTTCAAGCAAACTCCCCCTTTTATCAGTTTCGTCAGAACATTTTACCATGCGGCAAGGGAAAAAGCAAGGGAATTTGCCCATATCTTAAGAAATCCGCTCCCTTGCCTCTCCCCTTGGGAGAGGTGGCTGAGCGCAGCGAGGACGGAGAGGGTATACTAGGTTGCAAATGCCCTCTCCGTCACCTTCGGTGACAGCTCCCCCCAAAGGGGAAGCCAAGGGGGCGCCCCGGTTGGTACGAGAAATGGAGCGTATCTGTACTGATGCGCTCCATTCGCTGTTTTACGGTCACCCAGCAAAAGCCGGGGGGTGAAAGTTTTTATGCGCTTACAGATCCAGCAGCTTCAGATCCTCTTCCCGGACGCTGCGCAGTTCCTTTTTGTTCAGCATGTCGTAGATGCAGGGAACCACGAACAGCGTCATCAGCGTCGCGTATACAAGGCCGCCGATGCACACGATGGCGACGGGCTTCATCAGCGACGTGCCTGCGGTCCTGTGTACAGCCATGTCCACCAGACCCAGCACCGTGGTGATGGTGGTCATCAGAATGGGACGCATTCTGGTGACGCCCGCTTCCTCAATGGCCGCACGGCGCTCCATGCCGTCCTGCCGGAGCTGGTTGATATAGTCCACCAGCACGATGCCGTTGTTGACGATGATACCGGTGAGCATCACGAAGCCGATGAGGGAAATGACGCTGATCTCCATGCCGCACAGCAGCAGCGCCATGAATCCGCCGGTGAAGGCCAGCGGGATGGTGAACATGACGATAAAGGGGGATTTCAGGCTCTGGAACTGGGCGACCATCACGAGATACACAAGCAGGATGCCGAGAACCAGCATCAACAGCAGCTGCTGCACAGCTTCCATGATCGTCTCATTTTCGCCGGTAAACGTATAGCTGACGCCGTCACCCAAGTCCAGAGCACCCACAACGTCCTGCGCCTTGGCGGTGATCAGGGTGACGTTGTAGCCTTCTTCCAGCGTCGCGGTGACGGAGAGGTAGCGCCTCTGGTTGAGGCGGTGGATGGAGCCAAGGCTGGACGTCTCCCGCACTTCGGCAAAGTCGCTCAGAGGAACCTCCTCCACCGTACCGTCCTGTTTGGTGACTTCAAAGACGTAACCCCGCAGGGAATCCACGTCCAGCACCGCCCCTTCGGGCTTTTCGATAATTACGTCCGTGGAAACGCCGTCCAGCTCCAGCGTGGCGGCGGTGGCGTTGTCCGTCAGGGCGGAGGCCAGCTCCATATAGATCTGCGCCACGGTCAGGCCGTGCTTCATGGCGGCGTTGCGGTAGATGGCAACGTGGAGGGCAGGGGAAGCGTCCTCCAATCCGTCGGAAACCTCCGCCACGCCGGGGATGTCTGCCAGCGCCTTGCCAACCTGTGCGGCGGCGGATTGGAGGGTGTCCATGTCGTCGCAGTAGACGTTCACGGAAACGCCGCTGCCGGTGAGCATACTCATATCCATCATGGCGGAAGAGGTCGTCACCTCGCAGGGCAGATCCGCGCAGGCTTCCTCGATCTGTTTGCCGACAGCCGCGCCGCTGGCCGTGTCGTCGGCGAGAGTGATATAAACCGTTACGTCGTGGGATTCTCCGCTTCCCATGCTCAACATGGAGGTGCTGCTGCCCATCATCGCGCCCACGGTCTCGATGCCGTCAATTTTCGATATTCTGTCCAGCACCTGATCGGCGAGGGCGACGGCCTCCGCCATATCCGCGTCCTCGGGCATGGTGACGGTGACGTCCACACTGGGCATATCCATGTCCGGCATGAAGATGAAGCCCCTGGCAAGACTCCCCAGCGCCGTGACCACCAGCAGCGCTGCCGAAACAATCAGAACCACGGCCTTATGCCCCAGCGACCACTTAACCGCCTTGCGGTAGGCGGGAAGCAGATGCTTTTCCAGAAGCCCCGGCTTGATCTCGTGCTCCCTGCGCAGCATCCCCGACGCCATGGCGGGCACCAGTGTCAGGGAAACGATCAGGCTTGCCAGCAGGGAATAGGTCATGGTGAGCGCCAGATCGGTAAACAGCTGCTTGGTGATACCCGTGACGAACACGATGGGCAGGAACACGCAGACGGTGGTCAGCGTGGAGGCCGTCACCGCCCCCGCCACCTGTCTTGCGCCGGAGACGGCGGCCTGAATGACGTTGGCTCCCTTGGCCCGCAGGCGGTAAATATTCTCGATGACCACCACGGAGTTATCCACCAGCATACCCACCGCCACGGCAAGGCCGGACAGAGAGATCATATTGATGGTCACGCCGGTGAAGTACATCAGCACGATGGCAAAGATCACGCTGATGGGGATGGAGCAAAGGGTGATAAAGGTTGGGCGCAGATCCCGCAGGAACAGGAACAGGATCAGGATCGCGAACACCGCACCCAGCAATAGGCTATTCAGAATGGTATCAACGATCAGATAGATATAGTCGCCCTGACTCATCAGGGACACGAAGCTCAAGCCCGGGTATTCCTTTTCCAAAGCCCGGAAGCGCGCTTCAATGTTGTCGGTGGTCTCGGCGGTGGCGTAGGTGCTCTGCTTTTCGAAGCTCAGCACGATGCCGTCCTTGCCGTTGAGCTTGGCATAGGTCGTGTCCCGGTTGTCGGTGAGCATGACCACCGCCACATCCTTCAGCCGCACGGGGTCGATGCCGTCAATGCCCGGGTCGAACAGGATAAGATTTTCCAGCGTCTCCTGATCCGTGATCTCGTCGCCCACGGAGACCATGTATTTGACCCCGTCCTGCTCCGCGTATCCCGCCGGCATGGCAAAATTCTGGGCGGCGAGGATCTTCGATACCATTTCCATGGTGACGATGTTGTTCAGGTCAGCCTTGTCCAGCGCGTCCTCCCGGCTGCTTTCCACGGTGTCCAGACCGCTTTCGATCTGGCTTAAGCCCTCGGAAATGGCAGCGCTGCTCACCGCCAGCTTGGCCGCGCCGGTGCTGAGCTGGAGCATACCGGCGGTTTTCTGCTCATTCAGCAGCTGCTGGGCTTCCTCGATGGAGAGCATACCGTTATCCAGTTCTTCCAACGCGCTTTCCAGCTGGGCAATGCCCTCGTCCAGCGCGTCCAGCTGCGCCTTCGTCTCCGCCACGGAGGCGGCCAGACCCGCCCGGTCGGTTCCCTGAGCTGCCAGCAGCGCGTCGATGCCGTCCACCGCGGCATCTGCTGCGGCGGCGGCTTCTGCGGCGGCGGTGAGACGTTCGGGCAGGGTCTCCGCCGTCACACCGGCAGCTGCCATGTCCGCCTCCAGAGTGCTTTTTTCTACAGCGATCTCCGCCTCTGTCTGGGCGATGGTCAGCAGATTGTCATTGTAAGCGGCTTCTTTTTCCGCAAGCGCCGCGCTCAAAGCGGGCAGATTTTCGTCGGCGGGGTCCATGCCCGCGATCTGCTCCCGGAGCGCCTGAATCTCGGCGTCCAGAGTTTCATTGTCCTGTTTCAGCTGGGCGAGGCTGCTTTCCTTATTCGCAAGGGCGCTCTGCCGGTCGGACAGAGATTGGAGGGTATTCAAATAACCATGGGCTTCCTGCTGGGCAGAAAGGACGTTGTTCACCTGATCGTCCAGCTCTTTCAGGGCGTTGTAGGCGAGCACCAACTGCTGCCGCCCGGTCTGCGCCTGTTCCAGCTGCTCTTGGAGCTGCTCCCGCATGGCCGTCAGCTCCGTCTTTTTCTCATTCAGCTGCTTTTCACCCTCGATCAGGGCGTTGACCCCGGCGCTGAGCTGGGACTGTGCGCCGTCTACTTTTTTCTGGGCGTCTTCCAGTTCTTCCTTTTTCTCGTTCAGCTCGGCGGCGGCATCGTCCAGTTCACCGTTGATTGCAGCGGCGATCCGGTCGTTCAGCTTGTCGATCAGCTTCTGATCCAGCACCACGTGCAGCTCCTGCTCAATTTCGCCGCTGGTGGTGATCCGGGCGACGCCGGGAACGCCCTCCAGTTTGTTCATCAGCGTTTCATCCAGGAATTCCGTCAGCTCCACGGTGTCCATGCCCTCCATGGATACCGCCGCCACCTCCACGGGAAGCATGGAGGGGTTGATCTTCAGCACGTAGGGCGTGCCCACCGTGTCCGACCAGTCGGCGGACAGCTGGGAGATCTCCTGCTGGATATCCACGCCCACGGTGTCCATGTTGACGCCCTCGGTGAATTCCAGAATGACCATGCCCACGTTTTCGCTGGAAACGGAGGTCACCTCCTGAATGTGATCCAGCGTGGACATGGCCTGCTCCATGGGCTTTGTGATCTCCTGCTCCACCTTTTCCGGGCTTGCACCGGGGTAGGCGGTCATGATCAGCACGTAAGGGAAATCCATATTGGGAAGCAGGTCGGGGGTCATGCGGAAATAGGCCACCACGCCCAGCACCAATATGGCGATCACCGCGACGAAAACCGTCAGCGGCTTTTTGACGGAGAATTTGGACATACTGCGCTCCTCACTGCTCTCAAAAGAGGCATTAAAACTTGTAACAGCATAGCACCGTTTGACCCTGAATATCAACTGAAAATGTGTAAATCTTTTATGAACGCCGTTTTTTGCGGCGGGATATGTTCCCTCTTTACAGTCTTTCGGGGGTGTGGTACTATAAGAAAAATCCCTACGGAGGGGACCGGTATGAAAAAATTTCTTGCGGTGCTTACCCTTGCGTGTCTGCTCACCGGCTGCGCCGCCGGAGCGGCGGGGGGAAACGTTTACGAGACCACGTTTCTGACCCTGTTCGACACGGTCACCACGATTCGCGGCCGGGCGGAAAGTCAGGCGGCGTTTACGGAGGCCGCCCAAGGCGTCCACGATACGCTGCTGCACTATCACCAGCTGTTCGATATCTACAATGACTATGCTGGCTGTAACAACCTGAAAACCGTCAACGATCAGGCGGGCGTTGCCCCTGTGGAGGTGGACGGGGACATCATCCGTCTGCTGCTGGAATGCCGGGAATTTTACGACGCCACCGGCGGCAAGGTCAACGTCGCCATGGGCGGCGTTCTGGCGCTGTGGCACGACGCCCGGACGGCAGGGCTTGACGACCCGGCAAATGCCCGTCTTCCCGACCGTGCCGCACTGGAAAACGCGGCGGCGCATATGGATTTTGACGCCGTTATCATCGACGAGGACGCTTCCACCGTCTTTATCTCCGACCCGGAGACCCGGCTGGACGTAGGCGCGGTGGCCAAGGGCTGGTCTGCCCAGCGGGCGGCGGAAAACGCGCCCGAGGGGCTGCTCATCAGCGTGGGCGGCAACGTCTGCGCCACCGGCCCCAAAACCGAGGCGGGCGACCCGTGGGTGATAGGCATTCAGGACCCGGACGGCGGTGATTACCTGCACACCGTCTGCGTCACCGGCGGCAGCGTGGTCACCAGCGGCGATTATCAGCGCACCTATCTGGTGGACGGGGAATCCTACCACCACATCATCGACCCCGAAACCCTGATGCCGTCACGGTACTGGCGTTCCGTCACAGTGGTGTGCGCCGATTCCGGCATTGCCGACGCTCTGTCCACGGCGCTTTTCCTGATGCCGCAGGACGAGGGGCAGACGCTTCTGACACGCTACAATGCCGAAGCCATGTGGGTAGACGCCGACGGCGGGGAGTTTTTCAGCCCCGGCTTTCGGGCGCTGCTGCGGACGTAAGGGCAATGTTCCTCTGCATATGCAAAAACTTAACAGGCACCCCTTGCCTCTCCCCTTGGGAGAGGTGGCTGAGCGAAGCGAAGACGGAGAGGGGAAATTAGGGTGCAATACCCTCTCAGTCACCTTCGGTGACAGCTCTCCCGGAGGGAGAGCCAAGGGGATGTACCCCACTACATACGAAAAATGGAGCGTATCGGTATCGATACGCTCCATTCACTATTTTACGACCACCCCTCAGACCGTTGGGTGATTTTTCCATCTGTCAGAAGGTTCCCACTTTCATCGGGCGAAAGCAGGCGTCCTTCGGCAGACAGAAGCGGCGCAGCTTTCGCTGCGCCGCTTATCGGTTACCGGTAAATCGTGCCGCTGATTACAGCTTGGGGCCAGCCTCGACCAGAGCCTTGCCTGCGTCGTTGCCCTCGTACTTGACGAAGTTCTTGACAAACCGGCCAGCCAGATCCTTGGCCTTGGTCTCCCAGTCTTCCACGTTGGCGTAGGTGTCGCGGGGGTCCAGAATGGCGGGGTTCACGCCGGGCAGAGCAGTGGGGACCTCCAGATCGAACATGGGGATCTTCTTGGTCTCGGCCTTCAGGATGTCGCCGCTCAGGATGGCGTCGATGATGCCGCGGGTATCCTTGATGGTGATACGCTTGCCGGTGCCGTTCCAGCCGGTGTTGACCAGATAAGCCTTCGCGCCGGAAACCTGCATCTTCTTGACCAGCTCAGCAGCATACTTGGTGGGATGCAGCTCCAGGAATGCCTGACCGAAGCAGGCGGAGAAGGTGGGGGTGGGCTCGGTGATGCCCCGCTCGGTGCCGGCCAGCTTCGCGGTGAAGCCGGACAGGAAGTAGTACTGGGTCTGCTCGGGGGTCAGGATGGACACGGGGGGCAGAACGCCGAAAGCGTCGGCGGACAGGAAGATCACGTTCTTGGCAGCGGGAGCCGCGGAAACGGGACGGACGATCTTCTCGATGTGGTCGATGGGGTAGGACACACGGGTGTTCTCGGTGACGGACTTGTCGGCGAAGTCGATCTTGCCGTTACCGTCCACGGTGACGTTCTCCAGCAGAGCGTCCCGGCGGATGGCGTTGTAGATGTCAGGCTCGGAGTCCTTGTCCAGATTGATGACCTTGGCGTAGCAGCCGCCCTCGAAGTTGAAGACGCCGTTGTCGTCCCAGCCGTGCTCGTCGTCGCCGATCAGCAGACGCTTGGGGTCGGTGGACAGGGTGGTCTTGCCGGTGCCGGACAGGCCGAAGAAGATGGCGGTGTTCTCGCCGTTCATGTCGGTGTTGGCGGAGCAGTGCATGGAGGCGATGCCCTTCAGCGGCAGGTAGTAGTTCATCATGGAGAACATACCCTTCTTCATCTCGCCGCCGTACCAGGTGTTGATGATGACCTGCTCACGGGAGGTGATGTTGAAGGCGACGCAGGTCTCGGAGTTCAGACCCAGCTCCTTGAAGTTCTCGACCTTGGCCTTGGAAGCGTTGTAGACAATGAAGTCAGGCTTGAAGTTCTTCAGCTCTTCCTCGGTGGGACGGATGAACATGTTGGTGACGAAGTGCGCCTGCCATGCCACTTCCATGATGAAGCGGACGGCCATACGGGTGTCGGGGTTCGCGCCGCAGAAAGCGTCAACCACGTACAGCTTCTTGTTGCACAGCTCCTTGACGGCCAGATCCTTGACGGTCGCCCAGGTGGACTCGGTCATGGGATGGTTGTCGTTCTTGTAGCCGTCGCTGGTCCACCACACGGTGTCCTTGGAGTTGGCATCCATAACGATGTACTTGTCTTTGGGAGAACGTCCGGTGTAAACGCCGGTCATGACGTTCACAGCGCCCAGCTCGGTCAGCTGACCCTTTTCATAGCCGGTGAGAGTGGGATCCATCTCGGCGTCGAACAGCGCCTTATAAGAGGGGTTGTGGACGATCTCAGTCGTACCGGAGATACCATAATGCTTCAAGTCGATTGCCATAATACAGTAACCTCTTTCATTATAATATAGATATGGGAGTCAGGCCAAACCGTTTTCTGCTCTCTGGCTCGGCACCCCATACTTTTCGAGTGTATCATACACTATCGATATAAAAAAATCAATATAAAAAGTGTGAATTTTTTGCCATCATTGTCGAAAACAGCCGGGGCAGAGGAGGATCGGGGGCGCAAAGTGCCGCCCCGCTTCCCTAAACTTCAGCAAAGAAACGATATAAATGTACCGAAAAAGCAAAAAAATGTATTTACAACCTTTCGCCCTTGTGTTAATATATATGTCGGTGGAGGTTGGGACTTCCCCGTTTCCCCTCGTGTTTTTAACCATGATCCGTGTTTCGGCTCCTGGTCTAAAAATATACGGACAAGTCGGCCCCCCGATGCGTCCACTCAAATTCCATCTACGGAGGTTACATACAAATGGCTCAAAAAGTTCAGTTTGTGGAGACTGTGCTGCGTGACGCAAATCAGTCTCTCATCGCAACCCGCCTGCCTTACGACAAGTTTGCTCCCATGTTGGAGACCATCGATAAGACCGGCTACTACGCAGTCGAGTGCTGGGGCGGCGCTACCTTTGACGTCTGCCTGCGCTACCTGAACGAAGATCCCTGGGAGCGTCTGCGCAAGATCCGCGCCGCCGTGCCCAACACCAAGCTGCAGATGCTGCTGCGGGGTCAGAATGTTCTGGGTTACTCCCACTACCCCGATGACTTTGTCAAGCTTTTCGTGCAGAAGTCTGTGGAAAACGGCATTGACATCATCCGTATCTTCGACGCCCTCAACGATACGAACAACCTGAAGGTCGCCATGGAAGCCACCGTGAAGGCCGGCGCCATTGCCTCCGGCACCCTGTCCTACACCACCTCTCCCGTCCACACCCAGAAGAAGTACGTGGAAATGGTGAAGGAACTGAAGGAAATGGGCGCTTCCACCATCTGCATCAAGGATATGGCCGGTATCATGGGTCCCAAGGAAGCTTACGATCTGGTTTCCGCCATCAAGGACGCCGCTCCCGAGCTGCCCATCGACCTGCACACCCACTCCACCACCGGTCTTGCCTTCATGACCTACCTGAAGGCCGTGGAAGCCGGCGTGGACATCATCGACACCGCCATTTCTCCCTTCTCCGGCGGCACCTCCCAGCCCGCCACCGAGACCCTGGCCTACGCGCTGCGTCAGCTGGGCTACGAGGTTGATCTGGACGACAAGTGCACCAAGAAGATGGCCGACTACTTCAAGGTCGTGCGTGACGACTACATCAAGGACGGCACCCTGATGCCCAAGTCCATGGCCACCGACACCCAGTGCCTGACCTATCAGATCCCCGGCGGTATGCTCAGCAATCTGCTCAGCCAGCTGAAGCAGGTCAACGCGCTCGACCGCTTCGACGAGGTTCTGGTGGAGACGCCCAAGGTTCGTAAGGACATGGGTTATCCCCCGCTGGTCACCCCCACCTCTCAGATGGTCGGCGTGCAGGCCGTGCGCAACGTGCTGGACGGCCAGCGCTACAAGTCCGTCTCCAAGGAGATCAAGGCTTACTGCCGCGGTGAGTACGGCCGTACTCCCGCTCCCATCGACCCCGAAATCCAGAAGATGATCCTGGGCGACGAGCAGCCTCTGACCGTCCGCTACGCCGACACTCTGGAGCCTGTCGTGGACAAGACCCGGGAGAAGCTGGGCGATCTGGCCCGCTCCGACGAGGATGTGCTGAGCTACATTGCCTTCCCCAACCTGGCCGAGAAGTTCTTCGAGGAGCGCAAGGCCAAGGAAGAGAACGTTGCTACCTACTCCATCGTGGAGTGCTAAGGAGGTACCGTTATGGTGTTATCTTCCACTTTGACGGATATCGGCTTTGTTGACGCCGCCGTCGTCGCGCTGCTGGGCTACGCCGTGGTATTCTTCGGCCTGGTTCTGCTGATGATCGTCGTCATCGGCATGGGCAAGATCTTCATCGCCAAGGAGAAGAAGGTCGCCGCCCACTCTGACGCCGCCAAGGCCGCCATTGCCGCCGTACCCGAGGCTCCCGCCGCCGACGCCCCCGCCGCTCCCGGCACCGCCGGCAAGCTGAAGCTCTACGATGTCGAGCCGAAAACCGCCGCTATGCTTATGGCCATCGTGGCCGACAAGATGGGCAAGCCCCTGAACGAGCTGCGCTTCATTTCCATTAAGGAGGTCAAATAATCATGAAATATAAAGTGACTCTGAACGGCCGCACCTACGAGGTGGAGGTCGAAGCCGGCAAGGCTATGCTGCTGGATGAGTACGAGGCCATTGTTCCCACCGCCGCGCCTGCTGCTCCCGCTGCCGCCCCTGCCCCCGTGGCCGCTCCTGCGGCTGCTCCCGCCCCCGCCGCTGCCGCTCCCGTGGCCGGTGAGGCCGTCACCGCTCCCATGCCCGGCAACATCCTGAAGGTGAACGTCACCCCGGGTCAGGCCGTGAAGGAGGGCGACGTTCTGGTGGTTCTGGAAGCCATGAAGATGGAGAACGAGATTCTGGCCCCCAAGGCCTGCACCGTGAAGCAGGTTCTGGTTTCCAAGGGCGCCACCGTTGACACCGGTGCTACTCTGGTCGTCCTCGGCTAAGGAGGATACACCATGAGCATCAATATTGGTGAAGTCCTGTTAAATCTATGGCAGAAGTCCGGCTTCAACGCCATTTTCGTCGGCTTTGCCGACGGCGGCTGGCAGAATCTGGTGATGCTGATCATCGCCTGTGTGCTGCTGTACCTGGGCATCGTCAAGAAATTCGAGCCGCTGCTGCTGGTGGGCATTGCCTTCGGCTGCCTGCTGTCCAACCTGCCCCTGGGCGGTCTTTACCACCAGGAGCTGTGGGACAACTTCATGAATCCCGCAAGTGACCTGTATCACAGCTACGGCGCCATCATGCGGGAAGGCGGTCTGCTGGATATCTTCTATATCGGCGTCAAGACCTCCCTGTACCCCTGCCTGATCTTCATGGGCGTGGGCGCCATGACCGACTTTGGCCCCCTGCTCAGTAATCCCAAGAGCCTGCTGCTGGGCGCTGCCGCACAGCTGGGCGTGTTCGTTGCCTTCCTGGGCGGCGTGCTGCTGCGCTTTACCGGCCCCCAGTCCGCTTCCATCGGCATCATCGGCGGCGCGGACGGCCCCACCGCCATTTTCCTGACCACCCGTCTGGCCCCCGAACTGCTGGGCGCCATCGCCGTGGCCGCTTACTCCTACATGGCGCTGATCCCGCTGATTCAGCCTCCCATCATGAACCTGCTGACCTCCGCCGAGGATCGCAAGATCAAGATGGTGCAGACCCGTACCGTCTCCAAGGCCGAGAAGATCATCTTCCCCATCGTGGTCGTTATCTTCGTGGCGCTGCTGCTGCCTGACACCGCGCCTCTGATCGGCTGCCTGATGCTGGGCAACCTGTTCAAGGAGACCGGCGCTACTGACCGTCTCAGCGACACCGCGCAGAACGCGCTGATGAACATCGTCACCATTCTGCTGTCCACCGCCGTGGGCGCCACCATGGTCGGCTCCACCTTCCTGACTGCCAGCACCCTGAAGATCGTGGTTCTGGGCGTCGTAGCCTTCGGCATTTCCACCGCCGGCGGTCTGCTGGGCGGCAACGTGATGTGCAAGCTCACCGGAGGCAAGGTCAACCCCCTGATCGGCTCCGCCGGTGTGTCCGCCGTTCCCATGGCTGCCCGTGTGTCCAACACCATCGGCCAGAAGAACAACCCCTCCAACTTCCTGCTGATGCACGCCATGGGCCCCAACGTGGCCGGCGTTATCGGCTCCGCCATCGCGGCCGGCTTCCTGCTGTCCGTGTTCGGCTAATCGTATATCGTTTCCAACCGTGCCGGAGTGACCCTCCGGCACGGTTTTTTGTCTGCGCGGCAATTCCCCGATTGCATTCCGCAATGGGCTGTGATATACTTCTTAATAGAATCGTAATAAAAAGCCATCTTTGGCCGAATATGGGCAGAACATATCCCTTTATGGCGCAGGGAGGAGTCATTTTATGCAGCAGTCAGGTCCCACCGAAATTGCCGTTTCCCGTCTGAAAGGCGGAGCATCCGTCACGCAGCTCCTTCACGAAGCCAACGGCCCCGCCCTTGGCGACTACCTTTTCCAGTTTCTGCGTAAAACGCCCCGTTCCATCGAGACCATCGCGGGGCTTGCGGGACTGAACAAGTCCTCCCTTTACCGGATCCTGAACGCCGAGGTCAGCCCTCAGCGAAATGTGCTCCTGCGGCTTTCCCGCGTTCTGGGCATGAACCTGTCCGAGACCCAGAAGCTGCTGAAAATCGGAGACCTCGCTTCCCTGAGCGGTTCCAGCCCGCGGGACATCGTTATCATCGACGGCATTCTGCGGGAGCTGGACATTATAGACATCAACAACCATCTGGAAAAAAACGGCTTTTCCGACTTATTCAGCAAGAAATAACGAACGTCAGACAGGAAAGAGGACCGGGATATGGAAATTCGCAGATGTATGAAATGTATGCACGCGCTGGCGGCAGGGGAGACCGTCTGCCCGGAATGCGGCCGCCCTTACGGCAGCGTGAAGGCGGAGTCTTTCGCTCTGAAACCCGGAACGATCCTGGACGGGAAGTATCTCGTGGGCGAAATGCTGGGGCAGGGCGGCTTCGGCATTACCTACATCGGCTTTGATCTGCTGCTGGAACAGAAGATCGCCATTAAAGAGTACTTCCCCATGAGCACCGGCATGGTCAGCCGGGAAGGCCGCTCTACCGTTGTGTGGAGCGATGCCGTCATGCAGAAATCCGGCGTGGAAAGGGGCTTCGACAGCTTCTTAAAAGAAGCACGGAAAATGGCGAAACTGCGGAGCATTCCCAGTGTGGTGGGCGTGAATTCGGTCTTCATCCAGAATGAGACAGCCTATATCGTCATGGACTTTATCGAGGGCGAAACTTTGCTGAAAAAATTGCAGCGGGAAGGCCCCATGGATTATGGCACCTGCGTCAGCCTGATGACCCCCATCATGCAGGCACTGTCCGAAGTCCATAAGCACGGCATCATTCACCGGGACATCAGCCCGGACAACATCATGGTGCAGAACGACGGCAGGCTTATCCTTTTGGATCTGGGTGCGGCGAAAGACTTGGACATTCAGGGAAAGGACGGCACGATGCAGTCCTCCCAGATGGTGGCCAAGCAGGGCTTCAGCCCCGTGGAGCAGTACGGCCGGGACGGGAAGATCGGCTCCTGGACGGACGTTTACGCCATGGCCGCCACGATCTACTATTGCTGCACCGGCGTCCTGCCCCCCTCTGCCACCGACCGTACGATAGGCGATACTCTGACCTGCCGTCCGCGGCTGACGGAGGAGGAATTCGACGTTCTTGCCTTCTGCATGAACGTCCTGCCCCAGAACCGCCCGCAGAATATGGACGCTCTGCTTCAGATCGTCACCCACCCGGCAGGAAAAACGCCGCCCGTCAGGGACGTCCCGAAAACCGAGCCGGTCCGGCCGGAAACCCGGAACCTCCAGCCGCCGAAGCCCGCCCCCGGCCGTCCGCTTCCCAAATGGCTGATCCCCGGCATCGCGGCGGCGGTGGCGGTGATAGCCCTCATCATTTCCATCGGCAGCGGCGGAAAAAGTCCGAGCACCTCGCCTTCCATTCAGGAGCCCGTAAAACCGGCGGCCGTTCAGACCGAACCAACCGCCGCATTTACATTCATTCCTCCCACTCCGGAAACGACCGTCCCGGTGGAAAGCTTTCCCTATCTTGATGGTAATTATGTCGGTACAGCCTCATCAGGCGTGCCCGACGGAGAGGGTACGCTGAGCTGGGCGGAGGGGACGTTTACCGGCACCTTCCGAAACGGCTACCCGGAAACGGGCGTATTTACCTTTGCCGACGACGCGGGGCTTGCCCCGGTGGAGGGGGCGTGGACCTATGGAGAGACGGCGGTCACCTATGATGCGGGAAGCTGGCGCGGCAGTTCTGCCGGTCAATATACCGGAATGCTGCTTCAAGGGGTTCCCTGTGGGTATGGCAATCTGAGCTATGCGTACGGCGGCAGCTATCGGGGAACTTTCCAAAGCGGTTTCCCCGCGGGGAAAGGCACCTATACATATCGCAGCGGCGTAAAGCAGAGCGGCTCGTGGCTGTGGGAAGCGGATCGTGTCGATTCGCTGTATCCGTCCCGGGAGGGAAGCACCACGTATTATACCGGCATGATCTGCAGCGGACAGCCCTGCGGCTTCGGCTCATTGCAGCTGGAAAACTGCGGAACCTTTTACGGCGAATTTGCAGGCGGAATCGTCGACGGCTACGGGATTTACGTTTACCGCACACCTGTACCGGCAAGTCAGCCCACTGTGGAGGGCGACAGCTGGCGCATGGTGTCGGCGCAGAAGAAGCACGACCATACCTATTACGGTCTCACATTAAACGGCTCCTGGCAGGGATTTGGTCTGGGAATCACCGCCAAGTCCTACCATTATGTGGGCGAGATCCGCAACGAATTCCGAAACGGGTATGGCAGGCTGTTCACGCCCAATAACTCGCTGTATCAGGAAGGAACCTATGTAAACGGTGCGCTGTCCTGAATCCGTCTGTAGAAAAGAGTGGTACATGATATGGAAATTCGCAGATGTATGAAATGTATGCACGCGCTGGCGGCGGGGGAGACCTTCTGCTCGGAGTGCGGCCGCCCCTACGGCAGCGTGGAAACGGAGCCCTTTGCTCTGAAACCCGGAACGATTCTGGACGGGAAGTATCTGGTGGGCGAAATGCTGGGGCAGGGCGGCTTCGGCATCACTTATATCGGCTTTGACCTACTGCTGGAACAGAAGGTCGCCATCAAGGAATACTACCCCATGAGCACCGGCATGGTCAGCCGGGAAAACAGCACCACCGTTGTGTGGAGCAGCGCCGTCATGCAGAAATCCGGCATGGAAAAGGGCTTCGACAGTTTCCTGAAGGAAGCCCGGAAAATGGCAAAGCTGGGCGGTATTCCCGGTGTCGTCGGGGTCAAGTCCGTTTTCATCCAGAATGAGACCGCCTACATCGTCATGGACTTCATCGAGGGCGAAACACTGCTTAAAAAATTGCAGCGGGAAGGCCCCATGGATTACGGCACCTGCATCAGCCTGATGACGCCCATCATGCAGGCTCTGGCGGAAGTCCATAAGCACGGCATCATTCACCGGGACATCAGCCCGGACAACATCATGGTGCAGAGTGACGGCAAGCTTATCCTGCTGGACTTGGGCGCGGCAAAAGACTTGGACATTCAGGGAAAGGACGGCAATGTGCAGTCCTCCCAGATGGTCGCCAAGCACGGGTTCAGCCCCGTGGAGCAGTACGGTCAGGCGGGGAAGATCGGCCCATGGACGGACGTTTACGCCATGGCCGCCACGATCTACTATTGCTGCACCGGCGTCCTGCCCCCCTCCGCCACCGACCGCATGATAGAGGACACCCTGACCTGCCGTCCGCGGCTGACGAAGGAGCAGTTTGACGTTCTGGCCTTCTGCATGAGCGTCCTGCCCCAGAAGCGCCCCCAGAATATGGACGCTCTGCTTCAGATCGTCACCCACCCGGCAGGAAAAACGCCGCCCGTCAGGGACGTCCCGAAAACCGAGCCGGTCCGGCCGGAAACCCGGAACCTCCAGCCGCCGAAGCCCGACCCCGGCCGTCCGCTTCCCAAATGGCTGATCCCCGGCATTGCGGCGGCAGTGGCTGTGATAGCCCTCATTATTTCCGTCGGCAGCGGCGGAAAAAAGTCCAGCCCCGCCCCCTCCGTGAAAGCACCGGCCGCGCAAACCGTCGCCACGGAACCGGCGCCCACTGCCCCTATGGAAGTCCGTACTATGGCGGCAGCAGAGTTAGCCTTTGATGAGGACGCCTTCTTCTGGGGTCAGGAGCGGTATATGCGCAAAGACGTAAAAACTCTGACCTTCCAAAGCTCTCTGCAAAATGTCCCCAGTAGTGCCTGGGACGTGTCAGAAGCTGGGGACGGAAGCGTGCTGGCCTGGATGGATAACGGCGATCTGTATGTAGCTGCTGACGGGGCGATTGCGCCGAATTCCGACGCTTCCTGGCTGTTCCACAAATTTGTAAACCTGAAGACAATCAATTTTGGGAACTGCTTTGTCACCTCCAGCGTAACGCGGATGAGCGGCATGTTTGGCGGCTGCAGCAGTCTTACCGGTCTGGATCTGTCCTGCTTTGAGACTTCCGCTGTGACGGACATGTACGGCGTGTTCAGCAGCTGCGGCAGCCTGACCCACCTGGATTTAACCAGCTTTGATACTTCCAATGTGACAGATATGTCCAGTATGTTTGACGGCTGTCGCAGTCTGACCAGTTTGGATTTAACCAGCTTCGATACTTCCAGCGTGACAGACATGGGTTCTATGTTCAACGATTGTATGAGTTTGCCCCATCTGAATTTAACCAGCTTTGATACCTCCAAAGCAACGGACATGGCTTTCATGTTCTCCGGCTGCAACAGCCTGACCAGACTGGATCTCAGTAACTTTGATACATCCAACGTGACGAACATGCTTTGGATGTTCGGCCTGTGTTATGACCTGACCAGCCTGAATCTGTCCAGTTTTGACGCCTCCGCCGTAACAAAAATGGACGACATATTCACCCGTTGTGACGTCCTTACGGACCTCAACTGCTCCGATGCGCGTATTCTTAAGGAATACAGAAACCGTCGCTGACCCACCACCGCCCGGCTCTGCCTTTCAGAGCCGGGCAATTTTTTCAAAATTGTCGCATGGCGTGCGACCGCAAATTCTGGAAATCTGATATACTAAATTTGCCAAATAATCAGTAGGCAATAGTATCAAGCGGTGATATTATTTTACTGTAATGGTTCCAAAAAACGGCGGGAACCCCACGAGTTCCCCCGAAAGAAAGAGGAATGGACTATGGAAGTACGCAGATGTATGAAATGTATGCACGACCTGTCGGGAGGGATCGCCTACTGTCCGGAATGCGGGCGCGCTTACGGCAGCGTGCACGCGGAGCCTTTCGCGCTGAAGCCCGGTACGATCCTGAACGGAAAGTATCTGATGGGCGAAATGCTGGGGCAGGGCGGCTTCGGCATCACCTATATCGGACTTGATCTGCTGCTGCAGCAGAAGGTCGCCATCAAGGAATATTTCCCCACATGCACCGGCATGGTCAGCCGGGAAAACCGCTCCACCGTGGTGTGGAGCAGCGCCATGGTGGGGAAAACCGGCACCCAGCGGGGCTTCGACAGCTTTTTGAAGGAAGCCCGGAAAATGGCAAAGCTGGGTGGCATTTCCAACGTCGTCGGGGTGAAATCAGTCTTTACACAGAATGAGACCGCCTACATCGTCATGGACTTTATCGAGGGCGAGACGCTGCAGCAGAAAATGCAGAAGAACGGCCCCATGGACTTTGACAGCTGCATCCGGCTCATGACGCCCATTATGCAGTCACTGGCGGAAGTCCATAAGCACGGCATCATTCACCGGGACATCAGCCCGGACAATATCATGGTGCAGCCGGACGGCAAGCCCGTCCTTCTGGACCTGGGCGCGGCAAAGGATTTGGATATTCAGGGAAAGGACGGCTCGATTCAGACCACCCAGATGGTGGCCAAACAGGGCTTCAGCCCCATCGAGCAGTACCGGAAGAACGCCAGCGTCGGCCCGTGGACGGACGTTTACTCTATGGCCGCCACGATCTACTACTGCTGCACCGGCACACTGCCGCCCACCTCTGTTGACCGGATCGTGGAAGACACCCTGACCTGCAAACCGCGGCTGACGAAGGCGCAGTTTGATGTTCTGGCCGCCGGTATGAGCATTCTGCCGCAGAAGCGCCCGCAGGATATGGCCGCCTTGCTGCAAATGGTCACCCGCCTGCAAAAGGGTGGGAAGGCCGAGTCGGCCAAACCGGTTCCGCAGGCAGAACCGGCCAAAGAGCAGCAGACGACGCCAGTCCCTCCCAGACCGGCAGATGTGAAGCCGCCGGTCAAAAACGCGCCGCCGAAGACGCCGCAGAAAAAGCCGCTCCCCGCATGGCTGATACCCGCCGTGGCCTGTGTCGTCGCGGTGCTGGGAATCGTCGTCTGCATCGCAAGCGTCACGGGAAAAGCGCCCAGGCAGAACGTCTCCATGAAAGCGGCCGCCACAGAACCGGTCTTGCAGCCCGCGCCTGCGGAAACCACGCCCAAAGCAACCGTGCCCAAGGCCACGGAACCAAAACCCGAACCCACTACGAAGCCTACACAGCCCAAGAACTATATCGAATATGTGGATGGTTACTGGGAAAGCACAAATCTGAAAGACGGGAACTTCAGTCTGAATGTCCACGCGCTGGTTTTTTACACCCCGCTGGTCCGATGCAGGGAAATGACCGTCAATATGGAAGTATCCATGAACGCGGGAACAAAGTGCAAAGAATGGCAGGTGTGGGGAAGAGTGAACGGGCAGTTCCAGAAAATCGCCAAGATCTCCCTGCCCGCCGGTGACGGCGCTGCCTCCGAGACGATTACATTCGATACGCCGCTGACATTTGACGCGATCATCGTAACGCCGACGGTGATCGGCGGGTATTCGTGGTCGATGGGTCTGTCCGTGACGGATGCTTGGCTTGCGGATTGATCGACATGTAAAACAGCACGAAAATCGGCGGGAACCCGAACGTTCCCCAAAAGAGAGGATTGAATTATGGAAGTACGCAGATGCATGAGATGTATGCATGAGCTGGCGGCAGATCAGAAGTTCTGCCCGGAGTGCGGACGCCCTTACGGCAGCGTGAACACGGAGTCCTTCGCGTTGAAGCCCGGCACGATTCTGGACGGAAAGTATCTGGTGGGCGAGATGCTGGGGCAGGGCGGCTTCGGCATCACCTACATAGGCTTTGACCTTTTGCTGGAACAGAAGGTCGCGATCAAAGAATATTTCCCCATGAGCACCGGCATGGTCAGCCGGGAAAACCGCTCCATGGTGGTGTGGAGCAGCGCCATGATGGGAAAGACCGGCACCCAGAAGGGCTTCGACAGCTTCCTGAAAGAAGCCCGGAAAATGGCGAAGCTGGGCGGAATTCCCGGCGTTGTGGGAGTGAAGTCCGTTTTCATCCAGAATGAAACGGCTTACATTGTCATGGACTTCATCGAGGGCGAGACGCTGCTGAAAAAGCTGCAGCGGGAGGGGCCGATGCCCTTCGACACCTGCCTGTCCCTGCTGACGCCCATCATTCAGGCGCTGGCAGAAGTTCACGAGCATGGCATTATCCATCGGGACATCAGCCCGGACAATATCATGGTGCGGCCGGACGGCAGGCTGATTTTGCTTGACCTTGGCGCGGCCAAGGACTTGGACATTCAGGGACGGGACGGCAACGTCCAGTCCTCCCAGATGGTGGCCAAACAGGGCTTCAGCCCCATCGAGCAGTATCAGCGCAACGCCAGCATCGGCCCTTGGACGGACGTTTACGCCATGGCCGCCACGATCTATTACTGCTGCACCGGCATTCTGCCGCCCACGGCTGTGGACAGGATCGTGGATGACACCCTGACCTGCCAGCCGCTGCTGACGCAGGCGCAGTTTGACGTTCTGGCGTACTGCATGAGCATCCGGGCGGAAAACCGCCCCAAGAGCATGACCGCGCTGCTGCAAATGGCCGTCCGCCCGCAGGGCGGGCAGGCGGAGCCATTCCGGACAGTGCCGACGCCGCCCCAGCCGGTCGAAACGGTGAAGGCCCCTCCCAGACCGGCAGCGGTACAGGCCGCCCCTGCAGCGCCGAAACCGACGTATCCGACACCCACGCCGTCGGCACCTCCCCAACCGGCAGCGGCGAAACCTGCGCCGGCGGCAGTGAAACCGGCAGCCAAGGCTCCCACAGCCTCCCAGCCGTCCCAGCAAAAGCGGCCGCTTCCCAAATGGCTGATACCCGTCGCAGCGGTGGTCGTTTTGCTCCTGTGCATTTTCATCGGCAGCGCGAAAAAAGCATCCGCAACCGCCAATGTCCACGTAATGGCGCCGACACCATATAACAGTACTTCGTACTTCTGGGGACAGGAACGATATCTCCTTGAAGATGTGTACTACGTTTCTTTCCTGAGCAGTCTCAAGAGCGCACCCAGTGACGCATGGGACATGTCAGACGCGGGAGACGGAAGCATTCTTGCTTGGATGAGCGGCAACAATCTGTATGTAGCCTCCAACGGGAAGATTGCTCCGAATCCGAATGCCTCCAATATGTTTAGGCGGTTTATCAACCTGAAAGCAATCAATTTCGGGGATAGTTTTGATACATCCAATGTGACGAACATGTCCTATATGTTTTACAACTGCCGCAATCTGACCAATCTGGATCTGTCCTGTTTCAATACTTCCAAGGTAACGAACATGGCTTACATGTTCTCCGGCTGCAGCAATTTGACCAGCTTGAACTTGACTGGCTTTGATACCTCCAATGTAACGGGTATGAGCTGCATGTTCTCGCGATGCGGCAGTCTGACCAGTTTGGACGTCGGCGGATTTGATACTTCCAATGTGATGCAGATGTCCTGGATGTTTAATAATTGCAGCGGTCTGACCAGCCTGAATCTTAGTAGCTTTGACACTTCCAATGTGACGACTATGTTCGGCATGTTCTCCGGCTGCAGCAGCCTGACCAGTCTGGATATCAGTGGTTTTAAGGCTTCCCGTGGAACGAAAACGGATTGGAGCTTCTCCGGCTGCAACAAACTGACAGACCTCCAATGCTCGGACAGTAAGATTCTTTTGGAATACAAAAACCGCTGACAAATTGCCGCGTTCGCCCCACGCTTGTCGTTTTTTGTTCCCGGCAAAATTTTTCAAATTGTTGCACGCCGTGCAACCACAAATCCGGAAAACCTGCTATACTGAAATCATCCAAGGAAGCAAACCAGAAACTTCCGCAGTCCGGAAATAGGGAATGGACAATATTTCCAAAGGATGGTATACTTTTTCGCAGAGCAGGTCGTATTTAATCTCCCGGGGTTTCCGCGGGATGGTATAAAAAGGAGAGAGCAGTTATGAAATATGTATGCAAACGATTGGCCGCCATGGTAATGGTGCTGATCTGTCTGGCCGCCATGCTGGCGATCCCCGCCAGCGCCAGGACCGATCTTCCCACCGTCATCAGTCAGGCGAAAGAGGGCGTTGTCAAGCTCCTCGCCGTCGGCTTCGACTCCTATGGCAACGTGGAAAATGCCGTCGTCGGCTCCGGCTTTGCCGTAGGAACGAAGGGAAGCGCCCCTGAATACTTCGTCACCAACTGGCACGTGGCAAGCGTCTATATGCCGGAACACAATTACGCCTTCGATTCCGACCACGTCCGGATCTGGATCATGCTGGATAACTTCACCATCAGCGATGTCACCAGTCTCCCCAGCGAAGCGACCTCCGTGGCATGCAGCATCGTGCGCATCGCCGAAAGCGGTTATCCCGACTACGCCATTCTGAGAGCCGCCCGCCCCGTCACGGAGTGCAAGCCCCTGCCCATCCGCTCCAGCGAAAGCGTCAAGCAGGGCGAGACCGTAGTCGCCCTCGGCTGCCCCGCCGTTGTAGACGATCTGAGCGCTACCGTGGGCAGCAATGACATCACCGCAACCAGGGGCACGGTTGCCAGACATATGGTCATGTCCGCCGCGGGAAACACCAATGTTCTTCTTCACGACGCCGTCATCTCCGGCGGCAACTCCGGCGGCCCCCTGATCGACGAGAACGGCAACGTGATCGGCCTGAACACCTACGGCATCGTGGATTCCTACTCCTGCGCCATTTACAGCGAGTACGTCACGCAGGCGCTGGATCAGATGGGCATCCCCTACATGAGCGCCGGAAGTTCGATCTCCGTCGTCACCGTAGCGGCGGCAGCGGTCGCCGCGGCAGCCGTGGCCGTGGCCATCTACTTCCTCCTGCGCAACCGCAAGAGCGCTGAGAAGTACCCCGCGGGCGGCGTCACCCCCGGCACTGTCCCCGGCGGCACCGTTCCCGCTGGCGTATATACGCCCTCCTTCCGGGTGCAGCTGCCGGATGGCAGAATTATTCCCGTACCGGCAGGCAAGGTCGCCGTCGGCCGTGACCCCAGCTGTCAGATCCGTCTCCCGGAGAGCGCCGCCGCCGTCAGCCGCAGGCACTGCACGCTGGAAAGCAATGGCGAGTTCCTGATACTCGTAGACGAAGGCTCCCGCAACGGCACCTTCATCCACGGCAAGCGCGTCCCCGCCGGGACAAAGGTCGCCCTGAAGCACGGCAGCAGCTTCTGCGTCGGTACTTCCGAAAACCGCATCACCGTCTGTTAACAAACAATATCAACACCATTTACATACAGGAGGTTCATTATTATGGAAATCGTTCGCTGCAGCAAAGGTCACTTTTATGACTCGGAAGAAAACGCTACCTGCCCGATGTGCGCCGCCGAGGCCGCGAGAAACAAAAATCCCATTGGAAATAACGTCCTTCCGGATGGGATCATAGGCACCAGCTACTTTGACGACGGCAACACCCCCTCCCCGACCCTGCCTGTTGACCCGAACGGCGGCAAGGTGCAGCCCTATCAGCGCACCGTGAGCGCGGGCTTACAGGATCCCCCCATTGAAACTGTGCAGCCCTATAAGACCACGAAGCCCGTCTTCCCCGTAGACGGAGACGACAAGGAGGAAAGCACTTCCTTTGACCCCGTGGTAGGCTGGCTGGTGTGCATCGATGGCGCCACGAAGGGCAATGACTACCGCATTCACAGCCAGAACAACTACATTGGCCGCAGCGCCAGGATGGACATTTCCATCCCCGGAGACCCCCACATCAGCGCGGAGAATTCCGCCATCATCGCCTACGACAACGAGGATCGCACCTTTTACTTTGGCCCCGGTTCCGGCCGCAATATCGTGCGGGTAAATGGGAAGCCCGCTCTCAGCGTAGAGAAAATCGAAGCCTACGACGTGCTGACGATTGGTACGACGAAGCTGTTATTTGTGCCGCTTTGCGGAGATCGGTTTGATTGGAATGAAAAGAAATAAAGCAGCAATGATAAAGCGCAGGCAGTCTCTGCTGGCCGTAATGGCGGCGGTGCTGATCCTCGCGTCCATCGGCACGGGCTATCTGGGCTTCGTATACGACCCGGGAGAAGATGTGCCCGGTGGCTCCCCGCTGCCGACCGGGGTTAATCCCGTCTCGGCTACAGCGACGGGTGCAACCGAAGAAACGACCGTAGGCACGGAAACAACTGCGCCTGCCACTGTTGAGACTACAGAGGCAACGAGTGTTCCCATGGAGGCCGACGGGGCAGAGGCAGCGCCTGCCAAAAAAGACGGATCGGACAAAGCAACTGCTCCCACTGATGAGGCCCCGGCAACTACCGAAGCCCCCCCGGCGACCACCGAGGCCCCCCCAGCAACTACCGAGAACACCCCAGCAGCTACCGAGGTACCCCCGGCGACTACTGAGAAACCCGCGGCAAATATCGAGGAACCCCCGGCAACTACCGAGGCTCCCATAAGACCCGCCAGTGAGAATTTTGACCCCGGCGATGCATTCCCTCCATCCAGCACCGCCACAGAAGAAACCCCTCACTCCGGCATCTACATTAATCCCCATACATTCACCCAACCGGCTTCTGAAGAAACCGCCCCAACAAATTCTGAAGACACCATACCGACGGTTTTGAGCGAACCCACCTCCCCTCGCAAGTCCGTCCCCAGTTTCCGTCTTGTCATGCAGATTGCCTGCTTCGTTTTCGCGGCGGGCGCATGCGTGGATATCCTGCTGCTGGCAATGCTGCGCAAGAACGTCCGCGACCATGAGCGCTCGGGCGAACAGCCCATGGAGCCTCCCACACCCGCGGAGGTACATCCCGTTCCCATCACCAAGGAAACCGTGGAGGAAACGGTCTGCCCCATCCCCGGTATCTCCCTCGGAAAGATCCACGACATCGGCAGGCGGGATTACCAGCAGGACAGCTTCGGTCAGACGGCCGTGCTCCGCAATACGGGCATTCTGGCGGTTCTGGCCGACGGCATGGGCGGCCTCTCCGGCGGAGAACGGGTCAGCCAGAAGATCGTCATGGAGGCGCTGACCTTCGGCTCCACCCTTCAGGCGAATCAGGTTCCCACCGCGCTGCCGGGTATGGTGGCCGGTATCAACCGCGCCGTCAATCAGATGCTCGGCCCCAAGGGGCTTTACACCAGCGGCTCCACGGTGGTGTCCGCCCTGATCACGGGCAATGCGCTGCGGTGGATCTCCGTGGGCGACAGCCGGGTCTATCTGTACCGGGACGGCCAGCTCAGCCAGCTTTCCCGTGACCACGATCTGCTGCAGGACTGGATGCCCGACATTCTGGAGGGCAAGCGCTCCATGGCGGAAGCCCTGCGCGACCCCAACGGACGGAAGCTCACCAGCTTCATCGGCATGGGCGAGCTGCGCCATGTGGACTACAACCGCACGCCCATCCCCCTGCTCCCCGGTGACCGGGTGCTGCTGATGAGCGACGGCGTCTACGGCACTGTAAGCGACGCCGAAATGGCGGCCATCCTGCGCGATTGCGGCAGCGTCCAGCTGGCCGCGTCCCACATCGGCCAGCGGATCATGGGCGCTGCCCTGCCGTATCAGGACAACTACACGCTGATCGTTCTGGGCTACGACCCGCCCGATCAGCCCAGAAACAACAGGTAAACAGCTATGGTAATTGAAGGGTATTGGTATACAAATATCGGCAGCCGGTCTGAAAACGAAGATTCCTGCGCCTATTTCAGTCCGGGACCGGATCAGTACTGCGCCGTCATCTGCGACGGTCTGGGAGGCCACGGCGGAGGAAAGGCCGCGTCCTCCATCGGCGTCAAGGCGCTTTCCCAGTGGCAGGCGGATGAGGCGCTGCCCTCCGGCGAGACGATTCTCGCATGGATGAACGAGGCGAACCGGAACATCCTCGCCACCCGCGCCAACGCCAACCAGATGAAGACCACGGCGGTCGCGCTGTATCTTTACAAAAATCAGGCGGCATGGGCACACATCGGCGACAGCCGGCTGTACCACTTCCACAACGGCGTCCTCGCGGACTACACGGAGGATCACAGCCTCGCCCAGCTTTCCATCAAAATGGGCGAGCTGCATTCCCGGTCGGAAATTCCGTCCTTTGAGGGCAGAAGCAAGCTGTTCCGGGTCATCGGCGACGACGAGATCAAGCCCCAGCTTCATGCGCCCATCACGCTTTCCCCCGGAGACCATGCGTTTCTGCTGTGCTCCGACGGTCTCTGGGAGCGGCTGCTGGAGGACGAGATCATGCTCGACCTTCACAAAGCCGCCACGGCGGAGGAATGGGTATATCTGCTCCGCTGCCGCGCCATGATGCGGAAAAGCACGGATGTGGACAACAACACCGCCATCGCAATTTGGATAAAGGAGTAGTCAAAATGAAAAGAATAACCGCATTCTTAGGATGCGTCTGCCTGTTTTTGTTTCTGCTCTGCCCCGCGGTCAGCGCACAGGCCGCTGAACTGAATTCGTTTCTGACCTTTCACGAGATCGTGACGGAGGAGCATCAGAATGACCTTCTCGTCTACGGCACCGTCCTTCCCGAAAACGGAAGCCTGACGGTTTCCATCGATTCCCAGCAGATCTCCGATCCCGTCCTGACCACCGTGCGTCAGGAAAAGCTGCCCACCACGGTATACTGTCTGGTGGACATCTCCACCCACATGTCCAAGGAGCAGATCGAGCAGCAGACGGACATTCTGGACATCATCAGCAGCCGCATGGGCGAGGGTGACTCCATGGTCATCACCACCGTGGGCAGCAAAGTCGTTGAGGGCGCCGTCCTCGACACCATGGACGCCCGCACCGCCGCCATCGACACTCTTAAGCGCGACGGCGTCAGAGCGGATATGTACAGCGCCATCGTGGAAGCCATGGGCAGTCTGGAAAAGAAGACCAGCTACTGCACGAACCGGTGCCTGCTGATCCTCTCCGACGGCATTCTCGCCGACGGCGGCACCACCCAGCAGCGGGCCATCGACGTGGTCAGCGCCACCTCCATCCCGGTCTACGCCATCGGCATCACCGGCAGCTCCACCTCTGCCTATTCTCTGACAAACGCCGACAACATGCTGAAAATGGCGGAGGTTTCCAGAGGCGGCATCGGTCTGGTTCCCGCCGGGGAAAAGATCTCCGCTGCCGCCGCGGCTCAGCAGGTCTGGGAAACCATTCAGGACGGCTCCGTCATCAAAATCGACCTTGCCTTCGTGACCTCCAACAGCAACAACGCCACGGTTCGCGCCGCCTACGAGCTGGGCGATACCCGGTGGGAAGATTCCGTCGCCGTTGACCTGACCACGGTTCCCGCCGCCATCCCGGCCGCTCCCACCGGCGTTACCGACCCCACCGATGTGACCGAGGAGCCGGAAGCGCAGACCTCCGTTATGGACTGGGTTCGGGAAAATCTCATTCTGGTCATCTGCTGCGCGGTGGCTCTGGCGGCCGTGATCGTGGTGATCGTCGTGGTCGCGGTGAACAACAGCCGGAAGAAGCAGGAGCAGTTGCTTCGGGATAAGGATCTTCCGACCATCAATAACAACCCCGTCATCGATAACAACCCCGTCATGGCATCCATCCCCTCCACCGGTGATTTTGATATTCCTACGACGACCCCTGTTCCGGATGAGTCGTGGGTCGCCACCAAGCCCGTGACCCCCAGCGGCGGCGTGACTGTCCAGATGACCGTCGCGTCCCATCAGGATGTTTCCACCAGCTTCACCCTTGCACCCCATACGCCTCAGGTTCTGGGTCGTGACGACCGCGCCGACATCATTCTCAACGCGGAAGACTACCAGCTTTCCGGCAAGCACTGCACCGTGGAATGGGACGGCAGCTACCTGTACATTCAGGACATGGGTTCGACCAACGGCACCGTCCTCAACGGCACCAATCTGAAACCGGACACCTGGAGCCGCGTAAAGAACGGCGCAGTTCTCCACATGGGCAGCTTCGACTATCAGGTCGCCCTGAATCCGGAAAAGTAAATTCACCCACCACTTTCCCGACAGCCGTGAGGCTGTCGGGAAATGCCGGTTATGGGCAAATTTGCAAAAAGGAGAAACCATATGCAATACATACGAATCACCAACGAAAACATTGACTCCGAGCACATCTGCTGCGCCATGTCGGGCAAGCAGAGCGTCGCAAAGAAGGCGTGGCTCAAGGAGCGGTTCGCGGAGGGGCTGGTTTTTTACCGCAGCGAAGAACGGGGCAAGTGCTTCATCGAATACATTCCGGCAGAGAACGCCTGGGTCCCCATCGACGCGCCGGGGTATCTTTATATCAACTGCCTGTGGATCGCCGGGTCCATGAAAGGGCATGGGTATTCCTCCGACCTGCTGAATGAGTGCATCCGGGACGCCAAAGCGCAGGGGCGGCAGGGAATATGCATCCTTTCTGCGGAGGGCAGGAAGCGGGAGTTTCTTTCTGACCCCAAGTATCTGGCCTACAAGGGCTTCACCGTCGCGGACACCTCGGACTGCGGGATCACCCTCATGTATCTGCCGCTGACGCCGTCGGCGGAAAAGCCAACGTTCAAGGAATGCGCCAGACATCCGGGAATCAAGGAGGACGGCTTCGTTCTCTACTATACGGATCAGTGTCCGTTCACCTTTTATTGGGTGCCCCGGGTGGCGGAAGCGGCCGCGGCACACGGCATTCCCCTGAAAACCGTCCGGATCGCAGACAAAGAAACCGCGCAGAATCTCCCCGCCCCGGTGACCACCTACGCGCTGTTCCGGGACGGAAAGTTCGTGACCCGCGCCATTCAGTCCGACAAGAAGTTCCTCGCCCTTGCGGGGGTGAAGGGCTGACGCTTTAACAGAACAAGATATATTTTTTAGGAAGGAATGATAGTATAGTGACAACACACTCGAAATTGATATATGCATTAAAAGATGGCAATATCGTAAGTATTGATGAAGTACAAAGTGGAAAGAACTGTGGGTGTGTTTGCCCTGCGTGCGGCGACGAACTTATAGCGCGCAAAGGGGAGAAGCGTATGCATCACTTTGCGCACCGTTCAAATGAGGACTGCGAATATGGATACGAGTCTTCCTTACATTTGGCAGCAAAAGACATTCTTTCGCGTTCTGAGAAAATGGTCATTCCTCCCGTCTATGTCGAATTCCCGCAGTCCGGCAAGCCGAAAGAACTGATAAGCAAGGAAAGAGAGATTTCCATTGACGACGTCGAACTGGAAAAGCGTTTTGATGACATCATAGCGGATATCGTAGTAGATTCTGGTGATGAACATTTCTTTATAGAAATCTATGTTACCCATCCCATTGACGATGAAAAGCTGAAAAAGTTGAAGGAGAAAAAGATTTGCACCATTGAAATCGATTTAAGCAAAATAAAAAGAGATATTTCCGTTGAAGAATTGTCGGATATTCTGCTCAAGTCTAGCGATCGGAAATCGTGGAAATATAATGCTGTGTCTGAAAAATGGTATCAGCGATTTGAAAAAGCCTCAGATAAAATGCCCTTAACGCAGCGCGGATTAGCGCTACATGTCGATGGGTGCCCTATTGGAATCCGAAACTGGAAGGGAAAAAATTACGCAAACTTTGTTGACGACTGCACGGGTTGCGAATACTGTATTTCTTATGCCCATGAAGGATACGTTTTGTGCTCCGGGCGAGAACGGATTGCAACAAAAAAAGATTTTCTTATTTCCAAAGAGGAGCGAATTTCCAACAGCAATAACCCACTGCCGAAGATTGAAAAATGCCCTAATTGTAAAGTGCAGTTAGTTCGGGCGAAGAAAGACAAGGGGGATGTTTGGCAATGCCCTCGTTGCACATTTTACATTCCTGTTGGTTTTAACTCAGGCGAAAATTAGGTGAGTAACAATACACGATGAAATACATTATCCTGTTTAGCTTTTCTTCTTATAAACCGCCATGATAAGCAGCCCCCCCCAACGCCGCCAGCGTTGGGGGGGCTTTGTCATTTCAGGCTTTTCCCGGAATAATACTGAAGCCTAATTAAACGCTTTAATAATCCAATCGCGTCCGGTAATGCTGAAAATGGTATTAATAAGGTACAATAAGTTGCGCAAATAACCACAAGCGTGAAACCAGCCGCTCCAACTCACTACTCTCAAACATATTCCGGGCAGCCTCGGCATCCACCAAAGTGCAATCGATGGAGATCATACTTCCATCGGTGTATTTGATCTCAACGCAGGCGGTATCGATATTGAACGCACACGAAATCACTTTCTTATCCATAGCAGTGTCCTCCTAAATCTGTTTCTTTTTTCTTGGGCCTCTCGGCTTGGATTCTGGTCGTTTGATGACAACGTTTCGGAAATGGGTTTCCTCGAATCTTCCAAAGAAAACAAATAATCCGAACCCGTCTCCCACAGGGAAAACTAGGTTCGGATTATATTGGTTTGGTGCGGGCAACAGGACTCGAACCTGCACGCTTTTGGCAGTGGAACCTAAATCCACCGAGTCTACCAATTCCACCATGCCCGCTTATTTCCGCCGGATGCGCCGCTGTCTGCTTCCCATCCGGCCTTCCGGGTTATCTTAACACGAACATAAGTTATTGTCAATCCGATTCATTTTTCTTTTTTCGCAGCCTGTTTTGCCCATTCTGCCCTGAGAAAACGGCATGTATGGGATTTTATACCATTTATTTGCCTTTTTATCCTTGACATTCCCTCCCAATGCTAGTAGAATAGATTCGGTATGGTGTACGCTGCGCCGCTTTCCGGGTGCCGCGTTTCATTGATAACCGGCGGTGGAGCCGGGGTATGCGTTTGCGCCTCATGGCGTCTGATTTTGCACAAAAAGTTGCCGGCCGGTGTTTCCGGCTGGCTGTTATGCTTAATTTCACATGGGGATCAATGCGCCACCCCTTCTGCGCCTATTTTTTTAGAAGGAGGTGTGCTGCAAATTTATGGAATGGTATCATTTTCTCATCATCGCCGTTGGCATTCTGGTGGGACTGGGCGTCGGCTTCGGCCTTGGCATCGGTTACCGCAAGAAGGTCGCTGAGCGGGAGATCGGCTCTGCCGAAGCAGAGGCTACCCGTTTGATCAACGAGGCTATCCGTTCCGGTGAAAACCGCAAGAAGGAAATGCTTCTGGAAGCCAAGGACGAAATCCATAAATCTCGCACAGAACACGACAAGGAAGTCAAAGAACGCCGCGCCGAGCTAAGCAAGCAGGAGCGCCGTCTGGAACAAAAGGAAGCCACTCTGGACAAGAAGACCGAAGCCTTTGAACGCAAGGAAGAGGAGCTTGCCAAGCGGCTCCAGAAGGTCTCCGAGACTGAGGCACAGGCCGACCAGCTCAAGCAGCAGCAGCTGACGGAGCTGGAAAAGATTTCCGGTCTGACACAGGATCAGGCAAAGGAATTTCTGCTTCACAGCATTGAGGACGAGGTTCGTCACGAAGCCGCCATGAAGATCAAGGAGATCGAGGCGCAGCTGAAGGACGAGGCCGAGGAAAAGGGCCGCGAGATCATCGCCACCGCGATTCAGCGCTGCGCCGCTGATCACGCCGCCGAGACCACCGTCTCCGTGGTCACGCTGCCCAACGACGAGATGAAGGGTCGCATCATCGGCCGGGAAGGCCGGAACATCCGCACCCTGGAGACCATTACCGGCGTCGACCTGATCATCGACGACACCCCCGAAACCATCACCGTTTCCAGTTTTGACCCCGTTCGCCGGGAGATTGCCCGGCTGGCGCTGGAGAAGCTCATTGTGGACGGCCGCATTCATCCCACCCGCATTGAGGACATGGTGGAAAAGGCGCGCAAGGAAGTTGACCGCACCATCCGCGAGGAAGGCGAGCGCGCCTGCTATGAGACCGGCGTTCACAATCTGAACCCCGAGCTGGTCAAGATTCTTGGACGCCAGAAGTACCGTACCTCTTACGGTCAGAACGTTCTGAATCACTCCATTGAGGTTGCCCATATTGCCGGTCTGATGGCCGCGGAGCTTGGCGTGGACGTCGCCATGGCAAAGCGTGCCGGCTTGCTCCATGATCTGGGCAAGTCCATTGACCACGAGGTGGAAGGCAGCCATGTACAGCTGGGCGCCGATCTTGCCCGGAAGTACAAGGAAAATCCCGTCATCGTCAACGCCATCGAAGCCCATCACGGCGACGTGGAGCCCAAGACCGTCATCGCGGTTCTGGTTCAGGCAGCTGATGCCATTTCCGCCGCCCGTCCCGGCGCACGGCGTGAGAACGTGGAGAACTATATCCGCCGCCTGCAGAAGCTGGAAGAGCTGACCGGCTCCTATCCCGGTGTTGAAAAGGCTTATGCCATTCAGGCCGGCAGGGAAGTGCGGATCATGGTCAAGCCCGAGGTCGTGACCGAGGACAACATGATTCTTCTGGCGCGGGACGTTGCCAAGAAGATCGAGTCCGAGCTGGAATATCCCGGACAGATCAAGGTCAACGTCATCCGGGAAACCAAGGCCGTGGAATACGCAAAGTAATCAAATCGATCATCCGCCTCCGGAGTTCTTCTCCGGAGGCTTTTTTACGTCCGTTTGGGGCTGGCGGCTCTTTTTCCAAAAAAATTTCTAATTTCTTTGGTTTCTTGTTTTACTTTCCTCTTTACGAACGGGGAAAAGTGGTGTACAATATTCCTATCGTTTATTTGGGGGGTGGGACGTTTGAATTGTTTGAAGTGCGGCCGTGAAATTGAGGAGGGGCAGGTTTTCTGCAACGACTGCCTTGTGCAGATGGCAAAGTACCCGGTCAAGCCCGGGACTGCCGTTCAGCTTCCGTCCCGCGGAAGCGCTGCCGTTTCAAAGAAGGTTCATTCCCGCCGCCGCACCAAGGCCGCGCCGGAGGAACAGCTGAAAGCGCTGAAAAAACGCATCCGTATCCTGTCCGCGCTCCTGTCTGTCTGTGTGGTGCTGCTGATCGTTCTTTCCGTCGTCATGCTCCGGTACATGAGCGCAAACCGTCTCCTGCCGGGGCAGAATTACTCCGCCGTTACCACTACTGCGGCCACCGAGGGAAGCTGATGTTTCACGTGAAACATTTTGATTTTTGCGGGACATAACAGAAAGATAGAGGATGAAAACATGGGTAAAATAATTGCCGTGGTGAATCAGAAGGGCGGCGTGGGAAAAACCACCACCGCCGTTAATCTGACCGCCGCTCTGCACGATCTGGGACTGCGCGTTCTTCTGTGCGACTTTGACCCTCAGGCAAATGCCACATCCGGTCTTGGGCTGGACAAGCGCAAATGCAAATACTCCATCTATGACGTGCTCATCAACGACGTTCCGGCGGAGGACGCCATTGTCTCCACGCCCTACGGGGACGTGCTTCCGTCCGCGTCCGATCTGGCGGGCGCTACCGTGGAACTGATCTCCGCCCAGCACCGGGAGCGGCAGCTGGACATGGCGCTGAACGGAATCAAGGAACGCTACGACTTGATCTTCGTGGACTGCCCGCCGTCATTGGAGTTGCTGACGCTGAACGCGCTGTGCGCAGCGGACGGGATTCTGGTGCCGGTGCAGTGTGAATATTTTGCGCTAGAGGGGCTAAGCGATCTTATGGCAACGCTCCGCACAGTAAAGCGCCGTATGAATCCCCGGCTGGAGGTTTTCGGCGTGGCGCTGACCATGTTCGATGGGCGCACGAACTTCTCGGCGCAGGTGTCTCAGGAGGTTCGGCGGCATTTTCCCGGGAAGGTGTTCTCCACGGTCATTCCCCGGAACATCCGGCTGGCGGAAGCGCCCAGCCACGGCGTTCCCATCACCGCCTATGACCGGATCAGCCGGGGAGCCGCCGCCTACCGGGCAATGGCAGAAGAAATTCAGCAAAAGCTGTGAAAGCGGAGAAAGGAGTAAGAATGGCATCACAGAAAGGACTTGGCAAGGGTCTGGGTGCGCTTCTTGGGGATTTCACCGAAGAGCCTCTGGAAAAAAGCGCGTATCAGCTGCTGCCGATCTACAAGGTAGAACCCAACCCCGATCAGCCCCGGCACGACTTTGACGAAGAAGAATTGCAGGCGCTGGCGGATTCCATCACCGTCCACGGCATCATTCAGCCCCTGACGGTGCGGGAAATGCCCAACGGCTACTATCAGATCATCGCCGGTGAGCGGCGTTGGCGTGCCGCGCGGATGGCAAACCTGAGCGACGTGCCCGCAGTCATCATCGAAGCCGACGACAAGAAGGCCATGGAGCTGGCGCTGATTGAGAACTTGCAGCGTCAGGATCTGAACCCTCTGGAAGAAGCGCTGGGGTATCAGACACTGATGAACGAGTACGGCCTGACCCAGGAGGAAGCCGCCGGTCGGGTAGGGAAGTCCCGTCCCGCCGTGGCAAATGCTCTGCGGCTGCTGGGACTGTGTCCCGAGGTGCAGGAGCGCGTCCGGAAGGGCGAGCTGTCCGCCGGTCACGCCCGGGCAATTTTGCAGCTGAAATCCGAGAAAAAGCAGCAGGAGGCCGCGCAAAAAATTGTCGCGCTGGGTCTGTCCGTCCGTCAGGCGGAGCTGCTGTGCAAGAACATGAGCAAGGAGCCCGTGCCCCAGAAAAAAGAAGTTTTTGCGGTGGACTATGTGGCCGAATGCGAAAAGTCTCTGAGCAAGCACCTTGGCCGGGGCGTCAAGATCGTCAATGGCAAGCGCAAGGGACGCTTTGAACTGGAATTCTATGGGCAGGAAGATTTGCAGAATCTGCTGGACGCCCTGATGAAAATAGAAAAATAAATTTCCGATTTAAGGAGAGGTAAACATCATGCTGGACATCAAGAAAATCAAGGAAAATCCCGACGCCGTCAAGGCCGGTCTGCGGGCAAAGGAAGTGGACTGCGATGCCACCGTTGACCGCATTCTGGAGCTGGACGCAAAGATCCGCACTCTGAAGACCAACACCGAGACCCAGACTGCCCAGAAAAACAAGCTGGCGAAGGAAAACGGCAAGCTCTTCGGCATGAAGAAGAAAGCCGAGAAGGAAGGCAAGGACGTATCCGAGCTGGACGCCGCCATTGCCGCCAACAACGCCCAGTCCGTGCAGATTGCCGAGGCGATCGAGCAGGAGCTGGCCGAGCTGAAAACACTCAGCGACGAGTACCGCGTCGCCATGCTGAGCCTGCCCAACCTGCCTGACCCAGACCTGAAGCCCGGCGGAAAGGAAAACAACGAGCCGCTGCGCTACTTTGGCGAGCCTCACAAGTTCGATTTCACCCCCAAGCACCATGTTGACCTGTGCGAGGGTCTGGGTCTGATCGACTACGACCGGGGCGTCAAGCTGGCGGGTTCCGGCTTCTGGATGTATAAGGGCATGGGCGCACGTCTGGAGTGGGCGCTGCTGAACTACTTCATTGACTGCCACATCGCCGACGGCTACGAGTTCATTCTGCCGCCCCACATGCTGGAGTACCAGTGCGGCGAGACTGCCGGTCAGTTCCCCAAGTTTGCCGATGAGGTCTATAAGATTGCCAATCCCACCGACGACCGCGTCCACTATATGCTGCCCACCGCGGAAGCCGCTCTGTGCTCCATCTACCGGGACGAAATTCTCACCGAAGCCGAGCTGCCCCGGAAGTTCTTCGCTTACACCCCTTGCTTCCGTCGGGAAGCCGGTTCCGGCCACGCCGACGAGCGGGGCATGGTGCGCGGCCACCAGTTCAACAAGGTGGAAATGTTCCAGTTCACCCGCCCCGAGGATTCCGACGCGGCCTTTGAGGAACTGGTGCGCAAGGCCGAGAATCTGGTAAAGGGTCTGGGCTTCCACTTCCGCACCGTGAAGCTGGCCGCCGGCGACTGCTCCGCTTCCATGGCCCGCACCTACGACATTGAGATTCAGATTCCTTCCATGAACGGCTACAAGGAGGTTTCCTCCGTGTCCAACGCCCGGGATTATCAGGCGCGGCGGGGCAACATCCGTTTCCGCCGGGAAGCCACCGGCAAGCCCGAGTTCGTCCACACCCTGAACGGCTCCGGCCTGGCTACCTCCCGTATCTTCCCCGCCATGGTGGAGCAGAACCAGAGAGCTGACGGTTCCGTCGTGGTGCCCGAGGTTCTGCGGAAATACCTGGGCGGCATTGAGGTCATCGAAAAGAAATAAGGGAGACGCACCATGAAAAATCCCGTAAAAAAGCCCTCCTGGTGGGATGAGTTTGCCGCCTTCGCCATTAAGGGCAACGCCATGGCGCTGGCCGTCGGCACCATCATCGGCGCAGCGTTCTCCACCATCACCAAAAGCCTGACCGATGATATCATCATGCCCATCGTGTCCATCTTCATGGGCGGCATCGATTTTTCCGAAATGAAGATCGTTCTGCCCCGGCTGTTTGGTGAGCCTGTGTTGGACGACGCCGGAAACGTGGTTCTGAACACTCTGAACTACGGCAACTTCATCTCCGCCGTTATCAACTTTCTGATTCTGGCACTGGTGGTGTTCTTCCTTGTGAAGAGTCTGAACAAGCTGACCGAACTTGGCAAGAAGAAGGAAGAAGCCGCTCCCGCCGAGCCGCCCAAGCCCAGCAACGAGGAGCTGCTTCTGACCGAGATCCGCGACCTGCTGAAGGAGCAAAAATAAGCCATGGAATACGCCATTGAAAATGAGTACCTGATCGTCACCGTCACCACATGGGGCGCGCAGGTGAAAAGCGTCGTGCGGAAATTTGACGACGTGGAGCACATGTGGCAAGCGGACAAGAGCGTCTGGGGCTACCACGCGCCCATTCTGTTTCCCCACACCGGAAAGGTCGTGGACGATCTTATCGAAACCAAGGGCGAGGTGTATCAGGCGAAGCAGCACGGCTTTGCCCGGCTGATGGAGCATACGCTGGTGCGCCAGACGGAAGACACCATTGTGATGGAACTGCGCAGCAGTGAGGAAACCCTGCGGATTTTCCCTTATGCGTTCCGGCTGGTCTCCACTTTCACGCTGGACGGCGACACCCTGCACCACAAGCTGACGGTGGAAAACTGGGACGCCGACAAGCTGTACTTTGGCATTGGGTACCATCCCGCCTTCACCGTTCCCTTTGACGATGAGCATACGCTGTCGGACTACGAGCTTCGGTTCAGCGAGCCAGAGTCTCCGCTCTGCATTAACTGCCTGCCGCTGGGTCTGGTTCACGGGGATTTCTACACGCTGGGCAGCAACATCCGCACCATCCCCATCACCCGGGAGCTGTTCGCAAACGACAGCCACTGTATGGTGAATCTCAAATCCCATAAGCTGGGGATTTACGAAAAAGGCACCGGGCGTGGTGTGGTATGTGACATTTCGGAGTTTCCCTACACACTGATCTGGTCGATGCCGGGAGGGGAACCGAGGTTTGTATGCATCGAACCGTGGCACAGCCTTCCCAGTCCGGAGGGTGGCTCCATCCGCTGGGAGGAAAAGCCCGCCGCCGCCATTCTGGACCCGGGCGAAAGCTGGAGCTGTAATTTAAGTACATCCTTCGTAAGATAAGCAATGCCCCCGCTGCTGAAAAGCAGCGGGGGTCATTTTCTGGACTTGTAAATCCGTCTGAGGTCGTCGTCGATCAGGGATTCGATAGGAATACCAAACAGTTTTCCGATATTCAGCATACAAACGGAATCCACGTCGAAGCTCCTGCCGGTTTCCCAATCCCGGATGACCTTAGGGTAAGAGCAGATCAGATTTGCCAGCTCCCAACGGCTGTAACGGTGCCGTCTGCGGAGAAAGCGAAGGTTTTTGCCAAATTGACGGTCGTTTAATACAACGATCATGCCATCGCCCCCACATAAAGTATTATTGGATATTATTATATGTTATTACATATGTTTTGTCAATAAAATATCCGATAAAATGCTATACTATCCTCCGGGTGATGATACATGAAACCGTTAAAAGAAAGAATCAGCATCACAATTGACAGTGACCTGCTGGAAAAGCTGCGTGAAAAGGCGGACGAGGATTGCCGCCCGCTGTCACAGTACATTAACCTTGTTCTGAGAAAACACGTGGAACAGGAAGAGAAGAAACAAAAGTAAATCCCGCTGCAACGGGCGGCGGGCAGAATCAAACAGTTAAAGGCACAGCGGGATAATCCACTGTGCCTGTTCTTGTGTAATTATTATAATTTAATGTCAGCACCCCTCTGGGAGAGGTGGCCGAGTGAAGCGAGGACGGAGAGGGGAAACTAGACTGTAAGGCCCTCTCAGTCACCTTCGGTGACAGCTCTCCCAGAGGGAGAGCCAAG
>ENA-UEQO01000206-UEQO01000206.1-human-gut-metagenome-genome-assembly--contig:-NODE-206-length-67233-cov-6.397954_pt1 | contig 67233 bp, 55 predicted proteins | sample MGYA00242938_ERZ507940 | MGnify/ENA primary metagenome ERZ507940 (study PRJEB26167, sample SAMN06115517) | human gut metagenome | host: Homo sapiens | place: China:Chongqing | collected 2014-12-03... | reverse complement strand
GAGGTGATGTCCCGAACCCGCTCCACGTCCGCGTCATACAGCCACATTTCGCACTTGCCCCAGGCGTCCGGCGCAAGCTCGTCGAACAGGAACAGATCAGCGGATTCGCCGTTCACATAGGTTTCCATCGTGTAGAGCCAGATATTCCGCTCGGAATGATTCTCTACCCGGAACCGGAAGGCGCCGTCCTCGCAAAGCTCACCCTCGCTGCCCGTGTAAGTAAGGGTGATGCCCGCCTCCTCCAGAACCGTCGTGCCGCCGCTCTCCACCGACCGGACATTGTTCTTGTCTGCGCGCAGGGTAATGGGGGGCGTAGAATCCAGCGGATTGTAGTCGCTGGCATCCGTCACTTCCAAGCAGAACGAGAGTTCGCCGATCGTTTCAATATTTCCGCTTTCAAGGTCGGTATCGTTGACCCAGATCGAGGTCATTTCCTCCTGTCCCGCTTCCACCTCGCCCAAAAAGAGGCGGTACTCCGTCATGTAGCCGTTGACGCAGTCCATGCTGCTCATGAGCATAACGTCCCGGTCTGAATCGTTGCGCAGGTAGACGGGAATCTCCTCCGTGTATGTGTCCCCGTCCCGCCAGTCGGCCACGGCCAGGATGCCGTCCTTGTCGTACAGGACGGTCTGGTGGTGGAAATCCTCGGGCCGCGTGATCGGCTCCGTCTCCCAGGTGTCCCCGTCGTCGCTCCACAGGGAGGACATGCTGCTCACTTTTTCGGTAATGAACTCCGTCAGCACGTACTGCGCCACCATGAACGCGGTTACGATCAGAATCGGCCAGAGCCACTTGGGGCTGGTCTTTTTCCGCCGGCCGGAATACTGTCCGCACGCCCCCTGCCGGGTGGGGACGCTCCGGCGGACGGGTCTGTCCTCCGGGTGCTCAATGACCAGCGGTTCCCCCTCGTGGGTATGCATCCCGTGGGCAATCTCCTCGGTAAACGGCTCGTAGTAACATTCCCGGCAACGCTTGCCGTCATAGGGCGCGCCGCAGCAGGGGCATCTTTTCATTTGGGTTCACACTTCCGCACCATCCGGTGCCGCCTTCCTTTTGGTTTCCAATTTTAATTGTAACATAGGGGTCAACCCTCCGCAACAGCATGAACACGGGATTTTTTGCCGCTTCACGGGAAACCTCCCTCTTTATGGCAAAACCGTTGCATTCTTCCGTTCGAAACGGTATAATGTCAAAAAAACACTCGGGAGGAATTTTTATGGATTTGAACATCGGCCGTATGCCCCACGGGCCGCGGAACTCCATCGCGGACGTGTCAGGCGTCCGCGTCGGCCACTGCACCGTGGATGATGAACGGCACAAAACCGGCGTGACGGTGATCCTGCCCTGCGAGGACGACATTTTCCGCAATAAAATGCCCGCGGCTTACCACGTTCTCAACGGCTTCGGAAAAACCACCGGTCTGATGCAGATCGGGGAGCTGGGGACGCTGGAGACCCCCATCGCCCTGACGAACACCCTGAACGTGGGGCTGGTTCACGATGCCATGGTGGAATATATGTGCCGTCAGGGGGAGCGCCGGGGATATCCGGTTCTTTCCGTGAACCCCGTGGTGTGCGAGTGCAACGACGCATCCCTGAATGACATCCGTCACCGGGCGGTGGGGCAGGCGGAGGTCTTCGCCGCCATTGCCGCCGCGTCGGCGGACTTTGCGCAGGGCGACGTAGGCGCGGGCAAGGGCATGACCTGCCACGACCTGAAGGGCGGCATCGGTTCCTCCTCCCGGCTTGTGGAGATCGGCGGTGAGACCTTCACCGTGGGCGTGCTGGTTCTGACGAACCACGGGTGTCTGCGGGATTTGACCGTCGGCGGGGAAAACATCGGCAAGGAGATCGAGCGGCGCATCCGGGAGGACACTCCGGACGAGGGCAGCTGCATCATGATCGTCGGCACCGACCTGCCCGTCACCTCCCGCCAGCTGGGACGGATCATCCGCCGGTGCAGCGTGGGGCTTGCCCGGCTGGGCAGCTATATCGGCCACGGCAGCGGCGAAGTCATGGTAGGCTTTTCCACCGCCAACCGCATTCCCGCGCAGGGCGATTGCCTGAACTTCCGCTGCATCCACGAGTCCCACATAGACGACGCCTTCCGCGCCGTGGCGGAGGCCACCGAAGAAGCGGTGCTGCGCTCCATGCTGGAAGCCCACCCGGTAACGGGCTATACCGGCAAGGTGCGCCGGAGCCTGAACGAATTCTGGCAGCCCTGAACAGTGGAATAATTGAACCGTCCCCCTTGCCTCTCCCCTTGGGAGAGGTGGCCGAGCGCAGCGAGGACGGAGAGGGTAAACGAGGCTGCAATACCCTCTCAGTCACCTTCGGTGACAGCTCTCCCAAAGGGAGAGCCAAGAGGATGTACCCATTTGGGCGCAAAAACGGAGCGTATCGGTAACCGATACGCTCCATTCACTATTTTGCGATCACCCGTCAAAATGCCGCGGGAAATCTGTTGCTATCCGAACCGGAATTACAGCAGGGTAGCGAAGTGCTTGATGGTACGGACCATCTGAGAAACATAGGAGTTTTCGTTGTCGTACCAGGAAACGACCTGCACCTGGCTGGTGCCGTTGCCCAGATTGATGACCATGGTCTGGGTGGCATCGAACAGGGAGCCGAAACGCATGCCAACGATGTCGGAGGAAACGATCTCATCGGTGTTGTAGCCGAAGGACTCGGTGGCCTGAGACTTCATCTGAGCGTTGATCTCTTCCTTGGTGGGGTTGCCCTCAACAACGGCGTTCAGGATGGTGGTGGAGCCGGTGGGGGTGGGAACACGCTGAGCAGCGCCGATCAGCTTGCCGTTCAGCTCGGGGATGACCAGACCGATGGCCTTGGCAGCGCCGGTGGAGTTGGGAACGATGTTCACAGCACCCGCACGGGAACGACGCAGGTCGCCCTTGCGCTGGGGGCCGTCCAGGATCATCTGGTCGCCGGTATAGGCGTGGATGGTGCACATAATGCCGGACTGGATCTTCCAGCCGTCGTTCAGAGCCTTGGCCATGGGAGCCAGGCAGTTGGTGGTGCAGGAAGCGGCGGAGATGATGTTGTCTTCCTTGGTCAGGGTGTTGTGGTTAACGTTGTAAACGATGGTGGGCAGGTCATTGCCTGCAGGAGCGGAAATGACGACCTTCTTGGCGCCGGCGTCGATGTGCGCCTGAGCCTTGGCCTTGGAAGTGTAGAAACCGGTGCACTCCAGGACAACGTCAACACCCAGCTCGCCCCAGGGCAGCTCGGCAGCGTTGGCCTTGGCGTAAATGGTGATCTTCTTGCCGTCCACAGTGATGAAGTCCTCGCCGGCCTCAACGACGTGACCCTGAGCAGCGTAGTTGCCCTGAGTGGAATCGTACTTCAGCAGGTGAGCCAGCATCTTGGGAGAGGTCAGGTCGTTGATGGCGACGACTTCAAAACCCTCAGCACCGAACATCTGACGGAAAGCCAGACGGCCGATACGGCCAAAACCATTGATTGCAACTTTAACAGACATGGTAATTCCTCCATTTTTATTACTGCCGGAAGGCAGTATTTTACTTTTCAGGTACGGCATTCGATATCTCCGTACGGAATCCATTATACAATAATCCCACTGCGTTGTAAAGTGTAATTTTCGTAAAATTCCGATCAGTTTTTGCTATTTTTCGGTGCATGTTGCTCATTTGCGCAAAAGCGCCCGCCGCGTGACGCTGCGGGCGCTTTTCATTTCCCGGAATATCCGCCCTAAACTCAGGACGCGGCCGTGGTTTCGGCGGGCTGCTCCGGCATCCCTTCGCAGACGACGGGGGACTGAGGCGTGCAGATGGCCATGTAGGTGTTGCCCCGGCCAAGCCCCAGCGGCTCGCCGCTTTCCGTGAAGAAACGGAACGGCTCCTTATCGCCGCCGCACATCCAGACGATGGGGATGAGCTTGCCGCCGCAGGCAAAGTAGCCCTTGCCGCCGGCATTGAAGTCCGCGATGTGGTAAATGCCGGTGGTGGTGATGTCCGCGTACATGACGATGACGTTCCGGAACGCTTCGACTTCCTCAGTCTTCAGGTCGGTCATGACCTTGCCGTACTGGTTGAAGGCGTATTTGCCCGTGCTCTCGTCGTAGACCATCCGGGTTTCCTTTCTGGCCTTTTCGTAGACCAGCGTGATGCTGATGTCCTTGGCCTCAACACCGTCCGCCGGGGTGCCGTCGTCGGTGAAGTCGAAGCCGTAGTCCCGCTCCAGCGTCATGGGGTAGCCCTGAGACTCGGCGTAGGCTTTGATGCCGGAACCGATGCCGTAGAGGGTGTTCTCCAGCGCGCCCTTGCGCTCGGTGTCCCGATAGGAAGCGCCGGTGGAGGCCACCACCCATTCGTCAATGTTGAAATTCTCCACGCCCCGATCCTTGGCATCCTTCAGCGCCTGCGCGGAACCGCCCGCGTGGGACAGGATCAGGTCATAGTGCTGGGCGATGCTGTTGAACATGGGCCGGGTGGAACGGGTGGAGCCGATGGCGTCCACGGAGTCGATGTCGGTAAACAGCGCCAGACAGCGCACCACGCTGTCCATGTTGACGTAGCACTCGATCAGCATGTCCGCCTTCACCACGCCCACATGGGGAATGTTGTCCGCCAGATTGCTCACGGTGTTGGCAAAAATACGGCCGGTGAAGGGCGCATCCAGAACTTCGCCGTTCAGGGGGTTGACATAAACCTCCGGTTCCGTGGTCGGCACGGTGGTCGGTTCCGCCGTGGGTTTCGCGGTGGGTTCGGCGGTCGGCGCGGCGGTGGTCTCCGGCGCCGTCGCGGGGGTCGCGGCAGGCGCACTCCTGGCACCGCAGCCGCACAGCAGCAGCGCCAAGGTAAGCGTCAGGGCAATAACTCTTTTCATAATCTTCTTCCTTTCCTGTTGGTAGATATTTTTCCGCAGATCTGCGGTCTCTCTCAGCTGAACTGCGTGGCAACCTTACTGCTCTCCATGGTCTTGCCCAGCGTGTAGTAGAACACGTTGTCCCGGGCGGGGTTCAGGTCGCTCAGCACGCCCCGTTTGGCGTAGATGGCGTAGTAACCGGCCATCACGGGGATGATCCGGCCGTCGTCCGCCACCAGCTTGTGCAGGTTATAGTAGTTGCCTCTGTCCGCCAGAGACTGATTGACCATGTTGTAGATCGTCTCGTTGGCGAGGCCGCCCCAGCTCATTTCGCCCCACGGCCGGTAGAATTCCGACAGGTCCGCCGTTGTGGGCAGCTTCGTGATGCCGAGGTAAATGTCGTAGTTGGCCGCCTGAAGCCGGGCTTCGTAGACGCTGGTGGGACTTTCCACCGTCTCGCAGGCAAGACCCAGCTCCGTCAGCGTGGCCGCGATGTTCCGGGCGCAGCGCAGGCGGGCGGAATCGTCGCTGTTGACCAGCAGCTGCAGCGTCCTCGGCACGCCCTTGTCGTTGGTGGGAACGCGGAATTTGCTGGCCGCGTCGATGAAGCGCATCTCGTCGTAATCATAATTTGTTGCCAGACTTTTGCTGTAATACGGCGACATGGGGGAAATGGGCAGGGTCGTGGGCAGCGCCAGTCCGCCGTAGTTGTCGTCCACCAGCGTCTGCCGGTCAATGCCGTAGGTCAGGAAGGTACGCAGGGTGCCGTCGTCGAAAAATTTACTGTAGGTGACGTTGCAGCCGATATACATCATGAAGCCGCTGTCCACTTCCCACAGCTCGAAGTCGCAGCGGTAGTCGGCGTAGGAATCCGTCTGGGGGTTGGTGCAGACCACGCTCAGGCCGGAAAACTCAAACTCGTCCCGGATCTGGGAAGGGGATTCCGCTTCCACAAGGGCGATGGAGGAATCCTTCGCCACTAAATCGTCGCTGCTGCACCACCAGCCCACCACCCGCTGCAAGTGCTTGCCGCCGATGCCGTCTTCCAGCGAGTAGGGGCCGGTTCCAAGGGGGTTGTCCACGGTCACTTCCGAAGCCTTGACGATGGGGATATCCAGCAGCAGCGCCAGATTCTGGTACGGCGTGTCAAGGAAAAAGTCCACGCCGCCGTCGCTGGACAGCTCCACACGGGCAATGTGGGTGAAGCGTCCCTTGTAATACACGTTCTGCCGCGCCTGCTCGTAGCTCGCAACCACGTCCTGCACCGTGACCCGGGTGCCGTCGGAGAAGGTCGCGTTGGGTTCCAGATAGATCGTCCATGTACGGTTATCCGGGGTGACCTGATACTGAGAGCACAGAATGGGGGTCGTATTGTTCTTGGAGTCCACCGCGAACAGCCCCTGATACATCAGGGACATGACCACGCGGTTGGTGTAGTCGCTGCCGTACAGGGGGTTCATGGAGCGGTCGGGATAGTAGGCCAGCGTCAGATCCTGAGAGTCCGGCGCGATGGTTTCCTCCGCCGGGTCCTCCCCCTCCATCAGGAGGGCGTCTCCCGTGGGGACGTAGGCGGAATTGTCGATGCTCCCGACGCAGCCGGTGAAGCACCCCAGACAGAGGATAAGCGCCAGCAGCACGGATATTCCCTTTTTCATCCCGTCACCTCCTGACAGACGATCACCGCGCCCTGCGATCCCCGCTCCCCGCCGGTCGCCCGGTGGGACCAGAAGCGGTCGCAGCTGCACACGGTGCAGTCTCTACTTAAGTCAATGTGTTCCACGCCGCAGCGGCGCAGAACCATGGCGTTGATCTGCTTTAAGTCCAGATGGTATTTTTTGCCCCGTTTTTCAATGTAGGCGTCCACCTCCGGGCCGAAGGCGGCGCGCATGGCGTCGGGGACGTCGTGGTCGGTCTCAAAATGGCACATGCCGATGTTGGGGCCGATGGCGGCGCGGATGTTCTCCGGCTTCGCGCCAAAGTTCTCCGCCATGGCGCGCACCACCTTTGCGCCGATGGCCTGCGCCGTCCCCCGCCAACCGGCGTGGGCCGCGCCCACCGCCCCGGTCACGGGGTCGAAAAACAGCAGCGGCGTGCAGTCGGCGGTGAACACCAGCAGCGCAACGCCGGGGGTGTTTGTCACAAGGGCGTCGCACTTGGGATAGTCCCGGTGGCACAGGCCGATATGGTCTTTTTCCGTCACCACCCGGACGATGTCCGAATGGATCTGCAATGTCATCACCAGTTTTTCCGGGTCGAAGCCCACGGCGCGGCCAAGGCGGCGGAGGTTTTCTTCCACGTTTTCCAGAGAGTCCCCCCGGCCTACGGCCAGATTCAGGCTGCTCTGGGTGCCGGTGCTGACGCCGCCAAGACGGGTAGTGAACCCGTGGGGGACGGTGATGCCGTCGGCGGTCAGATATTGGAGTGTCTCGTATTTCTGTGTTCGTATCATAATCTCGTTTTCGCGCGTCGGAAGTAAGGCGTAAAGCGCCTTACTTCCGATTCTCTGTTATCTTAACTTTCGAGTTTGTCCTTCTGCATGCAGCACTTCTTGTACTTCTTGCCGCTGCCGCAGGGGCAGGGGTCGTTGGGGCCGACCTTGTGCTCCTTACGCACCGGCGCACGCTTGACCTGAGACTTGTCCGGGGCGGAGGTGCCGGTCTCCTTGGCCACCTTCTCCCGCTTGACTTCCTGGGCGGGACGCAGCTGCACCAAGAACATCCGGCGGATGGTCTCCTCCTTGATGGCGGTGATCATGGCCTCGAACATCTGGTAGCCCTCTTCCTTGTAGGCCACCACCGGGTCGTGCTGGCCGTAAGCCCGCAGACCGATGCCCTGCTTCAGATCGTCCATGGCGTCAATGTTGTCCATCCAGTATTCGTCCACCACCCGGAGCATGACCACACGCTCCAGCTCCCGCATGATCTTGGGGGTGTAGGCGGCCTCCTTGGCCTCGTAGGTGTGCTTGGCAATTTCAAAAACGGTGTCCGTCAGCTGGTCGGCATTCATGGCCAGCAGCTGCTCCCGGCGGGATGCCAGGGTGCCTTTGGCGAAGTAGATGCCCTCCATGGCGTTGGCCAGCCCCTTCAGGCCGTCCTCGTTCACCTCGCCGCCATGCCCGCTGAGGGCGGTGGAAACGTCGCTCTCCACAAGGGAGCGGAGCATCTGCATCATGTTCTCCCGCAGGTCTTCCCCATCCAGCACCTTCTGCCGCTGGGCGTAGATGACCTCACGCTGGGTGTTCATAACGTTATCGTATTCCAGAACGTTCTTTCTGGCGCGGAAGTTCCGGGATTCTACGCTCTTCTGGGCGTTTTCCACGGCGTTGCTGAGGATTTTCGCGTCAATGGGTGTGTCCTCGTCCAGACCCAGGGAGTCCATCATGCTCATCACCCGGTCGGTGGAGAACAGGCGCATCAGATCGTCCTGCAAACTCAGGTAGAAGCGGCTTTCGCCAGGGTCGCCCTGACGGCCGGAACGTCCCCGCAGCTGATTGTCGATTCGCCGGGACTCGTGGCGCTCGGTGCCGATGATGAACAGGCCGCCGGCGGCGCGAACCTGCTCCGCTTCCTTCGCGATGGCAGCCTTGTGCTTTTTCAGCAGCTCCTCGTAGGTATGGCGAACCTTCAGGATTTCCGGGTCGTCGGTCTCGGCATAGGAGTCAGCCTCCTGCAAAAGCTCCTCCGGGAAGTCCATCCGGGCAAGCTCCGCTTTCGCCAGGAAATCGGCGTTGCCGCCCAGCATGATGTCGGTACCGCGGCCTGCCATGTTGGTGGCGATGGTCACAGCGCCCAGCTTGCCTGCCTGCGCCACGATCTGGGCTTCCTGCTCATGATGCTTGGCGTTCAGGACGCTGTGGGGGATGCCCTCCCGCTTCAGCAGCTTGCTGAGGATTTCGCTCTTTTCAATGGAGATCGTACCAACCAGCACGGGCTGACCCTTTTCGTGGCACGCCATCACCTGCCGGATGATGGCGCGGAACTTGCCCGCTTCGGTCTTGTACACTACGTCGGGGTGGTCGATACGGATGACGGGACGGTTGGTGGGAATCTCCACCACGTCCAGATTGTAAATGGCGCTGAATTCCTCTTCTTCCGTCAGAGCGGTGCCGGTCATACCGGAGAGCTTGCCGTAGAGCCGGAAGAAATTCTGGAAGGTGATGGTGGCGAGGGTCTTGCTTTCCCCCGCGACGGTCACGCCCTCCTTGGCCTCGATGGCCTGGTGCAGACCCTCGTTGTACCGGCGGCCGTACATGAGACGGCCGGTGAACTCGTCCACGATGATGACCTGACCGTCCTTGATGACGTAGTCAATGTCCCGCTTCATAAGGCCGCGGGCCTTCATGGCCTGATTGATGTGGTGAGAGAGGGTAGCGTTCTCCGCGTCGGCCAGATTTTCCACGCCGAAGAACTTCTCCGCCTTGGCGATGCCGCTGGCGGTGAGGGACACGGTGCGCTGTTTTTCGTCCACGATGTAGTCGCAGTCGTAGTCGTCGTGGATCTCCTTCTCGTCGGTCTTGGCGAAGACCTGCTTGCGCAGAGTGGACACGAAGTGATCGGCCATTTTGTACAGCTTGGAGGAATCCTCCCCCTTGCCGGAGATGATCAGGGGGGTACGGGCTTCGTCGATGAGGATGGAGTCCACCTCGTCCACGATGGCGAAGGCGTGTCCCCGCTGCACCAGCTCGGACTTGTAGATCGCCATGTTGTCCCGGAGGTAGTCAAAGCCCAGCTCGTTGTTGGTGCAGTAGGTGATGTCGGCGGCGTAGGCCACCCGGCGCTCCGCCGGGGACATGCCGGGGATCACCAGCCCGACGGAAAGCCCCATGTAGCGGTAGACCTTGCCCATCCACTCCGAGTCGCGCTTGGCAAGGTACTCGTTGACGGTGACCACGTGAACGCCCTTGCCGGTCAGCGCGTTTAGGTAACAGGGCAGAATGGCGACCAGGGTCTTGCCTTCACCGGTTTTCATCTCGGCGATGCGCCCCTGATGGAGCACCACGCCGCCGATGAGCTGAACGGGGTAGGGGCGCATTCCCAGCACCCGGTCGGCCGCTTCCCGAACGGCAGCAAAGGCTTCCGGCAGGAGGTCGTCCAGCGTCTCCCCCTGATCCAGCCGGTTCTTGAACTCGGCGGTTTTGGCCTTCAGGGCTTCCTCGGAAAGCGCCTTGTATTCGTCCTCCAGCGCCAGAATTTTATCCACCGTGGGCTGGATTTTCTTAATTTCCCGCTGGGAACGGGTGCCGAAAATTTTTTCAAATACTCCCATATGTTTCTCCTTTTGCACCTGCCGGGGAATTCCGGCGGCACAGGTCATTTTGGGTATTATAGCATAAGCGCAAAGAGAATAAAAGTCGAATTTATGAACAAAAAGCGGCTTCGCGCCCTCTTTTTCCTCACCGAACTACCAAATTCACTGTCTGTCGGCGAAAAAGGCTTCGATTTCACCCTTCGCAGCCTGCACCCGTCCCTGCTGGCAGAGGGGTTTTCCGCCGCCGCGGCCATGGAGCGCGGCGGTCATGTCCCGACCCAGCTGCCGCAGGTCGCCCTGACGGGCGATCAGGCAGTAGGCGTAACCGCCCCCGTCGCTGCCGCTGAACACTGCCGCCGTGCCGCCGCACTTGTCCGCGATAGCATCCGCCAGCTCCCGGACGCCGTCGGCGCTCAAGTCTTCCTCAAAGTGCAGGACGTTTCCTTGGTTAACATAACTTTCCGCAATCCCGGCAAAAACCCGCTTTTCCAGCCCCGCCATGCGGTACTTCTGCGCCGAAAGCAGCTCGTTCATCCGTCGTGCGGCTTCGCCGGTCTCCGTGATTTTCGCGGAAAACGCCTGAGAAACCTGCCGGTTCTGGTCAAAGACCGCGTTCAGCAGCGCCAGCGCCTGTGACCCACAGGCCATCTCGATCCGGGTGCCGCCCCGGAAGCTCACCGCGCTGAGCAGCTTGATGAGGCCGATTTCCCCCGTAGCCGCCACATGGGTGCCGCAGCAGGCGCAGCAATCGTATCCGGGAATTTCCACGATCCGCACCGGCCATGCAAGGGCTTTTTTCGAGCGGTAGGGGATGGCGGGCAGCTCCTCCGGGCTGGGATACCAGCACCCCACGGGCAGGTTCTGCCACACTGCTCCGTTGGCCTCCGCTTCGATTTCCGGCAGCACCTGAGGCGGAATCACCCCGTCAAAGTCGATGGTGATGACGTCCGCGCCCATGTGAAAGCCGGTGTTGTGGCAGCCGTAGCGGCGGTTCAGGATACCGGAGACGATATGCTCCCCGGAATGCTGCTGCATCCGCGCAAAGCGCAGGTCGTAGTCGATCACCCCCGTGACCTCCGCGCCCGCTTCCAGGGGCGCTTCGCACAGGTGAATTACCGCCCCCTCCCGCTCCCGGGTACTGCGCACCCGGACGCCGTTCAGGGTTCCCGAGTCCCCCGCCTGACCGCCGCCCTCGGGGTAAAAGGCGGTAGCGGCCAGCGTGACCTCCCATCCGTCCGCGACCTTCGCGCAGGAAAGCACCGCCGATGTAAAGCGGGAAAGGTGAGAATCTTCATAATAAAGCTTGCGTGTTTCCATATCGCACCTCGAAAAATGGCAATTTCGTTCATTATACCACGGTGCCGCTGGCATTGCAACGCCCCGGCTTTACAGAAATTTGAAGTGGAATTTTGAAAAAAGTGCTTCTCTTTTGCCGAATTATCATGTAGAATGAGAAAACGTGAGAAAAAACAACGAGGTGACCGATCATGCCAGCAAATTACGCCCATTACCGCTTCGGAAAGCAGCTGCTTTCCGGGATGTGTCCCAACGACCGCCGAAGTATCCAGCGGTTCCGGCGGCTTTACGATATGGGTCTGCACGGGCCGGATATTTTCTTTTACTATAACCCCCTGATCAAAACCGCCACGGGACAGCTGGGCGGCGTCTTCCACGCCCAGTCCGGGCAGGAATTCTTCGCCCGGGTCTGCGCCCAGGCGGGCAGCGAGGCCGGGCGGGTCTATCTTCTGGGGCTGCTGGGACATTACTGTCTGGACTCCGTGTGCCACCCCTACGTGGAAAAAAAGGACGCGGACGGCAGCGCCCGTCACGTGGAGCTGGAATCGGAATTCGACCGGTATCTGCTGGAATCCGACGGCGTCGTTCTGCCCCACACCTACGACGGCAGCGCCCACATGCGTCTGACCCGGGGGGAGTGCGTCACGGTTGCCCTCTTTTATCCCCCCGCCACCCCGGCGAACATCAACGCCTGCGTCCGCAACATGGCCCGCGCCACCCGGTTTCTGGTGGGCAAGAACCGCAAGCATGTCCGGCGTCTGCTGCGCCTGACCCGCAGCCCGGCCATTGAGGATCAGCTCATGCCGGAGCAGGGGAGCGACCGCTGGCTGTGGATGGACAGCGAAATGCTGGTGCTGTACAACCGCGCGCTCAAGCGCTATCCCGGACTGCTCAGCCAGCTGGGCGAGCACATGCGCACCGGCGAGCCTCTGGGGCAGGATTTCGCCCCGGCCTTCGGCTAAAATTTAAGGAGTGGTAGAAGTGAAAAAAATCAAACTCACCGCATTGGAGCGGAGCTGGATTCTCTATGACATCGGCAATTCCGCGTTCATTCTGCTGGTTTCAACACTGATTCCCATTTATTTCAACGCTCTGGCGACTACCGGCGGACTGAACGAGTCATTGTATTTGTCCTATTGGGGCTACGCCGGTTCCGTCTCCACGCTGCTGGTGGCCGTCATCGGTCCCATCTGCGGCACGCTGGCTGACCACCGGGGCTTCAAGAAGCCCATTTTCATGGCCTGTATGCTTCTGGGCGTTCTCGGCTGCGCCGCCATGGGCGTGACTGCGGGATGGCTGGCATTTCTGGTGGTGTTCGTTCTCGCCAAAGTGGGGTATTCCTCCAGTCTGGTGTTCTACGACGCCATGCTCCCGGAGGTCACCACCGACGAGCGGATGGACACGGTTTCCTCCATGGGCTACGCCTACGGCTATATCGGTTCCGTGATTCCTTTCATCCTCTGTCTGCTGCTGGTGCTGTTCGGCGATAAGATCGGCATCGGCGCGGGAACGGCCATGGTCGTTTCCTTCCTCATTACCGCCGTGTGGTGGTTCGTATGCACCCAGCCGCTGCTGAAGCGTTACCGCCAGACCGCCTTCGTGGAGCACGGCGGCAATCCCGTTTCTTCCACCTTCCGTCGGTTGAGAGACACCTTCCGGGAGGTTCGGCAGCAGAAGCATATTTTCCTGTACCTGCTGGCATTTTTCTTCTTCATTGACGGCGTTTACACCATCATCGACATGGCCACGGCCTACGGCACTGCTCTGGGTCTGAACACCACCGGGCTGCTGCTGGCGCTGCTGCTGACCCAGTTCGTGGCCTTCCCCTGCTCCATCGCCTTCGGCCGGTTCTCCGCCAAGTACGATACGGGGCTGCTCATTAAGATCTGCATCCTCTGCTACACCGGCATTACCCTGTTCGCGGTATTTCTTGTGTCCCAGTGGCAGTTCTGGGTACTGGCGGTTCTGGTGGGTATGTTTCAGGGCGGCATTCAGGCGCTGAGCCGCAGCTACCTCGGGAAAATCATCCCGGCGGAGCGCAGCGGCGAATACTTCGGCCTCATGGACATCTGCGGCAAGGGCGCGTCCTTCCTTGGTACGACCCTGATCGCCGTGGTCAGTCAGCTCACCGACGGGCAGTCGTTCCATGTGTTCGGGCTGGAGCTGCAAAACGAAAACATCGCCGTGGGTACGCTGGTCGTTATCTTCGCCATCGGCTTCGTCCTGTTCTGTAAGGCGGACAAGCTGAATAAGCAGTACATACACATTTAAATATTAAGAATGCCGGGGGCTGACCGCCCCCGGCACTATTTTTACCGTTTCTTCTTATTCAACAGCACTGCAAGCCCGATTCCGGACAGCACCATCACCCCCACGGCAATCCAGATCAAATCGCCGGTGCGGGGATTCCTGCGGGAACCCAGAGAAACCGGGACGGGCGGCACGTAGACCACCTCGTCGCAGTTGCGCACCCGGAGAACCGGCGTGCCGTTGCTGTCCAGATGGAGAATGCCGATCGCCCGCACGGTGCGCCCCCTTTTCACCTGAGACGCAAGGTTGTTTTTCCCGTCTGCGCCGGACACAATGTTGTCCTCAATCAGAATTTCCGCGAGATCTCCGTTTCCGTCCTTCAGGGTGATGCGGGAGACGCCCTTGCCGCCGACGCTGTAGGTCACATCCGTCACCCTGCCCTCCACCTGCATCAGGCGGCCGCCGTTTGTATCGTAATCCATGGCTTCCTCGTTTGCGGTGGTTTCCGGCGTGTAATTGTAAAGCCGCTCGGTCAGCACCTCACAGTCGATGATTTTCAGCATCACGTTGCCGTCCTGAATTGTCTTTTGCCCGACTGCCTCCAAGGGCGTGCCAACTTCAATGCCATTCTTCGTGAACGGTACCAAGGCAACGCCGCCGGTATCGTCCTGCAGGTAAATGGTTTTGGAGAAAATGTTGCCGGGATGGGACGTTCCGGAGGCCGCCCAGCCGCGAATGCGGAACACCTCCCCGTCCCCGCCGGAACGCATTTCGTCAATGGTGACCAGCGGCTCGATTCCCAGCACCGCTTCCGCGATCCCCTGATTTCCGCTGACGCGCTTCCAGATATTGTCCGGTTCTTTCATGGCGTCGTCTGCCAGAAATAGTCCGCCGCTGACGTACACTTTGCCGTCGCCCGGGAGTTCCTCACCGGCAAGCAGCACCGTGTCTTCGCCGGTTTCCTGCCCGTCGGCGTCCGCGTCTATGCCGTGGGTGGTATCACGCCCCTTCACCAGCCAGGTGCCGTTCCCCGGATTTACGGTGCAGCCGGCGCGCTGGGTGTAGGTCTGCTCGGGTTTCAGAGATTTTGTCAAATCGCCGCCAGGGTTGAACACATTGGCGGATGCCGCGTCGGGCGTACCGCCATTGTTTTCCTCATCCCATGCGGTGTCGTCGTTCAGGCGCACCGTTGCGCCCATGGCTTCCAGCAGCCTGTTCAGCTCGCCGGAGGTGTGCAGACTCAGGTCGCCCATATCCGATTGGCCGCAGAGAATGACTGTGCCGCCGCTTTCGGCAAACGTCCTGACTTTCTCCACAAATGCCTCGTCAAACGGCTTCGCCGGGGCGGTTATCAACAGGATGTCGCTGTCCTTGGGCAGTTCCGTCTCAAATTTCTTCACCGAAATGCTGTTCTGGGCGGCAATTTCCGCCAGCCGGTTCAGCTTGCCGGTGCCGGAATTGCCGTGGGAAGCGTCCACGGCGATACGCTTCACCTGCTCCGGGACGTGGAAGCTCAAGCTCAGCGTGTCCTCATAAGTGCGGTCTTCTCCGTTCACGCTGCCAGCCGCCTCGACCCGGAACTCCGTCATGCCCAGTTCCGAGTGGGCGTAGGAGAAGGTGTAGTCCAGCGTGCTCATCCCCGCAACTTCTCCCAGATCGGAGACTGTGCTGACAAGCGTCTCGTCGGCATAAAGCGACAGCGCGTCCAGATCAAACTCCACCGACTCGTCATTGTACAGCTCCACAGTCAGCCCGATCTCCTCGTCCCGGGCAGGGGCGTCCGTGTCCGACGTAAAGCTCCCGATGCCGATGTCGTCATACCCGTCCATCCACACGGGCGCGGTCACGGCCACGTCCCCATCCGGCTGGGTGACGCGGAGATAATAATAGCTGTATCCGCCGGGGACGGTCAGCTCCAGCATTTTTGTGGGTGTCTCCACCCACTGCCGGACAATCGCTTCCCCACCGTCGGCCACCACTTCCACATTGCCGATGGCCTCGTCCGTGGGGTCGTTCAGGAAAACGGTGACCGCCGCACTCTCGGACTTGGGGATGATGCTGCCCATGACCGTACCGTTCAGCTCATAATAAATGGCAAGGTCACTGTCCTGCGTGGCGTAGACCCGGCGGTTCTTCATGGCGTCGTACAACGCTTCCTCCGTCAGACTTTTCGCCAGTACCACAGTCCGCGCTTCGCTGGCGTCGCCCCACTGACCTTTGTGGTTATTCTGGTTGTTGGTCGGCGCGACGTGCCAGCCCTTGTCCAGCGCCAGATCATAATACTCGCAATCCACCACGCCGTCCTCCCCGGCCACTTCCAGCAGGGAGACTACCGCGTCATATTGGGGGCTGTAGTGGTCGAACCGCTCAAAATCCCCATGAACGGTATCCGGATGGTTGAACTGGCTGACGGAACCGGGGACGGAGGTCAGCGCCTTATAGTAATTTTCCAGTGCTGTGGGCACATTTTCAAAATCCGCCTGATCCCGGGTCTGCCAGCCGGGGGTATTGAAGGTGGAGATATGCCCCAGCTGCTTGTCCTCCGGCCATGTCATCTCAAAGCCGAAAAGCCCCACAAAATCCCCGTTGGTCACGGAAGCGGCCGCCTGCTTCCCCGCCGCCCAGTCAGCGCTGATGTCCGCGCCATTCGCGTCGATGGTGCCCATATCAGCGTTGTCAAAGGAATCGCTGTGGTCGGTGACGGCGAAAAAGTCCAGACCATCCACCTGCGACGCGTATTGGAACGCTTCCTCCACGCTCCCGGCGCCGTTGGAAATATCGGTGTGGGCGTGGAGCTGACCGAAGTACAGATTCCAGTCAAGGTCAAATTCTTCCGTGAAAATGACCTGGGTCACTTCCCCGGGTTCGCAGCCCCCGGCGATGGAATATGCCCTGAGATACGCCGTTCCGAAGTCCTTTTCAAAGCAAATTGGCCCGGCATACAGCGCATCGGGCTGGTAATTCACCCCGTCGGTGGAGACTGCGTAATAAATGTCGGCGCTTTCGTCCTCGCAGGTCAGGGTAATTTCCTCCCCGGCGCGGATCGTGCCGCCCTCGGGCAAAACGGTCACATTGGGCGACGTTTCCACCACTTCTCCCGGCTCCTCCAGCTCCTCCGGCTCCTCCAGCTCCTCCGGCTCCTCCGGCTCCGGGTCGTCCTGCACCTCCATGCGCCGGTACAGCGTAAAGATGCTGACGTAGGAGTCCGGTGCTTCCTCAATATCGACGTCCCTGCATGCAAGGAAGTCATACTCGCGAAGCGTATCGGAAACCAGCGTCACCGGCTCGCTTCCGTTGCAGCCGTGAAAGGAAAAATATTCGCCATCCCAGAGAACCTGCCATTCGTATGTCCCGGCGGCGATGCCGTTTCTGTCGCCTTCCAGGGGTGCGGCGGACACGCCGTGAGCGTCCGTCAGGATGACCCCGTTCTCCGTCACCGTCAGGTTCCATTCCGCACCGGCGGCATCCGTGTCGCCGGTGAAGGTGGGTTTCGTGGCGGAAATCACAAAATCTTCTCCCAGCAGGATACCCGGCGCGTCGCCAAAGGGCGTCACCAGCACGTATTGCCCGCTGGTCAGTTCCTCCATGCCGGTGATCTCCTGATACACCGTCGCCGCTCCGGCGGGAAGCCGGAACAACGAAAAAAGAGCTGCCGCCAATACAACTGACAGCAACCCTCTGGCTACCAACCTTCTTATCATACCAAACCCTCCCGACTTTTTTCAGAGTTTCCTCCCGGAACCCCCGAAAAATCATCGCCGGCTTGGCTGCGGATAGTATTCAACCAGCTGTCAACGATCTGCCGTTTGTATCAGAGGTTCCCTTATCCGTTTGGGAATATAGCACAGCCATTTTTCGACGTTTTACCTCTTTTGAGTTAACACACTACAGGTAGTGGTTTTCTTCCACTTGTATACACAAGATGTAGTAAAGATTCAGTTAAAATTCTTCCTCAGCAGCGAGTGGCTGACGATCAGAAGACACGCCCACAGGAACAGGCTCAGCGCCCAATAGCCGCTGCAGACCATGGGGCTGGACACCACGATCAGCACGGCGAACAACACGTTTCCCATGGTCACCGTCCCCATGGCGGACAGCACGTTCAGCACCAGTGCCAGCAGCGTCAGCCCCAGCGACAGCAGCGAAATGCCGCGCACCAGCTTCAGTGTGCGTGCGTCTTTCTCCTTTTTCGCACCGTAAATCAGGCACGCGGGCGGCGCGAAAAATGCCACAGCCAGCACCGTCAGCACAGCCTGCGCCCCCGCGCTGACATTCTGAGAAAAGCCGGGGATAAATCCCAGCCCCGCGCACAAAATAAACAGACCGCCCCACAGGGCAAACAGCAGCTTTTTAGACATAAGGTTCTCCTTTTCAGGTAGATGTAGTGTTCCCATTTTAACCGAAACCGGCGCAAAAGGCAACAGCGAATCCCGTCGAACCCCGCCGGTGAAAAAAAACTGGACAGTTCTGCCAACATCTGCTATAATGTCAGGAATAGTATTGGGGAAGGGAGTGTTTTTCCCATGAAATGTCCGTTTTGCGGCGATCAGGAAAGCAAGGTCGTCGATTCCCGCCACTCGGAGGACGGCCTGAGCATCCGCCGCCGCCGGGAGTGTATGGGCTGCCAGCGCCGGTTCACTACCTATGAGATCGTGGAAAGCCTGCCCATCATCGTTGTGAAGCGGGACGGCTCCCGCCAGAACTTTGACCGCAACAAAATTCTCAATTCCATGATCCGCGCCTTTGACAAGCGGAAAGTGGACGTCACTGACCTCGACCGCATCACCACCGAGATCGAGCAGACCATCCAGAACACGCTGGAGCGGGAGATCAGCACCGACAAGATCGGCGAGATGGTCATGGAGCGCCTGAAGCCTCTGGACGAGGTGGCCTACATCCGCTTTGCCTCCATCTACCACCGGTTCCAGGATGCGGGCAGCTTTATGCGGGAGATCAGCAAATTCCTGGAGGAAAAATAATGAGCACGATCCCAACTGAAATCACCGCCGCCACGGAAGGCTCGCTGGACATTGCCTCCATCAAAAGCGTGATGGACGGCTTTGACCCTGCCTCGCTGCTGCCTGACCTGAGCAAGGTTTTCGGCAGTCTGGTGGGCGTGTGCCGCGTCGCCGTGATGATCGGCCCGGTCATCGCGCTGATCCTTGGACTGGCGTATCTGTTTCTCGCGCCGAAGGAGGCCAACTACTACTTCGGCTACCGCTGCTATTTCGGCATGGGCAGCGTCCGCGCATGGCGGTTCACCCAGCGGATCGCAGGGATGATCCTCGGCGGGCTGGGGCTGATCCTCACCGTTATCATGGCCATCGTCACCGCCGGTTACGGCAGTATGGATTCGATGGACATGGTGTGGAGCGCGGTAAACTGTCTGATATGGGAAGCAGTCCTTCTGCTGATCGGCACCATCGCCATCAACCTGATCGCCATGGCGAATTTCGACGCCAAGGGCGAGTACCGCCACAAAGCGGGAAAGCCGAAAAATCCCCCGCGGGATACAAAATAAGCATAACATCCGGCTGTCGTGCGGCAGCCGGATGTTGTTTTGCCGTTTGCGAGCGGCGAACTCTGCGGGGCTTCCTGATACACTGATACTATTTCCTGATTAAAATCTTTGATTTTAATCAGGAAGGCATCGCCTAATGGCGCTGCCGGTTTTGCCCCCAATGGCAGAATCCACAAAAACCGCTTTACAAATCGTTCATATTTTGGCGGCGGGATCTGGCATATTTCCTTGCAATATCGGAAAAAAAGAGGTATACTGTCACAGAAGTGTGTGAAAAGGAGGTCTTAGGTCAGCCCTAGGGCCTCTTTTTTCATGAAAACACGTAGATTTGCAAAAAACAGAAAGGATGATTTTTATGGCTACTCCCGAAAAGAATACCGACGCGGTTTATGACGCAAGTACTCTGGGTACCCCCAAAATGCTGGTTCTGGGCTTACAGCACCTGTTCGCAATGTTCGGTGCAACTGTTCTGGTTCCCGCAATCACCGGACTGAACGTATCCACTACCCTGCTCTTTGCCGGTCTCGGCACGCTGCTATTCCACCTCATCACCGGGCGGAAGGTTCCCGCATTCCTCGGCTCCTCCTTCGCGTTTCTGGGTGCTTACGGTCTGGTCACCGCTTCCGGGCAGGACATTCCGCTGACCTACTCCTGCTTCGGCGTTGCCGTGGCGGGTCTTGTATATCTGGTTCTGGCGCTCTTCTTCAAGCTCTTCGGCGCGAAGAAGGTCATGCGCTTCTTCCCGCCCATCGTCACCGGCCCCATCATCATCTGTATCGGCCTGTCTCTGGCCGGTTCCGCCATCAATAACTGCCGCGGCAACTGGTGGGTCGCGCTGGTCGCGATCCTGGTCGTCGTGGTCTGCAACATCTGGGGCAAGGGCATGGTGAAGATCGTTCCCATTCTGCTGGGCGTTCTCGGCTCCTACCTGTTCGCCATGATCGTTGACCCCGCCGCCCGGGCAAATGTTGCCAAGACGGTGGCCGAGGCCGATTGGGTCGGTCTGCCCGTGATCTGGGGCAACACCGCCTTCTCCATCTTCGGCAAGGATTTTGACAGCGGTATGCTGCTGACCGCCATTATCACCATCGCTCCCATCTCTCTGGCGACTGTCGTGGAGCACATCGGCGACATCTGCGCCATTTCCTCCACCGTGGAAAAGAATTACGTGGCTGACCCCGGCCTGCACCGCACCCTGGTGGGCGACGGCCTCGCAACCACCATGGCCGCCCTCTTCGGCGCACCGGCCAACACCACCTACGGCGAGAACACCGGCGTTCTGGCGCTGTCCAAGGTCTATGACCCCAAGGTCATCCGTCTGGCCGCGCTGTTTGCCATCATCCTCTCCTTCTGCCCCAAGTTTGCCGCGCTGATCGTTGCCATGCCTGCCGCTACCATGGGCGGCGTGAGTCTGGTGCTGTACGGTATGATCTCCGCCGTGGGCGTGCGGAACGTGGTTGAGAACAACGTGGACTTCACCAAGAGCCGCAATGTTCTGGTCGCCGCCATGATCATGGGTCTGGCCGTTGGCGTGACCTACAACGGCGCCATCGTCATTCCCGTCGGCGGCGTGACCATCAGCCTGTCCGGTCTGGCCGTGGCCGCTCTGGTGGGCATCCTGATGAACGCCGTGCTCCCCGGCAAGGACTACGAGTTCGGCACCAACGAGCAGGGCGATACCTCCGTCAACTTCGGCACAAGAGCGGAATAAATCCTGATTTTCCCGGCGCCGCGGCATTGCCGCGGCGCTTTTCCCCGTTTTCTTTATTTCTGTTCGGAAAATCCAACAAAAATATTGCATTTATTTCGTCAATGTGCTATACTCTATAGTCGATATTTTGTGTAATTCGGTTTCAAAAGGAGACTTTTTCATGGTACCTCAGGATAAAATTCGCAACATTGCCATTATCGCCCACGTTGACCACGGCAAGACCACGCTGGTGGACGAAATGCTCAAGCAGGGCGGTATCTATCGGGAAAATCAGGCCACCGTGGAGCGGGTCATGGACTCCGGCGATCTGGAGCGGGAGCGCGGCATCACCATTCTGGCAAAGAACACTTCCGTGCATTATAAGGACTACAAGATCAACATCGTGGACACTCCGGGTCACGCCGACTTCGGCGGTGAGGTGGAGCGCATTCTGAAAATGGTCAACGGCGTCATTCTGCTGGTGGACGCCGCCGAAGGCCCCATGCCCCAGACCCGGTTCGTTCTGCAGAAGGCGCTGGAGCTGGGTCACAAGGTCATCGTGGCCGTGAACAAGATCGACAAGCCAGACGCCCGGGTGCATGAGGTCATGGACGAGGTGCTGGAGCTGCTGCTGGATCTGAACGCCACCGACGAGCAGTTCAACAGCCCCACCGTGTTCTGCTCCGGCCGTCAGGGTACGGCTTCCTACAGTCCCGACGAGGCAGGCACCGACCTGACCCCCCTGTTCGAGACCATCGTCAACTATATTCCCGCCCCTGAGGGCGACGACACCGCGCCGCTGCAGCTGCTGGTCTCTTCCATCGACTATAACGACTACGTCGGCCGTATCGCCGTCGGCCGTGTGGAGCGGGGCACCATCAAGGTCAATCAGGAGGTCACCATCTGCGACTTCCATGACGCGAACGTGAAAACAAAGGGCAAGGTCGTGGCGCTGTACGAGTTCGACGGCCTGAGCAAGAACCCCGTCCAGGAGGCTCACGCCGGTGAGATCGTGGCGCTGTCCGGTATGGCGGACATCACCATCGGCCGCACCCTGTGCGCCCCGGAGTGCGTGGAGCCGCTGCCCTTCGTGAAAATTTCCGACCCCACCATCGAAATGACCTTCGCCGTCAACGATTCCCCCTTCGCAGGCAAGGAGGGCAAGTTCGTCACCTCCCGGAACCTCCGCGACCGGCTGGAAAAGGAGCTTCTCAAGGACGTTTCCCTCCACGTCACCGAGCAGGGAACGGATTCCTTCAACGTGGCCGGTCGTGGCGAAATGCACCTGTCCATCCTCATGGAGACCATGCGCCGGGAGGGCTACGAGTTCTCCGTGTCCACCCCCCGCGTGCTGACCAAGGTCATCGACGGCAAGGTCTGCGAGCCTATCGAGCGGATGGTCGCCGACGTGCCGGAGGAGTGCATGGGTTCCGTCATTGAGAAAATGGGCAAGCGGAAGGGCGATTTGCTGGGCATGACCCCCATGGGCAGCCGGTACCGTCTGGAATTTCTGGTTCCTTCCCGCGGCCTGTTCGGCTACCGTAACGAATTCCTCACCGATACCCGTGGCGAGGGCGTCATGTCCTCCGTGCTGGATTCCTACGCTCCCATGAAGGGCGAGATCGAGCGGCGGCAGGTGGGTTCCCTTGTCGCCTTTGAGACCGGCGAAGCCGTGGCCTATGGTCTCGCGGCGGCGCAGGAGCGGGGCGCACTGTTCATCGGCCCCGGCACGCCGGTTTACGCCGGTATGGTCGTGGGCGTTTGCAGCCGCAACGAGGATATGACCGTGAACGTCTGCAAGAAGAAGCAGCTGACCAATATGCGCGCCGCCGGTTCTGACGAAGCCCTCCGGCTGACGCCTCCCCGCATCCTCTCTCTGGAGCAGTGCCTGGAATTCCTGGCGGACGACGAGCTGCTGGAATGCACGCCCAAGAGCCTGCGCATCCGCAAGCGGGAGCTGGATCACGCGGCCCGTATGCGCAATCTGATGAAGAAGCGCGCTCAGGACAACGCCTGAATCCGGTGAAGATCCGATTTTTACCGGTCTGCGTTCTGCTGGCGCTGCTGCTGACGGGCTGCGGCCACGCCGCGCCTGAAACCACTGCGCCCACATTGCCGGAAACGCAGGCCGCTGCGACGCAACCGACCCAAACGTCTCAGCCAGAGACCCTTCCCACGGAAACGCAGCCCGCGGAGGAACACTTTCTTCTGACCTTCGCGGGGGACTGCACCTTCGGCAGCAACCCGACCAACTATTACGCGGAATCCGGCTTTATCAAGACCGTGGGCGATGACTACGCCTATCCCTTCGCCAACGTGATCGACTATTTCGCGGGCGACGAGTTCTCCATGGTGAATCTGGAAGGCCCCCTGTGCGACGAGGGTAACCCCATGCAGAAGAAGCATGTGTTCCATGGCCCCACGGCTTACGTAAACTGCCTGACGGAGAATTCCATCGAGGCCGTGACTGTGGCCAACAACCATTCCATGGACTACGGCGCAAACGGCTACGCGTCCACGCTGGCGGCGCTGGAGCAGGCGGGCGTCCCCTACGTGGAGCGGGACAGCACCGCCGTGGTCACCACGGGCAGCGGCCTGACCATCGGGCTGTATGCCGCCGTGTACTACAAGCTGGATGTGGCGGACATGACCGCAAAAATTGCTGCCCTGCGGGAGCAGGGGGTGGACTTAATCATCTTCGCCCCCCACTGGGGCGTGGAGGGTACATACCACCCCACCGAAGAACAGAAGCAGGTGGGGCACGCCGCCATTGACGCCGGTGCGGACATCGTGTTCGGTTCCCATCCCCATGTTTTGCAGCCCATTGAGGAATACGGCGGCGGTATCATTTTCTACTCTCTGGGGAATTTCAGCTTCGGCGGAAACGGCGCTCCCAAGGACTATGACACGGCGCTGGTGCAGCAGGAGGTCATCCGGGACGCGGAGGGAACGGTCAGATTGGGACAACTGACCATCGTACCCGCCAGCGTCAGCTCCGTCGCCGAACGGAATAATTTCCAGCCGACCCCCTACGAGCCGGGGACGGAAGAATACAATCGCGTCCTTTCCAAGCTGGATGAAACCTTTTCCGGCCCGAATTTGAAAATTGACTGACGGAAGAACGAAAAAAAGATTGACCAAACCGCGTTCTTCGGTTATAATAAGCGGGTATGACCGTAGTATCGGTCTGAATTTGTGTTGCTGCGGCCGAAAGGCTGTTGAGCATATTGTATTTTGACAGGAGGTGTATCTTAGATGAAGCGTACCTACCAGCCCAGCAAGCGTCACCGTTCCATGGTTCACGGTTTCCGCCAGAGAATGGCTACTTCCAACGGCCGCAAGGTTCTGGCCCGCCGTCGTGCGAAGGGCCGCAAGGTTCTGTCCGCCTGATGCGTATGTCCGTGGGTTACTAGGGTGCATCTGAAAACTGTCAAAATGCCCAATCAGCGGGTCTTTTGCCCTGCGCCGCGCCATTTTTCCTTGAAATACAACAAGTATTCCTGTGGAAAAATGGCTTGCTCAGGATAAAAATCCCTCGCTGCCGGTCATTTCACCAGTTTTCAGATACACCCTAGAGCGGAAAAAGCGCTTAAGAGCGAAACGGGAGCTACAGCGGGGTGAATGGAACGTTCGCCCCGCTCCCTTTTTAGCGAGGAAACAGTATGAATTATTCAACCAGCCTGAAGCTCAACCATATTTTCAGGCGCCTGTATCACACCTCCGGCGTTGCCGACGGCCTTCTGGTGCTTTACGCCAGAAAGAACCGCACGGGCGGGAACCGGGTGGGCGTCACCGTCAGCAAAAAGCTGGGCAAAGCCCACGTGCGCAACCGCACCCGCCGCCGCATCCGGGAGGTCTACCGCCTGAACGAGGAAAAGTTCCAGCCCGGCTGGGACATCGTGGTGGTGGCAAGGACGAAGGCCGTGGAGGCTCCCTTTGAGAAGCTGACGGCAAGCTATCTCACCCTTGCGAAAAAAGCAGGGCTTCTGAAGAAAGTAGAGACTTAAGCTGCGGTTATGAAGAAGATGTTTCTTGCTCTCATTCGGTTTTATCAGCGCTGGATCTCTCCGGCGTTTCCGGCACGGTGCCGGTTTCGCCCCACCTGTTCCGCTTATGCCTACGAAGCCATCAGTAAGTACGGTATCCTCAAGGGCGGCTGGCTTGCCCTGAAGCGGTTTTTGCGGTGCAATCCCTTCTACCGCGGGGATATCTATGACCCGGTACCATGACCATGAATCTCTAAGGAGGAAAGGCAATGTTTCTCGCATTCCAATTATCGGACATCATAACCGTGCCGTTTGGGTGGCTGCTGTCAGTCCTGTATGAAACGACCCACAACTACGGCGTCGCCATGATCCTGTTCGCCGTCATCGTGCAGCTGATCCTGCTGCCCCTGAACGCGAAGTCCAAGAAGAGCATGATGAAGATGTCCCGTCTGACGCCCAAGATGCAGGCCATCCAGCAGAAATACGCGGACGACCCCCAGCGTCAGAATCAGGCCATTCAGGAGCTTCAGAAATCCGAGGGCGTTTCCATGGGCGGCGGCTGCCTGTGGAGCTTCATTCCCATTCTGATTCTGTTCCCCCTGTTCGCCGTTATCCGCCAGCCCATCACCTACATCCTGATGCAGTCCGCCGACACGGCGAAGCAGATCGTGGAGGTCATTAAGACGGCTGCGCCGGATATGTTCACTTCCAATGCTGCCTACGAGCAGGTCGTCGCCGCGCAGCTGATACCCCAGTACGCGGCTGAACTGCGCGCCGCCATCCCCGGCATCAGCGAGACCGTTCTCGCCGGCATCAATTTCGATTTCCTGGGCATTAACCTGGGCGCTGTGCCCCAGTTCAATGTCTTCTCCGCCAGCTGGGTGTGGGATTGGGCGCACATCGGTGCGTTCCTCATCGCCCTGACCTCTGCCGCCTGTCAGCTGCTGCAGATGGTCATCAGCCAGAAGACCAACGACTCCGTCATCACCGACGAGAAGGGCGTTCAGGACAAGGAGACCGCCAAGAATTCCCAGCAGAACCAGTCCATGAAGGTCATGATGTGGATGATGCCGCTGATGTCTCTGTGGATCGGCTTCACCGTTTCCGCCGGACTGTCCCTGTACTGGTTCATCGGCGGCGTGGTGAGAATGATCTCCGACCCCATTATGACCAACCACTACCGCAAGATCTATGACGCGGAGGATGCCGTGCGCCTGCAAAAGGCGCTGGAGCAGGAGCGCATCGAGGCCGAGAAGGAGCGCGTCCGCGCCGAGCGCCGTGCCTCCAATCCCGACGGCATCACCGCCAACACCAGCAAAAAGAAGCTGGAAAAGCAGCAGCGGGATCAAGAGCAGGCCGCCAAGGCCGCGGCTGCCAAGGAGTACGCCGCCCGGAAGGGCATTGTGGAGGAAGCCACAAGGGAAGAAAACGCGCCTCTGTCCGGCGTCTCCGACCGCCCCTTCTGCAAGGGCCGCAACTATGACCCCGACCGCTACGCGCCCAAGTCTATGGAGGAATAAACCATGGAAAAGTCGATTATCACTTCCGGCAAGACCATCGATCTTGCCATTGAATCCGCGCTGAGCCAGCTGGGGCTGGATCGTGACAGCGTGTCCGTCACGGTGCTGCAGCAGGCCAAGTCCGGTTTTCTGGGCTTCGGTGCCCAGAGCGCCAAGGTGCAGGTGACTTACGAAGTCCCCGACCCCGTGCCGGAGAAGGAAGAAAAGCCCAAGAGCGCTCTGGGCAGCGCCTCCCGCTCCAAGCCCAAGGCCCCTGCCGCCCCGGTGAAGAAGCCGGAAGCCCCTCAGCCGCCCAAGGCCGAGCCGCCGAAGCCCGCCCCCCAGCCCGCTCCCACACCCGCACCTGCAAAGCGCCCTGAGCCGCCCAGGCAGGACAGGCCCCGTCCTCCCAAGCCCCCCCGTCCGGAGAAGCCCAAGGCGCCCGCCGCTCCCAAGACCTACACTCCCGCCGAACCCGGTTCCGTGGAGGAAAAGATCGAAGTCTTCATCAAGGGCCTGCTGGAACACATGGATTCCAACGCCGTTCCCCACTGCTGGAAGGACGAGGGCAATACGTATAAGGTTGATCTGGTGGGCGACGATCTGGGTTACCTGATCGGCCGCCGGGGCGACACGCTGGACGCCATTCAGCATCTGACCAACTACACCATCAACCGGGATGTGGAAGGTCACATCCGCGTCAACGTGGATGCGGAGTGCTACCGGGAGAAGCGGGAGGAGAGTCTGCGCCGCTACGCCCGGAAGAAGGCGCAGCAGGTGCTGAAAGCCCGCCGCCGCACCACTCTGGAGCCCATGAACGCCTACGAGCGCCACGTGATCCACGCCGCGCTTCAGGACATGGAGAACATCACCACCCACTCCACCGGCGTAGAACCCAACCGCCGCGTGGTGATCGAGTACGTGAGATAAGAGATAAACGAAAATCGGTGCCCGGAAACGGGCGCCGATTTTTTACTGCAAAAAACATTTGAAATTTCCCGCCCCATCCGTTATAATAAGCCCACAGCGTGTGGCGTTTCTGCGTAAATCCGGTTGCAGAAACGCCGCACGCATTTTTTACGGAAATGGGTGAGAGACGGAGAGTGACGGAGAATTTTATAGGGAAATCGTGCGGCAGAAATGCGTAAGTCCGGATTTTAACGGACAGCGCCATTAGGCGATGCCTTAAATTCAATATAAGAAGGCGCTGTCTCATGGCTTGATGAGACAGCGCCTTTTGGAGGAAGGGGAGTTATCTGAAGTATTTGACCGCCGCTTCAAACATGCGGATGTTGTACTCGCCGGGGACGTTTTTGTACAGGCCGGAGCCGATGCGCTCGCTGTGGCCCATTTTGCCGAAGACCCGGCCATCGGGGGAGGTGATGCCCTCGATGGCGTACAGAGAGCCGTTGGGGTTGAAGTGGACGTCGGCGGTGGCATTGCCGTCCAGATCAACGTACTGAGTGGCGATCTGGCCATTGGCCGCCAACTGGCGAATCAGTTCCTCGGAGGCCAGGAACTTGCCCTCGCCGTGGGAAATGGGAACATTGTACACGTCGCCCACGTTGGTCAGCGCCAGCCACGGGGATTTGTTGGAGGCGACCCGGGTGCGGACGATGCGGCTCTGGTGGCGGGAAATGTTGTTGAAGGTCAGGGTGGGGCAGGTCTCGTCGGTGTCGATGATCTTGCCGTAGGGCACCAGACCCAGCTTGATCAGCGCCTGAAAACCGTTGCAGATGCCGCACATCAAACCGTCCCGCTGCTCCAGAAGGGCGGTGACGCCCTCCTTGACGGCGGCGTTGCGGAAGAACGCGGTGATGAACTTGCCGGAGCCGTCCGGCTCGTCGCCGCCGGAGAAGCCGCCGGGGATGAACACCATCTGGGCGATTTTCAGTTCCTCTGCGAACCGCTCCACGCTGCGGGCAATGCCGTCGGCGCTCAGGTTGTTGATGACGATGATCTCCGGCTCCGCCCCCGCGTCCCGGACGGCCTTGGCGGAGTCGTATTCGCAGTTGGTGCCGGGGAAGGCGGGAATCAGGACTCTGGGCTTTGCCACCTTGACGGCGGGGGCTTTCCGCTGGGTGGCCTCATAGGAGAAGGTCTCCATGCTCTGCACCGGGGTGGGGATGTTGCAGGCGTAGACGGATTCCAGCTTGTCTTCGTAGGCGCCGAGAACCTGAGTCTGGGACAGGGCTTCTCCGTGATAGGAGAAGCTGCCGTCGGCGGTGGTGACGCCCAGAACCTTGCCCACGGTGCCGTCCGCCATTTCCAGCACGAAGCTGCCATAGGCGTAGCCGAACAGCTCGTCAAGGGTCAGCGCGTCGTCAAAGGCGAAGCCCAAGCCGTTGCCGAAGCCCATCTTCATCACGGCCTCCGCAATGCCGCCCATGCCGGGGGTGTAGGCGGCCACGGCCTTGCCGCTGCGAAGGAGTTCGGTGACGGTATCGAAGGTTTCCAGCAGGGAAGCGGTTTCGGGCAGGCCGTTTTCGTCGTAGGCGGGGGTCAGCAGGCAGACCTTGTGACCCGCGGCCTTGAATTCGGGGGAGACGACCTCGCCGGTCTTGCCGGTGGTGACGGCGAAGGAGACCAGCGTGGGCGGAACATCCAGCTTCTCGAAGGAACCGGACATGGAGTCCTTGCCGCCGATGGCGCCGATGCCCAGCTCCGTCTGCGCCCGGAACGCGCCCAGCAGTGCGGCAAGGGGCTTGCCCCAGCGCTTGGGGTCCTTGCCGAGGCGCTCAAAATACTCTTGGAAAGTCAGGTAGGTGTCCTCGAAGGACGCGCCGGAGGCGATCAGCTTACACACGGACTCCACCACAGCCAGATACGCGCCGTGATAGGGAGAAGCGGAGGTGATGAAGGGGTTATAGCCGAAGGCCATGAAGGAGCAGTCGTCGGTGTGCTTCTTCTCCACGGAGATTTTCTGCACCATGGCCTGAATGGGGGTGAGCTGATATTTTCCGCCGAAGGGCATCAGCACGGTGCCCGCGCCGATGGTGGAGTCGAACCGCTCGGACAGCCCCCGCTTGGAGCAGGTGTTCAGGTCGGAAGCCACGGCGAGGAAGTTCTCGGCGAAGCTGCCGGTCACGGTCTTGCCGTAGCTCTGCGCCTTCTCGGCGGCGGCGTCCATGTGCTTGGCCGCGCCGTTGGAATTCAGGAATTCCCGGCTGATGTCGCAGATCTTTTTGCCGTTCCAGTTCATCACCAGACGGGGGCTTTCCGTGACCACGGCCACGGGGACAGCGTTCAGGTTCTCCGTGGCGGCCAGTTCGAGGAACCGCGCCGCGTCCTTTGCTTCCACGACCACGGCCATCCGCTCCTGAGATTCGGAGATGGCCAGCTCGGTGCCGTCCAGACCGTCATATTTCTTGGGAACGGCGTTCAGGTCGATCTCCAGACCGTCGGCCAACTCGCCGATGGCCACGGACACGCCGCCCGCGCCAAAGTCGTTGCAGCGCTTGATGAGACGGGAGGCTTCGCCATTGCGGAACAGGCGCTGGAGCTTCCGCTCCTCGGGGGCGTTGCCCTTCTGCACCTCGGAGCCGCAGGTTTCTACCGACTGCTGGGTGTGGGCCTTGGAGGAACCCGTCGCGCCGCCGATGCCGTCCCGGCCGGTGTTGCCGCCCAGCAGGATGACCACGTCGCCGGGGTCGGGGCGCTCCCGGCGGACATTTTCCGCGGGGGCGGCGGCGATGACCGCGCCGATCTCCATGCGCTTGGCAGCGTAGCCGGGATGGTAAATCTCATCCACAATGCCGGTGGCAAGGCCGATCTGGTTGCCGTAGGAGGAATAGCCCGCGGCGGCGGTGGTGACGATCTTCCGCTGGGGCAGCTTGCCGGGGATGGTCTCGGACACGGGAGTCAGAGGGTCGGCCGCGCCGGTGACACGCATGGCGCCGTAGACGTAGCTCCGCCCGGACAGGGGATCGCGGATGGCGCCGCCGATGCAGGTGGCCGCGCCGCCGAAGGGCTCGATCTCCGTGGGGTGGTTGTGGGTCTCGTTCTTGAAGAGCAGCAGCCACGGCTCGGTGACGCCGTCCACGGTGACGTCCATCTTCACTGTGCAGGCGTTGATCTCCTCGCTCTCGTCCAGCTTGGGGAGCTTGCCCGCGGCCTTCAGGTGCTTGACGGCGATGGTCGCGAGGTCCATCAGGCAGATGGGCTTCTCGCTGCGGCCAAGGGCATTCCGGGTTTCCAGATAGTCCTCGTAGGTCTTTTGCAGCAGGGCGTCCTCGAAGGTCACATGGTCGAGGATGGTGCCGAAGGTGGTGTGGCGGCAGTGATCGGACCAGTAGGTGTCAATCATGCGAATTTCCGTGATGGTGGGGTCGCGGTCTTCCTTCTGGAAATAGGACTGGCAGAAGACGATGTCGTCCAAATCCATGGCAAGGCCGTAGTTCGCGATGAAGTCCGCCAGTTCGTCACGGCTAAGTTTCGTGAAGCCGGTCAGGGTCGCCACCTCCGTGGGGATGTCATAGCGGATAGCGAGGGTCTCCGGCACGTCCAGAGACGCCTCCCGGCATTCCACAGGGTTGATGACGTATTTTTTGAATTCCCGGATGTCCCCGTCCGTCAGCGCACCATACAGGGCGTAGACCTTGGCGGTGCGGATGAGGGGACGCTCGCCCTGAGAGATGATCTGGATGCACTGGGCGGCGGAATCCGCCCGCTGGTCAAACTGGCCGGGCAGCGCCTCCACGGCGAAGACGTAAGCGCCGGGAAGCTGAATGGACGCAGAAGCGGTATCCAGCTGCGGCTCGGAGAAGACTGTCTTCACGGCGTACCGGAACAGGTCTTCCGTGATATTTTCCGCGTCGTACCGGTTGAACAGCCGGACATTTTCCAGCCGCTCCATGCCGAGAAGGGTCTTAGCCTCATTCAGCAGGCCCTTGGCTTCGTTGTCCAGACCTTCCTTTTTTTCTACAAATACCCGATAAACCATGGGGTTATTCCTCCTGATGTGATTTATTCAGAGTTGAGGGAAGCACTGATGAAATCGGCGAGAACTGACAGCGAGGGATTTTGTCCTCAGGCAAAGGCCGGAAAACGGAGGAATACTGGATGTATTTCCCGTTTTTCGGCCTGCGGCATGGGGGCAAAAGACCCGCTGCTCAGCCGAAGGCGATTTTATCAGTGATTCCCAGCTTGCAGGGCGCGCTGGCCGATGTCGCTTCTGCGGTAGGCGTTTTCAAACTGCACGCCGCTTGCAAGGCGGTAGGCTTCCCGGATGGCGTCTGCCAGAGAACCGGCCACGGCGGTGGTGCCGGTGACCCGGCCGCCGGAGGTCAGAAGCTTCCCATTTTCCAGCTTCGCCCCCGCCACGTAGGTGTGGGCGGCGGCTTCCGGGGTCATGGTGATCTCGAAGCCCTTCTTGTAGCTGACGGGATACCCGGCGGAGGCGGTGATGACGCAGCAGGCATATTTATCGGAGAAGCGAACCTCCGTGTCCGCCAGCGTGCCGTTGGTTGTCGCCTGCATGACGGTCAGCAGGTCGCTTTCCAGCAGGGGCAGCACCACCTGGGTCTCCGGGTCGCCGAAGCGGCAGTTGTATTCAATGACCTTGGGGCCGTCGGGGGTGAGCATCAGGCCGAAGTAAAGGCAGCCCTGAAAGGTGCGGTCTTCGCTGTTCATGGCAGCGATGGTGGGCAGGAAAATTTCCTTCATGCACCGTTCGGCGATGGCCGGGGTGTAGTAGGGGTTGGGGGCGACGGTGCCCATGCCGCCGGTGTTCAGGCCGGTGTCGCCGTCTCCCGCCCGCTTGTGATCCATGGAGGACACCATGGGCCTGACCACCTTGCCGTCGGTGAAGGCCAGCACGGAGACCTCCGGGCCGGTGAGAAATTCCTCAATGACCACATGGTCGCCGGACTTGCCGAAGACGTGATTTTCCATCATATCCCGGACGGCAGCCTTGGCCTCGTCCCGGGTCTGGGCGATGATGACGCCCTTTCCAAGCGCAAGACCGTCGGCCTTGATGACGGTTGGGATGGGGGCGGTGTCCAGATAAGTAAGGGCGGCGGCCATATCGTCGAAGACCTCATACCGGGCGGTGGGGATGCCGTACTTTTTCATGAGATTCTTGGAAAAGACCTTGCTGCCCTCAATGATGGCGGCCCGGGCGCGGGGGCCAAAGCAGGGGATTTTAGCCGCTTCCAGCGCGTCCACGCAGCCCAGTACCAGCGGGTCGTCGGGCGCGACCACGGCGTAATCTACCTTTTGCTCCTGGGCAAAGGCGACGATCTTGTCGATTTCCGTAGCGCCGATGGGGACGCACACCGCGTCCGCCGCAATGCCGCCGTTGCCGGGGAGAGCGAAAATTTCCGTGACCGCGGGATTCTTTTTCAGGCTTTTGATGATGGCGTGTTCCCGTCCGCCGCCGCCTACGACTAACAGTTTCATAAACAATCCCCCTTAGTGGTGGAACAGTCTCATGCCGGTGAAGGCCATGACCATGCCGTCCTTATCGCATTCCTCGATGACCAGATCGTCCCGGATGGAGCCGCCGGGCTGGGCGATGTACTTGACGCCGGAGGCTTTGGCGCGCTTGATGTTGTCGGGGAAGGGGAAGAAAGCATCGGAACCGAGGGAAACGCCGTCAAATTTGGACAGGAATTCCCGCTTGTCCTCTTCGGTCAGCCGGTCGGGCTGACGGGTGAAGTAGTTCTGCCAGATGCCGTCGGCGCAGACGTCCTCCTCGTTGCCGTTGATGTAGCCGTCGATCACGTTGTCCCGGTTGGGGCGGCCGAGGTCGGCGCGGAAGGGCAGGGACAGGGTCTTGGGGTGCTGGCGCAGGAAGAAGGTGTCGGCCTTGGAGCCGGCCAGCCGGGTGCAGTGGATGCGGGACTGCTGACCCGCGCCCACGCCCACGGCCTGCCCGTCATAGGCGAAGCACACGGAGTTGGACTGGGTGTATTTCAGGGTGATGAGCGCCACGATCAGGTCGATCTTGGCGGATTCGGGCAGGTCTTTGTTCTTGGTGACGATGTTCTGAAGCAGATGCCCGTCGATCTTGAAGTTGTTCCGCCCCTGCTGGAATGTGATGCCGAAGACCTGCTTCGTCTCCTGCTCGGCGGGAACGTAGTCGGGGTCGATGGCCACCACGTTGTAGCCGCCCTTGCGCTTGGTTTTCAGAATGGCCAGCGCTTCCTCTGTGTAGCCGGGGGCGATGACGCCGTCGGAGACCTCCCGGGCGATGAGCTTCGCGGTGGTGGCGTCGCACACGTCGGACAGGGCGACCCAGTCGCCGAAGGAGCACATCCGGTCGGTGCCTCTTGCCCGGGCGTAGGCGCAGGCGAGGGGGCTGTCGTCCAGTTCGGGGATGTCATCCACGAAGCAGGCCTTTTTCAGGTTCTCGGGCAGCACCTTTCCCACGGCGGCGGAGGTGGGGGAGACGTGCTTGAAGGACGTCACGGCGGCCATGCCCGTGGCCTCCTTCAGCTCCTTCACAAGCTGCCAGGAGTTGAGGGCGTCCAGGAAATTGATGTAGCCGGGGCGGCCGTTCAGGATGGTGATGGGCAGCTCGGAGCCGTCTGCCATGTAGATCTTCGCGGGCTTCTGGTTGGGGTTGCAGCCGTATTTCAGTTCAAATTCTTTCATGTTCCTTCCCTCCACGCGGTATTACTTTGAGTGCTTGTTGAAGATTCGCTGCTGATATTTCCGGGTTTCCAGATCGGTGTAGCGCACGAACAGGGAGATTTTGTTGTCGGGGTTCAGGTTCTCCCACAGCTCCCGGGTGAAATCGTCGATGTCCCCGGGGATGCTGACCCGTTCCGGCTCTCCCTGAAAGGTGGGAATTACGGGATTGCCGTCGCAGACATAGGTGTGGAGGAAATGCCCCAGACCGGGGGTGGCGGGGTACTCATAGAAGAACCGGGCACATGCCGTGCCATCCGGGTCGGCGGATTTCAGGATGGACAGCTTATAGCTTCCGTCCCCAGCCTGCAGGCCGGAAATGCGGGGCGTCCAGTTGGGGCCGTCGTCCTCAAACTGGCGGGTGCGCAGGGCGGCTTCCCAGCTTTCACCCTTGGCGAGGTACTCCCAGACAGTGTCCGTCTGGTCGCCGTTGGTGACGATGAGACCCTGACCGGCCTCCCGCACGGGATGGTAGATGATCAGATGGGGGTCTTTCATGAGACTGGGGTCGAAGGCTTCCGTGCGGATGCCGTCCGGCTCCCGAACGAAGACCCGGTTCCGGGAATTGACGCTGCGTCCCATGATGAAATAGGCGGCCACGGCGGTCTTGCCGTCGGGGGTGACCCCCAGGACAATGCCCCGGCCGGGGTAGGTGTTGCCGCTGAGGCGCTCGGCCATGGACTTTATTTCGTAAACATTCATAGCGTTTTCACTCCTGTTCGATGATAACGGTGCGGCCTTCCACCCGGAGCCTGCCCTCACAGAACAGGCGCACGGCTTCCGGCAGCAGCTTCCATTCGGCCTGCTCCATAATGCGTTTTTGAAGCGTCTCGGGGGTATCTCCGGGGAGAACGGGGACGGCCTTCTGGGCGATAATGGGGCCGCCGTCGCACTCCGCGCTGACAAAATGCACGGTCGCGCCGGAGAGCTTGACGCCGTAGGCCAGTGCCGCTTCATGGACGTGCAGCCCATAGAAGCCCTGGCCGCAGAAGGAGGGGATCAGGGCGGGGTGGACGTTCATGATGGCGTTGGGGTAGGCCTGCACCAGCTCTTCGGTGAAGATGACCATGCAGCCCGCCAGAACCACTAAATCAATGTCCAGCGCCTTCAGTTTCTCCACCAGCGCCAACGTCATGGCGCGGTTGGAGTCGAAGCTTTTCCGGGGCAGCACATAGCCGGGGATACCCGCTTTCCGCGCCCGCTCCAGAGCGTAAGCCCCCTCTTTGGAGGAAATCACGGCGGTGATCTCTCCGCCGCCCAGCTCGCTCCGCTGCTGAGCATCGATCAGCGCCTGCAAATTGGTGCCGCCGCCGGAGACCAGAACTGCGATTTTGGCCGTCATTCCAGAATCACCTTTTCCTCGTCGTTTTTGACAATGGTGCCGATGACGTAGGCGTCCTCGCCGTGGGCGATGAGGATGTCCAGCGCGGTCTGCACCTGCGCAGCGGGAACAACGATGCTCATGCCCACGCCCATGTTGTAGGTGTTGAACATGTCCCGCTCGGGAATATTGCCGGTCTTTGCAATCAGGTCGAAGATGGGCAGCACCTTAACGGCGCTCTTGTCGATCTTCGCGCACAGGCCGTCGGGGATAGAGCGGGGAATATTCTCATAGAAGCCGCCGCCGGTGATGTGGCTGATGCCCTTGACGTCCACGGTTTCCAGCAGTGCCAGGACGGACTTGACGTAGATTTTCGTGGGGGTCAGCAGGGTTTCGGCGATGGTCTTGCCCCCCAGTGCTTCGCAGGGCTGATAAATCTCGGCGGGGTTCTCGTCAATGCGGAAAACCTTGCGGATCAGGCTGAAGCCGTTGGAGTGAATGCCGGAGGAAGCCAGCGCGATGACCACGTCCCCTTCCGCCATTTTCGTCTTGTCTAAGATTTTCTTTTTATCTACAATGCCCACGGCGAAGCCCGCAAGATCGTAGTCCTCCACGGGCATCAGACCGGGGTGCTCTGCGGTCTCGCCGCCGATGAGCGCCGCGCCGGACTGGACGCAGCCCTCCGCCACGCCGCCCACGATTTCGGCAATTTTTTCCGGCACGTTTTTGCCGCAGGCGATGTAATCCAGAAAGAACAGGGGCTTTGCGCCCACGCAGATGATGTCGTTGACGCACATGGCCACGGCGTCGATGCCGATGGTATCGTGCTTGTCCATGAGGATGGCCAGTTTGACCTTGGTGCCGCAGCCGTCGGTGCCGGAGACCAGCACCGGCTCCTCCATCCCGGCAATGGGCAGGCCGAAGCAGCCGCCGAAGCCGCCCACGTCGTCCAGGCAGCCTAAGTTGCGGGTGCGGGCAATGTGGGTTTTCATCAGCTCCACGGCCCTGTATCCGGCGGTGATGTCCACACCGGCGGCGGCGTAGCTGGCGGACTGGGAATTGTTGTGTTCCATGATAATACTCCTTTTCCGGAAATTTAGGAAGCTCTGGATAAATCGGCGAGAGCTGACAGCGAGAGATTTTCCACCAGACGAAGGCTTCAAAAGTGGAGAAATACTTTGTGTATTTCCCACTTTTGAAACTGCACGGCTGGGGGAAAAGATCCGCTGCTCAGCCGAAGGCGATTTATTCAGAGTTTCCTCTATCTATTATTCTTTGCCGTTCCAGCAGTAGGTGCAGACCTTGTCCTTATCCAGCCCGATGGCCTCCAGCAGGCCGTCCAGAGACTGGTAGCCCAGAGAATCAAAGCCCATTTCTTCGCAGATGGCTTTGAGCATACATTTGCCCCGCTGGGTGGTGCCGTCGGCGTACTCGTCCAAGTGCTTCTGACCCTCGTCACCCTCCAGATTCTGGACCGTCCGCCGGGCGATCAGCTCCATTTCGGAGTTGGAGCGGGAGAAATTCAGATATTTGCAGCCGTACATGATGGGCGGACAGGCGGAGCGCATATGCACTTCCTTCGCGCCGCTTTCGTACAGGAAGTCCACCGTCTCCCGCAGCTGGGTGCCCCGGACGATGGAGTCGTCCACGAACAGCAGCTTCCTGCCTTGAATCAGTTCCGGCACGGGGATCTGCTTCATCTTCGCCACCAGATTGCGCATCTCCTGATTGGCGGGGGTGAAGGAACGGGGCCATGTGGGGGTGTACTTGACGAAGGGACGGGCGAAGGGCTTGTGGGACTGGTTGGCGTAGCCGATGGCGTGGGGCAGACCGGAGTCCGGCACGCCCGCCACGAAGTCCACGTCCGGCATGGTGCCGGCTTCCATTTCCTTGCGGGCCATGATCTCGCCGTTGCGGTAGCGCATGACCTCCACGTTTTTGCCCTCGTAGTTGGAGTTGGGGTAGCCGTAGTACGTCCACAGGAAGGCGCAGATCTTCATTTTCGTGCCGGGGGCGGCCAGCTGTGTAAGGCCGTCCGCCGTCATTTTCACGATCTCCCCGGGGCCAAGCTCGTAATGGTCCTGATAGCCCAGCTTGTGGTAGGCGAAGGACTCGAAGGATACGCACAGGCCGTCGTTATTTTTCCCCACCAGCACGGGCAGCCGCCCCAGCCGATCCCGGGCGGCGATGATGGCGTCGGGGGTCAGCAGCAGAATAGTGCAGGAGCCGTCAATGACCTCCTGGGCGTGGCGGATGCCCTCGATCAGGCTGCCCCGCTGGTTGATGAGGGCGGCGGTCAGCTCGGTGGTGTTGATCTTTCCGGAGGACATGGCCATGAACTGATGCCCCGGCCCGGAAAAGGTCTCGGCCACCAGCTGTTCGGCGTTGTTGATGATGCCCACGGTGGAGATGGCGAACATCCCCAAGTGGGAGCGCACCAGCAAAGGCTGAGGGTCGGTGTCGGAAATGCAGCCGATACCGGCGTTTCCGCTGAATTTGGCCATGTCGTCGTCAAATTTCGTGCGGAAGGGGGTGTTTTCGATGCTGTGGATCTGCCGCTGGAAGCCCTTTTCCGTATCGTAAAAGGCGAGTCCGGCCCGGCGGGTGCCAAGGTGGGAGTGGTAGTCCGTGCCGAAGAAAACGTCGTAAATGCAATTCTTATGGGAAATCGCCCCGAAGAAACCGCCCATTGCTTTTCCTCCCTCAGCCGTCCAGTTCCGCCTGAAGGGCGGCGTCTTTCTCGAGTACCTTTGCCGCGTCGGCGGCGCGTCTGGCGTCCAGCTTCGCGGCAAGCTCCGCGTCCTCCACCGCCAGAATCTGGGCGGACAACAAAGCGGCATTCACGCCCCCGTTTACGGCTACGGTGGCGACCGGAATACCGGAGGGCATCATGACCGTGGAAAGAAGAGCGTCAATGCCGTCGAGACAAGGACCTTTGCAGGGAATACCGATGACCGGCAGGGTGGTGTTTGCCGCGATGGCGCCGGCCAGATGCGCGGCCATACCGGCGGCGGCGATGAGCGCGCCAAAGCCGTTTGCCCGTGCGGATACGGCAAAATCCCGAGCCTCCTCGGGGGTGCGGTGGGCGGAGTAGATGTGACACTCATAGGGAATGCCCAGAGACGTCAGGGTATCCATGGTTTTGCGCAGGATGGGCAGATCGCTGTCGCTGCCCATGACGATTCCGACTTTTTTCATGTGTTGACCTCCTTGTGGCAAATAATACTATTTCTTCATAAAATGATTTCATCATTTTATTCTGCCGTTTCACGGCAGACCGCCTGGTCGGCGGTAAGAAATGTATTGACTTCGTTTTTTAGCGGCAGTGGCCGCTGGCCGCAATCCTGCGGCCTAATAAAACGCTTTTAAGCGTTTTATTAAGAACTCGTATAAGGAAGGCCGCGGCAAACATTTGCGTCTGCCGCGGTCTGAATGTTATTTGTAGCCAAGATGTACACGGGGATTCTGCTGGCGGATATAACCCATGATTTTTGAGACATCCTCGTCTGACTTGCCACCCGTCTTCAGGTCGCAAAGTATGCAGGTCGTACCGTTGGTTAAGACAGCTTCGAGATAGCGACTGTCTTCCACAAAATTGGTCTTGTGGATATTCTGATAAACTTTGGAAATATCATTGTAGCTTACTGGGCGGCCTTTTTTCTTGCCAAAAATGTACTTCTCTCCAACGCGGACATTATCGCCAATCATGGAGCAGCTGCGGGAGAAATCGGCAAGAAGCAATTGCAGTTTGCCGGAGGATTCCATCTCCTGAATGTAGGTTTGGAACTTTTTGGAGGATGATATTCCATACCAAATCGTAGCGATGCCCGCGCCAAGGAATAAAAGAGACAGGAGCACACCCACAAAGGAATAATCGTCCGTGCCAGCTGCGTTAATAGCCAATGCAAGCATAAACACACCCGCAAGTACAAAAACCACTCCCAGTGGTAGCAGCTGAAACTGGGATTTCTTGATGTATTTTATCAGATCTTCTTTTGACGATGTCAGCATAAAATTACCTCTTTCTCTTTTTTGTACGCACTTGTATATTCTAGCACACGTAAAATTGGGTGTCAATACAAATACAGGAATATCCTGTATGAACCGCCGGAAGTTGGGAAATAATGGACACAAGGAGGCGGTAAATTATGGTAAAAGGCATTTCCCGTCAGGTGATCGTGGTGCATTCTCCCGACCCGAAGCTGTTTGAACAGGCGATCTTCATTCTCAAGGACAACGCAGTGGGGGAGGGGATCACCGACGAGGCGCTTCTGAAGGAAGCCCAAAAAGCCATTCACACCGGCGACCGGACGAAAAAGAGGCGGCACCTGTACCTTTACGGCGCGGTGTGGGCGGCTGGCGGCGCACTGCTGACCGGGCTGACATGGTTGATTACAGTGCTGTTTTAAGGTTGCGTAACTGCCCGATTTGTGATACAATTCCCCATATTGCTGCGGGCGGCGGGGTGCCGCCCGAGGGAGATTTTCCCTGCGGATGAGGTGACTGTATTGCGAATCGGAACGATCGAAGTGAAAAATCCCGTGTTCCTTGCGCCCATGGCGGGGGTCACGGACTGGGCTTTCCGCACCATTTGCGCCGAGCTGGGGGCGGGGGTCACCGTGACGGAAATGGTGTCCTCCCGTGCGCTGGTGTACCGGGATCAGAAAAGCGCGAAGCTGCTCCGGAAAAATCCAGGCAGCGTCTGCGGCGCGCAGATTTTCGGCAACGACCCGGACACCATGGCAGAGGGAGCGCGGCTGGCGCTGGAAATTTCCGGCTGCGACTTTCTGGACATCAACATGGGCTGTCCCATGCCCAAGGTTGCGAACAACGGCGACGGCTGCGGCTTGATGCGCACGCCGGAGCTGGCGGGGAAGATCGTGGAAGCTGTAGTCAAAGCGGTGGATGTGCCCGTCACCGTCAAATGCCGCCTTGGCTGGGACAAGGGCAGCATCAATGTGCTGGACTTTACCCGGCGCATGGAGGACAGCGGCGCGGCCATGGTGGCCGTTCACGGGCGCACCCGGAGTATGCTCTACAGCGGCACCGCCGATTGGGACGCCATCCACAAGGTCAAGGAGCAGCTGACCATCCCCGTCATTGCCAACGGGGATATTACCGGCGGCGAGGCGGCGGTGCGTTGCCTGAAACATACTGGCGCGGACGGGCTGATGATCGGCCGGAGTGTGTTCGGCGACCCATGGATTTTTCAGGAGGTCAACGCCGCCCTTGCCGGAAAAGTTTATGCCGGACGCCCCTGTCTCAAAGACCGGGTGGCGGTGGCGGTGCGGCAATTCCAGTTTGCCGAGGAAGACCACGGCGAACACATAGCCTGTCTGGAAGCCCGGAAGCACTTTGCGTGGTACTTAAAGGGCGTTCCCCACAGCGGATACTATAAAAATCAGATCTCGTCCCTGACCACCATGGAGGATATTTACCGGGTGGCGAAGGACGTAGTGCGGGATTTAACGTAACGTCCATTTATTTCCATTGATAAAAAATCGGCCGCTTCATATTCTAACCCAAGAGGTGAGAATATGAAGCGGCTTTTGGCGTCCATATTGATCCTGCCCATGCTGGTGCTGCCGGTTCAGGCGGAGACCATTAAGTGGGTGGATTTTAACGTGCCCTATGAGTCCATGAAGTACGCGCTGGATCAGGACATCGCGACCTTTGAACAGGAAAAGCACATTTCGTGGATTGACATATTGGCGCTGGCGGCCTGCCGCACCGGGGGGAAGTGCGGACTTGCTTCGGTGAAGCAGGCAGTTGCTGATTTGAAAAAGGACAAACAGCCGGAACAGCTGCTGGGCGACCTGTACAAATATTATGACTACTACCACCGGGCGTACACGGCCGCTCTGGGCGGTCTTGTGGGCAGCTACGCCATCGAAAAGGACGGGCAGTGGGTGGCGACCTATGGCCTGAAAGCGTTCTCGCCAATCGCGGCGGGGTACGGCTACAGCCACTGCGACGATTTCGGCGTGGCCCGTTCCTTTGGATTCCGTCGGAAGCATTTAGGCAACGATCTGATGGGCGCTCTGGGAACGCCCGTCGTGGCGGTGGAAGGCGGCGTGGTAGAGGCCATGGGCTGGAACCGGTACGGCGGCTGGCGGGTGGGAATCCGCAGCTTTGACAGCCGCCGCTACTATTATTACGCCCACCTTCAGAAGGATACGCCCTTTGCCCCGGGGCTTGCCGAGGGGGACACCGTGCAGGCGGGGGATGTCATCGGCTTCATGGGCAGAACCGGCTATTCCGACCGGGAAAATGTCAACAACATCGAGACGGTGCATCTGCATTTCGGTCTCGAACTGGTATTCGACGAGAGCCAGAAGGAATGTAATTCGGAGATATGGATCAATGTCTACGACATTGTCCGGCTGCTGTCCGGTCATAGGAGCAGCATTCAGCGGACAGAAAGCGGCTGGGGCAGGGTATATCCCTATCAGGATTTGGACTGGGAAGAATATCCCAAGATGCAGCCATAAAAAACGGGATGCAGAGAGTTCGGCATCCCGCATATTTTGACGTTATTCCATCGTCAGATGGTTTTCCTCCAGCGCCTTCTGGATGGCGACCGCGAGGATGGGGGCGAAGACGAGGGCAACCACGGCATTGAACGCAGTGGCAGGGAGTTTGGCGACGACGGTAAGCAGCGCTGCGTCGGGGGTCAGACCCTTGATGAGCAGGCCGCTGTAGAAATAGCTCTTGGCCAGGTACAGCACCGCGTAGGTCAACGCTCCGGCCAGCGTGGCGAGAAGCGCCTTGACATAGCCGAATTTCTTTCCGCCCGCCCGGATGATGAGACCCGCGACGAGGCCGTAAGCACCCTTGGTCAGGAAGGTGATCCAGCACTCGGAGATGTACAGCGGGTTCATGATATCATAAATGGCGGAGCCGAGGCCGGAGGCCAGACCGCCCAGCCATGGGCCAAGCAGAATGCCGCTGAGGGCGCACATGATGTTGCCCAGATGGAAAGACGTGGTTCCCGCGATATCCAGAGGCAGGGTGACGCGAAGCGCGGAACCGGCTACGGTCAGGGCCGCCATCAGCGCCGCGAAAACGATTTTCCGTGTGGTCAGGGTATGTTTCTTTTCCATGGTGAATTACCTCCCGAATTGGTATGGAAACAGTATAGCAAGTTCTGGCTATAAATATAGTGCCAAATCTACGATATAAAATAAGGCCAGATACTCCCCGTATAAAACATGGTCATGAAATACGAATGGATTTACCAAAATAAACTAAAAACCCCGAAAGCACTGTACAGAAAATGAAAAGGATGTTATAATGCCATCAGGTCAATTACGAAAGGGGAACTATATCAATGAGACTGATTCGCGCCAAAGATTATAACGACGTGAGCCGCAAGGCCGCCAATATTATCGCTGCCCAGATTTATCTGAAGCCCGACTGCGTGCTGGGTCTGGCAACCGGCAGCAGCCCCGTGGGTACTTACAAGGAACTGATCGCCAAGTACGAAGCCGGCGATCTGGACTTCTCCAAGGTCAGAACCGTGAATCTGGACGAGTACGTGGGCCTGACCAAGGATCACGACCAGAGCTATGCTTACTTTATGCGCTCCAACCTGTTCGACCATGTGAACATCGATCAAAATAACTGCAACATCCCCAACGGCATGAACCCCGACGCCGAAGCGGAGTGCGCCCGGTACGATGCCGTCATCGATGCCTTCGGCGGCGCTGATCTCCAGCTGCTGGGCCTCGGCCCCAACGGCCACATCGGCTTCAACGAGCCTGCGGACGCTTTCGTCAAGGGCACCAACAAGGTTGCGCTGACCGCTTCCACCATCGACGCCAACGCCCGCTTCTTTGCTTCCCGGGACGACGTTCCCACCCACGCTTACACCATGGGCATCGGCTCCATCATGAAGGCAAAGCGCGTTCTGCTGGTGGTCAACGGCGAAAAGAAGGCACAGGCCGTGAAGGACTGCTTCTTTGGCCCCATCAAGCCTCAGGCGCCCGGCTCCATCCTCCAGCTGCACCCCGACTTCACGCTGGTGGCGGACGAGGCTGCCCTGTCTCTGGTGAAGGATCTGCTGTAATCGTTAAATAGTTTGTCCCGGAACGGCTTGCCGTTCCGGGACGTTTCTTTGCATATTATACCGCAAAACAGGGTATCCTTTCCAGAGAAAGGGGCTTCTGATTATGGACTTTTTGAATTCGGAAACCAGAAAGAATCTGGTCCGTTCCTTCGCCGGGGAATCTCAGGCGCGGACACGCTACACCGTCTACGCCGGGGTGGCGCGGAAGGAGAACTTTGAGTGGATCGCGAGAATTTTTGAGGAAACGGCGGCAAACGAAACCGTCCACGCGGAGGAATTCCTGGAAATGCTGAAACGGCTGGGCGGCTGCGCCGAAAACGTGGACCTGAGCGCCGGCTATCCCTTCCAGCTGGGGACAACGGCGGAAAATCTGGCATTCGCCGCCAACGGGGAAAAGGACGAGCATGACGACGTTTACCCCGGCTTCGCGGAAATGGCGCGGCGGGAGGGCTACAACGACGCGGCGCGTCTGTGGATGCAGATCGCTCGGATCGAGGGCGTCCACCACAACCAGTTCCAGTCTCTCGAGCAGCAGCTCACCAAGGGCGAGCTGACGGAAAAGCAGGAGCCGATCCGCTGGCGCTGCCTGAACTGCGGTTACACCTACGAGGGTATCCGCGCCTGCGACCCCTGTCCGGTCTGCGGCAAAAGTGCCGGATGGCAGGAGGGCGAGCTGGATAAAAAGGAAATGCGCACCTGAAATGTTTCCTGCCCCCTGAAAACGGGGGTTACATAGGATAATGTCAGAACTTTTGCAACTTCCTGTTTACAGATGCCGGGTTTGTGTGTTATGATATCGCGTAGTATCATAAGATAGCAGAGGTTACGCGCGATGGATTATATTGTATTGGATATGGAATGGAACCAGCCATGGCCGGGGTCTCCTTCCTCCAAAAAGGTGCTGCCCGTGGACATCCGGGGGGAGATCATCCAGATCGGCGCCGTCCGGGTGTCGGAGGAGCAGTTCGTTCAGGATGAATTCCAGATCATGGTGAAGCCCAAGTATTACCGGCACCTGAACCGCCGGGTCAGCAAGCTCACCGGTATCAAGGAAGCCCGCCTGCGGGATGAGGGCGTGCCGTTCCCCGAGGCAATCGAAAAGTTCTGGGAATGGTGCGGCGACGACGTGGTGTTCCTCACATGGGGCTTTGACGATATCGGCATTCTGCGGGAAAATCTGCGGCTTTTCGGTCTGGATGAGCGTTTCACGGAGAGGTGGTACAACGCCCAGATGATTTTCAATGCCCAGACCGACGGCTCCACCTCCCAGAAAGCGCTGAAAACCGCCATGGAAATGTTCAGCATCGAGGCGACCCGTCCCGCCCATGACGCGCTGGGCGACGCCTATCACACGGCGTTGATCTGCGCCATGCTGGACTTGAAGAAAGGCGCGCGGGAGTATGACGCGGCGCTGAAAAGCCACGAAAACGGCTTCCACGGCGCGGAACTTCCCGGCTGCATTGCCCGGAAGGTGTTCTACGACTATGCCGATAAGCGGGAAGCGCTGGCCGCCATGTCCGGGGAGGAGAACAAGTGTCCCGTCTGCGGCGGGCGAATGCTTGGCTCCCGGTGGTTTTCCCAGCCCGGACACCGGTATATGGACTTGGCTGCCTGCCCGGAGCATGGAAAATTTCTCATTCGGGTGCGGCTTTCCCAGCAGCCGGACGGCCTGACCCGGGTCAGCCGGCTGACCTATGAGGCCACCTCCGAAGCGGCGGAAGCCTACGCCCGCCGCGCGGAAAAAGCCGACCCGGAAGAAACGCCCCGTCCCCGCCGCCGCCGCAGAAGAAGCAGCGCCGCAAAGCAGGAAAATAAGGGAGAATAAATAGTACACAGGCGCACCCTGACCGGGTGCGCCTTAAGCTGTCAAAAAGGCCAACGGCCTTTTTGACAGAGGGATTGCAGTCTGCTACGCGCACTCCTTGGCCGCCGTAGGCGGCCAACTCGCACACTTCGCAGCCTGTAAGGTATTTTGCGTCAGGTACACGCCCCGACGCAAAATAATTCAAATTTTATTTGCCGCCTGCGGGCGGCAAACTCTGCGAGGCTTTTTAACAGGTTCAGGCGCACCCGCAAGGGTGCGCCTGAACATTTTCAGAAGAACCATTTCACCGTCCACGACGCCATGAGAAAGCCGACAAAGTCCGCGAACAGCGCCGCCGGGAGGGTGTAGCGGGTCTTTTTGATGCCCGCCGCGCCGAAATAGACGCTGATGGTGTAAAAGGTCGTCTCCGTGGAACCCAGCATCACCGCTGCCGTGCGGCCGATTTGAGAATCCACGCCGTACTGCGCCATCAGTTCTGCCCCCACCGCAAGGGCGGCGCTGCCGCTGATGGGGCGGATGAGCACGAGCATGGCCGTCTCCGGCGGAATGCCGAAGAAGGAAAAGACCGGGGCAAAGAAATCGCTCAGAAGCGCCACCGCCCCGGAAGCCCGGAGCATGTGAACCGCTGTCAGCAGCAGAACCAGCGCCGGAAGAATGGTCACAAGGAGTTTCAGCCCGTCCGCGCCGCCCTGAAGGAGAAGGTCGTAGGCGTTTTCCCGCTTCCCGAGAGCCAGCGCCGCCGCCAGAAACAGAAGCACCGGAACAATGTAATCCGTCATTTCCGCCAGACCTTTCCCAGTACCCACGCCGCCGTGACCCCCAGTCCGGCAGAGCACAGGCTCGTGACCCACACTGCCGGGAGAATATCAAAGGGGGTCGCGCAGCCCAGAGCGCTGCGGACAGCCGCCACATTCGCCGGGATCAGCTGGATGGAGGCGGTGTTCAGTACGATCAGACGGCAAAGCTCGTCCGTGGCGGTGCCGCCACGCTTCATCCGCTGCGCTGCCTGAATGCCCATGGGCGTGGCGGCGTTGCCGAGGCCGAGAAAATTCGCACAGATGTTGGCGCTCAGACTTTCCGCGAGGGCAGCGTCCTCATTTGTGCTGGGAAACACCCGGTGCAGCAGGGGGCGCAGAAGCCGGGAGAGCATCCGGGTGATTCCGGCGTGCTCCATCAGCCGCCCCGCGCCCGTCCACAGGCACAGGCTCCCCGCCATGGACAGGGCAAGCTGTATCCCGGCCTGTGCGCCGCTGACCGTGGCCGCCGCCAGCGCGCTGCCGTTGCCCAGAACCAGCGCACAGAGAATGCTTATCAGAACGATGCCCGTCCATATCCAGCTCATGACCATGCGCATTCCTCCTTTAAGGAATCTCTGAATCAATCGTCTTCGGCTGGCGGCGAATCTTTTGCCCCATCCGTGCAGTTCTGAAAGCGGGAAATATTGCGCAGCCGTTGCCAGCGTAAGCTGGCTTACGGATGCGGCATACCCCTTGCGGGTACATACAGTATTCCTCCGCTTCCAGAACTTTCGGCTGAGCCAAAATCTTCTGCCGCCAGCGCTTGCCGATTGAATCAGAGCTTCCTTGAGGCATGGTATGCGGATAAGAAATGGAAAAGAATGGAAATGTTTCGACAAAAATTTCAGTTTGTTGTAAAAAGTATTTGACTATAGTAAATAAAATTAGTATAATGATAATGCAAATAAGCCGCTGGAAAACGAAGGAAGGGAGCTGACCGCAATGAAGTCTACGGGCATTATCCGAAAGGTAGATGAGCTTGGCAGAATCGTGCTACCCATTGAACTGCGCCGCACACTGGACATCGCGGAACGGGACGAGTTGGAGATCTACATGGAAAGTGATCGCATCATCCTGCAAAAGTTCGAGCCGGCGTGCGTTTTCTGTGGTTCTTCCCGAGGGCTGATCTCCTACCGGCAGAAGAACATCTGTCAGGAATGCATCAGAAACATGACGGAATTTTGAAAAAGACCCCGAATGACTTCAAAAGTCATTCGGGGTCTTTTAGGGTCTATCTGAAAACCGTCAACATGCCCAAACAGTGGGTCTTTTTCGCCTGCTGTGCACCATTTTTCCTTGCAATACACAAAGTATTCCTGCGGAAAAATGGCTTCAGCAGGCGAAAAATCCCTCGCTGTTGGTCATATTCCCGGTTTTCAGATAGACCCTAACGCAATATCGTAAACCACATTTTTGGGAAGTCCCAGCTCTGCGGCGGTCTGCTTGACCGCATCCTTGCGGCTGAGCCCCTGAGAAATCAGCTGGGCGACACGGGCGGCGGCATCGTCCTCTGAGGCGGATTCCTTTACCGTTTCCGGCGCGCCCGCGACGATGAGAACGAATTCCCCCTTCGGCGGCGTTTCGGTGTACTTTGTCAGGGCTTCCCCCAGTGTGGTGCGGACGACTTCTTCATGAAGCTTTGTCAGCTCCCGGCACAGACTGACGGGGCGGTCAGCGCCGAAGACTTCCGACATATCCGCCAGCGTGGACACCAGCTTGTGGGGGGCTTCGTAGAAGATCATCGTCCGGGTCTCGGTTCGCAGGGCGTCCAGATGCTCCCGGCGGCTTTTTTTTGCCGTGGAGAGGAAGCCCTCAAAGCAGAACCGGCCGGTGGACTGCCCGGAAATGCTCAGCGCCGTGATGGCGGCGCAGGGACCGGGGATGGCGCAAACGATGATTCCGGCTTCAGCGCACTGCTTGACCAAGTCCTCCCCGGGGTCGGAGATGGCGGGACTGCCTGCGTCGGAGACCAGCGCGCAGGTCTCCCCGGCGAGAATGCGGTCAACGATCCGGTCGCCCTTCGTGGCCTTGTTATGCTCGTAGTAGCTGACAAGGCTTTTTTTGATGCCCAGATGGTTGAGTAGTTTCAGCGTCACCCGCGTATCCTCGGCGGCGATGAAGTCGGCGCTTTCCAGCGTCTCCCGGCAGCGCAGGGAGATATCCCCCAGATTGCCGATGGGGGTCGGGACAAGATACAGCATTCCAGCCATGTGAAACCTCCTAGAGATGGTAAATTCGGCGGTATTGCTCGGTGGGGGCGCCGCTCAAGTCGTGGAGAACGATCTCCTCCCATTTAAGACCGGGCTTTCCGCCCTTGCGCAGCTGAAGCAGGACAAGATTCACCGGGGAATCCGCCTGATGGCGCACAAGGCACAGCCGCTTGGCTTCCAGATTGACCTCCGAACCCCGGACGATCAGCTCGGCCAGCCGTTCCGGACGGTGGACGAGGAAAAAGTCGCCGCCGTATTTCAGCGCCCAAGCGGCGGCCCTGAACAGGTCGGCGGGGGAGCAGGCGTCCTCCCGGCGGGCAAGGGCGGCGGTGCGGCTGGCGGGGCCGCCGAAAAAATAGGGGGGATTGGAGACGCAGACATCAAAGCTTCCCGGAGGAAAACTGCCGGGAACTTGCCGCACATCGACGCATATACTTTCCATGCGGGTCGTCAGGCCGTTGCGGCGGATGTTGTCGATGGCGGCGAGGTGGGCACTCTGAGACAGCTCCACGCCGGTGACGCGGCAGCTTTCATTCACGGCGCACAGAAGCAGCCCCAGTGTGCCGCAGCCGGAGCCGAGATCCAGCACCCGGGCGTTTTTGGGGAGCCTGACAAAATGGGACAGCACCATGGAATCGGTGCTCAAGGGAAAAGCGCCTTCCGGCAGGTTCAGGGTAAATCCGTTGGGTAACTGCTCCATGAATGCCTCCCGTGGTGATATTTACGCTATTATACAACAAAAAATCGGCCTGCGCAAGCACTTGCGCAGGCCAATTCGGGTCTGAGAAAGATTAGCCTTCCTCGATAGCGTCGGCGGGGCACTGATCGGCGCAGGAACCGCAGGAAACGCAGATATCGGGGTTGATCTCGTACTTGCCGTCACCCCCGGAAATAGCCTCGACAGGGCACTGCTCGGCGCAGGAGCCGCAGGCGACGCAGCGGTCAGTAATCGTGTAAGCCATGGTGTTACCTCCATTTATCTAATATGTATTGCACGCCACACAACTAGCGTATCCCCATTGTAACATGGTTTTCCCAAAAAGCAATTCCTTTTTTATAAAAAATTTTTGAATAATTTCTGCCTTGGGTGGTGAGAATTTTCCGGAAAAGGAAAGGGAAAAACCATTAACTCGGGAGGGATACCGTGCATTACGATATACTGACGTCCGACCTGATCCAGCGTGCCGCCCAACTGGCGAGAAGTCTGGGACACAGCTACGTCGGCTCTGCCCATCTGCTGCTGGTGATGGCGCGGGAACCCGGGGCGGTGGGGCAGACCCTCCGGCTTCTGGGCATGGACCCGGACCTGACGGAGGCAATGGCCCGGCTGCTCTACGGGCAGGGGACGCCGGAACTGCCCCTGCCTCAGGGACTGACCGGGGAGTCGCGGGAGCTTCTTCGTGGGGCGGCGCGGGAGGCAAAGCATCTGGGCAGCCGGGAAATTACGCCACAGCATCTGCTGCTGGCGATGGCAAGACGGGAAAACAGCGACGCATATGAGCTTTTGAAGCTCAACGGCATCAGCACCGACGAGCTGTTTACCCATGCGGTGGACTATCTGCACTGGGAGCAGGGCGCTCCCGTGAGAGGAAAAAAGGAGGCGGTCACAACGAAACTTCTGGAGCAGTTCAGTGAAGATCTGATTCTCAAGGCGTCAGGCATGGACCCGGTGATCGGGAGAGAACGGGAGATCGACACGGTCATCGGCATTCTGTGCCGGAAAAACAAGAATAACCCCGCACTGGTCGGCGAGCCGGGGGTGGGAAAAACCGCCATTGCCGAAGGGCTTGCCCAGCGGATGGCGGTGGGCAACGTGCCGCCCCAGTTGAAGGACAAACGGCTGGTGAGTCTGAACATGGCGTCTCTGGTTGCCGGAACCAAGTACCGGGGCGAATTCGAGGAACGACTGCGGGACGTGCTGGGGGAAATCCGCCGCAGCGGAGACGTGATTCTTTTCGTCGATGAAATGCACACCATCGTCGGCGCGGGCGCGGCCGAGGGCGCCATTGACGCGGCGAACATCTTCAAGCCCGCTCTGGGACGGGGCGAGCTGCAAATGCTGGGCGCGACGACCCGGGAGGAATACCGGAAATATATTGAGAAGGACGCCGCGCTGGAGCGCCGGTTCCGCCCGGTGGTGGTGGAGGAGCCGGGGGAGGAGGCAACGCTGGCGATCCTCCGGGCGCTGAAGCCGGGGCTGGAACGGCACCACCATCTGCGGATTTCCGAGGAAGCGGTGAAGGAGGCGGTGCGCCTGTCCCGGCGGTATCTGCCAGACCTGTATCTTCCCGACAAAGCCATCGATCTGTTGGACGAAGGCGCTGCCCGGGCGCGGATGGAGGAAATGCAGCTGTCCCGGGGAGGCCCCGCCAGAAAAGAGCTGGAACAGGAGCTGAACGAAGCGGTACGGGAACGGAAATTTGAAAAGGCCGCCGAGCTGCGGGACAAAATGCAGCACCTGTCGAAGCCCGCCGACGGAAAACGCGCCCGGTGCGTCACCGGGGCGGACATTGCGTGGGTGGTCTCCGCCCGGACGGGAATTCCCGTGGGGCGGCTCACCGCCGGGGAACGGGAACGGCTGCTGGGGCTGGAAGGATTGCTGTCCGCGCAGGTGGTGGGGCAGAGCAAAGCTGTCAGCGCCGTGGCCGAGGCGGTGCGCCGGGGCTACTGCGGCATCCGGGACGGGTCGCGGCCCATTGCGTGCCTGCTGTTCACGGGACCCACCGGCGTGGGAAAGACGGAGCTGTGCCGGGCGTTGGCGCAGGAGGTCTACGGCAGCCGGGACGCCATGATCCGGCTGGACATGACGGAATATATGGAAAAGCAGTCGGTCTCCCGCCTGATCGGCGCGCCTCCCGGGTACGTCGGCTATGAGGAAGGCGGCAAGCTGACGGAGGCGGTTCGCCGCCGCCCCTATTGTCTGGTGCTGATGGATGAGCTGGAAAAAGCCCATCCGGACGTGTTGGGCATTCTGCTGCAAATCATGGAGGAAGGAACGCTGACGGATTCCACGGGGCGGCACGTCAGTTTCAAGAACGCCATTGTGGTCATGACCTCCAACGTAGGCGGTCAGATTCGGGGTGACGGACTGGGCTTCTGCGCCGGGGGACGAAGCGCGGAGATCGGCGAAGCGCTGCAGCAGGCGTTTTCCCCGGAATTTCTGGGACGAATCGACCAGACGGTGTGCTTCGAGCCGCTGGGAGCCGGTGCTCTGGAAGCCATCACGTGGAAATACCTGCGGCAGCTTCAGGAGCGGACGGCGGCGCTGGGGACCCAGCTTCTGCTGCCCCCGGAACTGGCGACGGAGCTGTTGAAAAAGCGCCCCGGAAAGGATGGCGCCCGACAGATCCGCCGCCTTGTGCAGACCGAGGTGGAGGGGCCACTGGCGAGCTACCTGCTGCGCTGCGGGAAGAAACCCGCACGGGTCAAGCCAAAACTGGAGGACGGAAAGCTGGTTTTTTGACGCTCTGGGGCGCGGTGAAGGCGTGGTTATCTGAAATGAAGCTGAGAAAACGCCTGTTTTATTAGAACAAATATGCGAATATTCCCCGATTTCTGGCGGAAATCGAAAAATCCCTGAGAAAAAGATTGATTTTTTCCCTTGCGGGTAGTATACTGTCTCTACATGGAGCAAAAGGGCAGTAAAGTGGAGCGAAAGGGAGGTGAGCGCCGTGATCGGGAAATATCCTGCGAAGCTGGACGAAAAGAGCCGCCTGTTCGTGCCATCCAAGCTGAGGGCGGAGCTGGGGGACACCTTTTTTGTCACCCTCGGCGTCAACTGCGGTCACCGTTGTCTCACCGTCTACACTGCCGAGGAATGGAAGCGCCTTTCGGATAACTACAATGCCATGAGCATTTCCCAGCGCTCCGGCGCAACCAGCCTGATTTTTATGAACGCCGCCGAATGCAGCCCGGATAAGCAGTACCGTTTCAGCCTGACGCAGTTTCTTCTCAGCTACGCCGGAATTGACCGGGAGGTCATGATCGTCGGCCGGGCGGGACAGGCGGAGATCTGGGACGCTAAGGAATTCGCCGACTTTGAGCGGGAGAACCTGACCCCGGAGAAGCTGTTGGCATCCCTGGAGGCGATCGGCCTATGAGTGAATTTCATCATGTTTCCGTGCTTCTGGAAGAGTGCATCCAGGGGCTTGCCATCAAGCCCGACGGCATTTATGTGGACGGAACGTTAGGCGGCGCGGGACATTCCAGCCGCATTGCCGCGAAGCTCACAACCGGGCGGCTCATCGGCATCGACCGGGACAACGTGGCGCTGGAAGCGGCGGCGGAACGGTTGAAGCCCTATGAAGACCGGGTCACGCTGGTTCACGCCAATTTCTGCGACATGGATGAGGCGCTCGAGAAACTGGGCATCGACAAGGTGGACGGCATTCTGTTGGATTTGGGGGTTTCCTCTCCCCAGCTGGACGACGGGCAGCGGGGCTTTTCCTATATGACGGACGCGCCGCTGGATATGCGCATGAACGGCGAGGACGTCCGGGACGCCCGTCAGATCGTGAACACATGGTCTTACGAGGAACTCAAGCGTATTTTGTATGATTACGGCGAGGAGCGTTTTGCGCCCCGGATCGCCGCGGCCATTTGCCGCCGCAGGGAGCAGGCGCCTATCGAGACGACGCTGGAGCTGGTGGACGTGATCAAAAGCGCCATGCCCGCTTCCGCTCTGCGGGAGAAGCAGCACCCGGCCAAGCGAAGCTTTCAGGCCATCCGCATCGCCGTCAACGACGAGCTGGGGGCGGTGGAAACGGTGATGGAAAAGGCCGTTCCGCTGCTGAATCCCGGCGGACGGCTGGCGGTGATCACCTTCCATTCTCTGGAAGACCGCATTGTGAAAAACGCCATGGCGGAGGCGGCGAAGGGCTGCACGTGCCCGCCCAGTTTCCCGGTCTGCGTCTGCGGCAAGAAGCCTCAGGTGCGGATCGTGACCCGCAAGCCCATCGTTTCCGGGGAAGAAGAACTGGAACGGAATCCCAGAGCACGCAGTGCCAAACTGCGTATCTGCGAAAAACTATAAATTATAACAGGCAAATTGCCGGAAAGGGGATAGAATGATGACGGAAAAGCCCAAAATTCAGTACATTGGTCAGTTCTATGTCCCCGGCAGCGAGGCGCAGGTGCTTGCGCCGAAGAAAAAGAAGAAAAAGGCCAAAACAAAGCTCCCGATTGCCAAGGAGGAGCAGGTAAAGGCGATCTATATCGACCCCGTGGCGCTGATTGGCATCACGGTGGCGGTGGTGATGCTGGCGGTCATGGTGGTGGGAGCATTGCAGCTGCGCAGCGACTGGGCGCAGTATGAGCAGATGTCCAACTACGTCTCCCGGCTGAACCAAAACAACGCCGAGCTGGAGCGCACCTATCGGGACGGCTACGATCTGGAGGACATCCGGGACAAGGCGCTGGCGCTCGGCATGGTGCCGGTGGAGGAAGTGCAGAGCAGAACCATCACCGTCACACTCTCCCAGCCGAAGCCGGAACGGACGCTCTGGGACGACATCGTCTGGTTCTTTGGCGGCCTGTTCGGGGACGCGGAAGCTTCTTTCGGCTGAGCGGCAAATGTATGGCTTTCCCTGCATAAAGTCCGCCCTTCCTCATAAAGTAAGATAGCAGCTGCACTGGGCGGCGAGGGATTCCCTTGCTGCCCAAAGTTGTATCTTGACGGAAAGGCCGGTGGCTTATGGGGAGGAAGAAGCGGGAATTTAATCGCCTGCGGCTGGACAGCGGCCAGCACAGGCGCATCATGCTGGTATCCGCGCTGCTGGGGGCGCTGGCCTTCCTGCCGGTGGGGCTGCGGCTGTACAGCCTGATGGTGACGAACTACGATTATTATTCCTCCCTCGCTCTGCGCAACCAGACCCGCACGACGACGGTGACCGCCGACCGCGGGGACATCTTCGACCGGAATATGAATATTCTGGCGACCTCCGTCAGCGTGGAAAATGTGTATCTCGACCCCCACGAGCTGAAGCAGTCCAAGGCGGATATTCCCGAAATTGCCCGGACGCTGGGAGAAATCCTGGGAAAAGACCCCGTCTGGATCGAGGAACAGGCGGCGGACATCAGGCGGCGCTACAAGCAGGTTGGCACCCGCATTGACGAGGAAACCGCCGGAATCATCCGGGACTACATCAATGAAAAGGGCATTTCCGGCATTCATCTGGAACCCACCTCCCGGCGGGTCTACCCCTATGAGACCCTTGCGGCCCAAGTCGTCGGCTTCACCAACGCATCCAACGAGGGCTGCGAAGGAGTGGAGGCCGCTTACAACAGCTTTCTCGCGGGCAGCACGGGCAGAGTCATCACCACAAAGGGCAATAACGAAATGGATATGCCCTTTTCCTATGAAAACTACGTTTCCTCCCGGCAGGGGGACAGCGTGATCTTAACGCTGGACGCCACGGTGCAGGCGTGCCTTGAAAAGCAGCTTTCCGCCGCCATCGCCCGCTATGACGTCCAGAACGGCGCCTTCGGGCTGGTGATGAACTGCAAGACGGGAGAAATCCTCGCCATGGCTACGCTGGGCAGCTATGACCCCAACAACTATCTGGAAATCGCCGACGAGGGAACGGCGGCGCAGCTGGAAGAAATGAAACGGGTCTACCTCGCCGAGCCGGAGGGGAGCGAAGCCTACGAGGCTGGGAAGACGGCCTACGGGGAAGCCCTCTCCGCCGCCCGATTGAAGCAGTGGCGCAACCGGGTGATCTCCGACGGCTATGAGCCGGGTTCTACCTTCAAGGTGCTGACCATGTCGGCGGCGCTGGACTGCGGCGCGATCGACCTGAATACCCCTTTCCACTGCTCCGGTTCTGAGCAGATTCCGGGACGTGCCCAGCGGCTCCACTGCTGGCGCTCCACGGGACACGGGGCGGAAAAAACGCCTCAGGCGCTGCAAAATTCCTGCAACATCGCCTTCGCCCACATCGCCCTGAAGCTGGGCGGGGAGCGGTTTTATGAATACGTCAAAAACTTCGGGGTGCTGGAAAAAACCGGCATCGACCTCGCAGGAGAGAGCAAGGGCGTCTTTTTCGACAAGGCGCTGGTCACGGACACAGACAAATGGGGGACGGCGTCCCTGACCTCCGGTTCTTTCGGACAGACCTTCAAGATCACCCCTTTACAGCTGGTGCGGGCGATCTCCTCTGTGGTCAACGGCGGACAGCTGATGGAGCCATACATCGTCTCGGAGATTCTGGACGCCGACGGCAGCACGGTGATGAAGGCGGAGCCGACGGTGGTGCGCAGAACCATTTCGGGGGAGACCTCCGACACGATGCGCACCCTCATTGAGTCCGTCGTTACGGAGGGAACGGCAAAAAATGCCAAAGTTGCCGGTTTTTCCATCGGCGGAAAGACCGGAACCAGTGAAAAAATTGACGTTTTTGACGAGAATGGCCAGCGCGTGCAGGATAAAATCGTATCTTTTGTGGGGATTGCGCCTATGGACGATCCGGAGTATATTATACTTGCCGCATTGGATACACCGTCCCGGACAACGGGAATTTACATTTCCGGCGGCGTCATGGCGGCGCCCACCGTGGGCGCGGTGATGGCGGACGTGCTGCCATACTTAGGCGTGAAGCAGTCCTTTTCCGAGGACGATCTTGCGGGAAAGCAGATCGTCATGGAGGATCTGACCGGCATGACGGCGAAGGAAGCCCAGTCGCTTCTGAAAAAAGAAGGGCTGACGGCGGCAATTTCCGGCAGCGGCGAAACGGTGACGGGGCAGATCCCGTCTCCCGGACAGACCGTTCCCGGGGGAAGCCAGGTGCTTCTGTTTCTGGGGCAGACCCCGGAGCCGGAAACGGTGAAGGTCCCCGATTTTTACGGCATGAACCGTCAGCAGGCCAGCGACGCCGCGGGCGCGCTGGGGCTGTACATTCTGGTGACGGGGAACGATGAAATTTCCACCGGCGTGACCGTGACGGCGCAGAACGTGGCCAAGGATACCGAGGTTCCCGCGGGAACGACGATCACGCTGGTATTCGCGGATACCGCGGCCAGAGACTGACAACGGAGGATAAATATGAAGCTGAAGGAACTTTTGACGGGCATTTCCGTTCTGGAATGCACCGCAGACCCGGAGCTTGAAATCAAAGAGATTTTTTACGATTCCCGGAAGGTGACCCCGGGCAGCCTGTTTGTGGCCGTGTCCGGCTTTGCTGCCGACGGAAATAAATTTATTCCCATGGCAGCGGAAAAGGGCGCGGCGGCGGTGGTCACAGCGAAGAAGCCGGAGACGGATATTCCCTATGTTCTGGTGGAATCCGACCGGCTGGCGCTGGCGCTGCTGGGGTGCAATTTCTTTGACCGCCCGGCGGAGCATATGACCATGATCGGCATTACCGGCACCAACGGAAAAACGTCCTCCACGCTTCTTCTAAAGCAGGTTCTGGAAACCTGTCTGGGGGCGAAGGTGGGGCTGATCGGCACCATGGCCAATATGATCGGGCAGGAGACCATCCCCACCGAGCGAACCACCCCGGAGAGCTTTGAATTGCAGGCGCTGTTCGCAAAAATGCGGGACGCGGGCTGCACCCATGTGGTGATGGAGGTTTCCAGCCATGCCATTTCCTTGGAGCGCATCGGCGGCATTCATTTTGACGTCGCCGCCTTTACCAACCTGACGGAAGACCATCTGGACTTCCACAAGACCATGGACGCCTATTGCGAAGCCAAGGCTGAGCTGTTCCGCCGCTGCCGTCTGGCGGTGGTCAATGTAGACGACAGCTATTCGGACAGGATTCTCGCGGCGGCCGCCTGCCCGGTGCTGACCACCGGCGTACACCGTCCCGCCGATCTGCGGGGCGAGGACTTGGAGCTTCTGGCGCAGGGCATTCGCTTTATGGCCGTATCCGGCGAGGAACGGGCGGCGGTGTCTCTGCCCATCCCCGGAAAGTTCACCGTCTACAACGCGCTGACGGTTATGGGTATCGCAAAGCAGCTGGGCATTTCCCTGACGGACTGCGCCGCCGCACTGAAAACGGCCTCCGGCGTCAAGGGCAGGGTGGAGGTAGTCCCCGCCCCCGGAAAGCCCTACAGCATCCTCATTGACTATGCCCACACCCCCGACGGACTGGAAAACGTGCTTTCCTCCGTGAAGGATTTCTGCAAAGGCCGGGTCATCGCGGTATTTGGCTGCGGCGGCGACCGGGACCCCATGAAGCGGCCCATTATGGGACATATCGGCGTGAAGCTGTCGGACTTTGCCGTCATCACCTCGGATAACCCCCGCACGGAAGACCCCATGGCCATCATCGAGGACATCTTGACAGGGGTAAAACAGGAAGACGGGGAATATATTGTTATCGAAGACCGGCGCGCGGCCATCAGATATGCTATGGACATTGGGAAAAAAGATGATATAATTATTCTGGCAGGAAAGGGCCATGAGACCTATCAGGACATCGGCGGCGTAAAGCGCCACTTGGATGAACGGGAAGAGGTTGCCGCCCACCTGCGGGAAAAAGAGGAAACGGCATGGGAAAATTAACGCTCAGACAGGCCGCCGAGTGGTGCGGCGGTGTGGTGGAAGAAAAATACGCGGACGTCGAATTTTTAGGCGCGGCCAATGACACCCGGGTCATGCAGCCGGGGCAGCTGTTTATCGCGCTTCAGGGCGCGCGGGACGGCCACGACTTCATCAAAAAGGCTATGGACAGGGGCGCTGCGGCGGCTCTGTGCAGCCGCAAGGTGGGGGACTACCCCGCGATCTATGTGGACGACCCCCGCATTGCTTTGGGGAGAATCGCCCGGGAAGAACTGAAACGCATCGGCGCAAAGGTGGTGGCGGTCACCGGCTCCGTGGGCAAGAGCACCACGAAGGAAATGGTCGCTGCCGTGCTGGAACAGGCTTTCGTCACCAGTAAGACCCCGGCCAACCACAATAACGACATCGGAATGCCCATGGCGGTGCTTGCCATGCCGGAGAATACCGAGGTCGCGGTGCTGGAAATGGGCATGAACCATTTCGGCGAAATTGCCTACCTGTCCCAGATCGCAAGACCGGACGTGGCCGTTATCATCAACATCGGCACCGCCCACATTGAATTTCTGGGCACGCAGGAGGGAATTCGGCAGGCGAAAATGGAGATCGTGGAGGGCATGACCCCTCACGGGATGCTCCTGCTCAACGGCGACGATTTTCTCCTGCGCAATCTGGACAAGGAGCCGCAGCAGCGGGTTACATACTTCGGTTCCTCCGAAGGCTGTGCCGTCCGGGCGTTTGACGTCAATCAGGACGGCGACTATCTGCGCTTCCGGGTGGAGGCCGGGCGGCTGTCCTTCCCGGTGAAGATGCTGCTGGAAGGCGAGCACTACGTCAACGACGCCCTGGCGGCGGTGACGGTCGGCCTGAAGCTGGGGGTGCTGCCCGAAAAGATTCAGGCGGGGCTTTCCCAGTTCCGGAACATTTCCGGCCGTCAGGAGATCATCCAGTTTGGAGGCATGACCATCATCAAGGACTGCTACAACGCAGGCCCCGAGTCCATGGCGGCGGCGCTGGCCGTCCTTGGAAAGAAGCAGGGGCGGCGGATCGCGGTGCTGGGGGATATGCTGGAACTGGGGGACTGCACGCAGGCGGAGCACTACCGGGTGGGCAGGATCGCCGCGGAGAATGCGGATTTTGTCTTTGCCTACGGCCCCAATTCCGGGCGCATTATCAGTGGAACCATCACCGGCGGTATGCCGGAGACCCGGGGAAGAGCCTTTACGAACCGGGAGGAGCTGGTCGCGGCGCTGAAACGCACGGCAAAGCCCGGCGACGTGCTGCTGTTCAAGGCCAGCCATGGTATCCATCTGGAACAGGTTATCGATGCGTTCTTAGGCGAAGAGAAGTAACGGAGGAAGAAGTCATGACAAGAATCTTGATTACGGCGGCGGCGGGCTGCATCCTGACCGGCGGCATTGGGTATCTGCTGCTGCCGGTGCTGCGGGCGCTGAAAGCCGGACAGTCCATTCGGGAGATCGGCCCCACATGGCACAACAGCAAGGCCGGCACCCCCATGATGGGCGGACTGATGTTCATTTTCGGGACAATTCTCTGCCTGGTGGGCAATTTCCCCGCCATGAGCGATGATTCCCCGTTTTATGTGCTGGCGCTTGCCCTGTGCTTCGGCCTCATCGGGTTTCTGGACGATTTTACCAAGGTCAAATTCCACCGGAATCTGGGTCTGACGACGCTCCAGAAGGCCATGCTGCAAATGGCGGTATCGGCGCTGTTCCTGTACGCCATGTACCGTTCCGGCTTTATGGATACCCATCTGTACATTCCCTTCGTGAATGTGAGCTTCCAGCTGCACCCCATCGTCTATATTTTCTTTGCCATGTTCGTCATGGTGGGGACGGACAACGCGGTGAACCTCACCGACGGTGTGGACGGCCTGTGCGCCAGCATCACCCTGCCTGTGATGATATTCTTTACCGCTGCGGCCGCCGCCATGGGCAAATACGATCTGGCACTGCTGCCCGCGGCTCTGTCGGGCGGGCTGGTCGCATACCTCTTTTATAACTGGCATCCGGCCAAGGTCTTCATGGGAGACACCGGCTCGCTGTTCTTAGGCGGCGTGGTGTGCGCCATGGCCTTCGCGCTGGAAATGCCCCTGATTCTGATTCTGATTGGCTTCGTGTATGTCTGTGAAGCCATGTCCGATATTTTGCAGGTCTCCTATTTCAAGGCGACCCACGGCAAGCGCCTGTTCAAGATGGCGCCCATCCACCACCATTTTGAAATGTGCGGCTGGAAGGAAGAAAAAATCGTGCTGGTATTCGCCGGTGTGACGGCAGCCATGTGCGTGCTGGCCTGGTTCGGCATCGTCGGTCTCGTCGGTTAATTATCCACTCCTGAAAGGAAGTATCTTATGGCGTCGGAGCGTGACCTCCATGCCAAAGAGAAACGCCGCCCGGGACTTTCCCGGACGGGGGAAAGCGTCGATTACCCCTTTTTGCTGCTGGTGCTTCTGCTGCTGACGGTGGGACTGGCTATGCTGTATTCGGCAAGCTACGCCCAGAGCGAATACGACACCAGCTACGAAATTTCCACAAAATATCTCCAGAAACAGGCGGTTTGCGCCGCGATCGGTCTTGCCGCCATGTTCTTTTTCAGCCGGATACCCACGGGCGTCTGGTACCGGTTCGCATGGCCGCTGTACGGCGTGAGTATCGCGCTGCTGCTGAGCGTCCTCGTCATCGGCGAGGAGGTCAACGGCGCGCGGCGCTGGATCAATCTGGCGGGCATTCAGTTTCAGCCCTCCGAGATCGCGAAATTCACTATGATCCTGCTGTTTGCCCGGCTGACCCGGCTGTACGGGCAGGACGCGAAAACCTTCCGCCACGGCGTTCTGGGCTTCGGTCTGGCGCTGATGGGAATTCTGGTTCCGCTGGCACTGGAAAAGCACCTGTCGGCCATTATGCTCATGGGCATGGTGGCGGTGGTGATGATGTTCGTGGCGGGCACCCGAACCAGATGGCTTCTGGCCGGGGCGGGGGCTGCCGCCGTGTTCGTGGTCGTCTACATCAGCTTTATGGGCTACGCCGGCGACCGGGTCACCGCGTGGCTCCACCCGGAGCTTGACCCGGGAGACACCGGATACCAGATCTTGCAGTCGCTGTATGCCATCGGCTCCGGCGGGCTGTTCGGGCTGGGCTACGGCAAGTCCCGGCAGAAATATCTGTACCTGCCTTTTCAATATAATGACTATATCTTTGCGGTGATCTGCGAGGAGCTGGGACTGGTGGGGGCAATGGCAATCGTTGCGCTGTTTGCCGTCACCATCCTGCGGGGCTACTGGATCGCGCTGAACGCCCGTGACCGGTTTTCCACCGTCCTTGCGGCGGGACTGGTGACGCTGATTGCGGTGCAGACCATTCTGAACCTGTGCGTAGTCACAAACCTGCTTCCCTCCACCGGCATTGCACTGCCGTTTTTTTCCTATGGCGGCACGGCGCTGGCGGTGAATCTGGGGGAAATGGGCATTGTTCTGGGCATTTCCAGAGGGCGAAACCGGAGAAAAATACAGGAGGCATGACCTATGAATCTGATTTTTACCTGCGGCGGCACGGCGGGACACATCAACCCGGCCATCGCGGTTGCCAATATGATGCGGGAACGCCACCCGGACTGCAATATCCTCTTTATCGGCGCAAAGGGGCACATGGAGGAAAAACTGGTGCCCCAGGCGGGGTATGACCTGAAATGTCTGGAAGGTTCCGGCCTCAGCCGGGGAAAGAACCTGACCGCAGTGAAAAAGAACCTCCACGCAGTGAAATGCGTGCGGGAGGGTGTGAAGGCGTGCAAGAAGATTTTCCGGGAATTCAAGCCTGATGTGGTCATCGGCACCGGCGGCTATGCCAGCTTCCCGGCGCTGTACGCCGCCCAGTCCATGGGTATTCCCACCTGCGTCCACGAGAGCAACGCCGTCCCCGGCGTCACCACCCGTCTGGCGGCGAACAAGGCCAGCCGGGTGCTGGTGGCCTTTGAGGAAAGCGTCCGCCACTACAAGCACCCGGAAAAGGTGGAGGTCGTGGGAATGCCTGTGCGCAGAGAGTTCATTTTCGACACAAAAGAGGAAGCGAGAAAGGAGCTGGGCTTGAGCGGCTTCGTGGTCGTCTCCGCCTTCGGCAGTCAGGGCGCGAAGGTCATGAACGAGACCATTGCGGACATGATGCCTCTGGAGCAGGCCGACGGCTTCCCCTTCCACCACATCCACGCCACCGGCAGCTTTGGTAAGGAGTGGATGCCCAAGCGGGTCATGGATAACGGCGTGGACTGGAAAAACTGCCCGGCGCTGGATATCCGGGAGTATATTTACGACATGCCCACTGTCATGGCGGCGGCGGATATCGTCATCGGCCGGGCGGGCAGCGCCACCTGCAATGAGATCGGCGCTTCCGGCACGCCCTGCATTCTGATTCCCTCGCCCAATGTGACGAACAACCATCAGGAAAAGAACGCCCGTGTGCTGGAAGCGGCGGGCGGCGCGGTGGTGGTGCTGGAAAAGGACTGCACGCCCGGGAAGCTGTATGAGCTGATCCGGTCGCTGCTGGCGGACGAAGACCGCCGCAGGGAGATGTCCCGGAAGCTGCACACGATGGTTCGGTTGGATTCCGCAGAGCGGATCTGTGATATTGTGGAGCAGCTGACCCAAAGCGAAAAATAACCCGCCTTACCCCAGGAGGAACACTATGGATACAACACAGGATAGCCGGGAAAACGGCGGAAAGCGCCGTCCGCAGACAGGCGGGCAGAATCGCGCTTCCCAGCGCCCCGGACAAAGCGCCCCGGAGCAGCGCCCCCGCCGCGCAGCGGAACAAAGCGCTCAGGAGCGCCCCCGCCGTCCGGCAGAGCAGGGGACTCAGGAGCGCCCGCGCCGCGCACCAGAGCAGAACGCCCCGGAACAGCGCCGCCGCGCAGCGGAACAGAGCACTCAGGAGCGGCCCCGTCGCGCACCAGAGCAAAGCGCACAGGAACGCCCCCGCCGCCCGGTAGAGCAAAGCACGCAGGAGCGTTCTCGCCGTGCAGCAGAACAAACCGCCCCAGAACAGCGCCGCCGTGCGCCAGAGCAGAGCGCACAGGAGCGCCCCCGCCGTGCGCCAGAGCAGAACGCTCAGGAGCGTCCCCGTCGCGCGCCGGAACGGGACGCTCAGAGACGCCCCACCCGGCAGGAAGAACCTGACCGTCCGGCCAAAAGGGAAGCGCAGCCCCGTCAAAGAGCCGGAGAAGAAGCCGCAGCACGTCAGCGTGCAAAGCACCCCGCCGATTCCCGGAGGGGCGCACCCCGCCGCAAGCCCGTGGACGATGATGTCCCCAACAGGAAGCGCGCCTACGGAAACAGCAAGCCCAAAAAGAAATCGGCGCTGACCATGCTTGCCGAGACGCTCATGAGCGCAAAGAACCGCCCGAAGAAGCGAACCTCCCGGCGAACCGAAAGCAGCCGCCCGAAAACGCCTACACCCGCCGTGATCTATACCCAGCCCCTGCCCTTCAACCGCGACCGGCTGATCGTCCAGCTGATAACGGTGACGGCGGTGGTTCTGGCCATCGTCATGGGACTGTCGGTATTCTTCAAGGTGGAGACCATCACGGTCACCGGCGCGGATACCTACAGCGCGTGGGCAGTGCGGGAAGCCTCGGGCATTTCCGAGGGAGACAAGCTCCTGACCTTCAGCAAAATCCGCGCCGCCAGCCAGATTATGGCAAATTTGCCCTATGTCAAGGGCGTGCGGATTGGTATAAAATTGCCGGATACGGTCAATATTATGATCGAAGAGGAGAGCGTGGTCTATGCCATCAAGTCCAGCGACGGACAGTGGTGGATGATGGACTCCGACGGCAGGGTCGTGGAGCAGGCGAATAATGCCAAGGCGGCCACGGCCACGCAGGTTCTGGGCGTCACGCTGGAAGCCCCCACGGTCAACGAAAAGGGCGTCGCCACGGAGATGACCCCTAGTGAGACCAACGAACTGGGAGAGCTGATCCCGGTGACGACCACCGGCGCCCAGCGCCTGACTGCCGCGCTGCAGATCCTCAAGGCGCTGGAAAACAACGACATCGTGGGCGAAGCCGCCAGCGTGGACGTGACCAGCACCGAGGATATTATCCTCTGGTACGGCACCCGGTATCAGGTCAATCTGGGCGACACATCCCGCCTCGATTACAAGGTTGACTGCATGAACGACGCCATTTTGCAGATGAGCGACTACCAGAGCGGCGTTCTGGACATCAGCTTCACCATCTGGCCGAATCAGGTGGGCTATACGCCTTTCGCATGATGTTATTATTTTGTAAATAATTTGCCGAAATGCCAGATTTTCTATTGACCAAATCGGGTTTTCGGGATAGAATGGGAAAGTACAGATGCAAAATTCAGGCAGCAGCGGCTCCGCCGTGTCTGCGAAAGATACATAGGAGGAAGAGATTATGTCCGAAACTATACAGGATCGCGTTGTGAAAATCAAGGTGATCGGTGTCGGCGGCGCCGGCAACAATGTTATCAACCGCATGATCGATGCCGGTGTAGGCGGCGTGGATTTCGTCGTGGTCAACACCGATAAGCAGGATCTGAATAAATCCGTCTGCAAGAACAAGATTCAGATCGGCGAGAAGCTGACCGGCGGCATGGGCGCAGGCTCCAAGCCCGAGATTGGCAAGAAGTCCGCCGAGGAGTCCCGGGCTGCCATTTCCAAGGCACTGGAAGGCACGGACATGGTCTTTATCACCGCCGGTATGGGCGGCGGCACCGGCACCGGCGCGGCTCCCATCGTGGCCGATCTGGCTCACGAGGCCGGTATCCTCACGGTCGGCGTTGTCACCAAACCCTTCAAGTTCGAGGGCGCGAACCGGATGCGTCAGGCCGAGCAGGGCATCACCGATCTCAGCGGCAAGGTCGATTCTCTGATCATCATTCCCAACGACCGGTTGAAATACGTCACCGACCAGAAGATCACCTTCGCCAACGCCTTCGGCATCGCCGACGATGTGCTGAAGCAGGCCGTGACCTCCATTTCCGAGCTGGTGGGCTTCTGCAAGAACGTCATCATCAATCTGGACTTTGCCGACGTGTCCGCCGTCATGAAGAACGCCGGACGCGCCCACATGGGCGTCGGCACCGCTTCCGGCAGGGAGAAGGCCGAGCAGGCCGCTACGGCCGCCGTTTCCAGCCCGCTGCTGGAGACCTCCATCAATGGCGCCACCGGCGTGCTGGTGAACGTTACCGGCTCCAACGAGATGACTTTGGACGACGTGGAGACCGCTGCCGGGATCGTGCAGGAAGCTGCCAACCCCGACGCCAACATCATCTTCGGCGCTACCATTTCCGACGAATTTCAGGATGAAATGCGCGTGACCGTAATCGCCACCGGCTTCGAGATGAAGCCCGAGAGCTTCGCCCCCAGCGCCGGCGCGGACAAGACCGCCCGACCCAGCAAGCCCAGCTTTGTCCCCGACGACATTGATACCCCCGTGGCCGCTTCCAAGCAGCCCACCAAGCCGGCGGACATGAGCGACATCGACGAGATTTTCAGCATTTTCAAGCGCTGATAAAATTGGGATAATGTACCGCATCCCGTCCCTTTCGGGACGGGATATTTGCTGTAGCGGGGAGGAAAGCTATGGGTGCCTATGAAGCGCTGGCGGCCAGCTACGACCGCCTGACCAATGACGTGAATTACGGGGCGATTGTGGCCTTTTATGAGGAAATTCTGAAAAAAGAGGGGTTAAAGCCCCGGACGGCGGTCGATCTTGCCTGCGGCACCGGCTCGGTGTCGGCGATCCTTGCCGGGAAGGGGCTTTCCGTCATTGGCGTGGACATGTCCGAGGAAATGCTCACCGCCGCCCAGCAAAAATGCGCAGACCTGCCAAACCCGCCCCGCTTCGTCCGCCAGAGCCTGCAAAGGCTGTGCCTTCCCAGAGGCGTCGACCTCGCCGTCTGCGCGCTGGACAGCCTCGACTATATCACGAACCCGGAGGACTGCAAAGAGGCCATCCGGCGGGTCTGGAAGGCACTGAACCCCGGCGGAATTTTCATTTTCGACGTGAACACCCCGGAAAAACTCCGCGCCATGGACGGTCAGGTGTTTCTGGACGAGGACGACGACGTTTACTGCGTCTGGCGTGGCGAATTTGACGAAGAAAGCAATATCTGCTCCTACGGCATGGATTTGTTCCAGCGCCGGGGGGAAACGTGGGTTCGTTCTTTTGAAGAACACAGGGAGTATGCCTACTCTCAGGAGCAGCTGACAGCCTACTTAAAAGCTGCGGGCTTCACCCACATTGCGGTCTACGCCGACCGCCGTTTTGAAGCGCCGGGGGCGGGGGAGCAGAGGGTATATTTTAAGGCGAGAAAGGGAAAAATAAAATGAAGGATTACTTAGTCCGGGGCATGAGCATGGACGGCTTTGTGAAGGCCGTGGCCATCCGCTCCACGGAGCTTGTGCGCCGGGGTGCCCAGATTCAGAAAACGACGCCCAACGCCACTGCGGCCTTTGGACGCTGCCTGACGGCGGCTTCCATGATGGGAAATATGCAGAAGGTGGAGGACGGCTCCATGACGCTGCAGGTGCGGGGCGGCGGCCCCATCGGCACCATCACCGTGGTGTCCGATTCCGTGGGCAATGTCCGGGGCTGCGTCACCGAGCCGCGGGTGCCGCTGGTGGAGAAATACCCGGGAAAGCTGGACGTGGGTGCGACCGTCGGCACTGACGGCACGCTGACGGTCATCCGCGACCTGCAAATGAAGGAGCCGTATATCGGCTCGACCCAGCTGGTCTCCGGCGAGATCGGGGACGACGTGACCGCCTATTTCGCCCAAAGTGAGCAGACGCCCACGGCCTGCGCCCTTGGCGTGCTGGTTGACCGCGACCAGAGCGTAAAGGTGGCAGGTGGTTATCTGCTGCAGCTGCTGCCCGGCGCACCGGACGAAGTGATCGACACGCTGGAAAAGGGCATTTCCCGGGCTGGGGCGGTGACGCCCATGCTGGAAGCGGGCATGACCCCGGAGGACATCCTGGGGCAGGTCTGCGGAAGTCTCGGCGTGGCGTTTCTGGAAACCACCGAGGTGACGTACAAGTGCTACTGCACCCGTGAGCGGGTGGAGCGCGCCCTGATAAGCCTTGGCAGGAAGGAACTGGAGGAGATCCGGCAGGAGGGCAAGACTTTCCCGGTAGAGTGCCAGTTCTGTGACGCGGTTTACAGCTTCACGCCGGAGGATATTGGAAAACTGCTGGAAAAAATTTGATATTCGGCGGAAAAATGGTGGGAAACGGTGATTGCCCCTAAGCAAAATTCCATAGAAAAAAACGGAAAAAATGCTTGACAAAAAAGGGGTTTCTGTGTATAATAAACCACGTCGCTGAGGTGAAGAGCCGACGGCGGCGCTGTTTGGGAGCATAGCTCAGCTGGGAGAGCACATGCCTTACAAGCATGGGGTCACAGGTTCGAGCCCTGTTGTTCCCACCATTTATCTGGCCCGGTGGTGCAGTCGGTTAGCACGCCAGCCTGTCACGCTGGAGGTCGACGGTTCGAGTCCGTTCCGGGTCGCC
>ENA-UEQO01000185-UEQO01000185.1-human-gut-metagenome-genome-assembly--contig:-NODE-185-length-70938-cov-7.541610_pt1 | contig 70938 bp, 45 predicted proteins | sample MGYA00242938_ERZ507940 | MGnify/ENA primary metagenome ERZ507940 (study PRJEB26167, sample SAMN06115517) | human gut metagenome | host: Homo sapiens | place: China:Chongqing | collected 2014-12-03... | reverse complement strand
AAGGCGTTACGGAATGTTAACGATCGTATCTTTTTTCTCCGTTTCGTATCGCTTTTCGGTTAGAAATTTCCTCCTCGAGGCGGTCTGCATACTTGCGCAACATTTCACGATGACGTTCGCAGGGCACAAACCCTTCCATGTCTGCCCGGGGGGTTTCTTTCAGCCGTTCGCTCCCTTTCCGGATAATCGTCACCGCCTGAGCGAATTTCTCCCGGTCGTCCCTGATTTTATCCAGACAGGGACTTTCTTCGGGACGCTCGAACGACACCTGCGGCCCCAGTTTCCGCCAATATCCGTTCAATTGCCAGAAATTTATTCCCGTCAGGCTACCCAGCGTTTTCAATTCTTCGTTATTCAGCGGACTGCGCCCCGCCATATGATCGGGATAAGCCGATTCGTATTCCGGATAATACACTCCGTTCAAATCCATCCACGCGTAAAGCACCTGCTTTTCCCGTTCGTTCAGTTTCACCTTATGGTGGCGCGAATCGATAATCTCCGTCAGCTTGCTGGCATGCGATCCCCAGCTATACGGCTGCTGTATGGCCGCAGGCCCTCCTCCCACCAGTTTCACCGCTTTTTTCACATACAAATCCACATAGGCGGCATTGAAAAACGGATTCCGGTCGGAAGCGAGCACCAGCTTATCCCGGTTTTCCCGGTCGAAATCGTGGCACTTCACACAATGCTTGTCCAGAATCGGCTGCACCTGCCCGGTAAACGAAAAACGGACGGGCTCTTTCCCCTGCCATCCGCCCAGCGCATGCGGCGCATGCTGCAAAGCCTGCAAACGATTCGAAGCGGGCACAGGCACGCTCAACCGGTTTTCATGGCATCCCACACAGCCGTTCACCTCTCCCGAAAGCGCGATCGTACCGCTACGCATTGATTGAATCATCTTTTTATCCTTATCCAGCAACTGGAAATATACAAATTTTCCGGCAGGCACCTTAAAATAAGCCGATCCATCCGCTTCCACAGGCACTTCCCCTAAAATCACCTTATTCTCAAAGCTATGCCAATTCATGCCGGGAGCCTGCTCGCCCTGACCGTTCCAGCCTCCGTTCGTCCACGTCCGTTTTTCCGGCGATTCCACCACCCGCAAATATTTCACGCTTCCCGGCTCTACCCCCGTCATGTGAGTACCCTCGTACACATTCTGCACATAATAAGTGCCCGGTTCTCCCGAATAATTCCGGTTTTGCGGAATGGCAAAAGGTTTATGGCGCGGCGCCACCGGCATCGGATCGAACAGATCCCGTTCCCCCTCCAGCAGCAAAGTTTCCACTCCGTTACGATCCACCAGCCAAATCCCCATCCGGTAATCTTTCGCTTTCTCATCATACCTCACCGAACGCGACACCAGGAAAAAACGGTCGTTCAACGGAAACGGGTCTTCATACCTCATCTTCAATTCCATAAACTTATCGTAATTCCCTTTCCCGATCATCGTCCTGGCCTGTTCCGGCCAGATATGCACCACGGGTTCCGCTCCGTCCACCCCCAGCTTCCGGTCGATCAGCGCCAACGCCCCCCAAGGACGATCGTGGCAGGAGGAAAAAATACACAGCAGTAAATCCGTTCCCGGTATAGCGCGCGGATCGATCACCCCGCCGGGGGAATTGGTGTTGTTCCCATAATAAATGGCATGTTTGGTACCGTCGGGATTCACCGTCCACAATCCCTGCGCATCCCCGAAATTCCGGTCCACATACTCCCAGCGGTCATACACGATCCGCCCGTCGTTCAGTAAGGCGGAATGCCCTTCGAACAACGTGCTTTTCCCGATCTGGTTAATATTCGCCCCGTCGGCATCCATACGGTAAAGGTTACACATAATGTGCCGGTTACACATGCAATATTTAGGCTCGCGCGAAGAACTGAACACGATCCCCCCGTCCGGCAGGTACAGCGGGTCTATATCCGAAACGCCCTGCGCAAAAGTCAGTTGTTTCAATTCGCTACCGTCCGTATTCACCTCATAGATATGAAAAAAATCCTCCTTATTCTTCCGCCACGAAAACAATATCTTTTTCCCGTCGAACGAAAGTTCGGGATCGCGAATCACCCCTTCGGGCGATTCCAGTATCGTCCTGACCTCTCCCGTCTGCAAGCGCACGGCTTTCAATGCCGAGCCGGGACGGAATTTTTCCCCGTTGATCTCCCCCCATTGAAACAGGGTTTCCGTGTTATGATGGTCACGGGCATATTGCTGCCGTTCCACATACAACATTTCCTGCGCCGTCAGCAAAGGATTGGCCAGCGCCAGCCGCTTTTTCCAGGTTTCCAGCTTACCGGAAAGCACCCCGGCGGAATCGGCTCCCGCCTGAAACTCCTTTTCCAATCCCGACAATTCCCTGCCCATCGCCACCGTATCCACATTCGCACCCGGCAGTACAGCCGTTTCCGCCAATGTCCGCTGCAAGCGGCCGAACAGTTCTTTTTGCCCGGAGTCCGCAACAGTTCCCTGCCCCCAGGCAAACCCAAGGATAAAAATCCCTATTCCCGATAAAAACAACTTTTTCATAGCTCTACGGTTCACATCAAATCATTTAAAAACTTTACGGCTGAAATCCCAGGTTGGCGGACACCGCCCCGGCGGCCCCGATCACCTCGCGTCCCACTTCCGGGAACATCGCCTGCGCCAACCTGCCCGAAGGCCCGGAAGTCCAGATCGCCGCCACCACCTGTCCAAACGAATTGAATACCGGGGCTGCCACACAATGTACCCCTTCCATCTCTTCCGCACGGTCTGTCGCATATCCGCATACCCTCACCTGTTGCAGCTCCCGCCTCAACTCTTTTTCGTCGCGGATCGTATGTTCGTTAAATACCTCATAAGTCAGGTTTTTCAGAATCTCTTCCCGCTCCCGTTCCTCCTGAAAAGCCAGCAACACTTTGCCCGGAGCCGAAGCATGCAGGCAAAAATGAGTGCCGGGTGTCAGGATAAAACTAAAGCGGTGCGATCCCAGCACCTGTTCCAGAAGCACCACTTCATTCCCCACCAACACGCCCAGCATCACCGCTTCGCGCAGCTTATCACGCAACTTGCGCATCTGTTCCAGCGAACGTTCCACGATATTGGTTTCTCCCAATGCCGCCAGCCCCAGCTTTAAAAACTTTCTCGACAGGAAATAATGGTTCGTCTCTTCCCGCTTACGGATATACCCCCTTTCCTCCAGCGACTTAATAATCCGGTAAGTCGAAGTTTTGGAATGATTCAACACATCCACCATTTCCTGCACCGTCAGCCCGGCAGGATACTCCGCCAGCAATTCCAGCAAATCCAGCCCTTTTTCCAGCATCGGCACTCCATATTTCTGCTTTTCTTCATCCGTAACTTCCCCCTTCACGGTTTCTATATCCGCCTGTCCTTCTCCTATCGTCATTTTCTTATTCTTTTAAATATATACACGCCTTATTTTCTAAATAGAAATCAAATTTCTTATTTGAAAACAAATATACATCCTTTTTAGAAAGAAACAAATAAAAATAGAAAAAACCTACACAAGATTTCAAATCTTTACCTTTTAACACTCAACACATTCCTTTCCTCTTAAAACGATTTTCCCCGCATCGGTGCACACAGGGACCAACCGGAAATTCCAGTTTATAAAACACCGGAAATGCCCCGGATTTCCTCTTTCGCTCCCCCTCCCGGAGCCTTAAAACCATATTGGATTTACAGAAAATAATATTTTACTTTGTGTATAGCGAATATAAAAAAAATCAATCTATGAATAAAGAATTAGACCTCACGGTATCGTGCTACGGAAAAGTAAGAGGAGTCCCATACGACCTCGCTGTATTGCCCTGGGGAGCTACCGAGCCCCACAATCTTCACCTGCCTTATATGACCGATTGCATTCTCTCGCACGACATTGCGCTGGATGCCGCCGAACAGGCTTTGCAGCAAGGCGTACGCTGTATGATTCTGCCTCCCGTGCCTTACGGCTCACAAAATCCGGGACAGCGGGAACTGCCGTTTTGCATCCATGCCCGTTATGAAACCCAGCGTGCTATCCTGACCGATATCGTTGCCTCGCTCCACACGCAAGGCATCCACAAAATGGTTATTGTCAGCGGTCACGGAGGCAATAATTTTAAAAACATGCTGCGCGACCTCTCGCTCGACTATCCCGATTTCCTGATCGCCACCACCGACTGGTTTGCCATCGTCCCCACACAAGGTTATTTCGAAGCTCCCATAGACGACCATGCCGGGGAAACGGAAACTTCGGTCATGCTGCACTACCATCCCGAACTGGTGAATCCGGAGGAAGCAGGCAAGGGTGAATCTTTCCCCTTTGCCATCCCGGCCCTCAATGAAAAAATAGCCTGGGTTCCCCGCCATTGGGACAAAGCCTCCCGCGACAGCGGTATCGGCGATCCGTCGAAAGCCACCGCAGAAAAGGGTAAACGCTATGCCCGGGCCGTAACGGAGAAATTATGCAGGCTATTCGTTGAAATGGGTACGCACGAACTGTACTGACCCGGCATTTTCCGGCGGCAGGACTGCCCGGAAACGGCGGCTTTATTCCATAAAAAATCCCGGACAACCAGCTTTCGCAGTCGTCCGGGATTCTTTACACAAATTTAATATAACAACATAAACAGTCCGTAAACTGCCTATACTTCCGGTCAGTCCAGACAAATTTCCACCTCGTCTGCCAAACGGGGTTTGGCAACCTTAGCGGTAAACACGTTCTTGCCTTTCTCCAGATTCACTTTCTCCCACACGAACATGCCGTATTCACCCTTCCGTTTCCCCTGGGATTTCCCGTTCACAAACAATTCCACTTCATTGCAGTTAGAATACACCTTCACGGTCTGTTCCGGCTTTTCACGGTGGGTTAAACGGCGGTCGGCAATATATACGAACGGTTCGTTCTTATTCCAGTTCGCTTTATAAAAATAGAAAGCATCCTTTTTAAACTTCCGGTCGAAAGTCACCAGACCTTTATCGTTCTTTCCGGCAATTTCCCCCTCCGTACGGTGGGCAGCCCCGAAATCGAACATATTCCAGACAAAAGTTCCCCAGATAAACGGACGCTGGTCGATGGCTTTCCAATGCTCTTCGTGGAAATAAGTCTGCCAGTTTTCAGGATGCCAATAGCTGTTGGCCACCGGTTTCTTCAACTCTTCCTGCTGGTGTTTTACGCTGGCTCCCGCTCCATACTCGCTCACACCGATACCGCGGTTCGGATATTTCTTGTGCGTGGCGTCCGCCCATTTCCCGATAGAGGAAGGATCACCGCCATACCAGCCGAAATACTGGTTCCACGCAATCACGTCGGTCAGCTCGTTCAGCTCGCCGCCCTGATTGCTGGCAGCCGTCGTGATACGGGTAGGGTCTTCCTGATGTGCCAGCACATTCAGTTCCCGGATATAATCGCACGGATCGTCACCCACCTGTTTCAGCTCATTGAAAAGTCCCCAGAAACAAATAGAGGGGTGATTGAAATTCTGGCGGATCAGCTCGATCAACTGCTGCTTACCGTTCTCGCGGAAAGAAGGCTGATCCACAAATCCCTTATCCCGGTAACCGCCGGGACCGATAAACGGAATCTCCGCCCAAACTACCAACCCGTATTGGTCGCACAGATCGTAAAAATATTTATCCTGCGGATAATGTGCCAGACGGACGGCATTCACGCCCATCTCCAACATAATCTGCATATCGTCGTCATGATGAAGCGGAGCCAGTGCATTCCCGATCTCAGCCCGGTCCTGATGGCGGCAAACGCCTCTCAACTGCAAATGCTCCCCGTTCAGGAAAAATCCCTTATCCGGGTCCACATGGAAATAACGGAAACCGATTTTATCCGTCACCCGGTCGGTCACTTTCCCGTCCTTCGAAACGGATACTTCCACATCGTAACGATACGGGTCTTTCACACCGTTCCACAAACGCGGTTTCTTCACATCCAGCGGCAACACCACTGTGCCGTTCCCCTGGGCATCGATCTCTGCCACAGCTTCCTGCCGGGCTACCACGTTCTTTTTATCGTCCATAATTTTCAGGCTCACCATCGGCTTGCTGCCTGCCGTGCCCTTCACTCTGATTGTAGCATCTACATGCGCTGCATCCTTGCTCACATTCGTTTGTTTCAGGTAAACCCCGTTCGAGCCGTAATCTTCCATAGAAACATGCTCCGGCTCGGTAACGATCAGATCCACATCCCGGTAGATCCCTCCGTACATATTGAAATCGCCCAGCAACGGCATAATATCCAATTGCAACGCATTGTTCACCCGCACCATGATTTTATTTTTCTCTCCGTATTTCACCCGGTCGGTAATATCCACGGTGAAAGCCGTATAGCCTCCCCGGTGTTCCGCCGTATGCTTACCGTTGATAAAAACATTGGCCACGGTGTTTACTCCTTTAAAACGCAAAAAAAGCCGTTTCCCTTGCCAATCGGCAGGAATTTCCAGTGTTTTCTCATAATTCGCAAGTCCCCGGAAATAATCGGCTTTTCCAGCCAAAGCATCCGTATTCCAGGTATGGGGCAGAGTGACCTCCGAATAAACGTTAGACCGCACTTCCCATCCCAAGGTAAAACGCCACGAACGGTTCAGGTTCACGGTTTCCCGTCCGAACACACTCCCTCCGGCCAACAGCAAAACAAGTAAAAAAGGTAGAAAAAAAATTCTCATACAAGCAATTTTATTGAAGTGAATAATAAATCCGGTACAACTCTAAACGCCACAAAAGTTGTCCACGCAATCGATTGTTCAAAAGTATAAAAAATATTCTACAATCAAAAATGTTCACAAAAAACCCGTCGTTTTTTTGTCATGCAAAGTTTTCTACTATTTTTACATTCACAAAAAAATTATATAAATTTGTAAGAACGAATTACATAGGTGCATGCGTACAAATTTTTTTTCCACTTATAGAACAAACGGGATCTTGTTTTACCTGGTTCCTGTTGCCGTATTTTGTTTCTGGCTCCTCGTGTATCCCTACACCATGATGAATCAGGAATTATTTTCCTTATTCCTCATGACGCCGGACTTTTTTCTGGAGCAGTTGAAACACCCCGGCGGCCTATCGGATTATATCGGCTGGTTTATCGCCCAGTTTTTCCGTTACCCCTGGCTGGCGGCAATCTGCCAAACGGCGGCATTTATCGCCGTCTATTTTCTCACGTCCCGCATTACCCGGCGGCTCGGACTGCTGGCCGGAGCGGTCGGCATACTCTACCTGCCCGCCCTGACTTTATTGGGACTGCAAATGCAATATGAATTTCTGTTTTCGGAAACCATCAAAGTCGTCGGTTATCTGGCCATCTTCTACGGGTATATCCATATCGCCAACCCTAAAATCCGGCTGCTGCTGTCTTTAGCCGGCTCTCCTTTGTTCCTGATGTTGTTAGGAGGAGGCATTTTCATCTGGCTTTATGTTTTATTCGTGATTTACGAATTAATATTCGCGCCGAAGCGTATTCCCGTCGCCGGGCTGGCAAGCTGGCTGGTCATCGTTCCCGCCCTGCCTCAGATTTACAAGCGGATAGCCCTGATTCCGCAATCGGAACTATACGCCTTGTTTCCTAAACTTACCGAATGTAGCTTTCCGCCGCTATCGACGATTATGTTCGTCTGGCTCCCGGTGTTCCTGCTTTTAGGCCGGGGAATACAAAAATACTATACCGGAAAATTATCCTTCGGAAAAATCACGACCGTCGTGTTCAACCTATTGGTGATCGTCGCTGCCGCCTGGATGTTGAAAGCCAATTGCTATTATCCCCATGTGGAACAGCAATTTCACCAATACCGTGCTGTAACAGAAGAAAATTGGGACGAGGTGCTGAAGGTAGCCAAAGATTATAAAGGCGGACGGTATTCCGCCATCGTTCTCTACAATATCGCTTTGGCACAAAAGGGACGGTTGGCGGACGACGCCCTCGACTATCAGCAAGTAGGGATGGCAGGATTGCTGCATCCCTGGGAAGGAAATTATTTCAGCCATCTTTACGGCTCGGAAGTTTTTTACCGTTTAGGGGAAATGAACGAAGCCCTGCGCTGGGCATTCGAAGCGGCGGTATGTAAAGCCGACGCCACCCCGCCCCACCTGACGAAACGTATCGTGGAAATATTGATTCAACTGGAAAAATACGAAGCGACCCGGCCTTTCCTTTACCGGCTGGTGCAAACATGGCATTATGCCGACTGGGCGAGAAAAACCCTGCGGACCTTGCCTTCAAAGGCCGTTCCCAGTCCGCCCACGGCAGAAACCGATTTTATCTGCGGTTCGTTCGGGCCGTTTTTCGACCTGACCGGGATGTTGCAGAACCATCCGGCGAACACCAATCTTAGAGACTACCTGCTGACCGGTTTGTTACTGGAAAAAAGGATTGAAAATTTCTATGCCGATTTTTGTGAGTATTTCCGCCCCGGTGTAAAAACGGTATTGCCTAAAATATATGAAGAAGCCCTGATTATCGTCTATCAAAAAGGGATCGACCGGGATGTGTTTAAAAAGTATAGCATCACCCAGGAGTGCGGCGACCGCTTCTCGGCCTATTCCGACGGCATCAAGGCTCATGGGCTGAAAGATCCGGAAACTCCTAAACTGCTGGCTCCGAAGTTCCGCAACACGTATTGGTATTATTTCCATTTTACCTCTGCCAATTCGGTTTTCTATTAAAAAGATAAAAATTAAATTCATATACACCGACCGATCATGAAAAACTATTATATCGCTTGTTTCATTTTATTGCTGCTCGGCAGTTGCAAGCCCGACATCACGTCTTACGAAGACATAGGCATCGATCCGCCTATCGTGCCGGACTATGCCGGAGTGACCATCCCTAAAAACATCGCTCCCCTGAATTTTTATGTCGATGACTATTGCCAGCAGATCGAAGTGTGTTTTATGCTCGGAGACGAAAAGCAGTTTGCCTTTTACGGTAAACATTTCACCGATCTGCCGATGAAACGCTGGCAGTCTTTATTGCAGAAAGCCTACGAGCAGAAACAGCCCATACGGATAGAGATCGCCAAAGAAGTGAATAAGAACTGGCTACGATACAACCCCATCGAAATCCGGGTGGCGGAGGAAATCGATCCATACATCGCCTACCGCCTGATCGAGCCGGGATATGTGGGCTGGTATATCATGGGTATCTATCAGCGAAACCTCTCTAATTTCGACGAAAGTCCGATTATGGAAAATACGCTCACGGAGAAAAACTGTATAAATTGCCATGCCTTTTCAAACTACAGTCCCGACCGCTTTTCTTTCCACATGCGTGGTGATCCTGCCGGGACGGTAATCGCCAAAGACGGAAAACTTACGCTGCTCGACACTAAGACAGACCTGACTTCTACCACATTTACCTATCCGGCCTGGCATCCGTCGGGAAAAATTATTGCTTATTCCACCAATAAAACCTTGCAGCTTTTCCATGCCCTAAAAGAAAAGCAGGTCGAAGTATATGACGAATTTTCGGACATCGTCCTGTACGATGTGGAGAACAACCGGGTTATCATCGATAGCATCCTTTGCTCTTCCTCGAAATTCGAAACTTATCCTTCGTGGTCGCCGGACGGACGGACACTTTATTTCTGCATTACCGACTCGACTTCCACACCCGAAAATTTCGAACAGTTACAATACACGATTTGCAGCATCGGCTTCGATCCCGCCACCCTGCAATTCGACGGCAAGATCGACACGGTTTACAACCCCGGCGGCAGCAATGTATTCCCACGCATCTCCCCCGACGGGCGTTTCCTGCTGTGCACGCACCTGGATTACGGTTGTTTCCCGATCTGGCATAAGGAAGCCGACCTCCGGATGATCGACCTGCAAACCAAAGAGGAAATCCCCGGCGAAGCCAACAGCGAAGATTCGGAAAGCTATCACTCCTGGTCGTCCGACGGGAAATGGGTAATGTTCACCAGCCGACGGAACAGCGGGCTGTTCACAAAGCTCTATTTTTCTTACGTCAGTCCCGAAGGCAAAATGCACAAAGCTTTCCTGCTGCCCCAAAAGACGTTCGACGTCAATGCCCCGCGCCTGCAATCGTACAACGTCCCGGAATTTATTTCCGGCAAAGTGAACATATCCCCGTACGCCATCGCCCAATGCGCCCGGAGCACCCCTGTTAAAGTCCAGGCCAAACCATAGGCCGGATAAAATACAATTCAGGCTAACCTTTGAATATATAAAGCAAACCGGGGAGAGCAGCATAAAACTGCTTTCCCCGGTTTATTTTATCCTCCGTCCGATTGTCGATCGAACTATCACCCCAAACGGCTATCGGATACTATCCCTCATCCGTAAACTTCACGTCACAAAAAAAGCTGCCTAAAAAAAGCAGCTTTTTTATTTTATTTCTGTCCGGTCAAACCGTTCAACTATTTCCTTTCTTCCGGCTATTTCGTTTCAGCGAGTTTCTTTTGGATCTTCCCGCATTCCTTAACGACCAACCGGAGCCCGCTGACGTAAACGATCAGGGAAATCCCGGCGATCAGCGCCACCCTGAACGGATACACCGCAGCAGGAGAGGCGAGGAACAGCAGCAAGCCTGCAAATAAAAGCAAACTGCCTGCATGGTTCACCCGTTTGAAAGGGCTGAACAACACCAGAACATTAGCGGCAAAACAAATGGCGGCAAAAATGGCAAAATAATATTGCACGGTAAGCCCCCACGCAATTCCCCACGTCACAGGAGAGGCACTCACGGCATAGGCTCTAAAGGCCAGGAAAACCCCACCCTGTGCAAATAAAACCTGCAACAGGGCCATCCCCGAAGCCACCGCTATTTTGGCTAAAACCGATTTCATACCGCCGGACGGTAACAGGCTTATTTAAAAACCTCGGTCACCGGACGGGCAATCCACACCTGCGGGCGCTTCAAGCCGAAAATATAAGCAATCGTAGCTGCTGTATCGTACTGCATCACCGAAGAGGTGATCTGATGCCCGACTTTTACATTCTTTCCACAGACGATAAACGGGATCTGCATTTCTTTCATGGTCTTCCCGCCGTGTCCTTTATCTACTCCGCCGTGGTCTGCTGTCAGTATGAAAATAGTTTCATCGTAGATACCCGCTTCTTTCACGGCATTTACAATTTCAGCGATATAACCGTCCAATTCTTTCAATTTGGCATAATACTCGTCCGTATCGTGTCCCTTACTATGTCCGGTTCCATCCGGCTCGTCGAAAGCGACCATCGTAAAAGTCGGTTTCTTAGCCTTGATATAATCGGCTGCATTCTTTGAAGTTCCAGCGCCTTTGGTCTGTACGAAATGATCGACCGCCGCTTTTTCACACAGGTGGGCCATACCACCCCACTCATAGATATAACCGATTTCAGCATCCGGTTTCTGGTCGCGCAGCAAGCCGATCACCGAAGGGAAAAGCCCGTAATGGGTAAGTACCCGCGAAGGCAGGTCGGGTTTCCTACTGCCCCAGGTGGTAAACCCGTGCAATTCAGGCCCTGCACCCATAATCATCGAAGCCCAGTTACAGGCACTCGAAGAGGGCAGGATACTCCGGGATTCCAGCGTATAACTCCCGTCTTTCATCAGGCTTTTCACCGTAGGCATGTCCGCTTTCGGCACACTGTATGCCCCCCAGCCGTCCAATCCGATTAAAACCACATGTTTTACGCCTTTCACGCCCTTTTCTTTGGCAGCCATCGTCGTCAGGCAAGCAACGAATAAACAAACCAACAACAAACTTAATTTTCTCATACTATCTTCATTTTTTTAATTTAATACGCTCAATCAAATTTCGCCTCTTCCAGCCAATATTTCAAATTACGGTTTTCGCTCTCCCCTTCCGGATAATTCGGACTATACAGGCGCGTTTTCTTCAACACCTGCAACTGTCCGTCTTTCACATATTCTTCGCCTCTTTCCGACAAATGCGCCACCATACGCCCGCGCCACAATTCCAGCGCTTTCCGGTATTTTTTATTTCCGGCCAGATTCACTTTCTCGCCCGGATCTTTCGTCATGTCGAACAACTGCTCTTTACCGTCGTGGAATCCCCACACATATTTCATCTTGCCGTCTGTCAGCGCACACCAATAATTATTGGCGCTGTAACAGGTGGCGTGTTCCAGGTCGATGTATTCCCTCCATTGCGGCTTCTTGCTCCGCACCAAAGGCAGCATGGAAGCCCCGTCCATACCTTCCGGCACTTTCGCTCCGGCAGCATCCAGAAAAGTGGGCAGAATATCGCGCAGCTCCACCGGATAAGATAAATGCGCCCCCGGCTCCACAGCCATTTTCATCCATTCCGGCAAACGCAGCAGGAAAGGCACATTGGTCGATCCCTCGTAAGGATAAGTTTTACGCCAATGATAATGGTCGCCCAGCATATCCCCGTGATCCGAAACGAAAATAATCACGGCATCGTCATACAATCCCTTGTCTTTCAATGCCTGAATAATCTGCCCGATCTGATCATCGATAAACGTGATATTGGCATAATAATGGCGGCGCGATTCCACGGCATGTTTCACACCGTAATCCCCGAAAGCCGCATCTTTCTTTTTCGGGTAATTCGCAAAGGAAGCCGCCCATTCCCCGATCACCGGTTCGGGTACTTGTACATCTTTGTACATATCCAGATAACGCTGCGGCGGATCGTATGGGCTATGCGGGCGCGCAAACGACACTTTCAGGAACAGCGGTTTATCTTCATTATAATTTTCGATAAATTCCACAGCGGTTTCGCCTGTCCAGGCGGTAGGATGCAAACGCTCTTCCAGCGGGAAAACCCCCGAAGCATGATCGTTCCAGCCGATTCCCAGCTGGTCGGGATTTTTTCCCGGAGCCTGCAATTTAAACCAATCGCGGTAGTCGCTCACAAAACCGTCCTGTTCGATACGCCCGCTCTCGTCCACCAAGGTACCGTGAAAACCATGCAGCGATTTCTGGGGAAACCAGTGCATTTTTCCGATACCGAACGTGTAATATCCTGCCTGGCGGAGCATCCGGGGCATTTCGAACTTGTATTTCCTCGCCACTTTCCCATAGCCCAGCATCCCGTGATGCCAGGGCGACATTCCGGTGAGCAGGGCGGCGCGTGCCGGCGTACTGCTGGGAGTGGTGCTGTATCCATTGTCGAAACATACCCCCTCCCGGGCAAGCGCGTCCAAATTCGGAGTCTTCACCGCCGGGTTCGTCACCCCGATACAATCTCCCCGCTGCTGGTCGGTCATAATTAAAATAACATTCGGCTTTTTCACTGTTTGTGCTTCCAGCGAAGCCAATCCGGCAAACAGGCCGGTCGTCAGTAAAAATGAATTTTTGATATCCATACTTATGTTTTAAATGTCCTGTCAAACCACGTTTAAACTATTCCAGCTTCAAAACCTCACCGCCACATCGTTTACAATACCACGTCTTTCAATACCTCTCCACCGGAATTCAGCACTTTCAGCCTCAGTTCTTTCCCTTTTTTGGTAAGCACCATCACCGTCGCCCCTTTCATGGAGTAACCGCCGCCCACCACTATCGGGAAACCCTGGCCGTCCTCTCCGGCCGGATGAAAAGCATAACGGTGGGTGTGAGCGTTGACCGCCACGTTAAACGGCGCTTTATCCAACAATTTCCCCCATAATTCGCGGCAAGGGTTATATCTTTTACTCGCACTCCCATAAATGGGAATATGGTGGATCAATACCCGTTTATCCGCTTTCTTAAACGCCTTCGAGGCCAGTTCTTCTTTCAGGAATCCCACCTGATCGTTCCGCAACTGGGAAAAATCGTTCAACCCGTAATACACCCAAGTACTATCCGGCTTATCTTCCCCGCAATCGAGCATCACAAAGCGGGTATCGCCCCAGGTGAAAGCACCGTAAGTCTTGTCGCCCACATAATCGAACAGCCCTCTCAATCCGATAGAATAAGCATTCCGGATTTCGTGATTACCGCGCAGATAAAACACGGGCACCCGGTCTGCCCTTACCTTATTATTGAAATAAGAAAGCGAGAAAACGGCTTCGTCCTCGTTGTTGGGATCGTCGATACAATCCCCGTTGAAAAACACAAAATCGTAATTCTCACCTTTCACCTGATTGTACAGTGCGTCGAATGTCTGGTGCTGCTTATGAATATCGTTGAAAATCACCGCAGTGAAGTCGTTGTCCCCACCGTTCGGCATGGTAAACGTCTGAAATTCCGTCATGGCCGTTTCGCCGAACACTTTGCTATAAGCCCGGTAAGAAAGAATTTCTTTCGAGCACACCCGATAGTAGTACGTTTTTCCCGGCTCAAGCCCGTCCAGGCGGATTTTATGGATGAAATTATTACAAATCACCTGACCGTCCACCAGCGTATGGGCCTTTTTCAGGTTTTCGCGATCAGTGCCGTATTCCACCCAGCTATATACCGGGACATAGGTCAGCCAGCTTACCGTGATTCCGTTATCCACAGGATTCTGCAAATAAGGACGAGTGCGGAATATATCTTTCTCCGGCGTTTTCAGCCGTACTTCGGCAAAGACGGGGCGATGGTCGGAAGCCACCGGCTCGTTTCTCACGCTGTTCGACAGACCGGCGAAACCGGGATCGTTTCCGGCATATCCCAAAATATAATCGATACATTCCTTCGGCTCGTCCGCCGGGAAAGTCGGAGTCTTCACATTGGTCAGCACACGGAATTTCTCGCGCAACGCTTTTATCACGGGAGAATCCGGATGGGCGTTCAGGTCGCCCGCCAAAAACACGGGCTTCTGCATTCCTTCGATTTCTTTCAGAATCAACGGAATCGATGCCAGCTGATCGGCTTCGGTCAGCGAAAAATGAGTGGCGCAAAATACATACTTCTCAAACTCGGCCACCAGCAACACCCGCTTTTCTTCCCTGCCGGGCAACGGCACGAATTTATAGTTCAGCGGTTTCTCTTTCGACAGCAACCCGATGCCGTATTTACCGCCCTGGTAATCGATGGCAGGAGCATACACCCGGTGCATCAAGGTCTGGTCCGACAGCTCCCGCAAAATATCCACCCCGCCGGAACGCCTCGTCGCGCTGTCCAGCTCCTGCAAGGCCACCACATCCGGCGACATACGCAAAATCGCTTTCGCAATACGGGCATAATCCCGCTTGCCGTCCAGCCCCACACCGTTGTGGATGTTATAACTCATAATCCGTAAAGTGGTCTGCTCCGGCCGGACAGACTGTGCCCGGCTACCTGTGATTCCCCACAGGAACAGGAAAAGAAATAAAAAAGTGATCCTCATATATACTTATTTTACAACGCAATCGATTGACCAAAGATGCAAATTATCCTTTTTAAAAGAAAATTTTTTACAATCTTTTTCAGAAAAACTTACCTTCCGGTAAAACGTAAATCACGTGTCATCTACCGGACTACCGAAATAGCAAGGAAAAACATCCCGGAACATCACCTCTTCCGGCAAGTTTTCCATAAAATCCAAAACAAGGTCACCCGTTTTTTAGGTGACCTTGTTTTATTGGCATCCATCCGGAAAAACTCCTGCTTTCTGCGGGAATATGCCGTTAGGAAACGGATCGTCCTTCCCTGACGACTCCCGTTTTAAAGTCACACCGGGAACATTCGCCCTCCCCCTATCCGGACCGACCGCCTCCCCCGGCACGATATGTAAAATTTCAATTTTCCGCTTCGTCGATAGACTGAAGCGTTTTCAGGTCGCACACCTGCCGCTGGTAATAATTGATCATCCGGGTGACATAGCTGCCCATCTGCGATATTTCAGACACCGATCTCATCAGGTCGGCAGTCAGCCTGAATGCCCGCTTATGCGCTTTCTTTCCTTCTATCCGTTCCAGATACAATACGAAACTCTCGTGCAGCACCGGGATATATTTGTACCAAGGCAACTGCATAAATGCCAGCACCGCCATCATCTTTTGGGATTGGTTCAACAAATAGGCTTCCGGATCGTCCGATTCCGGGCGCCCGAACACTTCCATCAGCCGTTCGGACTGCTGTTCGAAATACGAATTTAAAACTTCACATTCTTCCGGAGAAAAAGGTTGTACGGCCTGCCCGCTCACACCCTCGGCAAAGACGGGCACAGGGTTTGCTTGTTCACACATATTTTCTAATGTTAAAAAAGGCAGGAAAAAAAAGAACGGTTCCTGCCTGTCCCGCTTGTCCAACACCTAACGGTATGCGAGGTGCATTAACACACTCAGCGGGGGTACAGGAACCGCCGTATCAAGGAAAAAATGACAGGCATTGTAACAATGCCTGCCATGTGTGGCAGTCTCCCTACCGTTAGTTATGTTGGACACCACAAACATATAACATTTTTTTCAATTACAAGACAAAAACAAAATAAATTTTCAAATATTAGATAAATATTTTTCATATTGGAGAAATACTGCTCTATAAAAATAAAACTTATTCCGATGTAAATCAGTATAAAACATCTATTTTTACATCTCGTTCCGTACATACAAAAATAATATCCGGAAATACGGAGGCAAAACGATCATTCTGGCGCGTTTCGTCCCGGTCGTCAGAACATTCGCCCCATTCGTCGCCGGAATGGGACACATGAGCTACCGCCATTTCGCCTCTTATAATGTCATCGGGGGCATCATCTGGGTAATCCTGTTCACTTATGCCGGCTATTTCTTCGGTGGACTGAGAATCGTACAGGAAAACCTGAAATGGCTGGTCCTCATTATTATCGTGGTATCCATCCTGCCCGCTATCATCGAAATCCGGCGTGCCAAACGCAAAGCGGGAAAAGAAGCTAAGCCCGATCGACTCCCGGCGCAGCATCCGTTCCGGGAAAAAACGGCCCATAAAAAAAACGGTTTCCGCCTGTCCCGTTGTCCAACACCTAACGGTATGTGAGGTGCATTAACACACTCTACGGGGGTGCGAAAACCGCTATATTTTAAAACGCAGGTACGCGTCAGGTTACAAATATACAAATTTTTTTATATGTTTCCTTCAAAAGGAAAAAAATCGAACCCTTATACACACAAAAAGCGGCGAGGCTACCTACCGAAGTACTATGACACAACTTCATCGCATAGCCCGCCACTTCCCGTAAACCGTCTCGCGGTTTCCGTCCGGGTTATTATTTTTCCAGCAAAATAAACAATCCCTTATTCCCTTCCACCTCGATCTTTCCGTTCAAATCCACCTGCCCGGCAGCCTGAATACCCGCCATTTCAGGCAGGCTCACTTTCGACGGAGTGAATCCCAGGTCTCCGGTATCCAGCGACAAGCGGCAAGCGGCCGGACGATCCGTCCAATTCGCCACCACGATCACCGCTTTATCCTTCTTCACATAGATCGTCGGCAAAATCGCTTCATTATCGCTTCTCAAAGGCGAATCCGCATTCCAAAAGCCGTACATCACAGCTTCCTCCATGCCGAAATCGTCATACAGTTCCCACAAGGGGCGCGGATCACCGCTCCACGGCAGGCGCGGCGTCATGCAAAACGTCATCCCCCGCCAGTAATTCCGGGCATCCAGCGTCTCGCTCATCAGTCCGAAGGGAATACCGGACATTTCCACCAGCCAGAAATCGGGCGTATTCGTGTATTTGAAACCCTCTCCCAGCCAAAGGCGGTCGGCATAAGGCAGCAAATCCGTGTACATCAGCAGCGAATTGGCATACCCTGCCCACTGATTCATGTGGTTCCAGCTATGCATATCCACCGTCCGGTGCTTTCCGTCGGCATCCAGTAGCCGGCGGGCACGTTTCAGCGTTTCACGGTCGAGCGCGCTATCGTCGATATACACCCCGTCCAGCCCGATATTCTTCACCATCCAGTCCAGCCCTTCCAGATAATAATTATTCCAGCGCGAATCCGGTGTCGTAATCACCGATATATCCATATCCCCCTTGTATTTCCCTTCCCGGAAAGCATTATACCAGGCCGGAATGAAATGCGAGCCGAAATTTTCGTTCAGCCAGGGATTCGGGCCGTTCCTGTGAATCAGCGTCCGGGCATCCTTTCCCGGCCCGTCCATAATCACCTCTCCGCCCAGGCTGCGCAAAGCCCAGATTTCCGGAATCTTCACGGTCAGTTCCCTCGTAGTGTAATATGTTCTCACTTTCAACCCTTTGCTGTGAGCCTCTTCGATAAACTTTTTCAGGTCGGGCAGCGAAGCATCGTAATACGGATAATTGATAAAGGGATATATATCTTTCTTGTGATGCACATTGATCATGTTCGCCCCTTTTTCCAATGCTTCCGGGATATACTTCGCGCTGACATCCGAATTGGAATGATAGAAACGGTCTTTCACCTGATGTTCCATATCCAGCGGCTTCACCGGGGTAATCAGCAACTCCATATCGTAATGCAGGGTATCTCCTTTCCGCATCACCTTCTCATCGCCCAGAATATTGGCAATCGCTCCCTTTTTACCGGGAGGAAGAATCACGATCCCGGCCTCTTTATCCATAACCTGCCGCGCCACATTCCCCCAGGACGACGGCTGCCGCAGGCGTCCCAGCGCATAATATACATTCACCAGCGGACGGCGGTAATTTTCATCCTTGAGCTTGATCTTCAGCCCGGCATTCACATTTCCTACCCAAAATTCATCCTGATGCCTCGTCGTGTCCCAAGCCCAGGCAATTCCGCCGGAAGGGAAAAATCCGCCCTTTTCCCCCAATCCCATAAAATAGCGGGAAACGTAGGGAGTATAAGGAATCACCAGATTTTGTATATCCAATGTAATATCTTTTTTTGCAATCAGGCTCATACGGATATGGGCAAAGCCGTCGAACTCAAAACGACCCTCGCACAGCAATTCCAATCCGTTGCCTTTTACTTTCGATGTCCATTCGGCCCTACCGTCCGACACTTTCTTCAACACCAGTTTCCCTTTTTCAAGGTCGAGCACTTCATCCTTTCTCCCCACTTTAAATTGCATCCCTTCTGCCAGCACATCGTTCTCCACCTTCCGGTCGATGGCATTGCAGGAATTGTAATTCGTCACGATCCTTTCGGGCAATCCCCAGGCATTCAGCACCATTCGTCCTCCGAGGTAATGTATTTCATTCCCTTTCACTTCCACCGGGATATAAGGGCGGGTAGGCTCTTCACCTTCCCCTGCGCGGGAATCCAGCCAGCGCAGGCGCGAATGCCGCCAGCCTTCGTCGTCGCCCTGGTTTTTCACCGCTTCCCCGCCGACGCTCAAGGTCACGCCGACCGGAGTTTTCGGCACACCATCGGCCACTATCGTCACTTTCCCTTCATACTCTCCGGCAGCGTCTCCGGGCACACTCACCCCCACCCACAGTGCTTGCAGGCTGTTTTGCGGCACATCTACCCGCTTCACAAACTCCTGCCCGCCTTTATTCACGCCTCCGGTATTGAAACAACGCATTCCCCTGGCCCCGATCCGTTTTCCCTGCTTGTTTTTCAGGTCGGAAAAAACAATCCTTACATTCCTTAAATCTCCCTTCACCGGGTAAACGGCCAACTGGTAGGTGTAAAACTCTCCGGGCTGCGCTTTCCCGGTAAAGCGGGCACGCTGCTCCGGTGTGGTCGCCGCCCAGCGCTGCGGCACAAATTCCGTGCTCCGCATCGCCAATTCCCGGCTCTCCGGAAAACAGAAATATCCGCAATCCGGCTGCTGCGCCAGCAAAGCCGCCAGCTCCTGCGCACTGCATTTCACCCGCATCACCGACTCCGATTCATTCACCGTACCCTGCCGCTCCAAATCGAGAAAAGCGTTCGTTACTTCTTTTTCCTGTGCAAAGCCTGCCGAAACCATAGCCAGGCAAATACCGAGGGCATATATTCTTTTCATCTTTCCATTTTTAGAATTACTGTTTTCATTCCGCCTTCACCTCGAACTCAACTGCATTTCCCCGTTTTCCCGCCACCGGAACAGTCACTTCCGTTTCGCCCGCCGCAGCATCGTAACGGCAGCCTTCCCCTTTCCATTCTCCCGTCAGCCTCAATTCCACCGTTTCCTGCTTCCAGTCGGGAGCCGACACCCGGAATTTATAGGATTTCTTTCCCGCTTCCGCCATAACCAGACAACCCTGGTCTGCCGATAGCTTTACCTTTTTATCCAAATCCACCTGTCCCGGAGAGAAAAACACCGCTTTCAGGCGATTCCCGTCCGAAACGGCGTGCACATCCCCGCTCCGGGACAGCACTTTCACTTCCGTCCGTTTCACCGCTTTCTGCCAATCCTTCTCCGTCACTCCGGGAATTATTTCATAATAATAACTTCCGTCCTTCACCGCATTGCCGTGGTCGATCCACAGGCGAAATACCTCTTTCTCCACCTCTTTCGTATCATACAGCAACGCCACCTTCTGCCAATTTCCCGTCTGCACGCCGTCCGTCATTTCCACCCGGCCTCCCTGCGGGAACACATAGGCCACTCCATCGTGGTAATAAGCCCGACTACCCGGTTTTCCGGACTGCAACACTCCGCCCCGCTTCAAACTCTGGGCTACGGCCGTCGTCACCGTTCCCGGATTTTCACCTTTGATTTCACTCCCCAGGCATATTACCGATTTTCCGGTGAAGAAATACGACTTATTTCCGGTCACGCCTTTTTTGTTCAGTTTCAGGGCAGCCATTCCGGTTTGCCCGTCGGACAGTCCGCCCACGAAATCGCTATGGTTACGGTGGTGGTAGCCCTTATCTTTTTCTATAATGCTTTCGTCTTCATAACAGGTCACGCCGGGAATCTTCGTCCAGTCCCACACCGGAAAAATATCCCGGTATTCATCGCCCCGCCCGTACACATACAAAGCGCCGTCGCCCAGGTACATCCCCAGCAGATTTTCGGAATTTACCACTTCCGAGCCGATCACCCGGTTGGAACTCATTTTCAGCGTAGTGTACCATTCCGGCGTGCGCAATACCGCAAAATCGGAAAAAGGATAATACCGGAATCCCACACAGCGGTTCGGTTTTCCGTCGCCGAGCACATGCGTGGCGTATAATTCGCGATATACCTCTGCATGTGCAGGATCGGCGGCTTCCATGTTCCGGATGGATTTCCCGTAAGACAACGCCTTTCCTTCCAGTCCCCAGCGGAACAACTGCCGCGCGCTGGAACTGATATCCATATTCCTCCGCCAAACGATCCATTGCATACCTTCCAGCAGATAGTTGCGGAGCGTGGCCAACTGCTCTCCGGTCAGCTCAAACCGCGTTCCCTGAAACATTCTCGCCCAATAAGCCATCGTGTTGGCAAATGCCAGACCGTAATTCCCGAATTGCAACATCGCCCCATGCTGGTGAAAACTCCAGTCCGGACGGATTCCCTCCCCTCTCTCATTCACTTTCAATTCTTTCAATATCGCATTGCGGGCCTCTGCAAAAAGCTGCTCGTCTTCCAGCAACAAAGCCCGCATCAGCACATTCTCCGCCAGCCACACGCTGTTCTGTCCCGTCATGCCCAATTTGGCATTTTCCATATACCGGATCGCTTTCGCTTTCTCGTTCGCACTCATTTCCGGCTCCATCAGCAGAAACGCCGTTCCCAGCATCTTCGGCACGCCGATCTGGTTATACCACCAGTTCCGGCAACGGAAATTTCCGGCAAACCAATAGCCCATCGCCCGGTGAATCGCTTTCCCCAATTCCGGGTTCCCGAAATATTTACCCGAAGCATCCCGGTAAGCCTTCGCCATCACCATGAGCCGCTCGGCATGAAAAGAAGGCTGCCAGCCGCTACGGCTATCGTCCTTATAATTCAAATCTTTCCACAGGCTATCCGTTCCCAACCCTGCAATATACCGTTCCAAAGCCTCCGGATTCACCCCCTCCTGCAATTCCCGGATCATAATATCGGGATTCTCCGCATTTTTCCCGATCTCCGTAATCCGTTGCCTTAAAACAGGGGCATCATTCAGCACCCGCAAATAAGATTCACACATATTTTGTTTGACCTTCGCCATGTCCTTGTCCATAGCGAATCCCGCACAACTCCACAACAAAAGTAAGGTCAAAACGGTTATTCTATTCACCTGTATCATATATCTCTATTTTTATTTATCATTTTCACCCCCCTGCAGGCCGCTCCCGCCCCGGATTTCCGCCCCGTTCCGGCAGGCGTTTTTCCTTAAATCTCTTTCAACACCAGTTTATCCCCGAATTTTTGCTGCTCTTTCTTCAACTGCTCCCACATCTGCTGCTGTATTTTTCCGTACTTAGGCTGTCCGGCCAAATTCACCCGTTCGTCCGGGTCTTTTTTCAAATCGAAAAGCTGCACTTGCTTCGACTTCGGATAAACAATCAGCTTATAACGGTCGGAACGCACCATACGCTGCAAATTCCGGTAACTCCCGAAAATATACTCCTCGCCTGCTGCTTTCCGGTTTTTCAACTGCGGGTTCAGGCTGGGGAAATCCACACTTTCAGGCACGGGAATACCCGCCATTTCGCAAGTGGTGGCGAACAACCCCTGCATATAAACCAAAGCATCGGTCTGCACTCCCGCCTTGATCCCCGGCCCCACAAAAACCAGGGGCATACGCACGGAACATTCGTATTGATTCTGTTTCCCCATCAAGCCGTGCATTCCCACCGCCAAACCGTGGTCGGAAGTGAAAATAATATAAGTGTTCTTATCCTGTCCCGACTTTTCAAGGGCATCCAGGATACGCCCGATCTCATGGTCGGCATGCGTAATAATGGCATAATATTCCCGGCGATGCAGCTTCACGGCCTCTTCCGTCCGGGGAAACGGAGCGAGCTCCTCGTCCCTGATTTTGCTGTCGCCCTGATCGAAAGGATGCTCGGGCAGGAAATTCGCCGGAACTTTCATCTGCTCCTCCGGATACATATCCAGATATTCTTTCGGCGACTGGCGCGGATCGTGCGGGGCGTTGAAAGCCACATACATAAAGAACGGCTTCCCGTCCTTTCCGGCTTTCGTTTCCAGATAATTCACCGCCTTATCGGCATACAGCTCGGAAGTGTGCCGCGACATATAATATTTCTTTCCGGCTTTCCTTTCGCCGTCCTCATACACAATATCTTTCACGGCAGGGCTCCAATGCCCGCCCAAACGGTTATCGTAAGGTACCCACTTCCCGTCGTTCGGACGCCCGTACTGGGTGTTCGTCTTGTCGTTCTCGTCACGCGATTCGTAGAATCCCGCCCCTACGGCATCCCCTTCCTGAAAACATTTCAGCAGGGCATAATCGGAATTGTGCCACTTCCCGGTGATATAGGTGCGGTATCCCGCCTCTTCGAACACCTCGCCCCACAACTTCGGTTCCTCTATGGTCTTCCTCTGTTCGGGCTCGCGCCAGGGCAGATATTTCGAATTATCCGAAGCATGATACAAATATTGTCCGGTGATGAGCATCGTCCGGCTCGCCACCGAAATCGCACCCGTCCACGAGCCCTGGTTGAAAGCATGCGTAAAAGTAGTGCCTTGCCGCACCAGCCGGTCGATATTCGGAGTTTTGATCTCCGGGTTATTCAGGCAGCCTATCGACTCGAAAGTCTGGTCGTCTGTCACAATAATTAAAAAATTAGGCTTCTCCTGCGCCCATAGCGATGGGACGCTCCCGGCGACTGCACCGCACAATAAAGGTAACTTTTTCCACATACCGCTGTTTGTTTTTTAGTTCTTTATATTTTCCGAATCACAACTTCGGCATTTTATTCACATCGAACACTTTCCAAAACTCGGTTTTCAGCGCCGGATATTTCGCCAGCTCCGCCTTCACCCGGTCGCTATACTTAATTCCCCAAGCATCATAGAAAGGACGCAAATCCTGTTTGGCAAATTTCGCCGTCGTCAGGCAAAAGAAATCCCGCCGCCCGTCGTTTCCCGCCTTCCGCAAAGCCTGTGCTTCCGCCTTGCTCAGATCCCGCGATTCTTTGGCCAGAAAGCGGTATAGCTCCCAACCGTATTCTTGCGCCAGCTGGACGAAAGGCACAATCCGGCTCTCATGCCCGAAAGGCGCTTTGTCGAAATCTTTCCCCTCGAAATCCCGGTTAGCCAGTTCATCCACGAATTTTTGGTATTTATCCACCCTTTTCGGCCAGGTTCCCAGGCGGTTCCGGGCGTGAAAGATCGGAAAATTGCACGACACTTCTCCCAGCGTTCCCCATTTCCAGCACCAATGCTGATAGTTATGTCCCATTTCATGGTAAAAACCCCAGGCACGGTCGTCATTCCTGATTAAATCCACATCGACCGCACGGTCGGCCCAGGAATAGCTGCAAGCAATCGGATAACCGGCATGCGCCGCTCCCGCACACAACTGCACATCGAATACAAAACGCCACGGAATGTCCGGGCTGCGGTGGCGGGCTTCGGCAGCATCATCGGACAATCCCGAATAATGATTGAAATCCTGTTCGATCATTTCCTTATAGAATTTCATCATCTCTTCCGGGTCTTTCACCTTCCACATAGAAGCGATAGGCAGGGTGAAGATCACCCGGTCGCACACCATCTCTCCCCAAGGCACTCCGCTTGCCAGCACCTCTTTTTTCCATTGTTCCGCATCCGTTTCGCCCAACACGAAATCAGGCGATTTCACCGCTCCCGAAACTTTGAACTTCAATTTCCGTCCGGGTGCACCATCGGGAAACACAAAATATAAATGTCCGCCGAAATCACTGTATATCTCATTTTTCCCGGCTTCCAGTTTTCCGTTCTTCCTCACATCGGGAAAGCGTTTCAAATGCTTCACCTTCGCCGGATTCAGCCGGCAATGATAGCCGCTGATCCGGTATTCCACCCGTCCTGCTCCTTTCGGCACTTCCACCGTGACCAATTCCCCCGGCGCAATATACAGGCCTGTACGCATCCAGGGAGCTTTTAACGCCGTCATGCGGATCTCTTCCGGCGACACCCGGTAATCGCCGTCGATCGTCACTTCCACATCCCCCAGCCGGGGCTCGCTTTCCAGCACCGAACCGGGAAACGCCGCAGCTTCTTTCGCATGCGGATTCTCCACGGTACGCACCCGGTATTCTTTCTTATTCTTTTTCGACAAATCACCCCGGACCTCTCCGGACCATCCCGCTATCCCCAGCAGCAATAATCCCACAATACAGACTTGTTTCTTCATACCTCCACTTTTTAATATTTTAAACGATTCCTGGTTCTTTTCTCCTTCCCGGATTTCCGGACGGCTCCCTGCTTCTCTTTTCCTGCCGTTCGTCCCGGCCTTCCCTTATTTACCCTTTCCGTCCCGGCTTTCAAGCTTGCCGTTTTCCAGCACAGCCGTCTGTCCCTTCTTCATCTCCAGCCTGATCCGTCCCTTTTCCACTTTTGTCCAGCGTGCTCCCTTCACTTCCAAATCCTCTGCCGGGATACCGCTTTCCACCACACACACACCACCATACAAACTGTGTACCCGCACTTCCCGGACAACTCCGTCCTGCCGTTCCGCGCTCACTTCAAAACCGCCTTCCGCCAGCAAATCGCGGTAGCGGATGTTTTTCCAGCTATCCGGCACGGCAGGCATCACCAGAATCAGCGAATCCCGGCTTGTCAGCAACATTTCCATATAAGAGGCCAGCACCGAAAGCGGAGTTTCGATCACCGGGCCCGACTCGCGGTACAGCGTATTCGGCTGCATATATTTATCGAATACGATCTTCAGATTTTCACGCGCTTTCTCCCCATCCCTCATCAAAGTGTACATTGAAGAAGCGCCCGAATAGGTATATCCGGTATAAAAACCCTTATAGCTCAGCCAATAATCGATGGACTTCCGCGCCAAAGCCTCGTTCTCCGGCACATCCATAGAAAGCAGCCCCAAAGGATAAAACATCAGCAAATGCGAATAATGGCGGTGAGCAGACCGTAATTTCACGTCCTTACCGATCAGCATCCCGTCCTCGTCCTGCGGGTAAGGGGTCAGTTTCTCTAAAATCCTGTTCCATTCCGGGACTAACGAATCGTTCAGCCCGAATTCCTCGTTCGTCCGCAACAGGGTTTCGCATCCCCAGCGCAACAATGCCAATTCGAAATTACAATCGGCGGCATCGGCATACTCCGGCGAAAAGCTCACCGGCAAATGCAAACGCCCGTCCTCCCCTTCCGTCAGCAAGTGGCGGTAAAAATTCACAGACAGCTTCAGCAAAGGGAAAAATTTGGTTTTCAGCCGTTCCGTGTCGTTCGTATATCGGCAATATTTCCAATAATACAACATCGTCCACGTCAATAATCCGTACTCTTTCTCGATCTCCCCTACACAATCGTACGTACTCATACGCCCCACCGCCGCCGAATTATAGCGGTACGGCTCCGGCACATTCCCCATCAGGTTCTTCACATTCGCATCCAGCATATCCGCTAACGGTTTCACCAGTTCGGTATGATTGATCGCAAACAACGGCGAATAAGTCAATTGGATATTCAGGTTCCACCAAATGGCAGGCCAGGGTGTGGAATCGTGATACCAGGGGCCCATCAGGTCAATCGGCAAACGGTCGCTCCGGGTGGCAGACCCCAGCTTATACAACTGGCTCCAGAAGAAAGCGTCGAAACAGTCCTCGCCCACCGATGCAAAACTACGGGCGTAAAAATCGTGCCACCATTCCAAATGCTCTTTCCCGGCCTGTGCAAACCGCTCACCCGTCACCCGCTCGATATCCCGGATAGCATCCTTTTCCGTATCCGTGCGTTCCTGGGAATAACCTATCGATAAAACCAGCCGCTTCTTTCCGCCGAATTCCGTCACCGTCCAAACCGTGGTGTACTCCCCTCCGGCGGTCATCGGCTGTTTGCAAATGTGATAATTGCCTTCCGTATATATTTTCGGTTCCGGGTTAGGCTTATACCCTTCGGGCATATTCGGCGATCCGGGAAACACGACTCTCGGACTGCGCGAAACCGCTGGACGGAATTCCGGGTCGGGCAAACTGTCCATTCCTTCCCATTCCACCACCAGCACATTTTCACTGGCGGGAGTGAACGTACGCCACTTCATCCGTCCCGATTGTCCGGAAACCTCCGCCCGGTACAAATCCATCGTCATATCCGAATGGTTCCCGTCCATCGGCAAGCACAGTTTCCCGATCGGCAGGCGGCAAATGGTATATAAAATATCTTTCGGATCAGCCGGATTATAACGCGGGCGATGGTCGGTGACATCCGTACGCCCCAGCTCCCAGCACAACGTATCGCCTGCCGTCTTATAAACACTCGCTCCCAGCAATCCGTTTCCCACCAGCCCGCTACTGTAATAATCGGCAACCACCGTATCGAAACGGATGCTGTATTTCTGCAAGGCTTCCGCCGAATCTTCCGGCAAAGCCCGTTTTCCCGCTTTCTCTCCGTTCCCGCCACATCCTGCCACAAGCAGCGACACAACCGGCAACAACAACACCGTTTTCCAATAATTTCTATTCATCCCCTATCCGTTATCTAAATTTCAAATCTTTCTTCTTAACCGTTCCGCCTCTTTATCTCTCCCTGCTATTCAATATCTCTTTTTATCTGCCTTCCCGCTTTTCCTGCCGCTCTCCTTTTCCCCGGTCTTTCCCTCCGGCATACTTTGCCCGGCCTATTTACCGTTCGGGGCTTCTTCCAGCTTTTTTACGGTTTTGTTCTTCCGACCTTCCATTTTCAGCTCTTTCCTCCCCCCCTGTTTTTCCTTCCCTTTCACCCCGCATTTTCCCCGTCCTTCGTCCGTTCTCCCCGGTTTCTTCAAATCCCGGTTTTCAGTTTCTTTCCAATATAATGTATGATTTTTTCTTTTAATAAGCATGGTCTATCGGGAACTGCTCGCCTCCCCAGGCCTTCTGCGAAGTCCATTTCTCCGCCGGAGCCGACCAAAATTCATCGCCGACAGGCAAGCCCAGATGCAAAAAGCCCGCAGAGCACAAATAAAGGCTACCCGTGCAAATATACCCCTCGCCGATTCCGGGCTGGTGTCCGGCAAAACCGACCTGCAACCAGCCGTCGGCATCGTACGTACCCTCTGCCGAAAACATTTTTTTCGCCACAGCGGTCAGCGCACAGCGCACCTGTGCCGGAGAAACCCCTTTCGGTAACTTATGCATCAGCGCCATCATGGACAGCGTTTGCATACATCCCGTACGGTAAGCCAGCGAACGCCCCATGGGAGGAAACGTCCCTTCCGGCGAGATCATCCGTTCCTGCACCTGCGCATAACGCACGGCACGTTTCAGCACCCGGTCGTAACTGGCCTGGGAACATTGTTTCTTAGCCAGCATCGCCGCATAAATATCCACGATCATCGGCTGGATCACAAAACTATTATAGTAATCCCAATGGAAATCGGGACCGTCGCCATACACGCCGTCGCCCTTATACCAATCCTCGTGCTTCGTCAGCGCATAATCCACCCGCATGGCATCCCACGGTTCGCCGATCGACAAAAAGAAAGCTTCGATCGTCCCGGCAAACAACAGCCAGTTATTCCGATAAGGCTTGATCGTCCGGGTGAGCTTCAAAGCATCCACCACCATCCGCTGAGTTTCTTTGTCCAGTCCGCCCCACAGGTATTTCGGCGAACGCATAAACCCCTGCGCCAAAAAAGCGGCGTCCACCAACGGCTGCGAGGGCTTTGTAAAATTCATATAGTCCGGCGATTTCGGATCGACGGCATTCCGCACGCACTTATGCGCCAGCACCAGCAATTCGCCCCGCATTTTTCCTTCCGGGGTTTCGTCGGGGCCCAGTTCCAGCCAGGGAGCCAGACCACACATCAAACGCCCGAAGGCCTCCAGGTGGGCATAATCCCGCCGTGCCTCCGGATTGGCCGCCTCCACCGGCATTTTGGCTTTCAGCTCTCCCTTGCTCAACGCATCCAGCAAAGGATGAGCCACCCGGTAAGCCGTTTCACACCACCAACTGCGGTCGTCCTTCACCGCCTGTTTCTTCTTTCCGGCATACGCCCCGCCCAACAGCAGGACGAAACACAACATCAAACTAATTTTTTTCATAATATTTGCCATCGATTCCATGATTTTTAAAACGGCTTCCCACTATCCGTCCGCCACACCTCCGTTTTCTCCAAATCCCGGTATTCTATTTCTTCTATAATTGTATAATCTTTTCTTTTAATAAGCGTGATCTATCGGGAACTGCTCGCCTCCCCAGGCTTTTTGCGAAGTCCATTTCTCCGCCGGAGCCGACCAAAATTCATCGCCGGCAGGCAGGCCCAGATGCAAAAAGCCTGTAGAACACAAATAAAGACTGCCCGTGCAAATATAACTTTCCGCAGTGCAGGGCTGGTGTCCGGCAAAACCGAGCTGCAACCAGCCGTCGGCATCGTACGTACCTTCTGCCGAAAACATCTTTTTCGCCACGGCGGTCAGCGCACAGCGCACCTGTGCCGGAGACACCCCTTTCGGCAGCTTATGCATCAATACTACCATCGACAGCGTTTGCAAAGCCCCCGTGCGGTAAGCCAGCGAACGCCCCAACGGAGGAAACGTCCCTTCCGGCGAGATCATCCGTTCCTGCACCTGCGCATAACGCACGGCACGTTTCAGCACCCGGTCGTAACTGGCCTGGGAACATTGTTTCTTAGCCAGCATCGCCGCATAAATATCCACGATCATCGGCTGGATCACATAGCTATTGTAATAATCCCAATGGAAATCGGGGCCGTCACCATACACACCGTCGCCCTTATACCAGTCCTCGTGCTTCGTCAGCGCATAATCCACCCGCATGGCATCCCACGGCTCGCCGATCGACAGGAAGAAAGCTTCAATCGTTCCCGAAAACAGCAACCAATTACTCCGGTTGGGCTTAATGCTCCGGGTAAGCTTCAAAGCATCCACCACCATCCGCTGAGTTTCTTTGTCCAATCCTCCCCACAGCTGTTTCGGCGAACGCATAAACCCCTGTGCCAAAAAAGCGGCATCCACCAACGGTTGCGACGGCTTTGTAAAATTCATATAGTCCGGCGATTTCGGATCGACGGCATTCCGCACACACTTATGCGCCAGCGCCAGCAATTCGCCCCGCATCTTCCCCTCCGGGGTATCGTCGGGCCCCAGTTCCAGCCAGGGAGCCAAACCGCACATCAAACGCCCGAAAGCCTCCAGATGAGCATAAGCTCTCCGGGATTCGGGATAGGCCGCTTCTACCGGCATCTTTTCTTTCAATTCCCCCTTACTCAACGCATCCAATAACGGATAAGCGATCCGGTAAGCCGTTTCGCACCACCAAGTGCGGTCGTCCTTCATCACCTGTTTTTTCTTTCCTGCATACGCTCCGCCCATCAGCAGAACCAAACATAACACCAAACTTATTTTTTTCATATATACTTGTTTACAATCTATTATTGCATGATTTTCTGAATTTCTTTCCAATTCTTATTCCCGTCATTCTGCTGCGGCTTGCCCGGAGTGCTTCTGCCGTCCTGAATATATTTCCGCATCAATCCGGTCAATTCGGCCACGATTTCGGGATATTCGGCATACACATTCGTTTTCTCGCCGGGATCGGACCCGATATGATACAACTGCACGGCGGGTAATCCCTTATCGTTACCGGGACGGGGCTCACTCCATCCGCCCGAACCCGGAGCAAGCAGCAATTTCCAATCGCCCTTCCGGATGGTAAAGCAACCGTCTATCGAATGGTGCACCGTAGCCTCCCGGATGGTTTTCCTGTAATTCTTCTTCAATAGCAAAGGCAACAGATTATAGCTGTCCTCTCCCTCGTTATCCGCCAGCTTCCGGCCTGTCAAAGCAGCGAACGTAGCCATAAAATCGGTCAGGCAAACCGTCTGCCCCACCGTGTGGGGCTTCACCCGTTCCGGCCATTGCACCAGGCAGGGAACGCGGTGGCCGCCGTCGAACAAATCGGCTTTATGCCCCCGGAAAACATAGCTCGGATAATGTCCTTTCGCTTCCAATTCCGGAAATTTCGCCTGAGGTGAACAACCGTTATCCGTCGTAAACACCAATATCGTATGCTCTGCAATGCCGTTTTCCTCCAATGCTTTCATAACCTCGCCGACCACCCAATCGACCATCATCACAAAGTCGCCGTAAGCGTTCAGCCCCGATTTTCCCTGAAATTCTTTCACGGGCAAAATCGGCGTATGAGGGGCGGGCAACGGGAAATACAGGAAAAACGGCTTTTCTTCTTTCGATTTCTCCCCGATATATTTCACCGCCCGGCGGGTTAAATTCGGCAGGCAATCTTCATGCAAAAAATCGCTTCCGGTCTTACCTTTCCGCCAGAATCCGAAACCTTTCCCCGCCTCGATCTCCCGCACATCCGCCGTCGTAGGCATATCGTTTTCTACATATACATAAGGCGGCATATCCAGCGATCCGCAAAAGCCATAAAAATAATCGAAACCTAAAGTGGTCGGCCCCTGGGTGATCGGCTTCGAGAAATCCACCTGCGCAGCTCCCTGTTCGATATTATTCCAGTTCCAGCCCAAATGCCATTTCCCGATGCAGGCCGTTTCATACCCTTGCTGTTTCAACAGACCGGCCATCGTCGTACGCCCGGCAGGGATCAACGCCTTTGAATAACCGTTCAAAACACCTCTTTTCAAATCGGAACGCCAGTTATAACGTCCGGTCAAAATCCCGTAGCGGGTAGGCGTGCTTACCGAAGAACTGCTGTGCGCATCCGTAAACGCCACTCCCTGCCGCGCGATCCGGTCGATATTCGGCGTCTTTATTTTACAAGCCTCGTTCAAGGCGGCTACATCCCCGTAGCCCATATCGTCCGCCAGAATAAAAACAATATTCGGCGCTTGCTTTTTCTGTGCATAAAGAGACACCGTCCCCATCAACACACCAGCCAGCATAAAACCCGTTCTCATAACCTCTTTATTTAAACAATCCGTATGCTCACCGCCTCACCCTGCCGGATACCCACCTTATCCGGGCTTATTTCAGTTCAATTCGAATTTTCCTTTCAGTTTAATATCCTGAGACGAAGCTCCCACAAACACCTCGAATTCACCCGGCTCTACCACAAACCGGTCGTGAATGTCCCACAAACCCAAATCTTGGGAAGTCAGCACAAACTCCACCTCTTTCTCTTCGCCCGGCTGCAAGCGGATACGCTCGAATCCGCGCAATACCTTCGTATAAGTGGTAACGCTGCTGTATAAATCGTGGATATAAAGCTGCACCACCTCATCGCCGGCCAGCTTTCCGGTATTCTTCACCCGGCATTTCACCGTAATCCGATTGTGGATGCCCCCTTTTTCCGGGCTCACCTGCAAATCGCTATACGCAAAAGTAGTATAGCTCAAACCGTATCCGAACGGATACAAAGCTCCTGAAACCCGGGTAGGGCCTTTCGTATCGGCTCCCGGCTTAAAGGGGAACGCATAGGGAATCTGTCCCACCGATTTCGGAAAAGTCACCGCCAGTCGTCCGCCGGGATTGTTGTCGCCGAACAGCGTTTCGGCAATCGCCTGCCCGCAATACTCTCCGGGAAACCAGCCGTGCAAGATCGCAGGGATATGCTTATCCGCCCAATTGATAGCAGCGGCACGGCCGTCGAGCAACACCAGCACGACCGGGGTTCCGGTTTCGAATACCGCTTTCAGCAGCATTTCCTGACGCCCCGGCAAATCGAGGCTCGTGCGCGAATGTCCTTCTTTCACCGTCCGTTCCGATCCGCCCAGCACCACCACAGCCACTTCCGCTTTCCGGGCAGCCTCCACCGCTTCGGCAATCCCGGCCCGCTCGGCAGAGTCCAGCGGGAACTCCATCAATTCGCTTTCCGGGAAATTCCGATCGATGATTTCACAGCCCTTTGCATAAGTCACTTCGGCATCCGGCAAATATTCCTTCAATCCCCGGTACACCGTCACCAGGGGCGCATTGGCCGGGCCGTAGCGGCAAATCAGGTTTTTCCGCTCATCGGCATTCGGCCCGATCACCGCCACCGATTTAATATCTTTTTTCAACGGCAATAAACCGCCTTCGTTTTTCAACAACACCATCGACTGCCGGGCAGCTTCCAATGCCACCGCCCGGTGTTCCGGCGAATGTACCACTTTTTCAGCCACCGCCCCGTCGCCCAGATAAGGATTGTCGAACAATCCCAGCCGGAATTTCACCTTCAATATCTCTCTCACCCGCTGGTCGAGCACTTCCGGCGACACTTTCCCCTGCACCAGAGCTTCCCTCAAAGGCAAGACGAAATCTTCCGGCGGGGTGAACTGCGTACGGATATTCAACCCGGCATTCGCCACCTGTGCCGCCGCTTCCACCCAATCTTTCGCCACCCGGTGTTTGCTGTGCAGAAATTCCACCGCCTCGCTGTCCGACACCACATAACCGTCGAATCCCCATTCCTGCCGTAAAATCTGCGTCAGGAAAAAATAACTTCCCGAAACCGGCTCGCCGTTCCAGTCGTTGTAAGAACTCATTACGCCCATCGCCTTCGCTTCCTGGAACGCCACGCGGAAAGGCTCTAAAAAGAGCGTCCGCATCTCCCTCGGAGCCACATGGGGATCGGTACGCGTCCCCTCATCCCGGCCTCCCACCGGAATACTGTACACGGCAAAATGCTTGGGAGTGGATACCAATCCGGCTTTTTGCAAGCTGGTCACCATTTCGCGTCCCAGCTGCCCTACCAGGTAGGGGTCTTCCCCGTAACACTCCACCACCCGTCCCCAACGGGGATCGCGCGCCACATCCAGAATCGGCGAATAAATATTCGTATAGCCCAACGCCACCGCTTCCTCGGCCGTCACCCGGCCTATTTCCGCAATCAGCTTCTTGTTCCACGTCGCCCCCTGCCCGCATTGAGCCGGGAAATAGGTAGCCCGATCGTGACACAGGCCCCGGATCCCCTCGTTCGTAAAATCCACCGGAATCCCCAGGCGCGTCTCTTCCACAAACCAGCGTTGCACCTCGTGTTTCGCCTCCACATGTTTGCGGTAAGGAAAAGAATATTGCGAACGGAATTTTCCCAAACCGTTATGTTCCTCGTCTATATTCCCGATACCGTCCTTCCAGATCTCGTTTTTCCATTCCGGGGTCGGCAAAGCATCTTTCAACACCCGCCCCGAACCGTAAAGCGTAGCCATCTGACAGGTTTTCTCCTCCACCGTCATTTGCCGCAGCAAATCTTCCACCCGGTCTTCCAGTCTCGCCTGCGGATTTTCGAACACATCCATCCGCCCGTTTTTATTGAAATCGATCCATCCTTTGTGATAGATCGAAGCTTTTTTCGTTTTTCCCGCCGGAACTTCCGCCACCGAAGGCAAAGCCAGCAAACAACCTAAAAACAAGGCTGTATATCTCACCGGGAACAGGCGGCGCATCCCTCCTTCCCGCTCGTTTTTTTTCCTAAGGATATTCATTTCCTTCATCATTTCATTTTACAATTCGGTTTTCCCATATTCGTACAAACAGCCGGAAAACAGCCTGATTTCAAGACTTCTTTCCGGCTGCCGTTCTCGATTATTTCGTTCTTCTTTCCATCGCTTCCAGAAAATAATAATCGGCATACACCAGCGGCTCGTCGATTTCCGATCCGTGAGGAATGCTTCCCACGGAATGCATCAGGATAAAATTCCCGTTCTCTCCCGGCTTAGCCGTATAAGCAGGAGACGACAGGCTTTCCATGATCCGGTCCGCCGTTTTCCGGTAATTATTTTTTGAATAATCGTTCAATTCATACAAAGCCGATGCTATGATCGCCGCAGCCGACGCATCGCGCGGCTCGTTCGGAATATTGGGAGCGTCGAAATCCCAATAAGGCACTAAATCTTCCGGCATACGGGGATGCGAAAACAGGTAAGCGGCGATTTTCTCCGCCTGCTCCAGGTAAGCCTTATTCTTCGTATAGCGGTAGCAAACCGTATAGCCGTACAACGCCCAGGCCTGCCCGCGTGCCCAGGCCGATTCGTGAGCGTATCCCTGTGCCGTATGGCGGTGAAGCACCTTGCCCGTCTCCGGGTCGTAATCCACCACGTGATAGCTACTGTTATCCGGACGGAAATGATATTTCAGCGTCTGGTCGGCATGGGATACCGCAATTTTATAAAACGAAGAATCCCCGCTCAAAGCCGTAGCCTCGAACAGCAATTCCAGATTCATCATATTATCGATAATCACCGGACAAGTCCATCCGCGCTTCGCCTGCCAGCCTCCCGTCACATTCCACGACTGGATGATCCCCGCTCCGGGACGGAAACGGGTGGACAGCGATTTGGCCGCCTGGACGATCACCGGTTTATACGCTTCCTTATCGGCAAAACGCAAACCGTTCCCGTAACTGCACTGAATCATAAACCCGATATCGTGATGCCAGGTCAGATATTGGATTTTATCCAACGCCTCCGTATATTTCTCCGCCTCCTTCTTCCACTCCTCTTTTCCGGTCAGCTTATACAGATACCACAAACTTCCGGGGAAAAATCCGCTTGTCCAGTCCTGGAACGAAGTATAACGGATCTTACCGTCCTTCGTCGTCCGGGGACTTAAAATCTTCCCGCTTTCCTCCATCACATCGATCATTCGTTGCACCTGTTGCTCGGCAAAAGGCAAATCTTTCTTAACCAACTGCTTTTTAATCGAACTGCCACTCGCCAGAAACGGCAACAAAATCAATAAACTCAAAATTCTTACCATACGTCGTTTGTTATCTGATTTTTAATTAATAATTCCTTCAACGAAACTTCACCGCCGTTTTTCCCTGCACCTGCGGATTTTTTACTTTCAGGCTCACCCGCACCAGCTTGTCGCCCCACACCCTTTGCAGTCTCCGGTCTTCCATGACCTTATCTTCCTGGCTGAATTGCAACGCTTTCGGATCGTAAGTCATCGTGATCTTCCGATCTTTATCCGTAAATTCCACCACGCCCGGCTTCACCTCGTTCACGGCACAGCAAGTGAGATAATGGAACACGAAATCGCCTTCCACCGCCTTCACCCGATAATCGTCCGCCACCGTCAGCCCGTGTCCCCGGTCGAAAGTATAGGTACGCAGCCACTTTTCGCATTTTGCTTTCTCCGGATAAGCCGGGGCGATATCCAGCGAGAACACCATCTTCCGCCCGTTATCGCGGAACTGTACATCCCGCCCCCGGTATTTCGTGCCGAAAGCCTCCATCTGCCCGTTCACCACAGGCAGGTTGTGCCAGCCCGACTGCATCGTCCAAATATCGTAACGGCGGCCACTGAACGTTTGCGCCGTGTAAGTTCCCACTCCCGCATCCACCAGCATGGGCTTCCCGTCGCGGTACAGCACAAAAGAGCCTACATCGTTGTGGTTATGGCTCTCATTGTTAAAGCCTCCCTTGGCGGCAAAGAACAACCCTTTGTTCGTCCCGGCCTTATCCCTCGCCACAGCCACCTGCACCCCGTCGAGCCACACGCTTTTATAATACGGCGCTTTGCCTTCCGCCTTCAGAAACTCGTCATACATTTTCAAATTGGCCAGCTTCATCGTGATCGATCCCTGCAACGGATTCTGTGCCACTCCCGACAATCCGCCCATATAGCGTCCGAACTGCATCAGCTCCGCATCCCCGCAATTCTTTCCGTAACGGTAAATAACAGTAGGAAGACTGTACCCGGTGGCCGAAGCATCCGCAAAATTCACAAAATAATTGTTATCGATATGGGTGCGGGCGATATACCGCCCCATCTCCCGGATCAACGGCTCTTTAAACAAATCGATTTCGCCTCCCGTCACCTCTTTCAACACCTCCAGATATTCCATCAGCTTGCCGGGCGCATGATCCCAATAAGAAGGCCCTTCCTCGCACCCGCCGTCCGATTTATAATAATTGATAAAACGGTCCACCGAGCGCATCCCTTTTTTCACGATCTCCGTCCGTACGGCGGGATCGTCCTCGATCAGCAGGCAGGTCATCAGCACATTAAAATTACACCAAATATTCCAGTTATTCACAAAATTACTCCGAAAACCTTGCCACCACATATCGTCGCGCTGAGCGAAAGGCTCTAACGTACGGCGGGTAACCTCATATTTAATCCGTTCGGCAATGATCGGCGACACCTTATCGAAGTTCTTTTTGAAAAAATAATACGTCCACGACATCAGCGTGCTGGTTTCCCCGGAACTCAGGTCGATAATAATATCTTTAAAATCGGGAACTCCGGCCCTGCGCTTCTGATTCGCCAGGTGAGCCGTCCCCACCCACGTACTCCGTTCACACAACGCCCAGGCATTGTCGATGATCGCATCCATAAAACGCCCCTTTCCTTCCAGCAACTCGCCCATCACAAGGGTTTCCAACTGGCGGTTCTGCGCTCCCTGCAAACCGTCGCAATGCGCCCGGTCGCCGATACGCACAAACTCCAGATACGCAGTCAGCGGAATAGAAGCGGGAGCTTTCTCCATCGCCCGCTCTGCCGCTTTCACAGCCTTCTCCCTCACTTCCGCCGGAACGGCCTCCCAGAAAGCGCGGTCTTCATAAGCAGCGTAAGGAACATAAGCTTTTTCCAGATATTCCCCGATATTTACCTTTTCCAGGCTTTTCTGCAAAAGGTTTCTTTTTTCCTGCGCCCCGGCAGCCAAGCCCGCCAGCAGCAGCAACACCGTAATCAATGCCCTGTAATTCATGATCAATAGCCTTTATTTGTGAAACGTACCATTTTATGCTCTTTCTCCCACAAGCCCAGGTAGCCGAACGCTATTTGCGCTGCAAACCACTCTTCGCGCGAGGGAAATGTATTTTCCGAACGATCGCCGTAATATTGTCCCGTGGTAAAACGCCCCTGCATCTCCAGCATCTTCCGATTCCGCGCTTTCGCCCAATCCGCAGCCTTGACCGACGAACGGGCATCCCAACCGAAAGAATAAGCTAAAATATCCATCAGCCAATAGCCGTCCTGCCGCCCGTATCCCCAATCGTTTCCCTGGGGATAATACATCTGGCACGAAGCACCGCCGCCGGGCTCTTTCACATAGATAGTCTTGCCGTCGAAATCCAGGTCGGTCAATGCGTAATACACCTTTCCCCCATTCATCTGGGCGGCCTGGGGCGCTTTCATTCCAGCCAACCCGAACATCCATACATTCAGCGTATTGTGCATAATCGAGCACATATAATCGGCATGGATAATCTTGTGGTTCACCACCAGCCCGTTTTCTTCGATATTGCTGCCGTTCAGCACTTCGTTCAACCGGAATCCGTTCACTTTCTTTTTGCTCAGCAAATCCGAAGGCGCGGCATAAGCCGAGATCATCAGCTCCAAAGCCTTGTCCATCCATTGCTGCTCATGGGCATGCCCCGGCATCATCGTCATGGCAATCACCAGAATATTCGAATTCCAGGCATTTTCTTCCGCCTTACTGTCTCCCTTATAAATAATATTTCCTTGCTTATCCCGATAATAAGGCACTTTATAATCCAAAAAGCGGTCGGCTTCGTGCACCACCATGCGGCACACCATTTCTTGCTGCTCCGGGCTGAGAAAATCCCACATCATCCAGCCTGCCGTAGCCGCCTGTGCCGCCCACAGCGCACTCTGCCACAAATCGCCCCACCCTTCCTTTCCGGAATTGGACTTGTGACGATAGGCGAGCGAGCCGATCAGCTTCACCGTCCGTTCGATCGCTTCCTCCTTCGGCACTCCCGCCACTGCCGGATCGTACAAATTTAACCGGAGGCATAAAGCCAGCGCAAACGCTTCGTGCGACACCGGGCGGATAAAACGCTCGACTTTCCCGCCAAAATCCAGATATTCCCCGGTTTGGCTGCCGAACTTTTTTACCTCGTTATACCAGGTGTTCATCGCATATTTGTTCGTGTTTTGCAACAAACGGATCACTTCCTCAGCAAATTCGCCTTTCAAAGGTGCGGTTTTCCGGTCATCCCAACGGATCGGCACTACCTGCCGGCTCAGTTCCCCGGCCTGTGCGCTCAGACAAACTCCGCATAACAATATTCCCGTCAAAATCTGTACAATCGCTTTTCTCATCGCTTATTCTATTATATTATGATTTTTCCAATTCACGCCCGGACATTCATAACAACACTTATCCCCTTCCCGTTCAAAGAATATTCGATCTTCCTCCGTCCGCTCCGTAAAAAAACAGGATACAGTTCGCCCCCTATTCTTTATTTTTCCTCTATTCTTTCCCCTCCGCTCCGTCTAAACATTTTAATCCATTATCCCAATTTCGCCCGAAATTTTAAGCACATCCTCCCACAGGCTGCTTATATCATCTATTTCCGGTTATCTTTTCTCCCCTTCCGGCGTTCCCTTAAACCGGCTATTTCATTTCTTACCGCTTATCTCTTCCATTTCCACCCGGCATTCCTCCACCCCGGCATCGCCCCGCTTCCCCTTACTTCTTTTCCTTTTACTTCTGCTCCTACTTTATTCACATTCACCGTAAAGCGGGTTTTCCCCCACTCCATCCCTTGCCGTTCCTCTCCGATACCGTTTCACCACGCGAACACAATCGCCCGCGAACAGCCGCTTATTCGCCCAGATTCTCGTATCTTTTCCCCTCTTTGATCTCCTCGGCTTTCATCTCTTTTTCGTAATATTCATTGGCCAGGCGGCTATATTTATCGAACATCCGTTTCGCCACTTCGATCTCGTCACCCTTAGTCACCGGAGTGCGTACCTTACCCGGCGTATTCACAAAAGCCAATTCCCAATCGCCTAATTTACGGTAAAAATCATTCGCCCGGAACGATTCCCGCCCATGAGTCAGCCGCAATCCTTCTTCGGAATAATCCGTCCCTGCATCCAAATGCTGTTGCAACATGGCATAAAATTTCTCCCAACGTTTCAGGTAATACCCCTCGATCAACCCCGTCCATTCCCGCCAGGAATAGTCGAAAATTAAAGGATCGCCATCCGCTCCCCACACGGTGACCAAAGCCGTAGCGTCTTTTTCAAGCAGATCCTTCTCTGCTTCGGTCTTTCCCCAGCTCCGGGCATCCGAAAGCCATTTATCGAAATTAAACTCCTCACGCGTACGCAGCAATTCGTCCACATCTTTCAGCAATTGCAGAAAACGCCCGCTATGCAAGGCAAAAGCGGCTTTATCCTTCTGCCGGAAAGCTTCGGCGGCTTTCTTATGAATGGCCTGGCCTAAATTCGTCATCATCTGGCGCTGTATGTCCACAATATCGAACCGGTAAGGCTTCGACGCACCCAATTTTCCGGCATCCTGCAACAGCAAACGCTCTGCATCGACCACCAAAAGCGGCGAATAAGGAATCCCCAAACCCGCATTCGGGCCGGACTTCTTCACATTCAGCGCCGGACGGGCGGCTATAATCGAACTTAATTCCGTTCCGTTCGTCCCCGGACGGTAAGGACCTTCCAGCAATTTCATCCAGGCCTTTTCCGCAGCTTCCGATTTTGCCCCGTAACGGCGGTGAGCATATTTCTTCAGCCAATCTTCCACCGAAATCGCTTCAGCATAATTCGGCATTTCAAATGCGAGATCGTAGTACACCGGATTCTGCACGATCGATTCCATGAAAAGTCCCGAACCGCATACATTGGGCGAGCCTACCCGCGCTTTCGCATACTGGTTGGATGCCAGCAGGCGCAAATCGCCGTGCAGGTTGATACGCCCCCCGAAATTATGCAGATTTCCGGCCACCATGGGATAACCCCAGCAGGCATTCGGCTTGCTGCTCCTCGCCCCGTTCAGGTCTAATATCAGCAAATCGGTTTTCGGAATCACCTTCACGATATTTTCACGCAAACTCCACGCCTGCATCGCCCAAAGCGCATCCGGATCGAAATCCTTAAACAATCGATGGATAGATTTTCCCACCGCATTCAGGTACTCCGGCGTATTCACAGGAGGAGCGCTCTCGTGGAAAGGATCGGCGGCATACACTCCGTGCGCCCCGAACAGTTTTTTCTCTTCTTCTAAAAAAGCGCGCCCGAAGTCAGCAAAAAGCGGATCGGTGGGGTCTAACTGTGCAGCACCTTTAAAACCGCACCACGATCCCTGTTGCTTGATCTTGGCATCCGGGAATTTCTGCCTGAATTCACGCGGCACATACCCCGAAAAACCTTGTTGTATGGGCTGCATACCCAGCTCCAGTTGCCGGTCCATGATCTGCTGCCCCAGCTTCACATGGCTATCGATCCACGACTTAGGCAGCGGGCCGCCGTAGCTCTGCAAATTTTGCATCCATTGCCAGGCAAAATGCCCCGGCCCGGCCAGAAAAGTCCTGGCTTCCTCGTCGGTAAAGCCGTATTTCAGCAACGCATTATACCACACGCCTTCGAGCCCCACCACCGACAAAGGCATATTGATGGAATTCATCGCCATATAATCGATTTCCCTTTGCCAGCGCTCCCAATCCCACCAGGCAGCCGTGTAGCTCACGGTACAATAATTCATATACACCCGGTATTTCCCCTGTATCGTCCGTCTCTCTTTCTCCTGAGGCAAAGGCAGGCGGTCCGGCAGATTCAGCTGATTGCCGAACCACGACACGTGCGCCTGGCACGTATATTTCAAATACCAGTTAAAAGCCGTAGCCAGAGCCACCGCATTATTCCCGCGCAAAACCACCTTATTACCTTTCCGGTCGATTTCATATACATCGTTTCCGTTTTCCGGGGCAATGATTTCCAGGCGGAATTGCTTCCCGTATCCCGGAGTGACCCGTTCAATCAAATCATAAGCCGCTTTCGTCGGCTTATCCCCGTAAGCCGCCAGCTGCACGGCACACAAAAATAACAAGATCAATTTTTTCATAAATACGCACATTTTACAATTACGGTCGCCTATTCTATTTCCGTTCCTGCATCTTATTATAAAATTTCCTGCTGCCTGCCCGGTTCTTACCACCACCGGACAGACAACCGGAAAAAAATGCTTCGAGCGCCGGTCTAAAACTTACAACTCAAGAAAAGATCGCTAAAAATTGAATTTTGAATACTAAACAAACTCCCTTAATCCTGAATTTACTCCTCCCAAACTAAACTAAATCTCTTCCCCCGGCTTTCTCGATAGCACACACTCACAATCTGTTTCTTTCTAATCTCTAAAATCCATCGGGACATCCCTTTTCTTCTGCTGCGGACCTAACGGTTCCGCATGGCGGGAAGGATTCCGATGATCGAAATAATATATGCCGTCCCGGTCGAAAGCCTGGTAAGCTTTTTCCATTCTCCGGCTAAAACTGTCGAAATTCTTCATATCCGGCTGTGTCCATGCCGATTCGGCCAGCGCACACATACGCGGGAAAGTCATATAATCGAGACGTTGCTCGTTATGTACCCGTTCCGTCCACAAGTTCGCCTGAATCCCCCGGATCAGGTGTAACTGTTCCTGCGGCAAACCCCACGAAGCCATCCCTTTGTCCGGGAAAGCGTACACATCCTCCAACGGGCAGAAACCACTCCATACCCGTCCCCACTTATGACCTGTATATTGTATAAAATCGAAATACAACGGGCGGCGCGGGCACATCACCGTGGCATAGCCTCCGGCGAGCGATTTTTTCAACTGATACACCCGGTCGTGCCTCCACCAGAAAATAACCGTACGCGCCGTATCCACGTTCAAATCCAGCAATTCATCCCAACCCACCAGCACTTTTCCGAGATGGCGCACCGTGTCGGTCATCCGGTGCATAAAATAACGCTCGGCCTCTTTCACCTTCGTCATGCCCTCCCGTTTCATCAATGCCTGAATATGGGGATCGGTTTCCCAAGCCTTGATGCCGAAAGACACTTCGTCCCCACCGATATGCAAATACGGGGAGGGGAACAAGGTCGTCACTTCCCTCAAAACATTCGTCAGAAAAGTATATACTTCTTCTTTGCCCACATTAAATGTAAAGTCGGGATGTTCCGGCGTGCCGCCTCCCGACAGTTCGGGATAAGCTATATTGGCTGCCGTAGCGTGCCCCGGCATATCGATCTCCGGTATTACCTCGATGTGGCGGGCAGCTGCATAAGCCACCAGCTCTTTGATTTCTTCCTGTGTATAATAGCGTACATCCTGGCAATTCGGATCGCTCCAGTTTCCTTTTCCTCCCACCGTCGCCAGCTTCGGATATTGCTTGATCTCGATTCTCCAGCCCGATTCGTCGGTCAGGTGCCAATGGAATCTATTCAGCTTATAGCTCGCCATATAATCCAAAAGCTGCTTCACTTTCTCTTTACCGAAAAAATGACGGGATTCGTCCAGCATATAGCCCCGCCAGCCATAACGCGGCGCATCGCCGATCTCACAGCAAGTCGCGCTCAGGCGGCCGTCTTTCGCCTCTGTCATTTGCAACAAAGTCTGCACGCCATAAAAAATCCCGGCACGGTCGGCAGCATGTACCGTCACCTGTTTCGGGCTGATTTCCAAACGATAGGCTTCTTTTTCGCCCGATCCGGGCTCTAAGGATAAGAATATCGGTGCTTTTTTGGCGACCCTGGCAGAAACGGTCACACCCTGCTCGCCTAATTTTTCTTTCAGATAAAGTGCTTCCGGCATCACCGAAGCATCCGAACAACCGATTGCACCCTTACGCAATTCGAACACTCCTTCGCGGATCACCACGGATTGTGGATAAGGTATTACATTAACTTTCTGAGCTAAAACAAAATGAGTGGCTATTAAGAATAATAGCACTAAATAAAATTTACTTTTCATTCCCTCTGATTTAATAATAACAACGCAATCGATTGAACAAACTTATTAAAAAAAAATTGTAAACAAAAATTTTAATAAAAATAAAACAAATTTCTTCTGAAAAAAATTTCACATACAAACCATAAAGGGGTAAAATCTATCCGCCCGTAATCCTATTTGCATCAACAAAACCATGAACTTCAATCGTTTACCCCTTTATTCCCTATCCTTATTCAGACATTTTATAAATTTCACGCCCAGCCAGCAGGAAAGCACCCACGCCATACACTTCCGTCATTCCGGCATTTACTTTCCGGGGATCGGCACCGATAGGCTGCACATATCCCAGTTTACCACCGGCTTCCACCGCATCCACCAAAGCTTTCCAGCCCTTACGCACGGCAGGCATATACTCGTCGGCAGGCAGCAAACCTTCGTTTACCCCATACGCCAAAGCATACACAAAAAATCCTGTGCCGCTGGTTTCGGGAGAAGGATAACTTTCCGGATCGAGCAGGCTGGCACTCCAGTAACCGCTCGGACGCTGGTAACGCACCACGCTGGCAGCCATTTCCTTAAACAAATCCTCATAATACTTACGATAGCGGTCTTTCTTCGGCAATTCCTGCAAAATCTCACAAAGTCCGCCCATTACCCAGCCATTGCCACGCCCCCAGAAAATTTTCTTTCCGTTCTTTTCCTGCTTTCCGATATAAGTGTTATCCCGATAAAACAGCTTTTCTTCCTGATCGTACAACTCGCTATAAGTAAATTTAAATTCCTTATCGGCAAATTTCATATACCGCTTTTCTCCGGTCATATTATATAAACGGGCATAAACCGGAGGAGCCATAAACAAAGCGTCACACCAGGTCCAGCAATCGTTATTGCCTCCGCCGAAACGGGCTCCGGGCTTTTGCGGAGCAGGATGTTTCATCACCCAATCCGTACGCGCCAGAGTTGGCATAATCCATCTCTCGTTCTTTTTCCCGCTTTGGCGGTACATATCGATATACATTTGCGCCACACAAATATCGTCGGCATGATACATCCGCTTGCCGGGCTGCCAGCCGTTCCGGTTGCCCACCCGGGTCAGGAAAGCAAAATAAGGATTCTTCTGTCCGGCCACCTCCGCCATCTCTCCCCAGGCATACATACCCACATACAACGCCCCGTTCGTCCAGTCGTCCCAGCCGTGCCTCACCTTATCCCAGTTTTCGATCTGCCAATCGGCAACAGCCTTCATGACCTTCGTTACATCGTTTTTCTTGAAATCAGCCCGGAAAGGCTGTGCTTTCCCATACACCGCGAATGAAATACACGCAGCTAACAAAATCAGTTTTTTCATCGTCTTTTCTTTAAATTAGTCATATCATTTCATGTCCGCCCGGACACACCATTATTATTCTATTTTAAAAAACCAAAACCGTTTGAGCAATCGGTTGCTCACATAGCCGCCGAACATTTTTCCGGCAATTCTCCCCGATTCACTCCGGGCATGTTATCTTCCGGCATGTTATCTTTCAGGGCTTGCGGCACTCCCCCTCATCGTACCACACATATTTCTCCCGCACCATTTTCCTGTAAACGCCCTTTTATACTTATTTTTCAAATTCTTTTCGCTTCAGTCCCGACCAAATGGCAATAATCACCACGACAATCCCTCCGATAATAAAAGGGGCCGGCAAAAGCTGCGCATCGGTTTTTCCATAAGAGTGCATGCCGCTCAGATAATAATTCACCCCGAAATAGGTCATCAGTACCGAAGCGATAGCCAGCAGCGACAGCAAATTAAACAGCCATTTGCTTTTCCAGCCGGGAATCAGGCGCAGGTGCAGCACCAAAGTGTAAACGATCACCGAAATCAACGCCCAAGTCTCTTTCGGGTCCCAACCCCAATAACGTCCCCACGACTCGTTCGCCCAGACCGCCCCCAGGAATGTACCGATGGTCATCAGCATCAATCCCAGGATCATCGACATCTCGTTCAATATTGTCAGTTCCCGGATCGTCTCCCGGATCTTTTCCCGTCCTTTCGCCACAATCATCAAAATCATATTGAATAACCCCATCAATGCACTCACAAAAAAGAAACCGTAACCCGCCATAATCACCGCCACATGCAGCATCAGCCACCACGACTGCAAGACCGGCACCAAAGGCGTAATCTCCGGGCTCATCTGGTTCAACCCCGACACGAACAGCAGCACCCCGGCCAGCAGGGAAGTCAGTGCAGGTACGACCCGCGTGCGGAAAGCAAACAGCAAGCCGCCCAACACGATCGCCCACGCCACATACACCATCGATTCGTATGAATTCGTCCAGGGAGCATACCCCGAAATATACCAGCGCAAACCGAGCCCGAACGTATGGAACAGGAACACGCACCCAATACCTCCGGTAAGTACCCAGCCCGTCACGTTCATCCACCGTCCCCGCCGGAACAAAGCCACGAACACACACAGCAGCAACAGGCCTCCCAAAATCAGATAATATTTCACGATCGAAGAAAAAACACGCACCTTATTATAAAAAACTTCCGCATCGATCTTCTTCGAATCCACTTCAATCACTTTATTTTTAGCCTGCTGATAGGTTTCGATCATTCCCAGCACATCGTCCGCCTGTTTTACGTTGCCGTCTGCCAATTCCGACACATACCAGCGCATGATTTTCGACACGAACAAGGAATCTTTTCCCTGGAATACCGACAGGTCGTCCCCGGCAGAATACCATTTCCCGCTACGGTCGTTCGGATCGGGAAAAACGGCCAGCATCATACCCTGCTGGATTTGGAAAACGATATTCACGATTTCGTCCAGCTTCAATAGATCGTTATCCACCCGGCTGCGTTCCGAAGGATTCTTCGCATAAATCGCCTCGACCTCTTTTTGCAGCAAATATTCCCCGTCGGCACTGAAAACATCGTTAAAGGCAATATACTCTCCCGTTTTACCCAGTTTTTCCAGCACCTCTTTATCCTTCACCTTGATAAACTTCTCAAAACTCCATTCGTAAGGGTAAACCAGCAGGTTTAAAAAAAACTGGTCGGAATTCAATCCTTTATATTGTTCCGCCTGATAAAGTTTCCGCAAAATTTTCAACGTCCACGTATTGGCAGGCTCCAAACGCCCCTTCGGATTCTGCACGATCAGCTTCCCGAATCGGTCTGCCTGCTCTTTCGAAACCGTGGGCAAACTTCCCGTTCCGCTTTGCGGCAAAGCATACACCGAAGGACTTCCCGCCGTTGCAAGGCAAGCGAACAAAACCCCGGTCACCGCCACTTTCAAGGCTCCGCCCTGCATCCGTTTCAGCTCCCGAACCAGCCTCCTGAACCGGGATTCCCGGTTAAAAAACGTCAGGATCATCCCCAATACCATTAAAGCATAACCGAAATAAGACACCAGCATCCCCGGCTTATCGTAATTCACCGACAACACCGTCCCCCGCTCGTCCGGGTCGTAAGAGGCCTGAAACAAGCGATAGCCTTTCACATCCACCACATTGTTCATATAGATCATGTGCTCGCGTTTCTCCCCGTCCACCGTTAGAATGACATCGCTTTCATACGATGAAGGACTATGCGAGCCGGGATAACGCTCCAGCCGGAAATCTTTCAGATATACCTCGAAAGGCAGTTCCTGTCTCTGCATGCCGCCATCCGTAAGCATATAATTCACCTGTTCCCCTTCCCGGATATGCATGACCCCCTCGTCACTGAAAAAGTGAGTAATCCCCGCCCCGGCAAGAATCACCACAAAGGCGGAATGAAACAGCAAGCTCCCCCATTGCCTGCGGGTAAACATCTTTTGCCGCACCACCAGCCAGATAAAATTCACCGCCAGCAGAAATTCCACCAACAGGAACCAGGGCGCACCGTAAAACCATTTCCTCGCCACAGGCGTCCCCTGGCTATTCTCGACAAACGTCGCTACGGCCATAGCCACGGCATAGACCACTAACAAAACAAACAAGCTTACCCGGGGGTAATTTTCCTTTTTCATCCTAAAAAATACTATTGTTACACGCCTCGCATTTATCTTACACGGCTTCAAATATATTAAAAAAACAAATCGATTCTCTGTTATCCCATTCGATTCCAAAGAAAAAATCCCACCCCAAAGCCTCCGGTAAGCAAAATGCAGGCAACGACACAAAGTCCGGTTTCCCGGAAAATAGATTTACAGCCCTCCTGAAATTTATCGGTATTTTTCCAATACGGACATTAATTTCACCTTATCCACCGGCTTCACGAGATAGTCATTACACCCGGCCTCCAAAGCGGCGAGCTTATCCGACTCAAAAGCATTGGCGGACAGAGCGATAATCGGAATTGTGGCATTGAATTTACGGATTTCCTTCGTTGCCGTCAGGCCGTCCATCTCAGGCATCTTCATATCCATCAGCAGCAAATCCACCGGATGGGTTTTGAGCAGCTCCAACGCTTCCCGTCCATTGACCGCATGGAGCAAATGATACTGTTTACCCAGCAGGGCCGATACCAATAAATAATTACTCGAAATATCCTCCGCCACCAAAATGGTCTGCCGTCTCTCCTTATCCCCTTCTTTCCCGGCAACCGGACGCACCACATCATTTTCCGGCACAAGCGTTTCCGTCTCTTTCGCAGGAAGCCCGGCTTCCTCTACCTTACAAGGCATAAAAGCCCAGAAAAGAGACCCCTCGTTATACCGGGACTCAAATCCCACGCTTCCTCCCATCGATTCGGTGATTGCCTTACAGATAGACAAGCCGAGCCCCGTCCCCTGTGCAAATTCATCCAGTTTTTCAAACCGATGGAATACCTTATTTTTCTTCGCATCCTGAATGCCGATCCCGCTATCCTTCACATAAAGCCGGATTCCGCCCTCCACAAGCTCGTAGCCCATCTCGATAAACCCTTTCGGCGTATATTTGATCGCATTGGTCACATAGTTCGTCATCACCTGGGCAATCCGGTTCTTATCCAGATAAACCCGGCACCTGTCATAAGGATTCTCCACGAAGAATCTTACATTGGGATTCGTCACCCGCTGCTTCATAGACACGGCCATATTATTGAAATATTCCGAGAAATCGAATTCCTCGTATTTCAGCTCCATAGCCCCGGCCTCGTATTTCGACAAATCCAGAATATCGTTAATCAACTTCAACAACAATTCGTTATTGGTCTTGATGATCTGCATATACTCCTCCCGGTCGGCACGTTCTTCCGAATTCACCAGCAAACCGGAAAACCCGACAATCGCATTCAGGGGCGTGCGGATTTCGTGGCTCATATTGGCAAGGAACGACGATTTCAGCTTGTCGGATTGTTCGGCCCGCAACTTCGCCTGCCGCAACTCCTCGATCATCCGTTCCCGGTCCGAAATATCGTCCACCCGGATCACAATCCCGTCGAGTTCCCCGTCGTCCTTAAAAACAGGAGTTGCAAAAACCTCCACAGCACGCCGGTCGTCGAGAAAAAATTTCACCCGTTCCATCTGGCGGGATTTCATCGCCCGCTGCAACACACATTCCCCACAGGGCGACGTGCGGTTGTAAGCACTTTTATAGCAAAGTTCTCCTTGCCGGTACGCTCCATGAGGAAGACCGACCGAAACAACAGAAATATTCTCCCATTGCACGACATAATCCGGGGTGATGTAGGCCAATCCGGAGTTCGTATTATTCAGAACAAGCTCGTTCTGCCGCACCAACTGATTCAATTCCTCCTTATTTTTCAGCAACGTCAGCTCGGTCTGTTTATGAGATTCGATATTGATCGCCATCCCGCAAACATACTTATAAGAAGTATCGTTGAGTACCGATGTTTCCAAAACACCACGGGTTTCCCACCACTCATAAACCCCGTCCTCTTTCAAAGCGATCCGGTACTGTACACATGCTTCCGGATCATCTTCCTGCAAAATCGCATGAGCAAAACCGATAAAGGCCTGCCGATCGTCCGGATGGATATAACTGACAAACTTTTCGAGCGAATCGACCTCCGAAGGGTCACGGCCTATCTTATCGAAACCTTCCCCAAAACTCACCTTATCTTTGGACGGCTCATAAAACCAGGAATAAGCATTCATCACCTCCATCGAAATAGAGAGTACCCTGGCACGGCGTTTCAGGTCGTTTTGCAGGCTCTGATCCCAACGGACATTCAGCAGCAACCGTTTACTCCCGTCATAAATAACCGTTTTACGAACAATCATATCGTAGCTGCGCCCGTCTTTGAGAACGATTCTTTCCACTCCGAAATAAGGTTCCCCGGTCGTAAAAACTTTCAGGTCGCTTTTTTGCATCCGCCGCGCCTGCTTTTCGTCCAGAATACTATAAATCGTTTCCCCTTCACGGGTACCGAACAGCCGCTGGCTTTCCGCATTACAGAATACATAACGGAAATCGTCCTCCACATCCTCGATGTGAATGGGCAACGGTATGTTGTTCAGGATATTTTCCTGCAACATCTTCCTTCTCTGCAAACCGGTATTGTTCTTGCAAAAGCCGACATATTTAACGACTTTGCCATTTTCGTCCTTTTCATAAGGCGAAGCATTGATCGTGCAATATTGCCATTCCGGATAACCGGTCAGCTTCATCCGGATATTGAACCAATGATTTTTATCCAGCCCCTCGAGCTGTTCCGCATAAATCCCCTGGGTTGTTTCCCAATCGTCCGGATGGATGAAATTCTTATAGTATTCCATCGTACAATGCTCAGGCTGTTCTCCACTTTCCATCATATTATTCTCGGAAAAGAACAATCCGGAACGGGTATCGAGTTCCCAAAGCATAATCTCGGCCGCCTGCATCGCCAACTCCGTCTTTTTCTTGCTTTGCCGCAACATCTCCTCTGCACGCACCGCTTCGGTCACATCCTCCAGGATAAAAACATATCCCTCCATCTCTCCGGCGGCATTCAAAACGGGAGCCCCGTTACAGGCAACATGGCAAACGGATTTAGACAGCGAAGTTTCGTAATAACCGCTGGCCCTCACCAGATCGAAACTATATTCTATCTGCGCCTGAACTTTTTCCCGGTTACGTATCGCATCCCTAACCTTTATCGGTAAATTGGGATTTTCAAAAATATTTATCCTTTTCCGGATATAAGCCTCTTTATCCATGCCGAAAATCCGGCTGGTGGCATCGTTCATAAAAATCATATTTCCGGCGGCATCGTACAACTCTACCCCCACCGGCAACGCCTCCAGCAAAGTTTCCTTCTGATTATAAAGCTTTTCATACCGATTCTGCAACAACGTGCGTTCCGTCATGTCCTGGGCGATAAAAAGATATTTATCGATCTCGCCCGTCTCATTCCGCACCACCGATACGGCAATCTCGAAATAACGCACACCCGAAAAAGTGGTAAGATAATACCGCTCTTTCGCCAAATCAAAATCGTAGGCAATGGTAAAACGGACATGCTCTCCCGCCTGCAACCGTTCTTTCATGGCATCGGGCATATTCGGGTTTTCGAAAATATTAAGACCCAGAATATCGCTTTTCTTCCGCACCCCCATCATCTTCATGCCAACCTCGTTGATTTCGATAAGAGAGCCGGAACGATCATACAATTCCATGCCTACGGGAAGATTTCCATAAATAGTTTGAAAAAGAGCATGAGACTCCCGATCGACCGCAACGGTCCGATCCACTTCCCGCGAACGGAGCAGATCGTCTTCATTCACTTCCATCACCTGCAAATAGACCGACTTTTCATCCCCACAGGCGGCATGTCCCGTAACACGCACTTTTTCCAACGTAGGGAGAGTAGAAGTATATTCCAGGTAAACACTCCGTTTTTCCTGCCGGGCACGGCGAAGGCTGTCGATAATAAAATGGATCTGCTTCTCGTTTTTATCGTCTGCTTCAGCCAAAAGTGCCGAAACCGGCTTCCCGCTTATGTTTTCTATTTCTATTCCAAAAAAAAGCCGCTTATCGAAACCGCTAAAACCAATCGGCTGTAATTCCCGATCGAATTCAACAGTCGTCCAACCCATATTCCTAATATTCTTCATCATCATTGTGGCTAATACTCATTTCGATAATAATCGCATACATTCAAAAAATAAGTAAAACGTAAAGTCTTTGGCTATCTGCCGGAACAACCGACAGAAATCAGTCGCCGTACATATAATTTTCCCTAAAAATCTATCCCCAGCATTGTAAAGGCTATTTTCAACACCATTTACTCCATTGATTTCAGACAAAAAAAGAATAATAATTTTGAATCGATACCCGATCGGTTTATACCAAACTTCCCTTCTAAAGGTTCATGATCTATAATATCTATCAAAAATAAAACAAATATCAGCAAATTCCAATCTTTAACAAAACCGGAACAAAGTTAACAGTAGATGTCCCCGCCTGAAAGCCTTATTCTATGGACTTTCCGGAGGATTTCAAAAAAAATGTCCCCGGAAGTTAAAAAAACTTCAGAGGACATTTTAACACAAAAAAAGACTTTTTTCATACTGCGCAGGCCACGATCGTCCCGGCATAAAAAAATCGTTTTTTTTAAATTTGTTTCAGTAAGTCGACCATTTCAATGGCAGAAGTCATGGCATCGAAACCCTTATTTCCGGCTTTCGTTCCAGCTCTTTCCACAGCCTGCTCGATAGAATCGGTGGTCAGGATACCGAAAATCACAGGCACTCCGGTCTGTAAGCCGACGTTAGCCACCCCTTTGGTCGCTTCGTTAGCCACCATATCGAAATGAGGCGTTGCCCCCCGGATCACGGCTCCCAAACAAATCACCGCATCGAACTTACCGCTTTCCACCATCTTTTTAGCCACCAGGGGTATCTCGAAAGCTCCCGGAACCCAGGCTAAAGTCAGGTTATTTTCGTCCCCGCCGTGGCGGACAAAAGCATCCACGGCGCCGCCGATCAGCTTTGAGGTGATAAACTCGTTAAAACGTCCGGCCACAATGCCTACACGCTGTCCCTGTGCCAATAATTTTCCTTCCAGTAAATTCATAATATTCGGTTTTTGCATAACTGATAAAACAATAGATCACTTTCCTGCTTCGGTCTCTCCCGACGGGGTATGCACATGATTACACTCGTGCAGCAGATGCCCCATTTTCTTATATTTGGTGTACATATAAAATTCGTTCTTCTCATTACAGGTCATTTCGATCGGCTCACGCCCCACGATTTCCAGCCCATAACCTTCCAGCCCTTTCAATTTCAAAGGATTATTCGTCATTAAAATCATTTTCTTCACCCCCAGATCCGCCAAAATTTCCGCTCCGATCCCGTAATCCCGCAAATCCGCCTTAAAACCCAACGCCAGATTGGCCTCTACGGTATCCATCCCGCCGTCCTGCAAATGATAAGCCCGGAGCTTATTGATCAGGCCGATGCCCCGGCCTTCCTGCCGCAGATAAAGCAACACGCCCAGCCCGGCCTTCTCGATACGGCGCAAAGCCTCCTGCAATTGCTCCCCGCAATCACAGCGCAACGATCCGAACGCATCCCCGGTAAGACATTCCGAATGTACCCGGCACAACACCGGATCGCCGTCGGCCACATCTCCCTTCACCAAAGCCACATGATGCTCGCCGTTGATCTTATTCACATACCCGTAAGCCTTGAAAATACCGTATTTCGTAGGCATTTCCGCCACGGTCACCCGTTCCACGAGCATTTCCGTACGGCGCCGGAAAGCGATCAGATCGGCGATCGTAATCATTTTCAAACCATATTGCCGGGCGAAATCCACCAACTCTTTGGTACGCATCATCGTACCGTCCTCCCGCATGATCTCGCAACACAATCCGCATTCCTTCAACCCTGCAATCCGCATCAAATCCACCGTGGCTTCCGTATGCCCCGAACGCTCCAGCACCCCGCCCGGCTTCGATTCCAGCGGGAACATATGCCCCGGACGGCGAAAATCTGCCGGCCTGGCATCGTCCTCCACACACTTCATCGCCGTAACGGAACGTTCCAGCGCAGAAATACCGGTCGTGGTAGAGACATGATCGATCGACACCGTAAAAGCCGTGGCGTGATTATCCGTATTATTCGCCACCATCTGCTCCAGCCCCAGCTTTCCGGTCAGTTCCCGGCTCATCGGCATACAAATCAGCCCTTTGGCATAACAAGCCATAAAATTCACATTTTCCAAAGTGGCGAATTCTGCGGCACAAATCAGATCCCCCTCGTTTTCCCGGTCGGGATCGTCCGTCACCACAATCAGCTTTCCTGCTTTCAGGTCGGCAATCGCCTCTTCAATCGTATTAAATTTAAATTCTTCCATAATATCTTTTATTTTTACCTATCGTTCAAAACCCGTTCGCCTGCAAAAATTCAAGGCTCAGCCCCTTTTGAGGCTGCTTCATCAGCTTCTCTACATACTTCACGATCATATCGTTTTCCAGATTCACCACCTCTCCGGCAGGCTTCCCCGTCAAAGTGGTCTCCTCCTGCGTATGGGGAATGACCGACACCTTAAACACGGCCTCGTCCACATAAGCCACCGTCAGGCTCACCCCGTCGATCGCCACCGATCCCTTCTCCACCACATACCGCAAAATCTCCGGTGCAGCCTTTATCGTCAGCCATATTGCATTTTCGTCCTTCACACGGGCAGAAATCCGTCCCGTTCCGTCGATATGCCCCGCCACCAGGTGTCCTCCCAACCGGGCATTCAGGCACAAAGCACGTTCCAGGTTCACCCGGTCGCCCGGCTTCAGGCCGCCTAAATTGGAACGCTCCATCGTTTCGGGCATCACATCGGCAGTAAAACCGCTGTTTCCTAAAGCCGTCACCGTCAGACAAACCCCGTTCGTCGCAATACTGTCGCCCACTTTCGTATCTTCCAGCACTTTTTCCGCCCCGATCTCCAGCACCACACTGCGGTTTCCCCGCCGGATACCTCTGACCGTCCCTATTTCTTCTATAATTCCTGTAAACATAGCAATATCTGAATTCGCAAATTTTCAATCCGTCATCTCTGCAAAAAACCGGAAAACAAAAAATCCGTCCCGACCTGTTCCATCCGGCAATCCGTAAATTCCAGCGCATCCGGCATCCGGGCAAAGCCTCTGCCTTCCACCGGAGTTTTGGCGTCGCGTCCTCCGACGATCTTGGGAGCGATAAAAGCCCTGACCTCATCCACCAGCCTTTCCTCCACAAACGAAGCATTCAGCTCTCCCCCGCCTTCCAGCAGAACAGAGTCGATCCCCCTTTTTCCGATCTCCTCCAGCAGGCCGGAAACATCCACCCGTCCTTCCTTCGCCCGGCAAACCAGCAACTCCACCCCCGCATCCTCCAAAGCCTGCAAGCGTCCGGCATCGGCATCGGCAGTATGTGCCACAATCGTCCGGTAAAGCCCGGCTGTCCGCACCAACTGTGTTTCCAATCCTATCGAAGCCCGGCTATCCACCACGATCCGCACCGGCTGCCGCACGTCTCCCTCCAGCCTGCAATTCAGCAACGGATCATCCGCCCGCACCGTGCCTATCCCCGCCATGATCGCCATACACTCACAACGCATCTCCTGCACCCTGCGGCGCGCCTCCTCCCCGGTCACCCACTTCGAATCGCCTGTATAAGCGGCAATCTTCCCATCCAGCGTCATAGCCGTTTTCAACACCACCCAGGGACGTCCCGTCGTGATGTATTTCAGGAACACCCGGTTTAACTCCCGGATAGCCTCTTCTTCCACCCCTGCCACCACCTCGATCCCCGCTTCCCGCAAACGGGCGATACCTTTACCCGCTACCAGCGGATTGGGATCCGTCAGCCCTACGACTACCCTCGCAATGCGGTTCTCGATCACCGCCTCCGTACAAGGCGGGGTTTTCCCGTAATGACAGCAAGGCTCCAAAGTCACATACAAAGTCGCTCCCTCCGCACTCTCCCGGCAATGCCGGAAAGCATTCCGCTCGGCATGCGGCCCGCCGAAACGCTCGTGCCAGCCTTCCCCGATAATCCGGTCGTCTTTCACGATCACAGCCCCCACCAGCGGATTGGGATTCACCCGTCCGGTTCCTTGCTTCGCTAGGGCGACCGCCCGCTTCATATAGCCCGTATCCTTCGTTTCCATATACAAAAAATGCCCTGAATCTCTTCAGGGCATATCTATATCACAAATAAACAGTACATTCAAATCACTGTCCTATTTCTTCTACCATCCGGACTGTCACCGTCGGTACCGGAATTTCACCGATTCAGTCCCCGGAAAAGGGGAGTCGCGGACTGTCACCGCCGGTAGGGAATCACACCCTGCCCTGAAGAAATATCAATTACGGTTACAAAAATAACGATTATCCCGTAAAAAACAATAACCGCATCCGATTATTACAAATTCCACCTCATTTTCCGCCGATCAATTCCAGTAAATCGGCTTTTATCGCCTTCGCTTCCTGCCAGCCGTTATACTGAGGGTCTGTCACTTTTCCCGTCTTGTCCACCAAAACATAATGCGGAATGCCCGTAACCCGAAACTGATTGCCGACATATTTCCATTGATCTCCCGACAGGCGGTAGTGTTCCCCCGGAATATCCGGGATCATATTCTCGTAGGTCTTCATCGGAGACGAAGGCCCGGTGAGATAAACAAAAACAATATCCTCTCCCTTCAACTCTTCCTTCACAGACTTCATCCGCCTGATCCCGTCCCGGCAGGGACCGCACCAGGTAGCCCAGAAATCCACGAACACCGCCTTCCCGCGGTAAGGGGCGAGTATCGCCTCGAACAGCTTCTCGTTTTCCACCGCCGGCACTTCGTTCAAACGATACCCCTTCTTCTGCTTATTTTCCTCGATCCGGGCTTTCAGGCGGTCGTTATACCGTTGCAGGCAATCGGCTATAAAAGGCACTTTGTATTCTTTTTTCAATTTAAACAACTCTTCGTCGCCCAGCGGGTCGAACGAAGATTCCATTCTCGATACCCGGTCTTGTAAATCCATAATTTCCGTAATAAGCCCCGGTTTTATTCCAAAATAAACATCCAACACCTCCTGCCGCTTCTTCTGCTCATACCCCTTTTGTATGGCCGTGAACTGTTCCCCGTATTTCTCGGAAAAATTAACATTGTCTTCCTTATACTCGGTGGCCAGCAAGCCCGTCAAAAGGGTATCCTGTCCCCGGCTCTCCTGCAATTTCAGCAACAACCCGATAAACTCCTTCTCCCGCTCGTTAAAAATAACGCCTCCGCGAAGCATATCCGTAATAATCGTCGCAATATCGCTCTCCACCGCCACCGAACGGACGACGTCGGCATATTTGATCCGGTTCATGAGCTGCCCGAAACTGCTTCCGGCCACCACCACCTCCGGCCTGTCCAGATTCATTTTCCGTACAAAATCATAATACCCGATCCCCAGATCCGGTTTCTGGAAAGGCACGATCTCCGCCCTGCTCTTTCCCTTATTCGCCTCCTCCCAGTTTTGCCGTAATAAATAATCGTAATCGAACAACACGCCTCCCGCAGCCAGCTCGATCCCGTCGGTCAGCAGCTCCCGGCCTTTCCTGCTCAATCCGTTCGTCGCGGCATATTCGTTCAGTTGCTTCAAAGCCACACTCTTCAAATCGTTCACATGCTGCTTGAATTGCTGGGCGGTCACCACCTTCACCACTCCCTGCAATCTACGGTAATCGGGAGAGAAAAAGCCGCCGCAATCCTGATACTCGAAATTCAGCAACGCATTGTCCCCCATAAACAAAGAAGTCTTCGGACGCATACGCACATCCTCTTTCTCCCGCCAGGGATCGATGTATTGCGCCATGTCCAGGCACATCGTCGTCTCTTTTCCCGGCTCTAAAAAAACCGAAAAATTCATCCGGTAGGGAAAACGGCAAATAACAAGCTCAGGATTATTCATCGTCACTTCCACCCGGAAAATCCCGTTCTCGTCTATATCCACATCGTACATATCCTGATTGCCCGAAAAAATATCGTCCACATACAAGATCCCCTGCTGCTTTCCCATTTTCGGGACATATCCTTTGATAAACCCTTTCAGCACCGCTTTCCCGCTGGCAAGCACCGTAGAATCGAAACCCACCGAATCCGCAGCGATGGCTTCCGGGCTGGTTTTCCTCACCGGAGCATAGGCTTTCAGAGCTTTTTTACTTTCTCCCAGCCATAAACGGCCGTCCTTATCCCGGCGGGCATACACCACCTTTTTCCCCTTATCGTTTTTCAAAGAAAATTCCGCCTGGTCGCCTTTGGCTTTCACCCTGGCATACTCCCAAAACTCACCGTCCGCAACGGCAAAACGCTTCTCGAAACTATAATCCCATACCCCGCTGCCATCCGTCCTGATCCAATTTCCCCGCATTCCGGCAGGAATCGTTTCCTTCTCCCGCTCTTCCCCCAGCTCGATATCGAAAATCCCGTCACCGTCCTTATCGATCATATCGATACGCTCCACGCCCTTGGGCAAAGGCGGAAACACCAATTTAAAAAGATGCCTGCCCGATTCCGGCATAAAAAACTGCTTCCCCACCGGAATCCCCTCGGCATACCTTAATTTCAGCCGCTCGCCACCGTCGGACGGACAAATAAAGGTGGAAGAATCCACCATAACCCACCAATTCGGGCGATAAACCGCCTCCATTTGAAACACCGTGGCGGTATCGCTCAGCTCCACACGTATCATATTCCGGGTTTCCGTAGTCCGTCCGTCGAATGCCGGATGTTCCACAACCCGCTGTCCTGCAACCTGAAAACCTGCCAAAAGCAGCAGACATATACATAAATTCCTGATATACATATTACTTTTACATTAAAAAATTGTTCTAAAAGTAAAACTTAAAACAGGAAATACAAAACAAAAAGAATAGTTTTTATATTTTACACTTTCTTAATTTTTTTACTTTCATTTGATTGCTCGTCTTTATTTTTTTTATAATTTTGAACATCAAACAAAAAGTAATCTTACAGCTATGTACGGAAAATTTCAAGATTTCTTAAAGACTGAAATCCAGTCAATAAAAGAAGCTGGTTTGTATAAAACCGAAAGACTGATTGCTACACCGCAGGATGCAGAAATCAAATTAACGACAGGTGAAACCGTGTTGAACTTTTGTGCGAACAACTATCTGGGACTTTCTTCCCATCCGGTAGTGATCGAAGGTGCTAAAAAAGCATTGGATGCAAGAGGCTATGGAATGTCTTCCGTACGCTTTATCTGCGGCACACAGGACATCCACAAAGAACTGGAAGCTAAAATCTCCAAATTCTTCGGAACAGAAGACACCATATTGTATGCTGCCTGTTTCGATGCCAACGGAGGTGTATTCGAACCCTTGTTCGGCGCAGAAGATGCAATCATCTCCGACGAACTGAACCACGCTTCTATTATCGACGGGGTACGTCTGTGTAAAGCCGTGCGCTACCGCTACAAACACGCCAATATGGAAGACCTGGAAGAACAACTGAAAATTTCCCAGGCTCAGCGCTTCCGCATCATCGTGACCGACGGTGTGTTCTCGATGGACGGCGACATCGCTAAATTGAAAGAAATTTGCGACCTGGCTGATAAATATAACGCTTTAGTGATGGTGGACGACAGCCACGCTGCCGGATTCATCGGAAAAACCGGACGGGGATCTGCCGAATACAATGGCGTAATGGACCGTATCGATATCTTTACCGGAACTCTGGGGAAAGCCCTCGGCGGAGCTATGGGCGGTTATACCACCGGAAAGAAAGAGATCGTCGAAATGCTTCGCCAGCGTTCAAGACCTTATTTATTCTCCAACTCTCTATCTCCGGCAATCTGCGGCGCTTCTATCGCAGTGTTCGATATGCTGTCGGCCAGCACCGAACTGAGAGATAAAGTAATGGCTAACGCTGAATATTTCCGGGGAAAACTGACCGAAGCGGGATTCGACATCAAACCGTCGGAATCGGCTATCGCCGCCCTGATGCTTTACGATGCAGTGCTTTCACAGCAATTTGCCGCTGAACTGCAAAAAGAAAACATCTATGTGACCGGTTTCTATTATCCGGTTGTGCCGAAAGGACAAGCCCGTATCCGTATCCAGCTCTCCGCTGCACATACCCGCGAACAGCTCGACCGCGCAATCGCAGCATTCATTAAGATCGGTAAAAAACTGAACGTAATTCAATAAACGTTCTTCCGACCCGTATATAAAGCCTTCCGGAAATAAATTCCGGAAGGCTTATTTTTTACCTCCTATGCTGCCTCCGAAGCTGACAAGCCCAAAAGATTCTCCGGCATTTTTCCGCAATAGGATAAAGCCTTCCCCGCACAATAAGCCACCGCCACCGGATTGCCCCCACCTACGTGAACGACGGAGCACAGGTTTTTCCACTTATAATCAAGGCTTCCCGCTCCCTCCTTCCGGATGCCACCGATAAGCCCGGCACGACTTTTGCTAAAGAATAATAAAAGTCGTCCGGACACGACTAAAAACGCCAAACTCCCGGATTCGTAAATAAACCCTAAAAGATGTAAGAAATATTTGCAAATATCCCGGAGAAGAACGACCTTTGAGATACGAATAAAGCATTCGAAAAAATACATAGATCACCCGGAAACACAACCGACAACATGATAAAAAATCTTTATATATTGTTATTTTCTTTACTGACCTGCTCCTTCTTCACCTCTTGCGACGGAGACGACAACACCATTCAGGATACGATCCTCGGCAGATGGTATGTAAATGCGGTCAGCCATGCCGGATACAATATGTATTCCGGATACGATCCCATTGCGGAGGACTATTTCATCAACTTTTTCTATGGCGACTACATGCCCTTTCTGAAAGGCGACCAGCTCGAATTCGGAAATTTCAATATGAGAAGGGCGGGATTCAACGGAACAGGCGACCAATACACCTACAACATTTATCGTTCGACACTCGAACTCAACAACAGTTACAGGGTATCATACAATATACTCGCCTGGAGCCATGAACAGATTATCCTCTGTTTCGATAAAAACTCCCTGCTCGATTACATCACCTCGGAAATGAACTATGCCCAGACGGCAGAGCATTACCAGCAATTAGCCTATATACGCGATCAGGTGATACACTATGTCAGCGATTTTTATATAGAATACGTCCTGACCCGGAACATTCCCACCGTATCCCAGATCATCAGCGGGAATTATTACGGTAAACTCAGCGACGGCAGCGGCCCGCTGTTCAACAACGACTGGGTATCCGCTTCCCTCTACCGGCAAGGCCCTGAAAGCTTCAATTTCGTTCTCAACGACCAGATCAGCCTCAGCAACGGCCCGGTACAAGGCCCGCCTTTTACCCTGCAAGTGCCCGCAACCTGGGTCGGCTATGGTAACCTTGCGGGACAGATCGTCTTTGAGGGCAGCAGTATCACCGACCACTATGCTTACGGACGAATTGAGGTATTTATCACAGGCCAGTCCCTCGACAGCCAAACCCTCGACATTGACATTGAAATCCGTAACAACGGACTGATTTACAAGCTCTATTTCCGTCAGGGCATTCGTTACCTGCTCGAACCTCAAATCCTCTACCGTTCCCGCGGCCAGAGCCAGGCACAGGAAAGACAGGTCATTCCTTTAAAACCGTCCGCCCCGCAGGAAACCTCACGTCCCGCACAGAAAAAATAGATTTTTAAAACAATCATACCTTACTCCCTTCGGAAAAATATATCCGAAGGGATTTTTTTATATCGATATTTATATCATAATTATATAAATAATATTTTTTAATTACATATATTTTATTAATATTGTACAATATTATGTATATAGATATTAATTAAAATTTAAAAAATCATGAAAAAGAAATGAATCAAAGCAGGTATTCTTATTGCATTTGTTGCTTTAGGAATCATTGGACTTAACAAAGATTTCGGTAAAAACGACGCTTCTTTAGCTACCTTATTGGAAAATGTAGAGGCTTTAGCCAACGATAGTGAATCGGGGAATACAGGAGTTGTTATCGGTAAATGTGCCGACGAGCAAAACGATTGTCTGGCGGCTTGTCCGCACTGTAATGCGCTTTATTACGCTGACGGCAAGAAAGGTCCTTCTTCAAACGTAAAAGGAACTTGCACAAAATGCAAAGGAAAATTTTAATAACAACAGCAACAACAATGGTATCTATTTACGTAGATACCGTTTTGTAAAATACAGATCACATGAATAAACTCTTCTTTTACATTCCAATCCTCTGCTTATTTATATTGCCGGGCTGCCGGCAGCAAGACAAAGAACTGACGTTTACCCCGCCGGAATTCCGGCAAACCAGGCATCTGGAAGGCAAAGTATTGGTCGATACGTTTGTCATGGGCTTATGCTATGATATAGACTTTTATAAAGACTATCTTCTGGTGAGTGCCTACCGGAGCGACAGGGAACTACTCAACTTTTTCGATAAAAACAGCGGCCTATATATAAAAAGTATATTACCGAAAGGCAGAGGGGCAGGCGAAGCCCTTTCTTTAAAAGACTTCGACCTCGACCAAGCCACGGGAAAAGTGGTGTTCTATGATCTTATAGGAAATAAACTGACAAATTTCATTGTCGATTCGGTTATCTCCCACGAGAAGGCCGGCACTTACATTCACTCCCGGAATTATCCGATCTATATGTACAGGGTACTCCAGGGCAACAATTCTTATATCGCGGAAGGCGGATACAAAGAAGACGACAAAAGACCGAGATTATCGATCGTTGAAAACGACTCCGCGATCTATAAATATTATACATTCCCTAATGTGAAAATTCCCGGCACAGACGCGAAAGGAATAGAGCCTGCATACACCTATGGTTCGCGTATCGCCATTTCTCCCGATAAAAAACGCCTGGCTTACTCCACAAACTACGGGGCGATCCTTGAAATATTCGACCTCACTCCGGAGCAGATAAAATTAAATACGATCAAAGGATTTTATCGTCCGGTATATTCCCTCGAAAAAAACAGCATACAATCGATCCCCGGAGAAACGGTATGGGGATTTATCGACCTGTATGCAACCGATAAATACATATATACCATATTTTCAGGAAGCAAGAATCCGAAAGACACGAAAAACATTGCAGTATTCGACTGGCAAGGTAATTGCCTCGACCTGTACACGACCGACTACCGGTTAGAAAAAATATGCGTAGATGAAGCTAACCGTAAAATCTATGCCAATGGTTTAGACTCGAATCTCGAAACGGTAATCGTGATGTTTGAAATATAACGACATAGCCAAATCCCTATGTTGTACAATTCCCTCTCCATGCCATGTATTTCATTTTATGGAGAGGGAATCATAAAAATTTAACACCCCGGTAACTTACTTCTTCTTCCCGACCAAATCGTCCACCAATTTTTCAAAAAAACTCTTATACGAGGAAATATGGACTTTTCCGCTTTTGCGTTCCTTCTGTTCCATTTCCATAGCGGCAAAAGCAAACCAGCGGGCGGCCTTGAAGCGAATCGCCTCATCCCGGCATTCCTGATTGATCTTCACTCCCCAACTATAAAGCTCTGCATCCGAAATATCTTCCTCGTTCCACTTCTCCTCGGCCAGTTCTACATAAACTTTCCAATTTCCCGTACGTTCCGCCGCCAGCATCCGGGTATTGCGGACAATAGCCCTCCAATCTTTCACCTTCGCCTTTTTCATCCGCTTGATATACCCCTTCAATCCGTTTTCATCCAACCCATACCCCGTTTCTCCCCGCACCACAAAACGGTCGGCTCCGGCAGCCCATATCTCGCCGATCTTCCTGTCCACCGCCTCTTGTCCGTAAAGCGAATAAAACTGCTCCCGGCCGGTAAGCAACTCCTCGAAAAGCGGGCTATCGGCATCGGTCACATAAGCATCGAACAACTCCCAATTTTTCCGATCTTTCAAACAATCTTTTCCCAACCCGGAAAGATAGACTGAAATGACTTCCCCGGCTTCATCCTTCAGGTCGGCACGCCCCAGGGCAACGCCATAAGCCTCCATAAATTCGGGTTGCCGGTTTCCTGCCCGGTAAGCCTCGCCCAAAGCGGCGAGCCCCTTACCCTCTAAAGCCCGGCGCACCTCTTTCAGCAAACCCGTGGTATCGGTATTCCCGGTAAAGCGATGTATCTCTTTTCCCTCGGCATCCATAATGATAAAGGCCGGAAGCGTATTCACCCGGAACTCTTCCCGCAAATCTTTCTGCAACACACTTTCCCATCCCACATTCACAAAATGTGCGGTCAGCAAATCCATAACTTCCGGAGCGGAGAACACATTTTTCTGCATCTCTTTATATCCCCGGTCGGCAGCATCGAAAACGCTGATAAACACCAGTTTTTTCTGTTCCCTGGCCACCTTTTCCGCCTCTTCCGGGCGAAGCAGGCTAAATTCGACGCCTTTCGCCCTTTTCAAGGCCTGCTCTCCATAGCCGATAAACTGTTCGGCAGGACTGTATCCCCCGGCTTTATAAACTAATTTCCCTTCACCGTTCAGAAAAAGATAGGAGGGGTAACCCACGATCTTATATTTCTCTGCCAAATCCTTCAATTTACCGAAATGCAACTTCACATTGATAAAATTCCGGTTATAAAAATCGGCCACGCTATCCAGCGTAAATACATTCCGTTCCATAAGCAGGCAAGGCTGGCAATAATCCGTGTAAGCATCCACAAATACCATCTTTCCCGTCTGCCGCGACAATTCCAACGCCTGCTCCAGCGTCTTATCCTCAAAACGGATCGAACGGCTGTTGCTCCGTTTCACCCGGGCCACCTGCAACGCCTTTTCGCCCGCATCCACCAGGGCCGGAGGATTTCCCATAACCGCAAAAGGACTGGCGGTAGCGAGCAAATCGCCGTAAGGCATGAAAAAAGCATATACCGGATACATATTCATCATCAGGCGGGGCGCAAAAGCCATCCCTTCGGGAGTGCTCATATCCATCCGAATCATAACGGCGTTCCTTTTCAGAAAATGTGCCACACCCGGATGGATAAACAACGCCTTTTCCTTGGCTGACTCCTGTTTCATGCCGGGCGACGACACATCCACGAACACCAGCTTATTTTCCCTCGCCGCTAAAATACTCGCCTGTTCCCAGGTCAGTGGTAAAAAACCATTCGCATCGGCTTTCTGTGCCCGTCCCGGCAAAACTCCCACCAGTAAGCACAGCCATACTACCATTCCAAATTTCATCATATCTATCATAAATTATTGTATTCTCTTTTCTGCCCGCTCTCTCCTCAACGGCATATCAATTCACAAAATCCCTTCAATTCCTTTTCGATCTCATATACCACCTCCGGCATATTCTCTCCGCTACCCCGGTCGATGGCAACCCCGTCGATAATATGATTCAATTGCCGGGCGACGGAAGCCAGATTCAATCCGCTGCGTAGCTCTCCGGCGCTAAAACTGTTCAGCAAAGCGGTTTTCCAGGCAGCGGCCCGGTTTTCACGGATAGCCCTATAATGCCCGGCAAACTCCCGGTTATGACGCATCACCTCGAAAAAAAGCATCTCCACATCCGCCAGCACCACGCCTTGTCCGAAACAATCGGCGATCTCCTGTCCCACCCGGTTATATTTTTCCAGAGTGAACACAATCAACTCGCCCACGGTTTTAGCCCGCACCTCCTCTTTATCCACCCGAAACCAATCGTTCAGGTATTTTTCGGCAGCTTCATTGAAAAGAGCCTCCTGTCCGCCGAAATAATGATATAACAATCCTCTCGCCATACCCGTATTTTGCTGGATATCGGAAACGGAAACTCCATCGTATCCCTTTGCCAGCAGCAAGCCGAAAGTCTTTTGAAGAATTAAATCCCGTGTTTTCATAAACGAAAGATAATTTAAGCCCGAATCTCTCTGTTCACTCATTCAACCATTTCCGAACAAAAGAGAAACATGCAACTTGAACATTTGTTCATCAAAAATACAAATTCCAAATTATATTACAATACATCCGACATTTTTATTTCTTTTGCGTATATGAAAAAACAAACCGGAAGCCGGACGATTCCGGCTTATTCCCACATGAAACGAATACGATATGGAAACGCTGAATAACTGGATCATCATCCTGAACGACTGGGTATGGACATTTCTTTTAATAATCCCCTTGATTATATTGGGATTGTATTTCACGTTCAAAAGCCGTTTCGTACAATTCCGTAATTTCCGGGAAATGTTCCGCCTATTGGGGGAAGGCGTGTCGAGCGGACGAGGAAAGAACTCCGTATCCTCGTTTCAGGCATTCTGCATCGCCACCGCTTCGCGGGTCGGCACGGGCAATTTAGCAGGAGTGGCAACGGCCATCGCCTTAGGCGGGCCGGGAGCTATTTTCTGGATGTGGCTGCTGGCATTCATCGGCTCTGCATCGGCATTCGTCGAATCGACTTTAGCACAGATATATAAGGAGAAAGGTGAAAGATCGTTTATCGGAGGCCCCGCTTTCTATATGAAAAAAGGACTGAAAAAGAAATGGATGGGCAGCCTGTTCGCCGTAATCATAATGGTCACCTTTGGACTGGTGTTCAATTCCGTTCAGGCAAACACCATCACATTGGCCTTCGGAGAGCTGTTCGGGGCAAGCCGCCTCTTACCCGCCATCATCCTGTCAGTCCTTACCTTAATGACGATTTTCGGCGGGATACACCGCGTCGCCAAGGTATCGAGTATTTTAGTCCCGGTCATGGCAGTCGCCTACATTTTGGTTGCCTTATTCATTCTCGTCACCCATGTCGCCTCCATTCCCTCCCTGATCGGTCATATTTTTGCCAATGCTTTCGGCTGGGAACAACTCGTCGGGGGAGGATTGGGCGCAACGATCATGCAAGGCATCCGGCGCGGATTGTTTTCGAATGAAGCCGGAATGGGATCGGCCCCCAACGCGGCGGCCACAGCCACCGTTTCTCATCCGGTGAAACAAGGATTGATTCAGGCATTAAGCGTATTCACCGACACCATTATTATATGTAGCTGTACCGCTTTTATCATCCTGTTGTCGGGAATCCCTATCGATGGATCGGTAAAAGGCATACAACTGACCCAGGCAGCCCTCGATAACGAACTGGGCAGCTTCGGCAGTTATTTCGTCGCCTTCAGTATCCTGCTGTTTGCTTTCAGCTCGATCGTGGGAAACTATTCCTATTGCGAAACCAACCTGTTTTTTATTTCCCGCCGCCCGCTTTATCTTCAACTTTATCGTCTGGCGGTAGGAGCTATGGTCTTTTTCGGAGCCGTTGCAGGCTTAGACCTGGTGTGGAATTTAGCCGACCTGTTTATGGCGGTAATGACCATCACCAACCTCATCGCCATTGCCCTGCTGGGACATATTGCGATGAAAGTGCTGGCGGATTACACCCGGCAAAAGCAAGCAGGTATAAAAAGCCCGACTTTCAAAGCCTCGGAAATACTGGGGAAAGACAACGGCACAACCGAATGGAACTGACAGCTTCCCCGAAAATAAAATAATACCGCCGTTGCTTTCCTTTTGTGAAGCGAATTTCTATTTTTGCAAACAGGAATAAAAAAACATCGATATTCATCCGCCTGCAAACCGGAAATGACCGGACTGCTTAAAATCGATTTTAAATATTTAAATTCAGACGATATGAAAAAAATCATCCATTCACCGAAAGCCCCGAAAGCGATCGGCCCTTACAGCCAGGCAGTAGAAGCCAACGGCACACTCTATATCAGCGGACAAATCCCCGTGGACGTAAACACCGGAAAATTTGTAGAAGGCGGTATCAAGGAACAAACGGAGCAAGTGTTGAAAAACGTGGGATATATTCTGGAAGCCGCCGGATATACCTATGACAATGTGGTGAAAACCACTTGCCTGCTGAGCGACATTGCCGATTTCGCAGCCATGAACGAAGTATATGCGCAATTCTATAAAACAGAATGCCCGGCGCGGGCGGCTTTTGCCGTAAAATCGCTGCCGATGGGTGCATTGGTCGAAATCGAAACCATTGCGGTAAAATAAGGAAACAGAATCGATAAAAAATGCGATGCCTATTCCGGCATCGCATTTTTTTATAACGGTCACTTCGGTCTTAATTTCCGGAAAGCCCCCGGATAGCGGCATCCAATGTCTGGATTCTATTATGATATGTTTGCCGTAAACGCTTCACGGCATCGTCGAAACTCAAAGCCTCGTCACCATTTACAGCCTGTCCGATAGGCCACATCCGGCTGTTCACCTCCGCCGATTCTTTTATCATCCCTGCCTGCATATCTATAAATTGCAGGATACCTTCAAACTTCGGTTTCAATGCCGTCCATCGCTGCTGCACCTCGGCAACGAAAGCAGGGTCTTGAAACAAACGGCCATACCAGATTGCATCTTTATTACGCAGCCCATCGTTTTTAGCGGGAGTGAAAGTTCCCCAGTCGAAATCCCATACCGGACCGGCTTTCAACTTTCCGGACCGGTCTTTGTGCATATAACTGCTTTTCGGATGATTCGGTTCGCTGTTCTGTGTCAGCTCGTGCACCAGCCACCAATCGATAAAACTATTCACATCCAGCAATTCCGTATAAGAACGGCTTGAAGCGAAATCACTCCCGTAAAGAACCTGCTCCACCCGATTCATATAATTACGAATGTAATTTAATTGAGCCGGAACAAGCACATCCTCGTCCGGTTCTTTTATATTGACCGGCAAATTACAAACAGATGTTCTGAATTTATTCACTTCGTCGTAATAAGTGTCCAATTCCATCAAATATCCGCCCGTTACGGCTTCCCCTTCCACATCCGGCGATTCCATCTCGGCAATATTCACCCTGTTTTTATCGACCTTGATCTGCTCACACAGATAATAATTCCCCAGATGCCGTCCGTTCAAATACACCTCGACAAATGTCCCTCTCGGAGTCCATTCCAGCCCTGTCTGACGTGCAATTTCAAACGCCACACTATTACGGAGCAGGGTACGGTCCATCCAATTCGCCAGCAACACCCACCGTTTATGCTTAGGCATTCCCAACACGGCAGCCTTGGAATCCAATTTTATTGCGTAAGGTTTTTTAGGATACCCCCAGGTTGAGTTACCCCGCCCTTTAAAACTGGCACCGGCAGCCAAATCTTCCGAGCCATCGGGATTGACAATGCGCAAATAGCAATCTTTTAACCAATTATCCTTGCTGGCAATTCCAACCCCGTTCGGAGTCGTCAAATAAACCGCCGGCAACTGGTCGTAAAAAGAAAACTTCAACACGGCAGAAGAAAGCTGAACCGGATTCCCTTCCCCGTCCTTTGCAGAAAGTACCAACACGACATTTTCACGGTAAGATTGCGACACATTCAGGTCCTGAACATAAGCCTTGTACTGCCCCTGCTTCACTTCGCCTTTATCGTCCTTAGCTTGCTCTATCTTAATCAGCTTATAATTCACCGGAGGAGTGACGTATGAAGCAGCGGCACGTGTAGTCCCGACCAAATCCAATTCGACAGCAGAATTTCCGCCTTCCACATCGAAATCGAACACGGCATTCGACGGATTGACCCGGAATTCAAAAGTAGTAACGGCATTTTTAAACAAGTAAATCTCATTCGCCAGCACGACGATACCCGTTGGATAAGTTACATCGAGATTAAACGAAAAAGACGATCCGTCCGCCAGGGTCAGGGTAATGACACGGGTATCCTCATCCTCCGCCACACCGGTAATAATAACCCCATTCTCCCCGTCGGCTCCATTTACCACCCGGATAGCGGAACCGTCCGAAAACCGGATATTCCACCCACCGGAGGACACATCCGTCAGCGGCTCGACGGATTTCACCAGTTTCCCGGCCTGAAACGCCGTCTGCAACTGTGTCACGAGATCATGTAAACCGGACACTTCTTCCTGTAAATCCCTGACATCGCTTTTGACATCATCTAAATCCGAACAGGCTGTCAATCCTGAAAAGAGAAAAAACATTCCCCAAAAAAGGACACGCCAAAAAGACATTTTACACATAAGCCATTTATTAAAATTATTATAGACACCACCTATATCCTATCGAAAAGCACACACATCAAAGACTCCTGAAAATCACTCCCATCCGTCAAAAAAGATTTCAGGCACAATCGACATTGCCTATACGATTCCAAACGGCAATCAGGCAAATTTTATGAACAGCACCTCTTTCCTCATCCACACCATAGAAAGCAGTCCGCATTGTTCATATCGTAAACATCGAATATTTCGATGTTTAAAAATTCATATAAATATATGATTTTTTTTGATTATTAACCAAATAATATCATATTTTTCATATTTCCTCCCCTTACAATTCCCTCCCATTCCACCCGACAAATACAATACGGGCAAATATCATAGCGAACCGCCGGGCAATCGGAACCACCCCGCATTACGGGTATAAAAAATACAAGCTGCCTATCCGAATCCACCTGCAAAAAATTCTCAACCCCCAAAAGTAGGGAAAACTTTTATAAACAGGCCTGCCTCCCATTCGGGTTCTTTATAAAGCCGAACTCAAAAACGATTTCACCCTAAAATAAAATCGGCTTCAAAATAAAAAAGCGGAGAATAAATCCTCCGCTTTTCATTGTATTATAACATTTATATATGAGAAGTCGCGCCCAGCCAAACCCCGATGCTATAAGGGATCAGCCAGATAAACCATACCACTACGCTAAAACGGCTAAAATTCTTTTTGGCTTTTGCCGATCCTTTCCAAAAGGTCCACAAAGCCCATAAAGCATGTATTCCCATAAGGAATACGGCTATCGTTCCGGTCACCGCATGCAGGCGATTGTCTTCTCCGGTCAGCCTCACCAGCTCGGCCATAAAAGTAGTACCGACAATATCGCACACAAACCCCAATCCGAAAGCCGCGACATGCCATCCCCTCAATCCCTTCTGTGCCTGTTCGCTCCACACACCTATCGTGTAGAACACCAAAGCCATAGAAATAATCAGAATAGCAGCGACTAAAAATTCAAAATCATATTGTGTCAGGTTCATATCCGTTTATTTTTACGGATTTACGCAAAAAACGAAAAGAAGTTAAGAATTCAGTAACTTTTTTAATTCTTCCGCACGATTCGCCCGTTCGATAGAAAATTCCATGCTCCGGACATCGATAAAGTCATACAACTCGATGATTTTCCGGAACATCACCCCCTGCACCTCTGCATCCGTCAAACGGCGGGCATCCTGATACAGCAATTCCGTCAGCATCTCTAATTTCGCAATCGGGTCATCCGCCAGCAAAGCTGTGATTTCTTTCACTTCTGCCTTGAAAAACCACTCCCTCTCCTGATGAAAATAAGGCATATACAATCCTGCAAAAGGATTGGCCACATTTTCCTGCCGCCTGCCGTCGCGGACATCGCTCAGCTCCTCGAAAAAAGTCTTAATGACACTTGCCGTTAAATCTCTTGAAAGCATACTTGATCATTTTGTCTTGTAAAGATAATGCTTTTTCAAAAAATCCGAACGGCAAATGCCCTATTTTATCTCCCTGTAATCAGGCGGAATGTTCCGTCCCGGAACGGATATTTACCTTTTCCCTTTGTCGGGCAGTTCCAAAGAACCGTTCAAACTGAAAATAC
>ENA-UEQO01000167-UEQO01000167.1-human-gut-metagenome-genome-assembly--contig:-NODE-167-length-73449-cov-20.134016_pt1 | contig 73449 bp, 57 predicted proteins | sample MGYA00242938_ERZ507940 | MGnify/ENA primary metagenome ERZ507940 (study PRJEB26167, sample SAMN06115517) | human gut metagenome | host: Homo sapiens | place: China:Chongqing | collected 2014-12-03... | reverse complement strand
GAAATTTCTGACATGGCAAAATCCTGAGCAACTTTTTGTTGCTCAGGTGCTTATAAAAAATATTAAATTATAGTGTTACGGAAATTAGGAACAAAGTAAAAAAATGAAAAGATTGCTATTCGTTACTCTTTCTGCGCTGTTATGCAGTTGTCTTTTGGCACAAACAAGAATGATTGTGATGTCGGATATTGGAGGGTCAGATCCTGACGACACACAGTCGATGGTACATCTGCTTGTTTCACTCGATAGAGTGGAACTTGAAGGCTTTATTTCTCAACATGCATGGGTGCCATACGGAAATGGCGCTGTTACCCTTATCAATCAAGTGATTGATGCCTATGAAGAGGTTTATCCTAACTTGCAAGTGCACAGCAACAAGTTTCCAACGGCATCGTATCTACGGTCTGTTGTAAAGGTCGGACAAGCGGAGGCAGCCATGCACGGTGTAGGAGAAGGTAAGGATAGTGAGGGTTCTGAGTGGTTAATCAAAACCATCGATAAAGATGATGAACGTCCTATATGGATTACAGCATGGTCCGGACTCAACACTTTGGCACAGGCACTTTGGAAAGTGAGTCACACTCGAACGGCAGAACAAGTGGAGCGATTTGTTAGCAAGGTCAGAGTATATGATGTATTGGGACAGGACGATGCAGGAGCATGGATCGTCAAAAACTATCCCAACCTCGTCTATATCCGCAATACGGAGATTTATGGATGGCCACCGTCCGATGAGTGGGTTTGTAAAAACGTACAAGAGGTTGGGCCCTTGGGAAAATGCTATCCTAATCGTATCTGGGCCACAGAAGGTGATTCTCCGTCATTTATGTATTGTCTAAGCAATGGCTTGAATGACCCCGAACATCCAGAATATGGAGGATGGGGTGGTCGCTTTTCTACAGGAAAGGTTGCTGGTATCAGAGGTATGGACTGGGTGAAACGCAACGGTCTTGACGAACCGCAGTATGATCCTTACTACATGATTCCTGCAGCGAAAGAAGGTAGTGCGGCTATCACCAGATGGAAGGATGCAATATATAATGATTTTATTGCCAGAATGCAATGGACGGTGAAGGCAGACTATAAGGCTGCCAACCATCATCCCGTGGCAGTTGTTGGTAAAGACCGTTCGCTAAACAGTGTGCATGTCACTTGCAAGGCAGGGAAAACGATAGTATTGAATGCCTCCAAATCTTCTGATCCTGATGGAGATACTCTTACTTTTGATTGGAGTATCTATCGTGAGGCAAGTGGATATCAAGGGGATGTCACTATCATAGAAAAAGACCAAAACCGTTGTCGGGTAATGGTTCCCGCTGATGCCAGAGGCAAAGACTGTCATGTTATTCTGCAGGTAACAGATGCTGGCATCCCTGCACTCACGTCATACCGAAGAGTTATTCTGAATATTAACTAAATAGGCTTGATGCTCACACAAATAAGATGAAGTTTATGTGGAGGAGAAAGGCATCCAGGGAAGATGGAAGGGACGACAGCTGCAGGATAGCATACAAGTGTTTGCTGATTTAGTGAAGAAACACTATGGCAAGTATCCTGTCATCTATAGCAACGAGAGCTTCTATAATAAGGAAATGGGGGCGAAGTTCAATCGTTATTATCTCTTCATCGCCAATTATAACTCCAGACAACCCTCTATTGACGGCAGAAGAAAGTGCAATATCTGGCAATATTCAGAAACCGGACATTTGCATGGTATTGGAGAAAGGGTAGATTTAAGCAGATTCATGAATGGTACAACCATCAAGGATTTGATGTTGTAGGCATTGATGATTTCATACACATAAGCGAGTATTTGATACAATCCACGTATGGATAGCATCATTACTTGCTTATTTTTTTCTACTTTTGCACTATTATGAAGAAGTTATTGATCATATTGGGAATAGAAATGTCTATGTTTTTGTAATTATATGTTTGAAGATTATGAAGAAGTTATTGTTGTTTATAGCTGGAATCTCAATCTTGTTTTTAGCTGGTTGTTACAATGGAAATCAGAGCCATGGCAATGAAATCATGGGAGACAGCCTCCCTGCTGATCCTCCATTGGGTTATGTCATAGAGTTAAAGCCTTTGGAAAATTTCTCACATCAGGAGGCAGAACAGTTGAGAGAAGAACTCGTGAAGCAGTTGGGTTTCATTTTCAATAAGGTACCAAAGGCTTGGTTGGAGGCTTCTGTATTTGTTGGAGACAAGAAAGAAATACCTGCCTCATGTCTCTACAAACCAAGAAACAGGTATTGGGCTGGGGGGATCCTGAAAATGTTGCATGAAGAGCATGGAGGAAATGATGAAATCGTAACGATAGGTTTGACGCATCGAGACATCTCAACTTCTATTCATGGACAATACAACTATGGAATCATGGGATTGAGTTTCCGGCCAGGTGACGCCTGTGTGGTTTCAACCTTCCGATTGAAACGAAAGGATGACTTATGGAAAGTAACAATCCATAAATTCCTGCATTCTCGCGGCTTGCCGCATTGCAAATAGCAACTATTTTTCTCCGTTTTTATGCATATTCTTGCAGAAAAGTAAGCAAAAAAGATAAAATTGCAGCAAAAAGCAATAATTTTTGGGAATTTATGCTTGATATTGTAGAAAAAGTCTTAACTTTGCAGCGGATTTGAGAAAATAAGCTGTTTCCGGCTATCAGAAAATGAGTAATCATGAAGCTATCAGAAAATGAGGAAAAATAATGAAGCTGTCAGAAAGATGAGGAATCATGAAGATGATAAGGGGGCTGGCTTTCTCTTCCACAGTTTACACTTATAACAACTTTATAAATTAAAAGATTCGATTATGAAAGTAGCAATTGTTGGTGCAAGTGGCGCAGTTGGACAGGAATTCCTGCGTATCCTTGCTGAGAGAAATTTCCCTATGGATGATTTGGTGTTGTTTGGCTCTGAGCGTTCTGCTGGACGAAAATACAACTTCAAGGGAAAGGACTATGAGGTCAAACTTTTGCAGCATAACGATGACTTTAAAGATGTCGATATTGCTTTCACATCTGCTGGTGGCGGCACTTCAGAGGAGTTTGCCGAGACTATCACCAAGTATGGTGCCGTGATGATTGATAACTCTAGCGCATTCCGTATGTGCGACGACGTGCCTCTGGTGGTGCCTGAGGTAAATGCTGAGGATGCCCTGAACCGCCCTCGCAACATCATCGCCAACCCTAACTGTACCACCATCATGATGGTAGTAGTGTTGAAGCCTATCGATAACTTGAGCCATATCAAGAAGATTCATATCTCTTCTTACCAGAGTGCTTCAGGTGCTGGTGCAGCTGCCATGGCTGAACTTGAGCAGCAGTATAAGGATATCCTCGAGACTGGTAAGACTGAGCATATCAATAAGTTCCCTCATCAGTTGGCATACAATGTCATTCCACAGATTGACAAGATGACTCCTAACGATTACACCAAGGAGGAGATGAAGATGTATAACGAGACCCGCAAGATTATGCACTCTGATGTTCGCACCAGTGCTACCTGCGTTCGCGTTTCTTCACTCCGTTCTCACTCAGAGAGTGTTTGGTTCGAGACAGAGAAGCCATTGGCAGTAGAGGACATCCGCAAGGCTTTGGAGGCTGCTCCAGGCGTAACCGTAAAGGATGATGCCCAGAACTACGTTTATCCAATGCCATTGGAGAGCGCCGGCAAGGACGATGTATATGTAGGTCGTATCCGCAAGGATCTGGCTGATGACAATGGTAACACATTGTGGTTGACTGGCGACCAGATTCGTAAGGGTGCTGCCCTGAACGCTGTTCAGATTGCTGAGTACTTGATTAAGGTGGGCAACGTAAAGTAAGCCATACCTTATTTATATAAAAGAATATGAGGAAGTTAAGGGATAATGAATTTTATCTCTTAACTTCTTTTCGTCTTTATACGATTCTGAATAGAAAAGTAAGAATATGCTTGAAAGATTCAAACAATTACTCGGTGAGATGAACCGGGGAATTTATGAGAAGGAGACGGAGATATCACTCTCGCTCCTGGCTGCTCTGGCAGGTGAGAGTATCATCCTGCTGGGACCTCCAGGTGTGGCAAAGAGTATGGTAGCCAGACAGTTGAAGACGGTGTTCAGGGATGCTCAGAGCTTTGAGTATCTGATGTCGCGATTCTCTACACCCGATGAAATCTTCGGTCCGGTGAGCATTCAGAAACTGAAGACTTCGGATACTTACGAGCGTGCGGTGGAGGGTTATCTGCCTACTGCCGATGTGGTTTTCCTGGATGAAATCTGGAAGGCGGGACCTGCTATCCAGAACACGCTCCTTACGGTGATTAACGAGAAAATCTTCAGAAACGGCAATCGGGAAATGCATCTTCCTCTGAAACTTCTCGTGGCTGCAAGCAATGAGTTGCCGGCTAAGGGAGAAGGACTGGAGGCGCTCTGGGACCGATTCGTCATCAGAATAGAAAGCCGACCGATTAAGCTGGAGAAGAATTTCCGGGCAATGCTGCTGGAATCTCACGCAGATTTCGCAGATAACGCAGATTTTTCTGATTTGAAGATTACTGCTGAGGAGTATGCTGAATGGGCGGAGAAAATCTGTAAGATTGGCGTGAAGGGGGAGGTGCTTGATGCAATTTCCGCCATTCGTAAATCTCTGAGAGCCGTGAATGTGGATGAGGCTGCCGAGCGCAGAAACATCTATGTGAGTGACCGAAGATGGAAGAATACCGTCCGCCTGCTTCGCACTTCAGCCTTTATGCAGGATAGGGAAGAGGTGGATATCTGCGATTTGCTTCCTATCTACCATTGTCTGTGGCAGGAGCCGGAAGAGCGGGATGCTATCCGAAACATCGTGATCCGTGCCCTCTTTTCTCCTTTTGCAGACAAACTCGTGGAGATGAAGAATGCGCTTGCTGAGGACATCAAATATCATCGTGTACGCAGGAATCCGGAGGATGGAAGGGATTACGAGGGGGAGATAGAAAACCTTTCGGATGGCTTGAGCTCGCTGGAAAGGCAGTTGGGCGAGAATCTCTTCGCATCTGCTGATGATAAGGCGGAAATATCGGCTTATCTCCGTGATTTCTATAAGGAATTGGCATTTACCCGTCAGGATACGATGAAACTCTATGAGGTTTAATCGCCTCCTATTACTTATACATTATTATATATAGAAGAATCTAAACATGATGAATGAACAGAAAATATTGACTCCAGAGTTGGAGGCGCGTGTTCACCAGGCTGTGGATAACTTTATGCAGGGCTATGGCTGCTGCCAGTCGGTAGTGGCTGCCTTTGCCGATTTATATGGTCTTGATGATGAGATGGCGAAGCGCATTGGTGCCGGCTTCGGTGGTGGAGTAGGCAGAATGAGAATGATGTGTGGTGCTGTTTCGGGCATCGTGGTGCTCGTTGGCTTGGATTGCGGACAGACCGAGGGGGATGACCGTGAGGGCAAGTCGGCATGCTATAAGGTGGTACAGGATTTGCTCGCCAAATCGAAGAAGCAGAACGGCAGTATCATCTGTGCCGAAATCCTCGGCTTGAAGGGCCACGAGAAAGCGCAGTCCAGCTATGTGGCTTCGGCAAGAACGGCAGAATATTACAAGTCTCGCCCTTGCGCAGCCAAAGTAGAGAGTGCTGCAAGAATCTTCGCAGAATATCTGATGGAGAAAAAATAAGGATTTACTCCTATGAAATACCAGAATAACAAGGATTTGGCGGAGGCACAGTATTACTTGAAGATGCTGGATGACTTCTGCAAGTCGGGACAGGTGAAGATTCCTGATCCGACAGGCACTGCCATGCCTTGGAATTTGAAGGAAGACCCGCTGAAGGATTATCTCATTCATCTCTTTACCCTGAAAGTAACCATAGAAGAAACTGGAGAAGAGGTGCAGAAGTTCGTGCGCCAGGTGGTGAACAGCAAAATCAAGAGTAAGGTTTTCTATGATAGTGTGGGAAAGTTTATCGTGGAATGCGTCCATCACATGCGATTCCAGCGCCAGCGTGCCTGGACCGAGAGTCATCGGGCTGATGATGTGCTCGATTGGGCTCCCTTCAAGCGGATGGATGAACAGGTGTGGCTCCCTTTGCTCGACCAGCTGGAACAGGAACATGCTGAAGATGGGTTCGATAAGCCTTTCTTCCTCAAGCTGATGGCTGGAGACGGGGCTTCGAAACCCGAAAACTGGGAAAGGCTGGTAAGAGACTGGAAGGTCTGCATCGACCATCAGGTATTGAACAAGCTGAAGGACTTTATCTCGCTCCGTCAGAACAACTTCGAAACAGGACTTGTGCGCATGATGGACCAGATAACCCGCAACATGAAGACGAAGGGCGTTTCGGAACAGCGCGCCGTACAAGCCTGGGAACTGATGACGAACGGATGGACCGAAACGGAGTTTGAACGCCGTCTGAACCAGGTGAAGATTCAGGACAAATATCCCGAAATCAAGGAAATTGTGGCGAAGATGGGACGAGTAGCCGATACCAACGGCAAAGACCGGCTCACTATCGCATCGGGCGTAGAGATGAAGATGGAGCATTCAGCGGGTAGTGATATCGAGGGCATTACCGTGGGCGATGATCTCAACTCCCTTCTCCCGCTCGAACTGGCACAGTACAGCGATGAAGATATGGAGGGCCTCTTTATCTATAAGTATCGCACGCGAAGACTCCAGACCTTCCGTTATAAGAGCGAAATGTCGAAACCATCCCGCAAACTGGGCTTTACCCATGCCTCCCGCAAGGGTCCGATGATCGTCTGTCTGGACACCTCTGCCAGTATGTATGGCACGCCCGAAAGGATATCCTCTACACTCATCTCTCTGCTGGAAGAAACGGCAGAAGATCTGGAGCGAGACTGCTTCCTGATAGATTTCTCCGTCAGTACCCGTGCCATCGACCTGATGGCGAAGCGCAAGGCTGAGCGCCTGAAGAGAATAGGAATCACTATGATGGAATCAGCCGAAGCAGATGCAGCTCCGTCCGACGGAGATGGACAGGCGCATACCGGGCGAGGCATCCGGCGGCAGCCTACCACAACCCACCTTCCATTTATCGGAGGCGGAACATCGGCAAAGAAGATGATGACCCAGATGTTCGACCTTCTCGACAACGACGGACTCCATTACGTGAATGCCGATGTGCTTTGGATTACCGACTTCCTGATTCCAGATCCGCCACAGCAGCTGTTGTCGAGATTCCGGGAATACAAGGAGACGGGTACCCAATTCTACGGCATCCGTATCGTGCGTGATGACGACAAGGAGTCGAACAGCTGGAAGGAGTACTTCAATCAGATTTACACCATCCGGTACCGCCCGCTGCGAAGATATTAAAGAAGATGTTAAGGCAGAAAAGGGGTATCAGATGATAATAGAGACATGTATGAAATGTATCAAGAACTTTATCATATGTTACATTTGGCGCAGAATTTCGGTTTTGCGCCATTTTTTTGAATTAAAAATTCCTTAAAACGCTTGGTGATACAAAATATATTTGTACCTTTGTGCTCGGAACAATGAATAATTGTCAGCCAAACAAATTTAGAAAAGAATCAATAAATATAAGCAATTTATACAAAAACTTAAGTAATAAACTAAAATTATGGTAAGCAACAACATTCCACAAGTAAAGCTCGGTATTATTGCCGTTAGCCGTGACTGTTTTCCAATCGCGCTTTCTACTCAGCGCCGTGAGAACATCGTAAAAGAGTACAAGGGTGAAATTTTCAACTGCCAGACTACAGTTGAGAACGAGAAAGATATGCTCAAGGCTTTGGGCGAAGTGAAAGAGCAGGGCTGCAACGCTTTGGTTGTATTCCTCGGTAACTTCGGTCCTGAGACTCCTGAGACTTTGATTGCAAAGAACTTCGATGGTCCTTGTATGTTTGTTGCAGCTGCAGAGGGTGACGGCGACATGATCAATGGTCGTGGCGACGCTTACTGCGGTATGCTCAACTGCTCTTACAACCTCGGCATGCGCCACCTGAAGGGTTACATCCCTGAGTATCCTGTAGGTACAGCAGAGGACGTAGCTAAGATGATTCAGGACTTCGTACCAGTAGCTCGCGTTATCCTCGGTTTGAAGGGCTTGAAGATTATCACCTTCGGTCCACGTCCACAGGACTTCTTCGCTTGCAACGCTCCTATCAAGGGCTTGTACGAACTCGGTGTAGAGATTGAGGAGAACTCAGAGCTTGACCTTCTCGTAGCTTACAAGGAGCACGAGAACGACCCACGTATCGAAGAGGTTTGCGCTGATATGGCCAAGGAGATGGGCGAAGGCTGCTACTATCCTGACCTCAGCCGCAGAATGGCACAGTTTGAGTTGACATTGCTCGACTGGGCAGAGGCTCACAAGGGTTCTCGCCAGTATGTAGCATTCGCTGACAAGTGCTGGCCTGCATTCCCAAGCCAGTTCGGTTTCGAGCCTTGCTATGTAAACAGCCGTCTCGTTAGCCGCGGCATTCCTGTAGCTTGCGAGGTAGATGTCTATGGTGCGCTCTCTGAGTACATCGGTATGTGTGCTTCTGACGATACCGTTACATTGCTCGATATCAACAACTCTGTTCCTCAGTATATCTATGATGAGGACATCAAGGGCAAGTACGATTATAAGTTGACTGATACCTTCATGGGCTTCCACTGCGGTAACACTCCACAGTGCAAGATGTGCTCTAGCCGTAAGATTAAGTATCAGCTCATCCAGAACCGTTTGTTGGAGAATGGTGGTAAACCAGACTTCACCCGTGGTACTTTGGAGGGTGATATCGCAGCTTCTGACATCACATTCTACCGTCTGCAGTGCGATTCTGAGGGCAACCTCCGCAGCTACATCGCAGAGGGTGAGGTTCTCGATGTTCCTACCCGTTCATTCGGTGGTATCGGTATCTTCGCCATCAACGAGATGGGCCGCTTCTATCGTCACGTATTGATTCAGAAGGGTTATCCACACCACGGAGCCGTAGCATTCTCTCACGTAGGTAAGACCTTGTTCGAGGTATTCAAGTATCTCGGCATCAAGGATATCGCTTACAACCAGCCAGCTAGCCTGCCTTACCCAACAGAGAATCCTTGGAAGTAAATTGAGTGAAGAGAGAAGAGTGAAGAAACAAAGTTCGGCGGCCGAAGGGAAAGCCCATTCATTTGCTCTTCTTTCTAAACTGAGTTCATAAAAGATAAGGGCGATTGCTTATCCCTTGCGTAGGGAATAGCAATCGCCCTTTTTATGTTTTCCTGGAAGGAGATTACCTGATGATAATCTCCTTTACGAATGGTTTGCTTATTTCGTATTTTCCAACGCTTCCTGTTTCTGCGGAATCACCACCGAAGCCCCGATGCTGACGAGCAGTACGAGGATGATGAATACCAGCGAACTGACAGCATCAATCTCGAAGAAATCGTGGATGAGCATCTTCACACCGATGAACACCAGCAGCACACTCACACCCACCTTCAGATAGCGGAACTTGTCTGCTATCGCTGCCAGCAGGAAGAAGAGGGCACGCAAGCCCAGGATGGCGAAGATATTCGAGAAGAACACCACGAACGGGTCGAGCGATACCGAGAATACGGCTGGGATGCTGTCGAAGGCGAAAATCAGATCGCAGAACTCGATGAACACCACCGTCATCACCAGCGGACCCAGATGCAGGCGCTTCTGCATGAACTTCACTACCGGATGCTCCAAGGCATTGATCTCTTCCTTCTTGTTTCTGTTGAGGAACATCTTGGCACCGCTGTAAACCAGGAATCCTCCGAATACGAGTAATATCCAGGCGAACCGGCTGATGAGCGCAGCACCCGCAAAGATGAAGACGAAGCGCAGTACGATGGCTCCCAGAATACCCCAGTTCAGTACGTGCTGGTAATCTTTCTTGTCCACTCCGAACGAGGTGAAAATCATCATCATCACGAAGAGATTATCTACCGAGAGCGTCTTCTCTATCAGATAACCCGAGATGTAGGAGATGGTCATATAGTGCCGGTATTGCTGCAGACTCCCCTCATAGTCGTTCGGGTCCAGTTTGAGATGCGAAGCATAGCGCGAGGCTATCAGCTTCAGGTCGTCGAAGTTCTCGATGCCGTGCACCATATCTCCATGAAAATAGATGAATACGGCGAAGGCGAGTGCGAGAATAATCCATACAGCCGTCCATGAACCGGCTTCCTTGATAGACACCACATGTGCCTTTCGGTCGATGACCAGCATGTCTAATACGAGTATGGCGGCGATAAATATCACGAAGCCCACCAAAAACATCGATTCAGTAAAAACATGTTCCATTTTTCTTTATCCTTAATCTATTTAGTATATACCATTGAATCTTAAAATCATTTCATCTGTTAGAAACGTGGGCGCAAAATTAGGAAAAATATCTGGAATAGCGAAGGTTCCGGTGGAAAACTTAATTGATTTTAACTTGAAAGGCAGGAATGTAACAGGTTTGTAATAATAGCGCTGTGAGAACCGGTAAAAAAGGCGTTTTAAAGATAAAAGGGTAAAAAGGTAAAAATGTAAAAAGGTAAAAAGAGCCTAGCGGAATGTTAAGCTAGGGGGCTCTTTTTACCCTTTTACCTTTTAAAGGCTCTTTTACCTTTTCTTAGTCAGCACATAGTGCTTAGCCATGGCGCCTTCAGGCTCATTGCCCAGCGAATCGGTCATGATGAGGCTGTTGGCATCCTTTACCTTGTAGTAAGATGTCTCGCCGCTCGATGGACGGGTGATTTCTACCACGTTGTTAGCCAATACCTTGAAGATACCGCTCGCTTCGTCGTGACCATCCTTGCGCTCCAGATAGTCGGCTGAGTACTGGTAGGTGCTGTCGGCGTTGAGCGTCAAAACGGTCTTGATGCCCGGACAGTCGGCAGCAGGGAGAGTTCCCTCGTAGGTGCCGGCGATGGAATCGAGAATGACATCGTTGGAATTGAGCGAATCATTTTCAGCATAACTGAGGCTATCCTGGTTAGCCCCCTGGCTATTTGTCTTCTTGCCATTGCAGGAGACAACTGATAATGCAGCAATGACGGCTGCTGTCAAAACTAATTTCTTTTTCATACTATACTGCTTTTTAATTGTTACTTATTTACGGAATCTCTTCTCTTAGAGAGCACTTTCCCCGAGAAGGATTTCTCTTCGCAAAAATAGTGTTTTATTCTGTTATCCGCAAGTTTTACACAGAAAATTATAGAATATTATACTATTTTCTTAATTGATGATGACTGGCACAATCTCTTCTTCGCTAGGCCAATGAGGCAGATAGAAGAGCGGGCGAGGGGTGCCGCCCAAGCCCGTCCAGTCTATCTGTTTCACAAAGTCGAAATCGGGAGGACCGAAGTCGAAACTTCTGCCGTAGAGCACGATGGCGCCTCTGCCTTCATCTATCTTCCACAAACCGCCCCCGTAGGTGCATTGCTCGCCGGGTGACAGCATGTCACGGTGCAGGTAGACACGCCCGAACTTCAGTACTCCGTCTCTGTTGATAATGAATTTCTGAAACATCTCTATTTCTGGTTTATTCAATGAAATCTGTATTCCGATTGATTCAATGTAATGAGAGAATTATTTCTTCTCCCAAAACAGTTTGTCTATGAAATCATAGCGCTTCTCCATCTGGACATCAGTTTTTACGACGGTATTCACGTCTATCTGAAGCACAGGGGCTACTGCCTTGCCGTTGGTGGATGGCCACTCAGGCAGACCCAGACCATTCGGATTGCCGGTCTTTACGAAATTGACGTAATACTGGCTGAAGATGTCGCTGATCATATAATCCTCCGGCTGCCAGTTGAACACGCGGTTGGTTGGCAATGTACCCATTGCATACTCGATGTCGGCAGAATGAACGGCTCCCTTGTCTTGTGGCGCAGGAGCCGCATCTTCCTTGGCATCTACCACGCCGCCAGCCAATGCAGCCACCTTACCCTTGATGGCCATAGCAGGACGAGGATGGCAATAGCGGTAGCGGTAAACAGGCTGTCCGCCGGTCAGCTTGTGCATGTTGCCCCACTTCCATGTAGAATAATCGAGGAAGATATCCGAAGCTAGGTTCACGCCCGGCTGCTCCAATACATCCTTATCGCTGTTGATGCCGTAGAGGCGGAAGAGTTCTTCGATGTTCTCTTCTCCAAATGTAGCCTTGGCACCCGCCTTCAGATTCTCGACGGTAGGCTGCTTGCCCATCAATACCGCCCATGGAGTCATCTCCTGGTTGTTGCCGCCGATAAGCAGAGGCACCTTGGTCTGCTCGCCCTTGGCAAATACCTCTACAGGCTGTTCTTTCATGAAATATCCGTCGATATTATAGACAGGAACCGCTCTTACTTCCGCCAGCTTCATCAATTCCTCGGCAGGAAGGGCACGAAGTTCGTTGAGGTTCTTCATTCCTGCGTTCTTTTTCACCTTCTTTCCGGTTTCCTTACCCATCTTCTCGGCTATTTTCTGGGCAAGCTGCACGCCTTCCTCCTCGGCCTCCTTCAGCGTAGCCACCTTCTTGAATCCCATCACCGAACCGCTGGAACCCATTGCCTGGGCAAAGAGTCCCTGACAGAGAGGGGAAGCCATCAGGGCGCTGACCGACATGGAACCTGCCGATTCGCCTACGATGGTGATGCGGTTAGGGTCGCCGCCGAAAGCCTCGATGTTATCCTTTACCCACTGGATGGCAGCCACCTGGTCCATGAATCCATAGTTGCCGGAACCCTTGTAGGATGTTTCCTTAGAGAGCTGTGGGTGGGCGAAGAATCCGAAGATGCCCTCACGATAGTTGGCTGTGATGGAGATGATGCCCTTGCGTGCCATCGCATCGCCCGCATATCGAGGTTCGCTTCCGCTACCCGCCATCAGTCCTCCGCCGTTGAAATAAATGAGTACCGGCAGATGCTCCTTCATGGTCTTTGCCGGTGTCCATATATTAAGGTAGAGGCAATCCTCGCTGTTGGTCTTCGTACCGAAGTTCATATCGCCGAAGAGAGGTTCCTGCATCGGGTTCGGTCCGAACTCCTTGGCCTCGCGAACGCCCTGCCATTTCTGTACAGGCTGCGGAGCCTTCCAGCGGAGATTTCCTACAGGAGGGGCAGCGAACGGAATACCCTTGAATACTGTGATGCCTGAGAGGTCTTTTCCTTCGAGGATACCTTCGGCAGTCGTAACCTGAGTCTGCGCCATCATTCCCATACCAGGGAGCAGAAAGGCGATGGATAAGAGTAGTTTCTTCATATCGTAAATCTGTTAGTTTTGCAATAATACTGCAAATATAATCAAAATATCGTTACCTTGTCTTATTCAGTCCCATTTTTTAAATCTTTTTGTAAAAAGGCAATGCTTTCACTCTTCTTTCATTTCTTTGTAACACGAAAGTAACATCCTTTAAATACCTTTGCAGCGGTATAAAGTATTACAGTATTTTTGAAGAAAGAAATGAATAAGGTATTTAGTTTTATTTTGATGGCATTCCTGGGATGCGGCTCTGTTGCTGCCCAGCAGGTGAATGCTTCTAACGTCCAGCGCCCCAAACTCGTAGTGGGCATTGTGGTTGACCAGATGCGATGGGATTATCTCTATCGCTATCAGAAGCGCTATGGAGAAGGAGGATTCAAGCGATTGCTCAACGAGGGATTCTCTTGCGAAAACACCCGTATTCCGTATGTTCCATCGGTTACCGCCATCGGTCATACTTGTCTCTATACAGGCAGTGTGCCTTCTATCCACGGAATCGCCGGAAATAATTTTGTGAAGAATGGCAAGAAGGTGTATTGCACGGATGATGAAACCGTGAAGCCGGTGGGCTCCAACAGCAAGGCGGGCTTGATGTCGCCTAGAAACCTCTGGGTTACGACTCTCGGAGATGAGATGAAGATTGCATCCAACGGCAGAGCCAAGGTAGTGGGAGTGGCATTGAAAGACCGTGCTTCCATCCTTCCTGCTGGACATAATCCAAACGGTGCCTACTGGTTTGATGATGAGAGCGGCAAGTTCATCACCAGTTCTTATTATATGAACCAGTTGCCAAAGTGGGTGGATGCTTTCAACAACCAGCATCTGCCAGAACGTTATCTCTCGGAAAAATGGAACACTCTCTATCCTGAGAATACTTACGTTGAAAGTACGGAAGATGAGAACGAGTATGAGGATGGAATCCGCAAGGGTGTGAAGGCTACGCTGCCGCTCAATCTCCCAGCCCTTTATAAGAAATATGGTTATGAAATCATCAGAAAGACTCCTTTCGGCAATTCGCTGACGATTGATTTGGCAAAGGCGGCGATAGATGGCGAGCAGTTGGGCGCTGATGATGAAACTGACTTGCTGGCAGTAAGCTGCTCCAGCACGGATTATATCGGTCATCAGGTGGGAACTCATGCGGTAGAAACCGAGGATACTTATCTGCGACTTGACAAGGCGATATCCGATTTCTTGTCATATCTCGATGAGAAGGTGGGCAAGGGCAACTATCTGGTCTTCCTGAGTGCCGATCATGGAGCGATGAACAACGCCCGTTTCCTGCAAGACCGCCGCATTCCTGCGGGCAGTTGGGATGGTGATGCGGTGGCGAAGAAGCTGAATCAGACCTTGGCTCAGGAGTATCCTAACGTGGGTGATTTGGTGAAGACCGTGATGAACTATCAGGTGTTTTTCAATCGAAACATCATCAAGGAAAACAAGTTGGATTTCGCTAAGATCAAGCAGAGCGTGGTGGACGTGTTGAAGGAAGACAGTTGCGTGCAGTATGCCTGCGATATGGAGAAGACGATGACCGAGAGCATTCCTGAGGATGTGAAGATACGCATCGTGAATGGTTACAACCGTGAGCGAAGCGGTGATGTGGCCATCGTATTGAAGCCGAATTTCTATGCCCACGGCATGAAGGGAACCGATCATGGTGAGTGGAATCCATACGACACCCACATTCCTTTGGTTTTCATGGGTTGGGGAATCCAGCATGGTGCTACCACGAAGCAGACTTTCATGACCGATATTGTTCCAACCATCGCCGCCCTGCTTCATGTTCAGGCGCCAAATGGTTGTGTAGGTCAGCCGATATTCTAGTATTTTATTTAGAGCCTTATTCCTGAACCCGATTCAGGAATAAGGCTCTAATCGTATTCTGGTTTTTTAACCCTATCTTCATTTTTCTCTCACATCTTTGAAATATGAATCCTATACCTTTGCACTAGGAAAGGGGCGATGATCTGCATCTGCCGCTTCGCCAAAAAAATAAGATGTTTAAAGATGTATAAAGAAAAATGAAGGTAATTTTTGTAATTCAAGGAGAGGGTAGAGGTCATCTCACCCAGGCGTTGGCGCTTAAGCAGATGCTTCTGCACGAGGGCCATGAAGTAGTGAAGGTTTTAGTGGGCAAGAGCAAGAATAGGGTGATTCCTGAGTTCTTCCAGAATAAGATAGGTACTCCTATCGAGGTTTTTGACAGTCCGAATTTCTTGCCGTCTAAGGACAACCGCAAGTTCAATCTCCTGCGCTCCCTGGCTTACAATACGCTCTTGGTTCCCAACTATCTTTCAAGTATCCATTTGATACGGAAGAATATCCAGAAGAGCGGAGCCGACATCATCATCAATTTCTACGAGGTGTTGTGCGGCATTACCTGTTCTCTCTTCTGTTTCGGTATTCCTGAGGTTTGCATCGGTCACCAGTACCTCTTCCTCCATCCTTCTTTCCAGATGCCTGGAAAGTATTCCGTACCAGAATCTTTGTTAAAATTCTTTACCCGTATCACCTGTATGGGAGCCACAGCCAAGTTGGCGCTCTCCATCCGTGACTACGGGGATGAGCCTGTGCACGGCATTAAGGTAGTTCCGCCGTTGCTCCGTCAGGAAGCCAAGACCATCATCCGCCATCATGGCGACTACATTATGGGCTACATGCTGAATGCCGGTTTTGCCGAGGATGTGAAGGCTTGGCACGAGAAGCATCCCCATACCCGTCTTCATTTTTTCTGGGATCAGCCCGATGCGCCCGAAGAACTGAAGGTGGATGATACGCTCACCTTCCATCGCATCAACGACGAAAAATTCCTCAAGATGATGGCTGGCTGCAAGGCTTTCGCCACCACCGCCGGCTTTGAGAGCGTCTGCGAGGCACTCTACATGGGCAAGCCTTGCATGCTGATTCCGGCTCATGTGGAGCAGGAATGTAATGCGATGGATGCAGAAAGAGAAATGGCTGGCGTGGTGAGCGAGGATTTCGACATCGATAAACTGAAGGCTTTTGCCCGTGATTACGAGGAGGATGTGGAGTTCAGAATGTGGGAGAACCATGCTGAAAGCCGAATCGTTGCCGCCATAGAAAACGCTTACGATACTTATTACTATAGAAAGGAGAACCAGGCTTATGAAGAAGAAAATGATTCCATTGTTGCTGCTTCTTCCCTTGTTGTTCCTGCTCGCCGTGTATGGCAAGGATAGCAAGAAGGAGGAGTCGCGTGTGGTAGTGATTGCCATTGATGGTTTGAGATGGCAGGAGGTGTTTGAGGGCGCCAGGCGCGACAGTCTGATGCCGTTTCTCTGGGAGATGGGCAGGAAGAAGGGCTGCATGATAGGCAACCGTAATCGGAAATCGAAGATGGAGGTAGCAAACGGCATCTGGAAATCCTATGCCGGTTACAGCGAGATGCTCTGTGGTGTAACCGATGATGAGCATATCTTTGACAACCGCAAGCAGTATAATCTTAACCGCTCGGTTCTGGAATTGGCTGAGGCTTGTTCTGAGTACAAGGACAGGGTGAATGCCGTGGCGAGTTGGGATGTGATTCCTTATATCCTGAATTATCGCAGAAGCGAGTTGCCGGTGGATTTCCGCTCTCCTCACAGGGTGAGCAAACAGGTAAGAAATGACAGCGTAACTCTGAACCGTGCCTTGAAAACCCTCATGGAGAAGCATCCCAAGCTTCTCTTCGTAGAGTTTTGCGAGACCGATTATTATGGGCACCATGGCAAATGGCAGGAGTATCTGAATGCTGCCCATCAGAACGACCAGTTTATCCGCCAGTTGTGGGAATACTGCCAGCAAGACCCCTTTTATAAGGGCAACACCACCTTTCTCATTACCTGCGATCATGGCAGGGGAGAAAGCCTGGGCGGTCACGCCAACCGTGGCGAAGTAGATTCCAAAGCTTCCTGGACAGAACATGGTAAAGAAATCAAAGGCAGCAACCAGACCTGGCTGGTGGCTTTCGGAAAAGACATCCTGCATCTGGGAGAAATGGAAGGTGGCAGAACCATCTATACCAAGCAGGTGGCTCCTACCATTGCCAGCATCTTGAAGGTTCCGTTTACGAATGATGATAATCAACAGCCGGAGGCTTCGCCGATTTATAAGATTCTCAAATAGAAGATTTATAAGATTCTCACATAGCTTTTTATTTAGCAAGAATAGGATAATAACAAATAAGATTTACAGATTATGATAGGATTGTTCAATGAATGTTTTCCACCCGTCATGGATGGTGTTTCACTCACGGTAAGCAATTTGGCTCGCTGCTTTTATCAGCAGGGCAAGGACGTGGCGGTTGTAACCCCGGAAATGCCAGGACTCGATGAGTCTCAGCTTCCTTATTCCGTTTTCCAGTATCGCTCGTTTCCGGTTCCCGGTCGCCATCCTTACCGTTATGGCTTCCCATCGCTCGATTTCAAGTTCCAGAAGCAGGTTGCTGCTCAGAATTTTGAAATCTTACACGCCCATTGTCCTTTCTCTTCGGGTGATTTTGCCCTGAAGACGGCTCGCAGGATGGGGATTCCATTGGTGGCAACCTTTCATTCCAAATATCGTGACGATTTTGAGAGAGTAATTCCCAACAAGGCTCTGGTGGATTATCTCGTGGGTAAGGTGGTGAAGTTTTACGAGAGCGTAGATGAGGTGTGGGTGCCTCAAGCTTCTGTGGGCGAAACCCTGCGCGAGTATGGCTACAAGGGAACCTTTGAGGTGGTGGATAACGGAACCGAATTTGCCGATGCGCCTTATACCGAGGAGATGAAATGGGCAGCCAAGAAAGAGCTTTATGTGGCAGTAGATGAACCCTTGCTCCTTTTCGTGGGGCAGCATATCTGGGAGAAGAACGTGAAACTCATCATCGAGGCATTAGCCAAGGTGAAGGATTTGCCTTATCACGCCCTTTTCGTGGGCGATGGTTATGCTAGGGTTGATATGCAGGCGATGGCGGCAAAGCTCGGCTTGTCGGGAAACAGCGATTACCGCAAGGATAAGATTACCTTCTTCGGAAGCGTGCAATCCCGGGAGTTGATGCAGATGATCTATATGGCTTCCGATCTCTTCCTCTTCCCATCCATCTATGATAATGCCCCTCTGGTGGTAAGGGAGGCTGCTTCGCTTCATACGCCTTCCATCGTGGCAAGGGGCAGCAATACGGCGGAAATCATTCAGGATGGAATCAACGGATTCCTCTCGGATAACGACGTAACTGCCTTTGCCAATCGACTCCGTTATATTCTGGAGCGCCCAACCATTATTTCCTGGGCTGCAAAGGGAGCTGAGGAGACCCTGGTGCGCTCTTGGGAGGACATTGCTGTAGAAGTTTTGGACAGATATCAGCATTTAATTGACAGACAACAAAATAGATTAGCCATTTAATCGTTATATTACTATATATAATTAAGGTATAGTTTTATTTTGAGAGTAATATGAAAAAATGGCATTTATGGTTGGCGGCTTCCATCGGACTGGTGGTCATCGTTGGAATGATGATTCGGGAGTTTGATGTGGAAGTTCTGAGCAGGATAGATTTGTCTCCCAGGTTCTTTCTGGGGGTAGTAATGGGCGTGTTGCTCTTTGCGGTCCAGAATCTGATGCTTACCCTCCGTTTCCGTCATCTCTGCCAGCGTAAGTTATCCGTAGCCGAGGCGTTCCGCATCAATGTGCTCTGCGAGTTTACTTCTGCCGTCACTCCTTCGGCGGTGGGGGGAAGTGGTTTGGCTTTTGTCTATCTCAATCGCGAGGGAGTTTCTATGGGCAGAAGTATCTTCACCATGTTTGCAGCCCTGTTGGCCGATGAGGCTTTTCTTGCCATCAGCTGTATGTTGCTCTATTTCTGTGTTCCATCGCATCTCTTGTTCAGCTTGGCTGATGGAGTGGGGATTTCTGCGGATGCTACGAACGAATGGATTAAGGGCGGAGTGCAGGTTATTTTCATAGTCAGCACCCTTATCGTTGCTGTCTGGACGGTCATCCTCTACCTCTTGTTGTTGCATCGTCCTCAGATTCTGGGCTGGGTATTGAAGGGATGCTGCAAGATTCCTTTCCTTCGCAGATTCCTGCCCAAGGTAGAGAAGTTTTCCGAGGAGATGACGATGGCTTCGGAGGAGGCAAAGCTGGAGGGCGGAAGATTCTGGCTGCAGCTGATGGGTTATACTTCCTTGGCGTGGCTGTCGAGATTCGCCATCGTGGTAGCTATTCTCATTGCCTTCCATTGTCAGGGCAACATGCTGGTGGCTTGGTGCCGCCAATGGGTGATGTGGATGATTTCCATTCTGAGTCCTACGCCTGGCGGAAGTGGCGTGGCAGAGTTGATGTTCCGCCTTTATTATGCCGATTTCCTGCCCGATGCCTCAGTAGCCATCCTTGCCGCCATGCTCTGGCGCGCCATCTTCTATTACCCTTTCCTGGTAATGGGCACCCTGGTCTTGCCGAAATGGATTGCTAGAAACTGACATAGAGTCGGGCACTGAGCGCCGTGAAATCTCCATTGTCGTTTTTGATGTATTGGAACGATGGCTGAAGGGAAATGGATTCCGTCAGCTGTCTTTTCCATGTTACTTCCAGCGAATATTCCGAACCTTGCTGGAAGCGGGCGTACTGACCTGACAGGCCGCACTCGTTCTTATCGTCCTGATAGGCGCCGCTAAGTTCGGCGTATCGGTAGCAGGCATTCTGATGACTGGTGTTCTCGGAATACTGTACCATGCACGAAATGTTCTTGTCGCCAGCCTTCCAAACGCTTTGCTCTCCGTAAATCCACCAGGCACAGGTGGTCTTGCCCTTGGATTCATCGGCAGAAACCATTTCGCCATCCTCGTTGATCGGATATTGACGGGTATGGACGGCAGCACCCGCAAAATATTTTCCACCTTTATGTTCATACTCCAACTGCGACATATTGAAGATTCCATCCTTCTTCGGACGAACCAGGAAAGGATTGTCGTGGGCTTTCCAACCATTATATCCTACGCCGTTATACAGACTGTTTCTGAAAGTCCATCCTCCCTTGGTTACATCAAAGTAAAGGGTCAAGCCCGAATACGGATAGTTGGCTATCGGATAGCTTGAAGCAATGGTAGGAAAAATTCCCTCAGAACTGTTCTGGAAAAGTGCCGTAACATCAGAGGTAAAGAAATCCTCGTTCACGTTTCTCACACCCACAAACAGATGGCCCGAATTCCACTCGTGCATGTAGCCCAGCACGGCAAGCATGGCGAAGTTGTTGTCTGCATCTATGTTCGAAAAACCCTGCCAGTCGTCAATAATGCCATCGTTGGTCTTTGCCACATGCAGCGTTGCCGCTTCGAACGAGTCCTTTCCTTTTCCTATCGGTACACTCAGTTCCAATCTCAGCTGGTTAGTCAGATTGGTATTCTTGTTCATGTCCCATTGCCATTCTGAAATATATTGTCCGTTAAAGCTCTGTGCATGAGCAAGGCAGATATGGATACAGCCTAAAATAATAAAAATAATTCTCTTCATTTCTTAATGTTTTGTATAATTTCTTGTTCACTTGCCCGCCGTCTGCGAGCACCGTTCTAATTCACGCTGCAAAGATACTTGATATTTTAAAATCCTGCAATACTTAATAATTAGCATTTTTATTTAGTCTAAATAGACAAGTGCTCTTTGTTATCCTCATTTCTAGGTATTGTGGTTCTTTTATATGGATGGAAGGTTCTGTTCTTATTTTTAGGTATTAAACGGCTACCAACAATAATTTTTTTAAAAAACTTTGTCTTATCAGATATTATTCGTACCTTTGCATTGTTTAAAAAAGTTAGAAAATGAAGAAGATATTAAATCCATATTTGAACAAGGAGGGTTACAACTGCGTTTGCTGTGCCCCCAACAATCCTGTAGGATTGCATCTTGAGTTTTGGGAAGAGGGTGAGGATGTGCTTACCATCTGGAATCCCGGCGAGAATTACCAGGGCTGGATCAATACCCTGCATGGCGGAATCATCAGTATGCTGATGGATGAAGTGGCAGGCTGGGTTATCAACCGCAAACTGCAGACCACGGGTGTGACGATGCAGCTCAACGTGAAGTACAAGAAGCCTGTGATGACCACCGATTCGCAGATTACGGTGCGTGGTCACATCGCCAGTCAACGCCGCAATATCGTCACCATCCACTTGACTCTGGAGAACTCTAAAGGCGAGGTTTGTGATGAGGGCGAAGCCATCTACTTCACCTTCGGTCCTGACAAAGCCAAGGAGATGGGGTTCGACAGCTGCAAGGTAGAAGGGGAGGCTATGGGGTGAAATCCATGTCCTATTAAGGCTAAAATCCTGTTTCTTTTGGAAAAGTGTAGTCTTCGGTCCCTATTTTTATAGGAAAAGTGTATTTTCGCCCCTTGTTTTCATAGGAAAAGTGTATTTAAGTAGGGGATAAAATAATGGCAGGTTCCAAATTAACGCATCAGGAACCTGCCATTTTCTATCATTTTACGCCAATCTCAGTCTCAGTGAATTAAGCACTACGCTTACGCTGGAGAAGGCCATCAGGGCACTTGCCCACATCGGAGTTATCTGGAAATCAATGCCGAAGATATGAAGGGCTCCGGCTGCCAACGGAATGCAGATGATGTTGTAGATGAACGCCCAGAACAGATTCTGCCAAATCATGTGAACCGTCTTCTGACTCAGTTTTACGGCTTCCGGAAGTGCCAGGAGGTCGTCGCTCATCAGCGTAATCTGCGCCACATCCATCGCCACATCCGTTCCCTTTCCTATCGCCATACTCACGTTGGCAAGGGCCAGGGCCTGGGTGTCGTTGATTCCGTCGCCTACCATCGCTACCTGCTTGCCTTCGTCCTGAAGTTTCTTTACCAATGCCTGCTTGTCGCCAGGCAGCACCTTGCTCTGGTAATGCTTGATGCCGGCTTTCTCAGCCCAGTAGTGAGCCGCTTCCTCCTTGTCGCCACTCATCATATAGACCTCTATTCCCTTTTCCTGCAACTGCTTCATCGCTTCCTGGGCATGAGGCTTGAGGGTCTCTCTCGTCTCCAGATCCAAATCCTCCTGCTTGGTGAAATCGATGTTCTGGTTAGGAATGGTGAGGGTGCCGGTCTTGTCGATGACGAGGGCGTTGATCTTGTGGAGATTCTCCAGTGCCGACGCGTCCTTGATGAGAATCTGCTTCTGCGCCGCCTTGCCGATGCCCACCATCAGAGCGGTAGGAGTGGCTAAGCCCATGGCGCAAGGACAGGCGATGACCAATACGGCTACGGCTGAAAGGATAGCCTGAGGAAGAGCAGCGTTGCCGCCTATCAGCCACCATATTATAAAGGTGATGAGGGCAATGGCTGCCACGGCTGGAACGAAAATCAGAGCCGCCTTATCCACGATGCGCTGCACGGGCGCCTTACTGCCCTGCGCCTCCTGAACCATTCGGATGATGTGCGCCAGGGCGGTGTTCTCGCCAATCTGCTTGGCTCTCATGCGGAGCTTTCCCTGGCTCGGAATGGTGCCGGCCAGCACGTTGTCGCCTGCCTTTTTCATCGCCGGAGTCGGTTCGCCGCTGATCATCGCTTCATCTACATAGGCTGCATCGGGAGTCATGAAACTCTCTGCCTGGGTAACCACGCCATCCACCGGAATCTTCTCGCCGGCTCTTACTTCTATCATGTCGCCTATCTGAATAGTGGAAATCGGAACTTCCTCCATCTTGTAGTCGTTGGTGCCTTCTATCTTCTCGTAAGTCACCAGTCGGGCGGTTTTCGGCTGCATTCCCATCAACTGGCGAATGCTGCTCGCCGTACTGTCCTTTGCCTTTTCTTCCAGGCATCTGCCGGTCAGCACGAAGGTGATAATCATTACGGAAGCATCGAAATAAGTGTGCCATTCTATGCCTCTCGCTCCCCATACCATTTCTCCGAAGAAGGTGTTGAAGGTGCTGAAGAGGAAGGCGATGAGGGTGCTGAGTGCTACGAGCGAATCCATGTTTGCCGTATGATGCAGGAGCTGCTTCCAGGCGGAAACATAAAACTGTTTGCCGCAGTAGAGTAGGTTGGCGAGTGCCAGGAGCAGACAGATCTGGTTGGCGAAGGAACTCGAGTGATGAGCCGAGGCAACGCCATCTGAAATCATATTCTGTTCCATGCCCAGGGAAATCCAGCCCATGGAGAAACACATGGTCAGGATGGCGAAGAGCCAGGAAGCGAGGGTTCGGCGGCGCAGGAGGGTGAACTCACGGCGGTTGATTTCCTCCACGCTTCTGTCGTTTTCGATAACGAGGTCGTAGCCGGCGTTGCTGATTTCCCGTTTCATATCTTCCAGAGAGATAATGTCGGGGTTATAGTCTACCAGGGCAGTTCGGCTCGCCAGGGAAACCGAGGCGGAGTTGATGCCTTCTAGCGACTGCAGCTTCTTTTCAACATTGGCAGAGCATACGCTGCAAGCCATGCCTATTACAGGAATTGTTTTCTTCATTTTTGTTCTATTTTAAATCCTATTCTTATTTCTTGCATTTTAAAGTGGGCTCAGTGTTCTAATCATTTGTATTCAATTCTTTGAGCGACTGGGCTATATCGCCAGCAATGCCCACGCTCTTTTCTGCTATCTCCTGTGGAATATAGAGCTCTTGAGGCATGTTGAGCGTGATATATTTAGCATTCGGCTCACGATAAGCCAGTTGCATGATAGGTAGCTTGATGAGTCGGTTGTGCGAACCAATACCCAACTCTAAGATAACGAGTTTTTTGCTAGAATATTTTGTAAGAAAGTGATGGAAGAGTGTTTTTTTCTTGGGGTCTGGTGCTGCAAAAAGGTCGGTCATGACACCTTCTATCTCGAAGATGCGTTTTTCATCAAACCCTGATTTCTCCAGATGCAAGTCGCCATTGCTGGTAAGGATGAAGTAATCCTTTTGGCCAATCACTTTCATGAGGTTATGCATTACCTGTGAAGGTTGGTAATCTTCTACCCAAAACTTTACCAATCGTCTGTGGAACTCTAAGCGTGCTTCAGCAGTAGGATACTGAAAGTAAAGACCTTCCACAATATTTCTGAAACCATATTGCTGCTGCATGTCGCCAAACTGCCTTCGAAACATCTCGTTGTTGGCAAAGATATGATAGCCCTCGGCGATAGAGAGTCCGTTGCTGGCTCCTATGAGAATGGCATCTGCCTGGGCAATCCATTCTTGGGCTAGAGTGATATTTGCATTCATATTTAATATATTCTTCCTGGTTCGAAACTTGTATCTGATACGATATGATCTGCCGGTTTGCCCAACAGTTTCTTTAATGTCACAGCGATATCTTCCTTAATGGCAATACTCTTTTGGGCAATCTCCTTTGGAACATAGGCATCTTTTGGATTGATGATTGCATAAGTGGCATTGGGCCAGCGATAAACCATGTTCATAAATGGCTCCTTGATAAACATTGGAGTCATCATACCCACACCAAGTTCGAGAAAAAGCACTTTCTTGTTCATGTTCTCCTTGAGGAAATCCAGGTAACGTTGCATTTCTTTTCGGTAATAGCTACCCTCCAGAAACTCACGACTGCGCCACCATGGAACCATCTCCGTACCGCAATGTGGACAACGGGGAATCAAGTCGTCGGGCAGCCTGTCTCCTTCTATCTTGTCCAGCAACTCATACACCTTTTCCTTGTTGGGATAAATCTCGTCTGTACAAGTATGTTTACACTGCCAGTAGCGGAAATCTCCCTGAATGCGAGTAATCTTCTCGGCAGGGAAGGTGCGGAAAAACTGCGCATCCTGATTGGTTGTGGCAATATAATAGTTCTTGCCTTTGAGTAGTTCAGCCAGATCCTCGTATGGCTCACCCGTATGACACTCATACAAGTATTTGTACTCGCGGAGCAATGCTGCCCATAGTTCCCCTTTCTTGATTTGCGGATGATACGTCAGCGGGAAAAAACCATCAGCATGATATTTCTCGCCCAACTGTCCGGCTATCTGTTTGAATGTGGCATCTCTCATATAATAGAAACGGAAACCTGCTGCTGCCGACATTCCAGAGGCGCCACCCACGATGATGGCTTCTGCCTCCTGAATATTTTTTTTCAGTATTTCTATCTGTGTCATAAATTCTAGCATACTTATGCGAATTTTAATTTCATATTTACCTTCATTATTTCGACTGCAAAAGTATGAAAAAATACAGATGTATCAGATACTAGAAAGCCACCAAAAACTACCAAAATGATAAATCATTCTCATTCATATACCCCATTCTTATAGTCCTCCTGGAATTCTCTGCATGTCTTGCCCTATACCAAATAAACAATCTGGTAATCAAAATGGTAGTATTATATGAAATATTGGTACTTAATAAGTGAGCTGAACCGTTTACCTTTGTACTCAAAAAAATATATTGAGATAAATCGTAAAAAATGAATAGTATAGACATAGAAAAATTCTTAAATAGAAAAGGGGTTAAGCCCACTTCCAACCGTATCCTTGTCGCTAAAGAGTTGATGAAGGTATCCCATCCGGTCTGCCTTGCCGATTTGGAAATCCTGTTGGATTTTTCAATGGAGAAAGCGAGTATTTTCAGAGTGCTTGAACTTTTTTCTGAAAAAGAAATAGTGCATGTGATAGAGGATGGCAGCCGCTCTTTCAAATATGAGTTATGTAATGGCAACACACATCACACCATTTCCAACCTGCATGTTCACTTTTATTGCGAGCGGTGCAAGCAGACATATTGTTTTGAATCGGAGCGTATCCCTCTGGTAAATATACCCGAAGGTTTTTATCCGCATGCCATCAATTATATGATAAAGGGTATTTGCCCGAAATGTTCAAAGTGTCACATAGGAACGTGAAATCACAATAGGGGATTCGGAGATAAATCTTGGAAAAATAGAACTTGCAGAGGACACCAAGTTGCTTCAGGAAGTGGTCGTCACCGGGCAGAAAAGCCTGTTGTCGGTCAATGCTGAGCGCAGGATGGACGGCAAGAGCCGTGAGGCGGTGGAGATTAACGGAAGGTTGGCAGTGTGCAGGCACGATGCAGGCTCATCGAAAGATTGGATATGCTCATCAGGGAGAAAGAAAGCCATATCGGTATAGACATCAAGGAAGTACACTTGTTCAGAAAATACATCTGTCGCGAACTGCAACGCCCTATACCTGTGAGGGAGCAGATATTCCTATATGGAAGTGGCAGTATCAATTGATATGCTTTTCTCTTTCACCGATATTATCTTACTACATAACTACAAGGAAAGATAATACAGTGAAAGAGAAAGGGTTGGTATTGTAGTCAGAAAGTAGGAATGGTTATTACTACCGTCTAACTACACACAACTATGTTTTTGAGGCCTTCAAGTATACCGAAAGCCTTATAAGTAGTTAGTCTATCAACAGTAGAGATACGCATCTGTTTTATTGCATAACATTCCTTTTACCCGTATTTCCTGACCCTCTGATTTCTTCGTGATAAAGATAATTCACTATCGAGGGATGTCCTTTGGGACTTCGTTCGTAAGGCAATTCATTATCCACATACTTACATTGAGCCTCCTGCGCCATTTTCGCAGCCTCTTGCTCCAATTGCTTCCAATATGTTTGGTCTTTATGCAAATAGATTTCTTCATAAAGTGGGAACAAATGGGGATAGTATGGTTTGATATAACCCATAATGTTGGCCTTAAAACCACCCCGCAGATTGAGGTTCTCAAGCCAAAAGAGGTCGCAAATATCTTTCACTTTATGAAAAATAGCTTTGAAATTGGTGATGCCAGGGAAGATGGGCGACACAAAACAAACGGTTCGGATGCCCGCCTCGTAGACCTTTCGCATGGCTGCGATGCGCCGCTCTATGCTCACGGCCTTGTCCATGTCGGCACGAAATGTCTCATCAAGCGTGTTGATTGACCACGATACGGTGACTTTCTTCATTTGCCGGAGCAGGTCAAGGTCGCGCAACACGAGGTCGCTCTTTGTACAAATGAGTATTTCTGCATCGCTGTCTTTGAGCTCTTCAAGCAGTTTACGTGTCCTGCGGAACGTTGCTTCTTCGGGATTATACCCATCGGTCACTGATCCAATAACCACCCGTTGTCCGGCATATTTCTTCGGATTCTCGATTGCAGGCCAATGCTTCACGTCTAAGAAAGTGCCCCATTCTTCTTTATGTCCTGTGAAGCGCTTCATGAATGAGGCGTAACAATACTTGCAAGCATGGGTGCAACCCACGTATGGATTCACCGAATAGCCACCAACAGGGAGGTTGGACTTGGTCATGATGCCACGCACCTCTTTCGTTTTAATGAGTGTTTTTACCATATTTCTTCCTTTATTCTTTATAAATACTCTATCGTTTCACCGTATTCAGGAATAAAGACGCGGTTTAAAATTCCTGCCACTTCCGCACGCTTTCTCACCATTTCACGCGTCACGCTATTATGGTTCACGCCTTCAAGATGCGTCACAAATAACTTTGCATCAGGTGCAGCTGCAGCAACTTTTACCACATCTTCATCGTTCATAATAACGCGTCCACCCAAGCGAAAGCTATTGCCACCTGCATTAAGGGTGATAACCTTGGGGCGAAAACGCTTCAAATTGCGCTTCACACCAGCATACCAGATGGTATCTCCGGCGTGATAGAGCGTCTTTTCTTGTGGATGAGTGAATACATAACCCGCTGTATGTCCGGCAAGATACTTCATGATGAAATTACCATGCTGGCTTTCGGCCTTTTGTATGCTCACTTCCCCAACCCTTGTATTGTCGCCGACAACTTCCACATGATTAAATCCATGCGACATCACCACCTGCCGATTGTTTTCGTCTTGCACTAAAAATCGCATATCTTTAGGTATCATTTCATAGGCCGCCTCATCGATATGGTCATCGTGTAGATGTGTAAGCAACACCGCATCCACACCTTTTAGCATCTCTTCTACAGGAAAAGGTAGTTCATGAAGTGGGTTGCGCAGGTGTTGATTTCTACTAAAGGGGAAAGGAGGCATGCTGCCTTTCTTTCCCAACATGGGGTCGACCAGAATTTTCTTTCCCCCATATTCAACGATTATCGTTGCGTTTCTTACTTGCTGGATATTCATTGTTTATTAAAATTAAAGTTTAACATTGGCTTCCAACATAATACCATCCTTCAGAGGTTCATCATCATCAGAGAACGAATTTGCCTTATATTGTACGCAAAGCACGAGCATTTCGCTGCTGCCTGTGTTCTTGAAAGCACGTTTGCCATTGGGCGCAATTCTCACGATGCTTCCTTCTGAAACAGGAAATCGTTTGCCGTCTACATCGAAAATGCCTTCACCTTTAAGAATGAAATAAAGCTCTTCGTGGGTTTTATGGGTATGGCGTGTGCCATAATCCTGCCCAGCTGCAAGACTTTGGAAAGACAATTCTGCGCCTGTTGCTTGTAGTGCATGTCCGGCAAACATCTTTCCCGGGATAGAGAAATTGCCCATAGCCAACTCATATTCCTTAATTTCATTCAACTTACCTACGTTCACCGTGGTGAAGTTCTCACCTTTTTCTACAATTTTAATTTCTTTCATAATGCTATTTGTTTTGATTACGAGTGCAAAGGTAGTGCAAAAAACAAAGACACATTCTACCATTAATAATATATGTTCTACCATTTTGATAAACCATTAATTATTCGTACATTTGTTGCATGAAATTAGAGAGTCCCCCCAAGAACTTACACAAGTTCCTTTCAGCAAAACGGAATGTGGTGTAGATTTCAACATCAATACCGATGATTATCTTTGCAGATAGAATAATAAGCGTTCAAAACGATATTTGCGGAAGTTTTTTCTAAGGATGAAGCCTCCGATTCATCTTTGCAAATGGGTTGCATTGGAGATTGCGTAATTTTGCACCCAGAAAACAAAATTATAAAAGATTATGAGAAAAAAAATATCGATTTCCTTAGCAACAGCCTTCCTGATGATTTCAGGAAGTGCGTATGCCGATGGCAACATCACAGGTACAGTTTTTAATAAGACGACATCCGAACCTCTTGACTTCGCTACAGTCGTTCTTGTGAAAGCGGAAACAGGTGCGCCACTGCCTATTGGCACCACAACCGATGAGAACGGAGTGTTTATGATCCCCAATGCACCTTCGGGAAAATATATTGTCCGTGTCAGCATGATAGGTAATGTCACACAGGAACGTGAAATCACAATAGGGAATTCGGAGATAAATCTTGGAAAAATAGAACTTGCAGAGGACACCAAGTTGCTTCAGGAAGTAGTCGTCACCGGGCAGAAAAGCCAGTTGTCGGTCAATGCGGAGCGCAGGATTTTCAATGTAAGCTCAAACATAAACGCCACTGGTGCATCTGCCGATGAACTTCTTGCCGCTGTCCCGTCGGTTGATGTAAACAGCGAGGGAGAAATATCATTGCGTGGCAATGCCGATGTACTTGTGTGGATAAATGGCAAAAAGATGGGGATGAACGATGACAACCGTGCCCAAATACTTCGTCAGCTTCCTGCTGAAGCCATAGCGAGCATTGAGGTCATGACGAATCCGTCTTCCAAGCATAGCACGGAGGGAACTGCCGGAATCATCAATATACGGTTGAAGGAAGATCACCGTCATGGTTACTTTGGCAACGCCGAGGCTAATGTGGATACACGCGGGACGGCAAACGTGAATCTTAATTTCAATTACAACGAAGGCAAGTTTGAATCATTCGCTGGAATCGGACTTAAAACCCAACATGTACCCGGAGGCACGGCATCGCGCCGCAGTTATGACAATGGAACGTATCTCAACTCAGACGGCGATAGCAAGAAGCATGAAAACAGCATGTTCCTTCGTCTGGGTACGAATTTCAGACCTGATGACAAGAATGAAGTTTACCTGAGCGCAATCGGAATGCTCGGACACAAATGGGGATGTACGACAACCACTCACCTTAGCAATGTGCCGGGGCAATGGGTCGGCAATGTCAATAATATGCGTGAAAGTGGCGATACTCGTGGTGCAAACGTCATGCTTGGTTACAAGCACACGTTCAATCCCAACCATTTTATCGACATGAACGTGAGCTATAATATATGGAGGGGTCCCAATGACAACCTGTTTCAGGAAAATGAGACTTGGGATGACGGCACGGAGGAATCCATCTGGCAAAGCCAGCATCAGGATGTAAAAATCAGCAACTGGGAAGCAGCGCTTGATTATTCATTACAGGCATTGCCGTGGCTGCGCTTAGAAGCCGGCTATAAGGGCAACTACAACCACGAGAACAGTCCGTCATCGTATGCAGGAGGTCCTGACGAGAACGGCCTTTTACCTCTTGACGAGCTCTATAATCGTTTCAAATACGACACGGACATTTCTGCCCTGTATGTAAACTTTTCCGGTAGCTATGAACACCTGACCTTCTCTGCCGGACTTCGTGGAGAAATGTGGCAGATACGGACACGTTCTTTGGGCTACGGCCAGACAGATGCGGACGTTGCTCTCTTCAAGAAAAATGATTTCGCGCTATTCCCATCGGCTTCAATAGGCTGGTCTTTTCTTGGCAACAATGAGCTGAAGTTGAACTATTCCCGCCGCATACGCCGTCCTTTCGGTCCCCAGCTCAATACTTTTGAGAATATTTCTGACCCTTCGGAAGTACATCTTGGAAACCCGCTTATCCTGCCCGAGTACAGCAATGCCGTGGAACTGTCGTACATCAAGAATTGGACTGGACACATGCTTTCCGTGTCAGGCTATCTACGTACCAACAACGATATGATAAGCCATGTCAGCTTTCTCGCGCCTATGGCTTCAGACCCCAATGTAAACACGATGTATTACGGTCACGCCAACGTGGGCAACATGGTAAACTCTGGAGTGGAGATTATATCCCGTAACCTGCTGTTCAGACGGCTGACACTCACCACCACATTGAACCTTTACAATAGTCATCTCAAGGCTTGGAGTGCAGACTATCCGTTGCACGACAGCTTCTATGCCGTACATGGTGACAAACAGAACCGTTTTGTGTGGGATGTGCGCTGTATGGCATCGGTACGTCTGCCGTGGAACATGACTTTCCAGGCCACAGGCCGTTATAATTCGCGCCGTATCACCGCGCAGGGGACGCTGGAACCCGATTGGGATGTCGAAGCCGGAGTACGCAAAAATATCGGTTCTTGGGGTATATCGCTTCTCTGCAAGGATATTTTCAACTCAAAAGAGACGAACAATGTCCTTTATGGGAACGGCTACACGCAGTCAATCCGCAAATGGTCGGGAGGTCGCACATTACGTCTGGCCATCACCTATACCTTCGGAAAATCCGACAGTCGTGAGCATAATCGCCACAACCACATCGACACCGGTGGCTACGGAGAAGAGCATCATCATTAAATTAGTTCCGCCAACAGGTAGGGGCTAAGCTATATTGCTAAAAATCCCAGCAAGAGAATAGCTGAATGCTATCTCCTGCCGGGATTTATTATTTTATGAATATAAATCATTCTCATTCATACACACCATTCTTATAGTCCTCTTGGAATTCTCTGCATGTCTTGCCCGTCTGCTGCTTGAAAAAACGCATCAGGTGGGGTGGTTCGGAGAAGTTGAAAGCATAGGCTATCTCACTTATAGATTTGTCGGTGAACAGAAGTTCGTTTTTGATTTCTGCCAGCAGTCGCTGTTTCAGCAGATAGGTAGCCGATACTCCATACTGCGCCATCACGCTATGGTTCAGGGTGATGCGGCTAATCTTGAGCAGTGAGGCGTAGTCCTGCACACGTTGCAACTTCCGGATGTGGGTTTCCATCAATTCCACAAACTGAAAGGCATAATAATTCTTAGGAGCAGCCAGAGGCAATTGATACTCAAGGGTGTAATGGCGATTCATAATTGCCAGCAGATAGTAGAGTACGCTGACGATGATGTGGTAGCTGTCGGCTTGAGGCTGCCGAAGCTCTGCCCGTATTTTCTTGAGCAGCCGCTGATATTCTTCGCATTCATTTCCCGAACACATCAAATAGGGTGGTGTTTCGGTCTGCTGGCAGTATTGCAGACGATAGACAAAGAATTTGTCGGCAATGAAGGTTCGCATAAAATCTTCACGGAATATCAGAAATTCGTACTCGAGAGCCGCCTCATCAATGTGCCATTCCTGCTGCTGGTGTGGCTTCACAAAGAGCACCATACCATCTTTCAGGTTTATCTTCCTGTAGTCTATCAGAACGTAGCCATTAGCTTTCTTGATGAAAAATATTTCGAAGAAGTCGGTCTTGAACACTTCATGCTCCGTAAGCACCCAAGGGCACTCGCCGCCATAAGCTGTGTTGATGTAGAAATCTACGCCGCAATCCGTCTTGTTGAACGGCACTTCTACCAGACGCTGTCTTTGCTTTGCCATAATCTTAATCTTTAATCTGAAGTTTCGCAAGTGAATAAATATCAACTTGCTTGTTTATAAATATACATATTACGTAGCGTATGGGCAACAGGAAATGATAGCCCATATCTTCTCCGTTACGGATAAGCAGAAACTTTGATATCTGCTCTTCTGCCTGCAAAATTACATATTAATTATGAACCCCGCAAGATTTATGGAAGAAATATCCCGATGGATGGATAAAAATCATGATAATAAGGTAGATGAAAAATGCGATGGTTCAGGTAAGGGCACAAAAAAAGGCAGGTTCTAAATTGCTTTGGAATCTGCCTCCATCATTTATGGGAGATGATTATTTGACTTCGATGTTCTTTGTAGTCTTAGCTTCCTCCTTAGGAGTAAGCTTTGGAATCTCGACCTCGAGTATACCATCAGCTACCTTTGCTGAAATCTTCTCACGATCAGCATCCTCAGGCAGCGTATAACACTGCTGGTAGTTGCTGTAAGAGAATTCGCGGCGCAGATAGTGCTCGTGCTTGTCTTCATCCTTGTGTTCCATCTTGTTCTCGATGGCGATGTTCAGATTACCATCGTTATCGATGTTTACACGAACCCACTCTTTCTTCAAGCCAGGAGCTGCAACCTCCATGATGTAATTCTTATCTGTCTCCTTGATGTTAATGGCAGGAGCAGTAGCATTCATACGTGACATTACTTCGGTATTGAATAAAGTATCATCAAAGAAGTTACTCAACCAATCTGAATCATTATTTCTACGTGCTAACAACATAATTAAAACCTCCAAATTTTATTTTACTCGTCCTCTCGGTTCCTTACGGCTCCGTCGGGATTTCTGTTTGTTAATATTCTTGTTATTTTTTTGCTTTCGCCTCGAACCTCCGTTGTTCTTCCGAACCCCTTTATTTTTTAGCTTCAGCTTTCACTCTCTGTTTTTGCAACTTATGTGCCAGCGGCCTGAAAGTGGTAATGTTGGCACGAAAGGATAAATATTTTAAACTTTTCTGCCAGATGATGCGGTTATCTCAACAAAAAAGTGTTACTTTGTCACCAACTTAAAAATCAAAGCATAAATCGAATAAATAATATAAGATCAATGAAGAAACAACAATTTTTTATGGCGATGCTGATGGCGATGTCGCTTTCTGCCAGCGCACAGCAGCAGGTAACCATCAGTCTGCCTCGCCAGAGTTTCGAGGGTTGGGATTCCCAGACCAATACCATGCGTGTGGTTCCCGACAAATATCAGATATTCGTAGGTGGTTCGAGTGCTGAGGCTGCGAAGAATGTGATAGAAGTGAAAGTGAAATAAAATGCTGATATAAAAAGAGAAAGCTCGCTAAGATTTTGAACGTCTTGGCGAGCTTTTCTTCTGTCTTAACTCTTAAGCCTGCGTTTTTTTTTGAAGTTTTTTCAAGGAAATGGACTTTGAATCACTCTTTTTTATTATATTTGCAATCGAAAATCGATTTGAACCTTGACTAAACGATGAAATAGTTATGGAACAGAACTTAAAAACCATATTTTATGCGATGGGTGCGATGATTCTTGCACCCCAAACCCTCTGTGCTCAGTCTGTGAACATCGAAGGCCTAGACTCCTTGCGCTTATCAGGTTCGGTGAGTGTAGTGGAGCCTGAACTTCTGAAGAAGGGTGTGCTCAATAATGCCCTGGATGCCTTGAGCGGACAGACGGCAGGTGTTAACGTCACTACCAATGGTCTTGACCGTATTGCTATGTTGAACTCCGTCCGGGTTCGCGGTACAACTTCTATCATGGGCGGCAATGATCCTCTGGTGATTATTGATGGTGTTACTTCTGATGTGGCGACGCTTGCTACAATCTATCCCGCCGATATCGAGAGCTTTACAGTACTGAAGAATGCCAGCGAAACGGCACTCTATGGTTCCCGTGGTGCTTCGGGCGTTATCCTGGTAAAGACCAAGAAGGGTACGGGTAAGGGATTTCAGATTTCTTACGAGGGAAACTATGGTATAGAGGCGATGTACAAAAGTATGGAGATGCTCAATGCCGCCGAATACATAGCTGCTGCACAGAAGTATGGGCTGGAGTATAACAATAAGGGATATGATACCAATTTCCGCAAGGCGATTACCCGAACCGGAAATATCCAGAACCATTATCTGGCCTTCAGCGGTGGCACTCCGCAGAGCAACTACCGCGCTTCTTTTGGCTATATCGACCATAACACGATTATTCGGAGCAAGAGCTATCGTAATCTGGTGGCTAAGATTGATGTCACCCAGAAGGCATTTGGCGATAAACTGACGGGAGATTTCGGCGTGTTCGGTTCGTCTTTCAAGAACAATGATATCTTCGACAGTCAGATGCTTTTCTATTCTGCCGATGCCATGAATCCTACTTATCCTTATGATAAGCTGAACGGCAGTTGGGTGAAGAATGGGGCTGCATCTCAGGTGAATCCTCCCGGTGCCGTGCTCAAGGAGCGTAATGATACGAAGAACATGAACTTCAATGCTCATCTGAAGTTGAACTATGATATGACAAATTCTCTGAGTGTTTCTGCCTTCGGAGCATACGGTTATGCTTCCAACGAGAACAACCAGTTCTGTCCTACCTGGCTTTGGGCGCAGGGCAATCTCTATCGTGGGGAGTTCAAGAGCGAGGACTGGCTTGCCAATGTATCGTTTAACTATCAGCATTCGTGGGGAATCCACAATCTGAAGGCAATGGTGGGTGCAGAATATCAGAAGGATATTCGAACGGGATTCTGGACTTCTGCGAAGGGAATCACCAACAACGACATGTATTACCATAATATAGGTGCTGCTGCATCTCGGCCTTTCGGTGGGACAGACAGCAAGTACGAAGATCCGACCCTGGCTTCTGTGATGGGCAATGTCGACTACACCTTATATAATAAGTATAGTCTTTCGGTTTCCATGCGTGGCGATGGTTCTTCGATGGTGGGCAATGACCATACCTGGGGTTTCTTCCCATCCGTCTCTCTTTCCTGGGATATGAAGCAGGAGAAATGGCTCCGTTCTCTCAAGGAAATTACCATGCTGAAACTGCGTACGGGCTATGGACGCTCAGGTAATCTTGGCGGAATATCTTCTTATACCACTTTGAATACGGTGCGGCAGAATGGAATTGTTTCGGTGAACAGTTCTCCTACGGTTACGATGGGAATGATTAGCAATAACAATCCTGATCTGAAGTGGGAAACCCGCGCTACCTGGAATATCGGAGCTGATTTGGGATTGTGGAACAACCGGCTGGTTCTGACGGCAGAATATTACTATTCCAAGACCACCGACATGCTCTATGCCTATGATGTGCCGGTTCCGCCTTTTGCCTATGATAAACTGTTGGCAAACCTGGGTTCTATGAGCAACCAGGGTTTGGAGGTCGGCGTTTCCTTCACTCCTATCCAGAAGAAGGACATGGAACTGAATATCAATATGAATCTCTCCTGGCAGAAGAACAAACTCCTCTCGCTGAGTGGTGAATATGACGGAATGCAGATGTCGGCAGCCGATATTACTGCGATGGGTGCCTTGTCGGGTGCCGGTCAGCATGGTGGTTACAACAATGTGGTCTATCAGATAGTTGGTCAGCCTTTGGGGGTATTCTATCTTCCTCATTGCAAGGGAATTATAGAAGATGGAAATGGGCATTACCGCTATGATATCGAAGATTTGGACAAGAACGGAACCGTAGATTTGAGTGATGGCGGTGACAGATATATTGCCGGTCAGGCTACTCCTAAAGTAACGTTGGGTTCCAATATCAGTTTCCGTTATCGCGACTGGTATCTTTCATTGCAGATGAACGGAGCCTTCGGACATAAGATATTCAATGGTACGGGTTTAGCCTACACCAATATGTCGAGTTTCCCGGATTATAATGTGCTGAAGGGAGCTCCTGAGAAGAATATCGTTGACCAGAATGTTTCTGATTATTGGCTGGAGAAGGGCGATTATCTCAACTTAGAGAATCTCACGCTGGGCTATGATATCCCTATCCGAAAGGGCGTGGTGCAGTCGCTCAGAGTTTCGGCGAGTGTCAACAATCTTGCCACCATCAGCAGTTACAGCGGCTTGACTCCGATGATTAACAGCTACGTGGTGAACAGTACGATGGGTATTGATGATAAGCGGACTTATCCTGTTTACAGAACCTTCTCATTGGGTTTAAGTGTTCAATTCTAAAATCAGAAAGTTATGAAACGATATAGATTTTTATTTCTGCTGCTGGCGGCATTGTCTATGACATCCTGCCTGGACGAACATCCTAAGGATCAGTTGGACGAGGATGCCATCTATGGCTCTGCATCTGATATTTATATCAATGCCGTGGCTTCTCTCTATAATTATATAGGTGGAGCTAACGAGAGTGAGGGCATCCAGGGCACCTGCCGTGGCATTTACGATTATAATACGCTGACCACCGATGAGGCGATGATTCCGATTCGAGGCGGCGACTGGTATGATGGTGGCCTCTGGAATGCCATGTACCAGCATCGGTGGAGTGCCGATGACCAGTCTCTTTATGATACGTGGAAGTACATTTATAAGGTTATCGTGCTGGCTAATAAGTCTTTGGATATTATCAGCAACAAGTCGGCCCTGCTTTCTGCCGCACAGCAGGAGGAATATCGGGCTGAGATAAGAGCCATCCGGGCTATGTTCTATTACTATGCTATGGACATGTTCGGTCGGGTTCCATTGGTCCTTTCCAGTGCAGAACAGCTTCATTCCAGCCTGTTCCAAGGTCAGACAGATCGCAGTTTTATCTTCCAGTTTGTCTTTCAGGAGTTGCAGCAGGTATTGCCTTCACTTCCCGACCAGCACAGCAATAAGGAAGGTAATTATTATGGTCGCATCACCCAGCCGGTAGTCAACTTTCTGTTGGCGAAGTTGGCTTTGAATGCAGAAATCTATATGTATGATGACTGGACCCAGGGTTATGCGAGCCGTCCGAAGGGAAGTGACATTCATTTCTCTGTGCCGGCTTCTGATGCCTCTTTGCGCAATGGCGATAAGGTGGACTGCAGGAAGTTGAATGCCTGGGAAACCTGCATTTATTATTGTGATAAACTGGCAGAAGAAGGCTATGTCCTGGAGTCGGATGATTCATTCAATTTCTCTACGCATAATGAGACATCGAAGGAGAATATCTTCACGATTCCGATGGATAAGAATATCTATACCAACCAGTTCCATTATCTCTTCCGCTCTTACCATTATACGCATGGTGGTGTCTTGGGATGGGGAAGTGAGAATGGTACCTGTGCCACGATTTCTACGATGAAAGCCAATCATTATGGCGAGGCTGATGAAGATGCCCGTTGCAAGATGAACTTTGTGGCGGGAGTGGTAAAGGTAGATGGTCATGAACTTCTGATGGATAATGGAAAGCCGTTGGAGTATCAGCCTTTTGAAGTGGCTCAAAACCTGACCAACAGTAAGTTTGTCAAGACGGCTGGAGCGAGAATGGCGAAGTATGAGGTGGATAGAACCTCTTATATGGACGGCAAGTTGCAGAGTAACGACATAGTTCTTTTCCGCTATGCAGATGCTTTATTGATGAAGGCAGAGGCAAAGGTCCGAAACGGAGAGAATGGTGACGAGGAGTTGAATAGGATTCGTGCCCGTGTGGGAATGCCTTACCGTAAGGCTACGCTCGATAACATTCTGGAAGAGCGGTTGCTGGAGTTGGTATGGGAAGGATGGCGTCGTCAGGATCTCATCCGTTTCGGCAAATTCACCGGTGCCTACGATCTCCGTACGCCTCTTCAGGATGAATCCTCCGGCTACACCACTGTCTTCCCGATTCCTCAGAAATGCATTGATTTAAATTCTGAATTGGTACAGAATAAGGGATATGTCAATATTTTGAAGTAAAGAAACTTGAATAGTGTATATGAAACGAGAAAAGCTCGCCAGGACTTTGAAGGTCTTGGCGAGCTTTTCTCGTTTTTATTTCCCGAATCTGGAAGTATCTACTTCTTCATGCTGCTTGGCCTTGTAGCCGCCGAAACGATAGGTGAGGGAGAGGCCTATGATTCTGCCAAAGTACATTTTGTTGATGACGTGCTGACCTCGGTAGGTGTCGTGCAGATGATTGTCGCCTGTCTCGAAGATATCGTTGCAGTAGGCTTTCAGCTGGAACTTGCCATCCTTGAGAGGCTTCCAGGTGAGGGCTGCGTTGAGATAGCCTGAGGCTGGGATGTCGATGATTCCTTGGATGGCGTCGGTATGGACGGAAGCATCGAGGTTGAGAAGCACATGCTTGCCAAAGAGAAAAGTGCCGTTCCACTGGGCTTGACAGAACCATTTGCTGCGGTCGAATGGAAGATCATAGAAGTGGGAATTCTTGTCGTTCTGATATACGCCAGTGAAGGTAAGGCGATTCTGCCACCAGTTGCCTATGTTGATTGGGGCTGTGAGCATCAAGCCTACCTGGTTTACATGGTCGAAGTTGACATGCTTGTATTCCATCTCCTTCTTCTCGTCGCTCTGGTAAGGAAGCTGACGAAATTCATCTTTCGAGTTGTTGAAGAAGAGACTTGCCACGTATCTGCTGTGCAGAATATAGGTAAGCGAGAGGCTGAGGTCTCGTGATGGCTTCAACGTCGGGTTTCCAACAATCTTTCCATATCCGCCCGCATTATAGGTGGTGAAGTCCTTCACCGACCAATAGGTAGGGTAGTCTCTGTCGCAATCCAAGTCGAATTGGATGATGTGTCCAGCTTTTGGAAGATAGGTGATGGAGAGTGTAGGGAAGAGGTTCCACTCATCCCAGATTGGGGTGTGGTAATATTCTTCCATGAGCGATGCTTCCATCGTGAGTTTTTGTCCGAATGACTTGCTGGCTCCGATGTAGAAACACATTTGATCTTCGTTTTGAATGGTGTTGCCATAAGAAGATTTGTTGTTGCTTTCCTGCGAACTCTTGTCTCTTGATGTGGTGTAATTGATGCCGTAGTTCAAGTCCCAGTCTTTTCCTAAGTCGTGCTCCTGCTTGAGGTAAGCGTGCCATTTGTCGATTCGCTGCTGGCTTGTGATGTCGTAAATCTCATCGTAGAGACTGCTTTTTAGCCATTGTTCATCCGGTGAATTATAATAGGTGTATTCTGCTCCTGCCGAGAAACCGAATGGTGTGGAGTAATCCAGACGGAAGTTGTGAAACTGACTCTTGGCATGGATTCTGAGAAGGGATGTGAAATCGCCATCATCCTCTGACGTTCCTCTCGTGTTATTGATTTGTGAGGTGTAGGCAAAGCTGAGCTGATGATTTTTCGCCAGATGATAGTTGATGCCCAGTCGGATGTTGTGGTTGAGATGGCGTTTGATATTGTCGCTATGTGTAGAGAAGGCATAGGAAGTGCCATCAGTCAAGGTGTGGGCAAACTCATTTTCATAGTAATAATATCTCTTGCCATGACCGAAAGAATAGAGCATGTCTATTTCCCATTTCTTGTTGGTGAAGAGCAAGGAGGCGCGCTCTGTGTAACTGTTGCGGTTCTGGTGGGTGTAGCCGCCGAAGAGCTCGCCTTGCAGGGAGTGAAAGCCTGTGTTGTGCTTCAGCAGGAGGTTGATGACCTGTCCCTTTACCTGATAGCGGGCTGGGGCTGAATAGATGACTTCAGCGTTGGCGATGCGGCTGGTAGGAATCGTTTTCAGAAGCGAATAGAGCTGCTCGCTCGTCATGGTGGTAGCCTTGCCGTCTATCATCACGGTTACGGATTGGGCGTTGAGGGTCAAGGCTTCATCCTGTTCGCTCACGCCAGGCAGTTGCTTGATGGCTTCATAGGCATTATCCACCGGATGGTTTTTGATGAGTTGAGGCAGGTCATAGGTCAATGCTGCTCCTTTCACCTTTACGATAGGTCGGTTGCCTTTTACCATCACATCAGGGAGGGAATGGATAATGCTGTCCATTTTCAGGGAATCATTTCTGTTTCCTTGTGCCCAGCCTGCAAGACTAATGGCCAGGCAAGCGCTTAATATAACCAATCTTTTCATATTCTTCTTATCTTTTTATCGTTCTTTCGGAAAAAACTCCCGATTTCGGTTGCAAAAGTACTGCAAATATCTCGTGTCAGCAAGGAATTTTGATTATCAAGTCTTATCAGAAGTGTTATTTAGTCTTATCAAATCAGAAATAATTCCCTGAAAAGTATCTTACTTATCTTCTTTTTTATTACTTTTGCAAGCATGAAAGAGAAACGAAGAATATTCATATTGACAGTTATGGCTTGCTTTTGGACATTGGTAATGCAAGCACAGGAAGTGAAGAGTGTTTCTTTGGATTCCATTCCGAAGGCATCTTTACCTAAGGAAGGTATGTCGTTGGAATATTCTCGTCCTTCGCTCGGTGGATTTCCTGTACTTCAAGGCAAATCTTATTACTCTGAATCGAATGCACCTTGGATGTCGGAAGAAGGAAAACCTTTGGAGATTGCGCCGAATGCAATACCTCATATTTCTCTTCCTTCCCCGAATTTGGGTACGATGACGGTATATTCTTCGGGTATTGAAGTCCCAGGACTGATGAATAGGCAGACAGCAGGGGTTGTTTATCAACAAAATTTCGGGCGTTTTGTTTTTTCTCCTTATGTCGGGATAGAAAAGATAAACACGGGAGTATATGGATTTGGCAATCTCACCAAAGCTTCTTTTGGTGGACGAATGGCTTATCAAGTAAACGACTGGCTCACAGTGGGATTCTATGGACAATATGTTCCAACGAAAACCTCTGACCCTCGAAGCGTCATCATGTCTCCTTTCAATCCCAAGAGCAGCTATGGTGGCTTTATGGAAGTGATGTTCAATCAACATTGGGGGATAGGAGCCAAGATGGGACGAGAGTTTGCGCCACAAAAGAATGGTAAATGGGGATGGAAGAATACCACGGAGGTTTATCCGATTTTCAGAAAATGAGTATTTAATTCATCTGAAAAAATTTTTAATAAAGAAAAGAATGAAGTTACATCTTAAATACATAGTTACGCTCGTCATCACGGCTCTGGTCTGCACCTTCGCATATCAGACCTATTGGCTCGTGGGGCTTTATCAGTCTCAGGAAAAGGAGGTTGAAGCGAAAATTAAGGGTGGAATGGAGTACGCTCACTTCATGGAGATGAAGAAGCGAATCGAACGATTGCGCAATGATGATAAAGGGCCTCATAGACAACTGACGGGTTCTGTTGCTTTTTCTATGGATGAAGACGATGATATTGATCAAAAGGTAAAGGTTAAAAAGGTTCGTGGAGGAAAGATCGTTCAGTCTGTTCAAACAACTTTTACCAAGCACGAGAAGCGTCGTGAAGATGACAAGGACCAGGAATTGATGATGATGATGTCGGGCAAGCTGGCAACTATGGTGCAACAAGCGCTGTTTGGCAAATTGAATGAAATCGCCAAACCTGACATCAATGACTATGACAGCGCATGGGTTGCCAAGATGCTTTCAGACAGTTTGTTGGTGGGCGACGATATTCATCCGCTTCCGCATCAGATTCAGCTTTTTGCAGGAAAGAAGGTTTTGGCGAAAGTGACGACGAAGGGGTATGTGCCTTCCGCCAATGCCAAGCAATACCAATATGTGGTTTGTAATGAGGGGGAGGCGAATGAGGAGAAATATGTCCTCACCCTAGAGCCGCTTACGATGACTGTGCTCAGCCAGATGGCAGGCATCCTTGCCACATCGCTCTTCATCATGCTCATCCTGGCTTTCGTCTTTTGGTTCCTGATTCATACGATGCTCAAGCAGAAGACGCTTGATGAGATGAAGAGTGATTTCACCAATAATATCACGCACGAATTGAAGACTCCGATAGCCGTAGCCTATGCTGCCACCGACTCCCTGCTGAACTACGGAATGCTCCAGCATCCTGATAAGGCGCGCAAGTATCTCACCATCGCCCAGGAGCAGTTGCAGACGCTCAGCGGATTGGTGGAGCAGATTCTGTCGATGAGTATGGAACGACGGAAATCGATGCTGCTCAATATCGTGGAAGTTCCAGTGAAAGAGGTGATTGAACCATTAATCTCCCAGCATCAGCTGAAAGTGAAATCAGGAGAAAAAACGGATAAAAAGGTGAATATTTCATTGTCCGTAGAACCGGAAAATCTGATGGTTCATGTCGACCGGATGCATTTCTCAAACATCGTGAGCAATCTCATAGACAATGCCATCAAGTATTCTGAAGATAGCGTGAAGATAGAAATCAAGGCTTTCCGAAAAGCCGAGGATGAAGTGCTGGTTTCCGTATCAGATAATGGAATCGGTATTGCCCACGATAAATTGCCTTATATTTTCGACAAGTTCTATCGGGTGACGGATGGCAATAAATATACGGTTAAGGGCTATGGTCTCGGGCTTTTCTATGTTAAGAGCCTGATGGAGAAAATGGGCGGTTCTGTTTCCGTAGAAAGCGAGCCGGGAAAAGGAAGCTGCTTCACCCTGCATTTTCTTAAAGGTAAAAAGGTAAAAGGGTAAAAAGTAAAAAAGAAACAATGAATAAGATAAAAGTATTACTGGTAGAAGACGAAACATCCTTGGCGATGATTCTGAGCGACACCTTGGAGGCGCAGGGCTTCGAGATGCGTACGGCGCATGATGGCGAAGAGGGGCTTCGTATGTTTGATGAACAGAAGCCTGATGTGTTGGTTGCGGATGTGATGATGCCCAAAATGGATGGTTTCGAGATGGTGCGCCGTATCCGCAAGACGGATTCCCGTACTCCTGTGCTTTTCCTCACGGCTCGTTCGGCGGTGAATGATGTGGTAGAGGGATTTGAATTGGGTGGCAATGATTATCTGAAGAAGCCGTTTGCCATCCAGGAACTCATCGTCCGTATCAAGTCGCTTTGTCATCGGGCTTCAGTAGGAAATATTTCTTCTGAAGAACAGGAAGGGGGGAATGTTTCTTCTGATAATCCGGATGCTGCTGATCAATGGCTTTCCATCGGTCGTTATCGCCTGAATGTTACCAGTCAGATTCTGCAGTTGGATGGTAAGGATACAGAACTTTCACATCGTGAATCCGAAATCCTTCGCATGCTTGTGGAGAGCAAGAACAATGTGGTAGAGAGCAAGGATATTCTCCTGCAACTCTGGGGCGATGACAGCTTCTTCAATTCCCGCAGTCTCCATGTTTTCATCACCAAGCTCCGCCACAAGTTATCTGCCGATGAAAATATCAGAATCATCAATGTGAGGGGAATTGGGTATAAAATGATTTATTAGAGAAAAATGAAAATGGTTAAAAAGAAGATAATAATAGCTTGTGACTCTTATAAGGGTTGCCTTTCGAGCAGGGAGGTGAATGAGGCGATTGCTTCGGGATTGAAGGAATGGAATGCGGAAGATGCTCCTCCCGAAATGAAGAATTTGGATTCTGATGAGGCTTCTCCCGAAATCATTACCCTGGAAATGAGTGATGGGGGAGAGGGAATGCTTGATGCTTTTCTTTCGGCGATGAAGGGAGAGCGAGTGAAGATTCATGCCCATGATGCGCTGATGAGATGGATTGAGGCGGAATACGGAATCGTGGATGATACAGGGATTATCGAGATTGCGCAGACTGCCGGACTGGCTCTGATTGGGCCTGAACAGCGCAACCCGATGAAGGCTACTTCCTGGGGCGTGGGCGAGATGATTATGAATGCTTATCGCCGGGGCGTGCGCCGTTTCATCGTGGGCTTGGGCGGCAGCGCCACATCCGATTGCGGCATCGGAATGCTCAAGGCGATGGGCGATGACTGGAAGAAGATTCGCCGGGAATGCAGCTTTGTGCTGGCTTCGGATGTTAACAATCCGCTCTGTGGTGAAAACGGGGCGGCTCATGTCTTTGCCCCTCAGAAGGGAGCTGATGCTAAGATGGTGCAGATGTTGGATGATAGGGCGAGGAAGTTTGCCGAGGTAAGCGCCAAGCATTTCGGATATGATAGGAGTGCGGCTCCTGGGGCTGGTGCGGCCGGAGGACTGGGTTATGCATTCCTGCAATATTTCAATGCTGAGGCACGACCAGGGGCTGAACTGCTTTTAGAGAAAATAGAGGTTGATGTGCTCATTCAGAATGCTGATCTCGTGATTACGGGCGAAGGTCATAGCGACCGTCAGACCTTGATGGGGAAACTGCCGCAAAGAATTCTTGAGCATGTTACCAATCAGAAAATATGGCTAGTATCGGGCGGAGTTAGCGATAGAAAGGCTATGCTGGATGCAGGTTTTGATAGAGTTGTTCAGGTTACTCCTGAAGAAATGCCATTGGATGAGGCGATGAAGCCAGAAGTGGCTCGTAATAACATAATAAAGGTAATTCGTGAGCAATTTGCTTTGTAGTTTCAGTTATAATCTGTACCTTTGTGACCGTTTTCAAATAAGGTAAGAATAATGAAGTATATAATTTTTGATTTTGATGGAACCATCGGCGATTCGCAGAGTCTCATTGTGAAGACCCTGCAGGATACGATGCGTGCAAGAAAGCTGGAGGTGAAATCCGAGGAGGCTTGTGCCAAGACCATCGGTCTTCGATTGGATGAGGCCTTCGTTTCGCTCTTCGGAATGAGTGCTGAGGAGGGAATGGAATGCGCAGCAACCTATCGCGAGATTTTCCTGGAGAACAAAAAGACGATGATCGTGCAGCCCTTTCCTCATGTAATAGAAACCCTGAGAGAGTTGCATCGCTGTGGGTTTGTATTGGGTATGGCCAGCAGTCGAAACCATTGCTCGCTGGATGGATACGTGCATCAGATGCAGCTGGAGGATATATTCTCTTCCATTGTTGCAGGAGATGATGTGGAGCATGCGAAGCCAGCACCCGATATGGTCTTCAAAGCATTGAAGGAGATGAAGGGAACGGCAGATGAAACTCTCGTGGTAGGCGATATGAACTTCGATGTAGATATGGCGCATCATGCCGGCTGCAAGGCCTGTGCCGTGACTTATGGCAACGGAACCCGTGAGCAGCTCGCCTCTGCCGAATGGATCATCGATGATTTCGCAGAACTCCTGGAAATCGTAAAAGAATAAACTGAACTCTGAATAAAAAGATAATTTTATCCTTGCTGGAATAAAAAAGCGGATAAAGTTATCTTTTTATTCATTTTTTTATAGTAACTTTGCACCCGCAATTGGTTCGCTGCCACCTTCTGCCGCCTCAGGCAGGATGAGTGCGTAGTGATTAAAAGGGAATCGGGTGAGAAGCCCGGACAGTCCCGCTGCTGTAAGCGTCTTATTGCGGCAAGCACCATGGTCACTGACAATTTTTCGGGAAGACCGCTTGCCATGAGTTTGAGGACGCAAGTCAGAAGACCTGCCGTTGCCATCTCTACCATCAGGAAGTGATGGAGGATGAAATCATTGAGCCTCGTGGGTTAGGCTTTTGAATGAAGATAAAAACATAATAGTAGATGAAAAGATTGTTTGCAATAGCCATGCTGGGTGTTGTTGCAGGGTCTGCCTTTGCCAATGGCGAAACGCAGGACTCTGTACGAGTGCATCACATCCAAGAGGTTGTGGTTACCTCACGATTGATATCCAGGGAAACTATTCCATCACAGACATTGGGAGGTGAGGAACTCAAAAAGTTGAATTCCTTGTCGGTGGCCGATGCCTTGCGTTATTTCTCTGGCCTGCAGCTCAAGGATTATGGAGGCGTGGGTGGCATCAAGACAGTCAACATTCGCAGTATGGGTACCAATCACTTGGGTATCTTCTATGACGGCATCGAACTGGGCAATGCACAGAACGGACAGATAGACTTGGGGCAGTTCTCGCTCGACAATGTGGAGGAAATTTCGCTCTACAACGGTCAGCGTAGTGCCATCTTCCAACCAGCGAGCGACTTTGGTAATGCTGGCTCCGTCTATATCCGTACCAAGGCTCCCCGCTTCATGATGGGCAGGCGATACAACTTGTTGGTGAGGGCTAAGTATGGGTCGAGCGATACCTTCCGGTTTTCATCGCTTTGGGAGCAGAAACTCTCCGATCATATATCTTCCTCGTTAAGTACAAGTGTGCTGACGTCGAGCGGACGCTATAAGTTTCGTTATAGGCGAGTGACCGAAGACAATACGGTGGCTTATGATACCACCGCCGTGCGCCACAATGGTGACATTTGGGCTTTCCGTATCGAGGAAAACGTGAGGGGAGGCATTGCCGATGGATATTGGAACGTGAAGGCGTACACCTACCATTCGGAAAGGGGAATACCTGGTGCCATCGTCAACAATGTGTGGCGACGAGGCGAACGCCAGTGGGACCACAATACCTTCGGACAGGCTGTATTCCAAAAGTCATTTGGTGACAAATTCTCTACCAAGGCATTGGCTAAGTATGCCTATTATGTGACGCGCTATGTCAATAATGATGAGACGCAGATACATGTAGACAATACCTATCGTCAGCAGGAGATGTATTTCTCCACTTCGAATGTCTATGAGATATTGTCAAAGTGGAGTGTCTCAATGAGCTATGACTTCAAGTGGAACAAGTTGAATGCCAATATGGTGGACTTTGCTTTCCCTCATCGTTACTCCAACTTTGTGTCGTTAGCCACGGCATTGACGCTGTCACGCATCCAGGCACAAGCCTCGTTGGTGGAGCAGGTGGTCAAGGACCATGTGAAGTATGGGGCGTCATCGTCATCTCGCAGCACACTGACGCCAGCATTCTTTGTAAATGTCTATCCGTTCGAATCCAAGTTGCTGGCAGTGAGGGCCTTCGCTAAGAAAAGCTTCCGTATGCCGACCTTCAATGACCTCTACTATGCCGACATGGGTAACAGTAAGTTGAATCCAGAGTCGGCGTTGCAATATGACCTGGGATTTGTGCTGAACAAGGATTGGAAGCAAGGCATCGTCGACCATTTCCGCTTACAGGTGGATGGCTATTACAATACGGTGCACGACAAAATTGTGGCTTATCCCAAGGGACAGCAGTTCCGTTGGACGATGCTCAACTTGGGCAAGGTACACATCAAGGGCGTCGATGCCATGGCTGAAGTGGGACTGGAGCCAGCCAAGGATTGGAAAGTTACGGCCCGCTTGCAGTACACTTATCAGGATGCTCGCGACGTGACCGATCCCAATACCTCTTATTATAAGGACCAGATACCTTATATCCCATGGCACAGTGGGTCGGCTATCTTGGGCCTGTCATGGCGAGAGTGGGACTTGTCGTATAGCTTTATCTATTCCGGTGAACGTTATTCGCAGCAAGAGAACATCCTCTACAACCATCTCCAGCCCTGGTATACGCACGACATGAGCGTGGTTTATCATGCCAGGAGATGGTCGGCAAGACTGGATGTCAACAACATCTTCAGTCAGGATTATGACGTGATACTTAACTATCCGATGCCGAAGCGCAATTATATGCTGACATTGGAATATAACTTTTGAAAAAAATGAAGGATAAGATATATCATCAACCCAATCTGGCAAAGTCTTGGTTTTTAGCCTTGCTTTGTTTTCTGGCTCTATGTATGCAGTCGTGTCGGGATAGCGACATCGTCATCTCATCTGAGCCTGAGGATACAGGCAGTAAGGCTGAGAAGGGCGATGTCATGGGACTCTACTTGATCAATCAGGGCAATATGGGCAGCAACAAGGCTACCCTCGACTATCTGGACTTGTCGGGCGATAATAGCGAAAACGTCATTTATTATCGCAACATCTACTCTGAACGCAATCCTAACGAGATTAAGGAACTGGGTGATGTTGGCAATGATATCAAGATATATGGCTCCAAACTGTGGATGGTCATCAACTGCTCCAACAAGGTGGAGGTGGCAGATGCCTATACTTGCAAAAAAGTAGCGAAGATAGACATCCCCAACTGTCGATACCTTGCCTTTGATGGGGGATTTGCCTATGTGAGTGCCTATGTGGCTCCTGTGAATATGCGCCAGGATGCCGAAGTGGGAGCAGTTTATAAGGTGGACACGCTGACCATGAAGGTAGTGGACAAGGTGACGGTGGGCTATCAGCCCGATGAATTGGCTGTTGTGCATGGCAAACTGTATGTTGCCAACAGTGGCGGTTATCGCAATCCCAACTACGATCGTACGGTGAGCGTCATCGACCTCAAGACCTTTAAGGAGGAGCGGAAGATTGATGTGGCAATCAACTTGCATCGCTGTCGTGCCGATAAGTATGGGCAGCTATGGGTGAGTTCCCGAGGCGACTACAAGGAGGTGCCTTCACGATTGTATTGGCTCAAGCCTAATGCTGCAGGGCAGATGGAAAAGGGAGGTGAACTGGAAGTGCTGGTCTCCAACATGTGTATCGTGGGTGATTCACTATATTATATAGGTGTGCAGTGGAATGAGACTTCAAAGAAGAATTCGATAGAGTATGGCATCGTGAATGTCAGTCAACACAAGGTAATTGCTCATTCCTTGTCTATTGCTCCTGAGATACAATCCATCGAAATGCCATACGGCATCATCGTCAATCCTCAGAAGAAAGATTTCTATCTGATGGATGCTAAGAATTACGTGTCAAGTGGTGAGTTGTTTCACTTCAAGGCGGATGGCACCTTCGATTGGCGAGTGTGGACGGGCGATATTCCGGCAGAGGCAGCGTTTGTTTATCGCAAACCTCAGTTGCCATCGTCGGATCCGAGCCAACCAGCCGAGAAGTATAGCAAGTATATCTTGGCGGTAGATGAGTATGTGCCGGCTCCAGGACAATTCGTCAATACGATGCCTCAATATGAGGAGGGTGATGATGCTAAGTCGATGGCAAGAAAATGTACAGAAGCCATCGGTGGAGACAAGGGTGGTTTGGTGAGTCTGGGTGCCTATGGTGGTTACATCACCTTTCATTTCGATCATTCTATAGCGAATGTGAAAGGTGAGAAAGACCTTTACATAAAGGGCAATGCTTTCAAGGACAATAGCGAGCCTGGCATCGTGATGGTATCGCAGGATGTGAATGGCAATGGTTTGCCCGACGATCCTTGGTATGAACTTTCCGGCAGTGCTGATGTTGACAGTGTGGGCAAGGTGGTATATGGCTATGAGATAACCTATACCAAGGATGCCATGCATGATATTCCATGGACAGACAATCAGGGAAGGAGTGGAGTTGTTAATCGCAACACTTTTCATGCCCAGGAATATTTCCCTTTGTGGTTGTCAAGTCCATTACGCTTCGAGGGTACCCTTTTGCCGCGTAATGGCTATGATACCAGCGGCAATGGAACCCATTGGGTTTGTGATGCCTTCCGGTATGGATATGTTGACAATGTGAGCAATAGCGACATCGATGGATGTAGTTTCGATATCTCTTGGGCGGTAGATAAGAATCGAAAGCCAGTGGCGCTCGACCACATCGACTTCGTGAGAGTGTATAGCGCACAGAATCAAATGTGTGGTTGGCTAGGTGAGACTTCTACCGAGGTGAGTGGGGCTGAGGACCTGCATCTCCAAAAGTCAATCAGTGCCAAGAGTAGAAAAAGAGATAATAAATAATAAGATAATTTTAGTAATAATAAATAAGGTAAAGTATGAAAAAGATTTACTCGTATTCTTTGTCGGCTGCTTTCGTTGCAGCTTTGTTGAGTGTTTCATCTGTAGCGAATGCGCAGGATAACAGTGAGGTGACCGTTAAGGATGCTGCTGTGGCAACCTTCGAGGACTTAACTTTGGCCCCAGAGAGCCATTGGGCTGGTCCTGCTGATAATGCAGTAGAAGTAGAAGGTTCATGGGGTAGCAAGAATATGGTAGGTACCTTTAAGAGTGGTTCTTATGAGTTTGTGAACTCGTTCACACCAGCTTGGAGTTCCTGGACTGGCTGTTCTTATAGCAACATGACCGCAACATCTTTTGCTGATTACAAAACTGACCAGTGGAATTCAGCTGCAGGTCATGGTGTTGAGGGTTCTGCCAATTATGGCGTTATCTACGGTAGCAGTACTCCAAACGAGCAGATGGAGATTATCAAGGTGGTTGATGGTGATGCTGAAGGAAGAATCATCAAGGGTATGAACATTACCAACTCTGCATGGACTGTAGAGTGCGTGAAGAATGGCAATGGCTCTGCTCATAAGTTTAAGAAGGATTCCTGGTTTAAGGTTACATTCACAGGTGTGAAGGCTGATAAGAGTACTGCTTCTGTAGATTATTATCTGGCTGATTACCGTTCTACAAATGAGGCTGATTGGACTTGCCTCACCGACTGGACTTGGGTTGACCTTTCTTCTTTGGGCAAGGTGGTTTCCCTGAACGTCAGCTTTGACGGTACAGATAAAGGTTCTTACGGATTGAACACTTCTTGCTATGTCTGCATCGACAATGTAGGTTGCGAAAAGAATGTTTCTACAGGCATTACTGCCAACAAGTGGAACAGTGTAGAGCTTCGCGAGGTGGCTCGCTATACAATTGATGGTAAGCGCATTTCAGCTCCTCAGAAGGGTATTAACATCATCCGCATGAGCGATGGTTCTACACGCAAGGTTGTTGTAAAGTAATTCCGCTTTCTATAGCAAAGCGAAATTTCAGAAAATAAGAATGAGGGTGTGTCATATTTTTATGGCGCACCCTTTTGGGTTACCTGCAACAGATAGAATATTGAAAAAGATTAGTTTTCCCTATCTGCTGTATTATATGTTTTTTTGTTTTTGCGCCAAAGAATTGCCATATTGCCATATTGATAGGTTATCTCTTTGATTACGAATGCATTATGGGTATGGCAATTCTCTGTTCTTCGGTTCTATCTGCCATATATTGCCATAAAAACCAGCGAAATATAGGTGTTTTAGAGGGATTTTGGGGTGAAAACTAAGAAAGCATTGAGCAAAAATCCTTTTTTTCGGTTCAATGCTAGGCTTTTCTAGGCTTTTTCATTTGTTTTTTTGCAATTTAACTGACGACATAGAAGAAATTACGTCCCGACGTAGCATCTGATACGTCCCGACGTAATAATCATTATGTCGCGACGTACAGCCAGATACGTCGCGACGCAGTTTCCTGAACGTCCTGATTGCATCTGGTAAAGCTTTTGAAAACGGCTGCATAGAAACAAAAAAGGTGTGTCTTAAGGCAAAGACACACCTTTTCTTTTGTTTTTTATAGTTTCAGAACCGAGTCCTTCTTTTCTTTTTCGAATCTTTATTCCTCCATCAACTTGCGGTAGCGACCCTTCTTGATTTCTGTATCGCCAAGACGGCGCGCCTTGTTGATTTCATACTCAGAATAGCTGCCCTCAAAGAAGAAGACCTCACCATTGCCCTCGAAGGCAAGAATGTGGGTACAGATTCGGTCGAGGAACCAGCGGTCGTGGCTGATTACCACCGCACAACCGGCAAATGCTTCCAAACCTTCCTCCAATGCACGCAGCGTGTTCACGTCGATATCGTTGGTAGGCTCATCGAGGAGCAATACATTACCCTCCTGCTTCAATGCCAAGGCCAACTGCAGACGGTTACGCTCACCACCCGAGAGAACACTGCAGAGCTTGCTCTGGTCGGTGCCTGAGAAGTTGAAGCGGCTGATGTAAGCACGTGCATTCACATCTCTGCCACCCAGACGCAAGGTTTCGTTGCCCTGGGAAATCACCTCGTAAACAGTCTTCTGAGGGTCGATGTCCTTGTGCTGCTGGTCAACATAAGCCAGCTTCACGGTTTCACCCACCTCGAATGTGCCGCCATCTGCCTGATCCAAGCCCATGATGAGGCGGAAGAGGGTAGTCTTGCCGGCTCCGTTAGGACCAATCACACCTACGATGCCGTTAGGAGGAAGCATGAAGTTGAGGTCGTTGAAGAGAACCTTCTCGCCGAACGCCTTCTTTACATGCTGAGCCTCGATCACCTTGTTGCCTAGACGAGGACCGTTAGGGATGAAGATTTCCAATTTCTCCTCGCGCTCCTTCTGCTCCTGGTTGAGCATCTGCTCGTAAGAGTTCAGACGAGCCTTACCCTTAGCCTGACGGGCCTTAGGCGCCATGCGAACCCATTCCAACTCGCGCTCCAATGTCTTGCGGCGCTTAGAGGCAGTCTTCTCCTCCTGAATCATACGCTTGGTCTTCTGGTCGAGCCATGAAGAGTAGTTGCCCTTCCATGGAATACCTTCGCCACGGTCCAACTCCAGAATCCACTCGCTCACGTCGTCGAGGAAGTAGCGGTCGTGGGTAACGGCGATTACGGTACCCTCATACTGCTGCAGGTGCTGCTCCAGCCAGTCGATGCTCTCTGCATCTAGGTGGTTGGTAGGCTCATCGAGCAGGAGCACGTCCGGCTTCTGCAGGAGCAGGCGGCAGAGAGCCACACGGCGGCGCTCACCACCCGAGAGATTGGTAACAGACCAATCGCCAGGAGGACAATGCAGGGCAGCCATCGCACGCTCCAGCTTGGAGTCGATATTCCAGGCATCGGTAGCATCAATGATATCCTGCACCTCAGCCTGACGCTGCATCAGCTTGTCCATCTTATCAGGGTCTCCGTAATATTCTTCGAGACCGAACTTATTGTTGATTTCCTCGTATTCTGCGAGTGCATCATAGATTTTCTGCACACCCTCCATCACGTTTTCCTTCACGGTCTTGTTCTCGTCGAGCGGAGGATCCTGAGGCAAGTAGCCCACAGAGTAGCCTGGGCTCCAAACCACCTCACCCTGGGTAGGTTGCTCAAGTCCTGCGATGATTTTCATCAACGTAGATTTACCGGCACCGTTCAAACCGATGATACCGATTTTTGCTCCGTAGAAGAACGATAGGTAGATGTTCTTCAGAATCTGTTTCTGGTTTTGTGGGATAATCTTAGATACGCCCACCATTGAGAAGATGATCTTCTTGTCGTCAACTGTTGCCATGTATATAAATAAATGTGTATTTGTGAATAAATTGCCGAAATAGGCACTAACAGTTGCAAAGATACATTATTTTTTTGAAATTCTCGCCTTTCTTTCAAAGAAAAGTTGTATATTTGCATTGATAACATCAAATAGAGGCATTTTGTGATGCTTCTTTCATCTTTTAAAAAGAAAGGATATTTATGGATGCAACCTATATAGACCTGACTGTTCGCCTGTCTCTGGCTCTCATTTTAGGAGGAGCGATAGGCATCGAAAGAGAATACCGTGCCAAGGAGGCGGGGTTCCGAACTCACTTTCTGGTAGCCCTGGGTAGTGCACTTTTCTGTGTTGTTTCCCAGTATGGATTTGGCTTTGATCTGAAGGATTCCTCGCGCGTTGCTGCCCAAGTGGTTTCGGGTATCGGATTCCTGGGCGCCGGTACCATCATCTTCCAGAAGAATGTGGTCAGGGGGTTGACTACGGCTGCTGGTTTGTGGGTGACGGCAGCCATCGGATTGGCTTGCGGAACGGGTATGTATGTGGCTGCAGCTATTACTACGATGATGGTGTTGATGGGACTGGAGGTGCTGAATTATCTGATACCGCAGTTGGGAACCTCTACCATCGAACTGAATTTCTCTGCTCCATCAAGGGACAGCGTGAAGGAATTCATCAGTAAAATCAAACAGAAAGGCATGGAAGTTCATTCTTATGAACTGAAAGAACGGAGATTTTCTAAGGAAGAATTTGTGGAGGCGAGCATTGAAATAAAAGCCAAACGGGGTTTCCATACGCTGGAGATTCTGGATTATATGAATGATTTCTCGGACGTCACGATTTCGACGATTAAATAGAAAGAAAAGATAAAAAGGAGTTAAGACCATCATCTTAACTCCTTTTTATCTTTATATGCTTAGAAAATCCTAGCCAGATAGTCGTAATGTTCGCCTTCTGCCACGAGTTCGCCATGCAGACCGCAGGTTTCGGCGATGGATTTGAGCAATGGGAAATCTACGTAGAGCCAGTCGAAACAGTCTCCCTTAATGTCTTTGTAAATCATCTGATAATCCACTTCACCATAGTAGGCACCATTCAGATTGATGTCGAAACTTCCGTCTTCATTCTCGTAGATATATTTGAGGTCGGAGGAATCGATAAGAATCTGTCCGCCCTTGTTGAGCAAAGCCTTGAGACGGTTGAAGAGGGTAGGGAGATGTTCTATCTTCCCGGCGATACCCGTTCCGTTCATTAGGAGGAGGATGGTATCGAACCCTGTTTCCAGATGTTCATCGAAAAGATTGATGCATTCCGCATCCTTTACTCCTCTCAGTTCCATCGCTTCGCAGCTCAGAGGAGAAATATCAATGGCTTTTACCTCCAAGCCCTTCTCCTGCAAGGCGAGCGTATGGCAGCCGCTGCCGGCTCCGATATCCAGTACACGCCCTTTTGTGAGTTGCAAGGCCTTCTGCTCCAGCATCGGCATCTCCTCAACTTTTCTGAAGAGATGTTTCACTGGCATTTCGTCCTCTTCGAACATAGAAGATAGCACACGTAATCTTCCTGCTCTTCCCGATTTCTGATAATCAAGGATAGCGGCACCCATCGGGTCTTTGTCTTTTGATAATATCTTTGTATTCATTTATTTTGCAATTTTTGAGTGCAAAATTAATGCTTTTTCATTGAATATGCAAGTTTTGAGGAGATATTCTGCTGCTTCTTAATATTTCTCCTACCTTTTGCTTTTCGCTTTCAAAACTGAATTGCTGATAGATGATAGTGGCATTCTGCAAATTATGATATGGGGAGCCATCAGTCTGAGGGCTTTCATCTTGCTGTCGCCAAAAGTGAATATATTCATCATACTGACGGCTTGGGCACAGGAATAATAACAGCCGAGGCTAGCCACTTCTATCAGGTCGAACTTGTTGTCATCAAAGCTTGCCTTCTTCACCTTATTATATAGTTTGGTGAAGGAAGCATCATCGAGACAATAGCCGTAATTCATTCTGCCATCTGGATCACATCTTCCATCGTAGATGGGTGGAGTTGGATGTTGTGGCTGCTGTACATTCGACGTCTGGCAGTTGGGTTCTATGATTCTTGTATCGTACTGCACCACCTTTCCGTTTCTGTCGAAGAAGACCGTGATGTACTTGGAATCTCCAAACAGATTATTATATTTGGCATATTCCCATTTGTCCCCAAACATGTCGAAACTGGTGAGCTTAGGCTCTCCCAAGATGGCAATCACTTCTTGTTTGGTCATTCCGCGCTCTACGTTTCTTTTTCCTTTAGCCGAAGCCGAGAGGCATACGGCAAACATCAATATGGTTGTGGCGATGAGCGCCATCACTTCATTTCTTTTCATAAGCGATACTGTTTTTATAAGTTATTATATTGTTTTATGGTTGCAAAAGTACAGCTTTCTTTTGAAATAAAAAGAGAAGGATTCCCTAAAGTAGAAGGGAAAATCCCTATTTCCGATTTTGGTTATTTGTTTCACTTTTCGGGAATGACTGTGATTATAAAAAGAGATTATTATTTACTGCTAAAGCCTAATATGACTGAATAAACGCACCGAGACGACAGGGTAAGTAATGAAAGGCGTTTAATCAGATTCAATGAACTAATATATTAAGTATACGAAGCCTGTTTCTAGAAGATTCCGACTGCAGTCAGCAGCTCTGCTGAGCCTAGTCAGCAGGTCTGCTGACTGCAGTCGGAAGGTCTGCTGAGCCTAGTGGCAACCCTCTTTAGTTGTACGACTATACACCCTTTAGTTGTACGACTATACACCTTTTAGTTGTACGACTATACACCCTTTAGTTGTACGACTATACACTCTTTAGTTGTACGACTATATACCTTTTAGTTGTACAACTATACATCTTTTGGTTGTACGACTATATACCTTTTAGCTGTACGACTATATACCTTTTAGCTGTACAACTGTATACCAACTTTTGAGTCGAACCATGAAGCAAATAAGTTTACGGCAAGACTTCTGCTCCATCATTTCCTCAGCAAGGAGAATATGGAGTGGTTGGCCCATTATGCTGAGTTTGGTTTGGGGAATGAATAGAAGCTGGCTCTAGTCTTCGTGAGAGAAGTGGGTGCGATAGATAATGCTACTTATCGCCAGCTGGATTCTTCGATTACTCATGCCCGTGCACGCTTGGAGATTCATAAGCTCTGCGATCTTGGATTCATAGAAAAGAAAGGGCAAGGTCGTAACACTTACTATATAAGAACCTCTAAGGTGGTATCCTTAGGAGAAAGGTTACGACCTCAGGACGAAAGGTTACTACCTCAGCATGGTACATTAGGCGAAAGGTTACCACCTCAGCATGGTACATTGGGAGAAAAGATACCACCTCAACATGGTACATTGGGAGAAAAGATACCACCTCAACATGGTACATTGGGAGAAAAGATACCACCTCAGCATGGTACATTTGAGATTGAAAGCCAACCGAAAAGTCGTAATGAATTACTGAGGGAACTTCCTAAAGGGCTCCAAGAACGAGTTGCAAAACTAGGAAAGTGGGCATCTCGGGAAAAGGTTAGTCAACTCCTTGTAGATTTATGCGCTTTTAAGCCTTATAGCTACGAAGAGCTTGCTTTGATAATTCAAAGAGCGGCCAAGCCTATGAAGGATAAGTACATAAAGCCTTTACGATTAGCAACAAGCTTTTCTATTGGATTCCTGAGATGATTAATCATCCACTGCAAAAGTATGTTGCTGACCCTTCGATGGCGAGGAGTAATACTAAGAAGAGAAAACAATAGGATTAAGATATATGAATATTTTTAAAATTGTGCAGACATTTGCGTCTCATACTCAGGAAAGTGTTTTGAATACGCTATCCCTTTCTCGTTCATTTCGACAATGGTATATTGAGAATACTGAGATGTTGCCAGTTTCCATAAATCCACTTGTTGATGCACATTTTAATCAGAGATTGAGAGAAACTGCGCATAGCAGAATATTATATTCTCTATTGACAGGAAGTAATGTCGTAAAAAAACATTTTATAAAGTTTTTTTTAGACAAAGATGTGTCAGCTAATGATATTACGATACCATATCCTGATAAAAATAGAATTGATTTAACTATTAAAGGGAAGAACTTCTTCTTGATAATAGAGAATAAAGTTAATGGAGCACAGGAACAAAAGGAACAGGTTGATAGATATGTTGATATAGCAAGCAAGATTTATCCTTCAAAGGAAATCTATGTACTATATCTGAACCAAGATGGATATACCTATCCGTCAGAGTATTCTTTATCATCTAAAGTTAAAATGAAGTTAGGTAAGAATTTTATCTGCAAAAATTATAAGGTCGATATTCTAAACTGGCTATATTCTGTCAATAGGATAATTCCTTTTGATACAGAACAGCAACTAAAAAGTTCTATAGTCGTTTATATTGGCTATTTAGAAGAATATTTTGGAAACTCAAAAAGACAAATAATTATGAATAATAAACTTGATAAATTGATAGTGGAACAACTCAAATTAGATAATAAATCTACTTCTGAAAAGCTACAGGTTATTGAAGATGAATTGGAAAATGTTCAGAAACTCTGTGAACGCTTAGAGTTCTTACAAGAACAGTATCAAGAGGAATATGATGAGGAATATTTTAAAGAATGGTATAATAAATGTGTTGGCATTATTGACGATAAACTTATCCTTATATGTCAATCTTCTACGGAATTCGGTTTTGATTTTAATTATCATAAATCTAAATTCCGATGTGAGGTTTCTGTTGACGAAGGGGGATACTATTGGGGGATTAAGTGTTTAAGTCAGAGAATCTGTAAAAACGTACAGGGAAAATTGAAAGATATTGTGCTTAATAGTAAGTATGGATTCCATAATAATGAGGAAAATGCACCGGAATGGGTTGTGTCAGATTATGCTTCTGAGAGTGATATTGTAGAGCGTTTTGTTACGTTAACGTCAATAATTATTCAGCAACCAGAAGTGATTCTCTGTCAATAAGATTATAGGTAACTACTCATGTCCATAGGGGGCTTCAATGGGAACTGAGTAGTTACGAAGAAATCTGCTTATAAAGTATATTTATGAGGTGTACATTTCTTTTGCTCCGATTGAGGTAGATGCTTGTTGCATTTTTTTGCAGAAAGTCCCTTTAATCTTGTACTTTGCTGTACAAAACTTGATATTTTTGCTAATTCAATGAAAATGAGGAAGATAGATATGTGGTATCCGATTCCCCCGAAATTCTTACCCTAATAATATCCGATTCCCCAAAAATTTTTGGGAGTATATCAGGTAAGTAAAGAAGAAAGTTTGTAATAAAAAAAGTCCGTGAGTATTCATTGCCCACGGACTTTTTAAATTATCTTATTCTTATAAATATCTTACGCCTTGAAGCTCTCCAAGTCTTCTGCCTTGAAGTTCTGGATGTATGCTGAATGGCCGAGAACTTCCTCCTCTGCCATGCGAACATATACGTTGGCACTCTTCTGGAACATCTCTGGTGCCTTGGTAGCATCGTCGAGGATGAGGAGAGACATTACGATGTCGCCAGTCATGTTGTAGAGACGGCGAGCCAGGAAGTCGTGAACTGCCTGATCGTTTGCCTCCTTCACCTTGTTGATGGCTGCCTCGTAAAGTTCTACGAGCTTAGCTACACGCTTCTTCAATGGCTTCAAATCCTCTGATACCTCGTTCTCCAACATCTCCTTGATGATGCTGAGATAAGTACCATTGGTGATGTAGCGGATGGCTGCAACAACCTGAAGCTGAGTGGTACCCTCGTAGATAGAGAAGATGCGGGCATCACGGAACAGGCGCTGGCACTTGTACTCCATGATGAAACCAGAACCACCATGGATGCTGATGGCATCGTATGCATTCTGGTTAGCATACTCTGAGTTCATACCCTTTGCCAATGGAGTAAATGCATCAGCCAAGCGGGTGTATTTCTTCATCTCCTGACGCTCCTCTGGAGTGAGCTTAGTGTCGCGGGCGATGTCTTCCAAAGCCTTGTAGATATCTACGTAGCGAGCGCAGCAGTAAAGGAGTGAACGGCCTGCATCCAACTTAGCCTTCATTCTTGAAAGCATGTCATAAACGGCTGGGAAGTTGATGATCTTCTCACCAAACTGAGCACGCTCCTTGGCATAAGCCAAACCCTCATTGTAAGCCTCCTGCTCAACACCTACACTCTGAGCTGCAATACCCAGACGGGCACCGTTCATCAGAGCCATCACGTACTTAATCAAACCGAGACGGGTGTTACCGCAAAGCTCAGCCTTGGCATTCTTGTAAACCAACTCGCAGGTAGGAGAACCGTGAATACCCAACTTGTGCTCGATGTGACGAACAGTTACGCCACCATCACGCTTGTCGTAGATGAACATAGAAAGACCACGACCATCCTTGGTGCCTTCTTCAGAACGGGCCAGAACCAGGTGGATGTCTGAGTCACCATTGGTGATGAAACGCTTCACACCATTCAGACGCCATGTGCCGTCCTCATCCTGTGTAGCCTTCAACATTACGCGCTGCAAGTCAGAACCTGCATCAGGCTCAGTCAAGTCCATACTCATGGTCTCGCCTGCGCAGATGCGAGGGATGTACTTCTGGCGCTGCTCCTCAGAACCGAACTCATAGAGTGTATCGATACAGCTCTGGAGCGACCAGATGTTCTGGAAACCGGCATCGGCAGCAGCAATGATTTCAGAAGCCATAGAGAAGATGGCGTTAGGCAAGTTCAAACCGCCGTAACGGCGAGGCATTGACAAGCCCCAGAGGCCAGCCTTGCGGGTAGCATCGAGGTTCTCGAATGTCTTGCTGGCATAAATCATGCGGCCATTCTCCAAGTGTGGACCTTCGAGGTCAACATCCTCAGAGTTTGGTTCGATGATGTTAGCAGCTACATCGCCGGTAATATCCAGCAATCGCTTGTAGTTCTCGATGGCATCCTCGTAGTTGACAGGAGCATCTTCAAACTGGTCTTTTTCTACATAATTTCTTTCCTTCAAGTCCACAACACGCTTCATAAGCGGATGATTCAAGTGGAACTCTATCTCAGGATGGTCTGTATAATAATTAGCCATTTTGCTTTTCTTATTTAAATAATGTGTAATGCAGATTACTTAGAATTCTGCTTGTAGTACTTGATGAGCTTAGGAACCACATCCTCAACATTGCCGTTGATAACGTAGTCGGCAATCTTGTTGATTGGAGCATCAGGATCGTTGTTCACAGAGATGATGATACCTGAATCCTGCATACCGGCGATGTGCTGAATCTGACCAGAGATTCCGCAGGCGATATAAACCTTAGGATGAACGGTAACACCAGTCTGACCAATCTGACGGTCGTGATCTACCCAACCTGCATCTACTGCAGCACGAGAAGCACCTACCTCACCATGGAGGAGATGAGCCAATTCGAAGAGCTGGTCGAAGCCTTCCTTGCTTCCTACGCCATAACCGCCGGCTACGACGATGGCAGAACCCTTCAGGTTGTGCTTGGCAGCCTCTACGTGGTGGTCGAGTACCTTTACTACGAAGTCCTCAGCAGGAACATACTTGCTTACCTCAGGGTAAACTACTTCCTTCTTGCACTCACCCTCGTAGATGCTCTTCTGCATCACGCCAGAGCGGACTGTAGCCATCTGTGGACGGTGGTCTGGGTTTACGATAGTAGCCACGATGTTACCACCGAAGGCAGGACGAATCTGATAGAGCAGACCCTCATAGTGCTTGCCGCTCTTCTTATCGTCGTAATCACCGATTTCAAGTTCTGTACAGTCGGCGGTAAGACCGCTGGTCAATGAAGAAGAAACACGAGGACCGAGGTCGCGACCGATAACGGTAGCACCCATCAATGCAATCTGAGGCTTCTCCTCCTTGAAGAGGTTGACGAGAATGTCTGTATGAGGAGCTGAAGTATATGGGAACAAACCCTCAGCATCGAAAACAAATAATTTATCTACACCATAAGGGAGAATCTGATCCTCTACCTGACCCTTGATGCCGGTACCTGCTACGATGGCATGGAGCTCCACGCCCTGCTGGTTAGCGAGCTTACGACCCTTGGTGAGCAATTCCTGAGATACTTCGGCAACGGTTGTGCCTTCTACCTCGCAATATACAAATACGTTGTTCATTGTCTTTTCAAAATTATCCGATAATACTTTCGTTCAACAATTCCTTCATCAGTCCGTCGATGTCTTCATCGCTGCTGGTCAAGGTCTTGCTTTCCTTAGCCTGGAACACGATGTTCTTCACGGCCTTCACCTTGGTAGGTGAACCGCTCAAACCGCACTGTGCAGGGTCGCCGTCAACATCGGCAACACTCCACTGGTTCAGAGTGAGGTAAGGGCGCTCTTCATAGAGGTTGGCCCAAGGCTCATCACCCTTGCGCTCCATAAGGCAGGTAGCGTATTTATATTTCATTACGAGCTTCACGTTGCATGGGCGACATGGAGCAGCACTTCCGTTTACGGTGATAACCAATGGCAATGGAGCCTCAACAGTCTCCACACCACCATCAATGAGGCGGCGTATAGTAGCCTTGCCATCCTCTACCTTGAGGATTTCCTCTGCGTAGGTTACCTGGTTCAATCCCAACTTCTGAGCCACCTGCGGACCTACCTGGGCTGTATCACCATCGATAGCCTGGCGACCACCGATCACGATGTCAACGTCACCAATCTTCTGGATACCAGTAGCAAGGGCATAGGAAGTAGCCAATGTATCAGCACCGGCAAAGAGACGGTCGGTAAGCAACCAACCCGTATCAGCACCACGATAAAGACCCTGGCGGATGATTTCGCCAGCACGTGGAGGACCCATAGTCAAAATACCAACTGTAGAACCTGGATTCTGCTCTTTCAATCGGAGAGCCTGCTCCAATGCGTTCAAATCTTCAGGATTGAAGATTGCAGGAAGGGCAGCGCGATTTACGGTGCCTTCGGCGGTCATCGCATCCTTACCCACATTTCTTGTGTCAGGTACTTGCTTGGCAAGTACTACGATTTTTAAACTCATATTTTTAAAAATGGTTATTGTTATAATTTCCTAAGTTTGTTAGTGCTCAGTACTCAAGTTGTACGTCGTCTAGTGCGATTATTAGACTTGCTATCGTCCAATAAGTTACTGTCCAATGTTCAATTTGGGACAAAACACGGGGGCAAAAGTAACACTTTTTTATGGCTTACGCAAATATTTTATAAAAAAAATGCACATTTAGTCTTGCTTTGTGCGCAAAACGCAAGAAATGTGCAAGTTTTTTAGAACGTCCGTACTTAACTTTGCTGGCTTATTCAAAGCTCTTGAGTCGAGCGATATATTTGCCCAGAATGTCGAATTCGATATTCACTACCGTTCCCACTTCGATGTCGCAGAAGTTGGTATTCTCTCTGGTATAAGGAATGATGGCAACGGTAAATGTGTTGTCTGTAGGATCACAGACGGTGAGCGAAACGCCGTTAACGGTAACGCTGCCCTTGTCGACCGTGAAATAGCCTTTTCTTGCCATTTCCTTGTTGAGCTCATATTCGAAAGTAAAATAAGTAGAGCCATCAGCGTCTTTCATAGCGATACATTTGGCAGTCTCGTCCACATGTCCCTGTACGATATGACCATCCAGCCGGCCGTTCATCACCATAGAACGCTCCACGTTCACCTTGTCGCCCACCTTGAGCAGACCCAGATTACTGCGGTCTAGGGTTTCCTTCATGGCGGTAACAGTATACGTGCCATCTTTTATTTCCACTACGGTGAGGCACACACCATTATGAGCCACGCTCTGATCGATGCCGAGTTCATCAACGAAAGAGCACTTCAACGTAAAGTCGATGTTCTCCTTATCATGTCTGATAGCTACGACGGTAGCCATTTCTTCTACGATTCCACTAAACATAATTTCAGTATTAATTTAACATATACTGCAAAGGTACGAGAAAAAATGAAATCTCCCAACTTTTCTATCTGAAATGTTGGGAGATTTATATTATATTAATGCTTTTATCCGGCAGATTATATCACCTTGACTCTCTGTTTACCTTCTCTTCCATCTATCACAATCTTCTCGAAAATGATGGCAGGATCATTTGGTGTGAGAGTAAGGGTATGGATGCCATCGCCTGTAACGGGCAGTTCTATTTCTATCACCTTGTCGATGATGCGGGAGGCTACCGTAGGATAGTAGATGTTGTAGATATTCTCCGGCTTCTCGTTCAGATTATGATTTAAGTTGACGACGACCGGCTCGGCTCCATCTACGCTTACGCCATAAGTCATGCCGCCCTTGTTCTGATAATCAAGGGTAGATTTGGTGATAATATGTATGCGTACCTTCTTGCTGTCAGTAGCAGATGATGCGCCTTGGCGTGCCAGAGCGTTCATCTTGAACCTGTAGGTGAGGCTGGCTCCTTTTACGCTTTTGGTGTATGGCATCAGGGTGACACCGGCTACACTTTTGCCCATGAATGGAATCTCTGTCCATTTTGCCTCGGCAGCATCCGTCTTGCTGCTATAGTAAGGAGCTTCGATTTCTACCACGCCGTTGTTTTCACTGATAATCACTCCATCCTTGGAGGTTACCCGGAAGAGCTCCGGACAGGTATCTTTCTCGAAATCATCATTCCAACTCTTGTAGCCGATATGCTTCTGGGTCATCATGCCGTTCCACTTGCCGCCAGCCATCTTATGGTTGTAATAGTCGCAGATGAGGGAATCGCGCTTGAAGAGGCGCTCGCATTCATCAGCCCATACATTCGCCTTCGGATTGCCCTGCTTATAGAGGGCATGGTTCTGTGCCTGGGCAAAGTACATCTGATGCAGATTGCTCATCATCTCGATAGGGAAGAGGATGATCTGGCGATAGGCATCGTGGTAGGATGCCGGCAGACTGTTGTACTGGCGCAGCGCATCGGCTTCGAGCTGCAGATACTGGTTTACTACCTCCTGCCATTCACCGTTTTCCAGACTGTAGGTGTTCTTGTCGAGCATCTCAGGGGTGCAGCGGCCGTTGTATTTGCAGATGAGGTTAAGAATGCGGGCTGCTTCATCGGCCTGCGATTCACCAAACTGCTGTGCGCACCAGTCGCGGGTATGGCGGGTGATGTTGTTTACATCGTATTTACGTGGATTCCAAGCCATGTCCATAAACTGGCTGATAGGATATTCCATCGGCTTGAGGTCGCCCACATTGAGAATCCAGAGACGGTCGATGCCATTCTCGTAAGCAAGCGTTAACTGCTCCCAAGGATTCTGCACAGGAGTAACGTTGAGCATCTTTGAGTTTCTTGGAGCACCTACGTAATCTACGTGATAGTATAAGCCCCAACCGCCTTTGTGCTTGCGTTCCTTGGCATTCGGCACACGGCGCACGTTACCCCAGTTGTCATCGCAGAGCAGGAGGGTTACGTCATCAGGTACCTTCATGCCCTTGTCGTAGTAATCCATCACCTCTTTATATAGTGCCCAAACCTGTGGGGTTTCGCTTGCCTTCCTGCCGGTTACGTCAGCGATAATCTTGCGCTGGTCGTTGATGATGTTGGTCATCAGCTTAGTATCAGCCTCTTCACTCATCGCTTCATCGCCGTCGCCGCGCATTCCGATGGTTACAATCTGTTCTGTTCCCTTCATTCGCTCAATGCCTTCACGGAAGAACTTCTGCAGGTTTGTCTTGTTCTTCTGATAGTTCCATGGTCCCCATCCCTTTCGGTTGCGGGCGTATTCCTGGTGGTTGCGGGCCATCGGCTCATGATGGGAAGTACTCATCACTACGCCCATCTCATCTGCCGTCTTCTCGTTTTCAGGGTCATCGGCATAGAAAGCCCAGCCCCACATGGCAGGCCACATCATGTTACCTCTCAGTCGCAATACCAGTTCGAAAACGCGCTGATAGAAACGGTGGTCGCCATATTCGGTGCCGTAGGTGTTCTTTACCCATGACGTTAGGCAAGGCGCCTCGTCGTTGAGGAAGATGCCGCGATAACGTACGGCTGGTTCGCCATCTGTATAGATACCCTTGTTTACGAAAATAGAATCGTGGTGCTCTACAGGCACGTCTGCCCAGTCATACCAAGGCGATACGCCCATCTGCTGCGAGAGTTCGTAGATGCCGTAGATGGTGCCTCGGCGGTCGCTGCCTGCGATGACGAGCTGACCATCTATGAGCGTGATGATAAACTTTTCACGTTTGCCCTTCAGTAGGTTTCCGTTGATGCGCTTCTGTTTCACCAGTTGGTCGATGGCTGCAGAATGGCCGATGGTGCCTACGAGGATAGCTGGTCGGGCTGTGTCGGCTTTTTTCTGAAAACCGGCATCCGAAGTGAGGGTGGCTGTGGCTCCACTCACACTTTTTATATCTTTCAGCAGGGCATGAGCAGCATAGCTCACTCCTTTGCAGTCGTTGGTGTCCATGTAGATTTCTACCCGGTTATTGGCATTCAGCAGCAAGTCTCCTTGCTTGAAATCTACAAATCTGTCGGCTGCGCTCATGCTGATTGTTGAGAGCAGGGCAGCGCCAGCCAGGAATGTTTGCTTGATGTTGTTTAGTTTCATGTTTATTTATTTTGTTGTTATTTTCCGATTGTCAGCAATGTGTTTTTGCCGGTTGCAAAGGTAGCCAAAACTATCCGGATATACTTTATTTTATGTAATCTTTAGTTTTTAATATGTTTCATTTTTACTTTTCTGTCCGTTTCTCTTTGTGTTTTCAAAGAAAAATAGTAATTTTGCATAGTAAAAACAGAAAAAAGAATATATATAATGATAGACAGACCGACGATAGCAAAAATTATGGATGCCACCAAGATAGAAGAGGTGGTATCCGAATTTGTTACGCTCAAGAAGCGTGGCATCAATTATGTCGGCTTGTGTCCTTTTCATAACGATTCCAATCCATCTTTCTCCGTATCTCCAACAAGAGGTATCTGTCATTGCTTTACCTGCGGAAAGGGAGGCAATGCAATCAACTTTCTGATGGAACTGGAACAGATGACCTATCCCGATGCCCTTCGCTGGCTCGCCAAGAAATATAAAATAGAAATTCAGGAACGGGAACTGACCAATGAAGAAAAACAGCGCGAGAGCGAAAGAGAATCCATGTTTATCGTCAACGATTGGGCGGCGAAATATTTCCAGGATATTCTCTTGCATGATGTGGATGGTATCGCTATCGGTATGGCTTATTTCCGAGGAAGAGGTTTCAGAGATGATATCATCAGAAAATTCCAGTTGGGTTTTGCGCTCCCTAAGCGTACTGCTCTTGCTGAGGCAGCTAAGGCGGCTGGCTATAATCCGAAATATCTGGTTGATACGGGACTCTGCTTCAAGGTGGATAAGGACGAAGCTGGCAATAAGTCGGGTGAGGATAAGATTCTTGACCGTTTCTCGGGCAGAGCCATCTTCCCTTGGTTCAGCGTGAGCGGCAAGGTGGTAGCTTTTGGCGGACGAGTTCTCGACAGCAGAACCAAGGGCATCAGCCAGAAATATGTCAACTCGCCTGATAGCGTTATCTATCATAAGGAGCGCGAACTCTATGGACTCTATCAGGCCAAGAAGGCGATAGCCAAGGAGGATTGTGTCTTTATGGTGGAAGGATATACCGATGTTATCTCGATGCATCAGTGTGGCATCGAAAATGTAGTGGCCAACTCGGGTACAGCACTGAGCGTGCATCAGATCAGACTGCTGCATCGCTTTACCAGTAATATCGTTCTTCTCTATGATGGCGATAATGCAGGTATTCATGCTGCGCTGAGAGGTACCGATATGCTGCTCGAAGAAGAGATGAACGTAAAGGTGCTCTTTCTCCCTGATGGTAATGACCCTGACAGTTTCGCCCGCAGTCATTCGGCAGAGGAATTCAGAAGATATATTCAGGAGAATCAGACCGACTTCATACAGTTTAAGACCGATATTCTGCTACGCGGCGTGACAGACCCTGTAAAGCGAAGCCAGGCTATCAATTCGATTGTAGAGAGCATCTCGAAAATCAAGAATCAGATAACGCGCGCTTCTTATATCACCGACTGTTCTCACCGTTTGGGCGTGAACGAGGCAATTATCGTGAATGCCTTGAATAATTTTGTGCGCAATGGTATGAGTGAGCAGGTAAAGGCAGAGCGACGTGCAGCGGGATTGAAAGATTCGACTGTAGCGGCAGCGCAGCAGGCGCAATCGGTGATGAGAGCGGTTACCCCACTGGATAAACTCCTGGAGGTAGAAGGACTTCTGGTACAGTTGATTATTCATCATGGCGACCAGCTCATCACGGTACAGGATGTAGACGGAAATGATGTGGAGGTAGCTGTGGCCCAGTATATCAGTCTTGATTTGGGTGGAGATGGCTTTAAGTTTCATAATGATTTATATAATCAGATTATGCAGGAGGCTGTGGAGCATCTCGAAAAAGAAGATGATTTTGTCGCCGAAACTTATTTTGCCAATCATCCGAATCCGGAAATCAGCAGGTTAGCTGGTTTGCCTACAGGTGACCAGGAGGTATCTACGGCTAGTCTGCAGATGAAGATGAGCGCCGATAAGCTCCGTCAGTTTGTCTTTAAAGACATCTTGAGCTTCCGTACTCATTATATTGCTCAGCGTATTATAGAGGTTCAGCAGGAGTTTGCCAGGAATCCGACCAATCGTGAACTGCTGCAGGAGTTTATGAAACTCAAGCAGATGAACACGCTTCTGGCGAGCCAGGCAAACAATATCTTCAATTAACCGGAACTCCTGTCCTGTGGGGAGGAACTCTGTAAAGAAGTATTAGAGATTTAAAAGGAGAAATGTTATATGATTTATTTTCACTGGATATATCTGTTGCTTTATGTCGTGATAACCGTTCCGGCTATCATCACCGTCTTGATGGACAATCGTCAGCCCGCCAAGACGATGGCATGGATATTGGTCTTCTTCTTCATCCCCTTTGTGGGTATTATCTTCTATTTTTTCTTCGGTCAGAATACCCGCAAGGAACGGCTTATCAGCGACCGCAGTATGGATCAGCTCACCAAGCGCTCCATGCTCGAGTTCGTAGAGCAGGAGAATCTTCACCTGCCAGACAGCAATAAACCGCTGATGAATCTCTTTGCCAACCAGAGTTGGGCGCTGCCTTTTAAAGATAATCAGGTGGATATTTATACCGATGGCTACGATTTCTTCCTTACCTTATTATATAATATAGGACAGGCAAAGCATCATATTCATCTCGATACCTATATCTTCGAAGCCGATGCCTTGGGATATCTGATAGCCGATGCCTTGATCGATAAGGCGGAGCAGGGAGTAGAGGTGCGACTGATTTATGATGATGTAGGCTGCTGGAAGGTGAAGGATGAATTCTTTGAACGTATGCGTGATGCAGGCATTGATGTACATTCGTTCATGCCAGTCCGCTTTCCGGCTTTTACGAGTAAGGTAAACTATCGTAACCACCGCAAACTCTGTGTCATAGATGGTAAGGTGGGCTTTATCGGCGGCATGAATATAGCTCTGCGCTATGTGAAGGGTGATAAGAAACAGGCTTGGCGCGATACGCATCTCCGTATTGAGGGCGGTGGCGTTTACGCCATTCAGAGAGCCTTTCTGGTAGACTGGTATTTCGTAGACCGTACGTTGGTTACCAATCGCCAGTATTATCCGCCGGTCAGTGTGCATATCCACAACAATTGTCTCGTACAGATAGTTACGGGCAGTCCTATCAGTCCTTGGCCTGATATCATGCAGGGCTATGTCCGCATCCTGCTTCAGGCCCGGAAGTATGTGTATATGGAAACGCCTTATTTCTTGCCGACTGAACCTGTATTGTTTGCCATGAGAACAGCAGCTCTGGCGGGTGTGGATATCCGTCTGATGTTGCCCCGTCATGCTGATGCCAAACTGGTAGAGTGGGCATCACGTTCGTATGTGATGGAGGCGATAGAGGCAGGCGTAAAGGTTTATCTCTATACGGCAGGCTTTAATCATAGTAAATTGCTCGTAAGTGATGATAATCTCTGTACGATAGGCAGTACGAATATCGATTTCCGAAGTTTTGAGAATAATTTCGAAGCGAATGCGTTCTTCTTTGATGAAGGGATGGCGCAGCGCGTGAAGGCTGTCTATCTGCGGGATGAGGCGAAGAGTATCCTGGTAGATGATGTATCTTATTTCGTAAAACGTCCGTTCCTGCAGCGCCTTTTCGAGAGTACGGTAAGATTGCTCTCGCCGCTGCTGTGATTAGGCACAGATTTTTATTTAAGTATGGATTTATTTAAGTATGGATTTATTTAGGCACGGATTACACGGATTACACGGAGTTATGAGCTAAAATTCAATATTCCGAATTTATAATCTCATAAAAAATCCGTGTAATCCGTGTAATCCGTGCCTAAAATTTGCTTTTATCTGAATATTGAGAAGTTTACGCTTCCGTAACTTCTGTGTTCCAGGAATCGTGGATGCTCGGAGAAATCATAGTCTTTGCCATGCTCAAAGACGAAGATGCCTCCTTCGTTGAGATAGTCGCCATTCAGAACGAGGTCTGGAATCTGCGGCAACTCCTTCAGAGCGTATGGAGGATCGGCAAAGATAAAGTCAAACTTCTGCTTGCAGGTCTTCAGAAAACGGAATACATCACCACGAATCAGAATATCCTTGTCTTCGCCCAACTTCTGAAAACATTGGCGTATGAAGTTGGCATGGTCACGGTCTGCCTCTACGCTGATTACCCGGCTGCAGCCTCGTGATACCAGTTCGAGCGAAATGCTGCCCGTACCGGCAAAAAGGTCGAGGGCAGAGGTATTTTCGAAATCAATATATCCCTGCAGAACATTAAAGATGTTCTCCTTTGCAAAATCTGTTGTCGGACGCGCCTTAAACGAACGTGGAATGTCGAAATGGCGTCCCTTATATTGTCCTGTTATGATTCTCATATTTACTTTGAACTTTGAATGTTGAACATTGAACTTTATGATAAGCTATTCTGTTGAATTCTTAACTATCAACTTTTTACTATCAATTCTTGTCTTACTTACTTAAGTACAGTGCCATCAAATCGAATGGCAGACCTTTAATCTCTGTGATGGGCGCACGGTTGAATTCGGCGGCAGGATTCAGAATGAAGGTCTTCTTGATATAGAGTTTCGTGTTGTAGAGGAACCAATCCTTATCCGGAACATTGCCTGATACATGCAACTCATCCTGCATCTGGTTGAATCCTAACTGCTTCCATACATAGAGAATGAAATAGAGGGCATCCTTGGCATGCTCGGCATTGAACGAGTTGAAGAATTTGAAACGGTTCTTCTCGAAACCGAAAACGTCCAGCTTCTTGTCGTGGAAATAAACATAGAGCTTGCGGTGAATGCCGGTGAAACTGCGATGATGCAGATAGTGCCACATCGGTTGCATGATAGGTGTGAAGCGAACATCCTTAAAGTTGTCTTCTACCACCATCTTCAAATCCTTGTTGATAGGGAATACCGCTACCGCATTCAGTTCCGGCTGCACTCTGTAGAGAATGGCATCGCTGTTATGACTGTTGAAGGCATGCTGATAGAGTACATTGATATCCTCTTCATGAAATTCTTCGATAGGAACCAGCAGGATAGGCGAATCGAGATATACGCGTACCTTCTGGTATCCCCGCTGCAGGAGAGTACTCTCCTTGAAAGCCTGACGCAAGTTGGCTGCCATCGAAACACCACTCTTTACAGTATAAGGTTCATAGATGAGCTGATGCTCAGCTTCACGGTCAACTACCGAAAAACTGAGGGTGTTTCTGCTCACGCGGATGGTGAGTCGTGCTTGCTGAATGTTGTTACCTTTTATTTGCATATCTGTTACCAATTACCTGCGTTGTTATTATCTGTCGTTAAATCGCCTATCTTGAGTCCGGGATAGTTGCCGGCATAGTTGGCCTCCTCTATCTTCTGCTGGATGGAACCTTCATCGAGTCCGTCGAGGAAGGTTTCATAACCGGCTCCACATTCCATCACCGGAATCTGCTTACCGCTTTTTCCTACGATAACCGTGGCAGCAAGTGTAAACTTCTTACCGTCGGCATAGGGAATGTATTGAGCATCTTCCTGTAAGTACTTGCCTTTTACCAGTGTCGGAAAATCTCCTGTATATACGCCGTGTTTCGCCTTGTATTTCTCTTCAGCCTGACGTATCTGCATCAGTTTCTCCTTCACCTCTGCTTCTCTGCTAGCCATGGCCTTCTGGAAGCGGATGGGCTGGCTTACACTCAGAATACAGAGTAGCATCATGATGATGACGCATGCTCCCAAAATATAATTATTCTTTATTCTTTTTCTCATTTCAAAAAGTATTATTACTTTTGCACAGCAAATAGGTGCAGTAAATTTTCTGCAAAGATACTAAAAGTTTTCGAAATATGAACATTGAAGAGTTAAAATATCAGATATTACAGCAATTTGGCTTTCCGCCAACCCCAGAACAGGCTCAAGCGCTCGATGTTTTCGTGCAGTTTATGACGGATAGTAATCCTCATGCTGTGATGATTCTCCGGGGTAGTGCGGGTACCGGTAAGACATCGCTTTCGGGTGCTATCGTCCGTACGCTCCGTGCTGTTCGCCAGAAGGTGATGCTCCTTGCCCCTACAGGTAGGGCGGCTAAGGTCTTCTCTCTGAACAGCGGGATGCCTGCCTATACCATTCATCGCCGCATCTATCGCGAAAAGGCGTTTGCCGGAGTGGATGGCCAGTTCAATCTCAATGATAATCTCTATACTGATACGCTTTTCATGGTGGATGAAGCTTCGATGATTGCCAATCTGGGATTGGGCGGAACCACCTTTGGCAGCGGCTGTCTGCTAGATGATCTGATTCATTTTGTGTATCAGGGACGTAACGACCGCCTCTTGCTGATAGGCGATAAGGCACAGTTGCCTCCTGTTGGTGAGGAAGAATCACCAGCCCTTTCTGCTGCGATGCTCCAGGGATATGGACTGTCGGTTTATGAGTGCGATTTGAACGAAGTAGTCCGTCAGAGTCAGCAGTCGGGCATTCTCTTTAATGCTACCCGCATCCGTCAGATGATTACCCACGATGACATTACCCAACTGCCTAAAATCCGTTTCTCCGGTTTCTCGGATATCAGGGAGATGCCGGGCGCAGAACTCATCGAGGCGCTTGGCGACAGTTATCATCATGTAGGACTGGACGATACCATTGTTGTGACTCGTAGCAACAAGCGCGCCAACATCTTCAACCAGGGCATCCGCAACATGGTGCTTGATAGGGAAGAGGAACTGGAGAGTGGCGACATGCTGATGATTGTGAAGAACAATTATTATTGGATGGAGGAAGAAAGAAAGAAGATAAAGGAAAGGCAATTAAGTGAAGAACGAAAAGTGAAGAGTGGAAAATTTAATACTTTAGCTAATCATACAGTTCAAAGTAACGAAGTTCCAAGTCATGAGATTCCTGCTTTTCTGGCTAATGGAGATAGGGCGAAGGTGATGAAGGTGAGCCGTCGCATCGACCTCTACGGCTTTCATTTTGCCACCCTTCTGTTGAAATTTCCCGATTATGATAATTATGAACTGGAGGCTACGGTATTACTGGACACATTGACGAGTGAGGCTCCTGCTTTGACCCATGATCAGCAAGAGCAGCTTTTCCATAAGATAGAGGAGGATTATCAGGACATACCACTGAAGGCAGACCGTATGAAGGCAATCCGGCAAGACCCATATTTCAATGCTCTGCAAGTAAAGTTTGCCTATGCCGTTACCTGTCATAAAGCGCAGGGAGGACAGTGGTCGCATGTCTATGTAGACCAGGGCTATATGACGGATGAAATGCTTACTCCCGATTATATCCACTGGCTCTATACTGCATTTACACGAGCCACAGAAATGCTATATCTGGTGAATTGGCCAAATACGCAGATAGAAGGAGAGTGATATTACTCTTCTTCTTTTGTTCAGGATTTATATAAAAAGAAAAAAGGCCGACTCTCTCTCGAAAGTCGGACTCTTAAATTTTTGAGTTATTTTTGGGAAAAGTGGGTAGTGATGGATTCGAACCACCGAAGGCATAGCCAGCAGATTTACAGTCTGCCCCATTTGGCCACTCTGG